>Ga0187866_1002590_pt1 | contig 14704 bp, 14 predicted proteins | sample June2016WEW_11_1_3_FD_133013 | JGI IMG/M metagenome (GOLD analysis project Ga0187866, IMG submission 133013) | Peatland microbial communities from SPRUCE experiment site at the Marcell Experimental Forest, Minnesota, USA - June2016WEW_11_150 | ecosystem: Environmental > Terrestrial > Soil >...
AAGGGCATTCAACTCGCCGAATTGGCGATGAAGAGCTGGGGGGAACGAAAGTGGGTGGATGTGCCGGATCTGAAAGTCTAGCTGCGGCTCGAAGAAGAAGCAACCGCAAAGTGCGCAAAGACAATTACACGCCCTCGTTTGTTTTTGAGAATCCAAATTCTTGCGCGTTCTTGCCTGCCCCGACTTGTCCCGATGTTGTTTATCGGGAACGGCTTTGGTTCGGGGGCTGTTATTCTTTCTTGAAGTGATTCCCCTCAACCCTCCTTACTCGTCGGTTCGTAAATATACCGAATCCACTGAGCGAAGAATTCCAATCCATGACTCCGCCATCTGTTGACCGGTTTGTTGACGTCGAGGTTTGCAGGCAGCGGCACATCTGATCTTCCGAGAGCTGCATCTCTTCTGTATTCATCAACCAGACGCTGAGCTTCGTATTCCGGATGCCCCAGGTGCATCAGGAAACGACGGTCTGCGCTCTCGAAAATTGTATAGCCGCCATTATCGGAATGTGCCAGAAGATTGAGTTTACCTTCTGATCGTTTTCGTTCGAGGACATCGTCGGAGATCCCCGAGTGCCGGCTCTGCACGCACCAGAAGACGTCATCCAGCTCGCCGGTGATCGGGTGTGACCTGTCGAGATTCCTCGTCTCGAATACGCCAAAGAGCTTCTTGTCAAACATTTCCTTTTCTATCCCGACCATCTTAGCCAGGGCCAACCCTCCCCAGCAGATTCCAAATGTCGAAGTGATGTTCTGACGCGCGAATGTCAGAATGGTGGTGATTTCATCCCAGTAGCTGACCTGTTCGTACTCCATTTCCTCGACCGGCGCACCGGTCACGACGAGGCCGTCAAGCGGGGCTTTTGCAATGGCATTCTCGAAGTAGTCATAATAATGATCGAGATGATCCAGGTCTGTGCTTTTGTAGGCATGCGAGTGGAGCCGGATCCATATCGGCTCAATTTGGATGATCGTCCGGCTGAGAGGGAAGAGGAGGTATGGTTCGTACGCTTCCCCCTTTGGCATGATGTTGAGGATTCCCACCCGGAGAGGCCGTATGTCCGCGCGATTTGCCTCCTCTTCAGAAATACATAGGACACCACGCTGTTCCAGCTCGCCGCGATGTCGATGTTTGTTTGGAAGTACGACGCTCATCGAGTCTTCTCCTCAGTTCTCCTAATTCATGGAATGCGAAACGTGCACGATGTCATTGAACAGGCCAGATGCCGTCAGCTTTGCTCCGGCGCCACCGCCACGCACGACCAGAGGTTGCCGGTACAGACTGCGTGTGGTCAACGAGACGATGTTGTCGTTACCGGAAAGGTGATAGAATGGATGATCTTGTCCAATTTCCTCGATCCCGACCCGTGCACGACCATTTTCAAACCTTGCGATAAACATCAGCTTGCGGCCAAGCTTCTGGGCTGCCAGCCTCTGCTTGTCGAGTACCGAGTCGACCTTCCGAAGCGCCGCGCCAAAATCGGGAGCGCTGAAAACGTCCGCTGGCAGGTATGGTTCCATTGTGATATCATCCAGCTCCATAGTAATTCCGGCTTCTCTCACGAGGATCAGGAGTTTCCGGGCGACATCCGTACCACCAAGATCGATTCGGGGATCGGGTTCGGTATACCCGCGTTTCTTTGCATCGTGCACCGCCTCGCTGAATGATGTCCCTCCGTTGAGACAGTTGAAAATGAAGCTCAGCGTTCCCGAGAGCACCGCCTCGATCCGCTCGATCGAATCTCCGGTCTGTATGATGCTCCTGATCGACTCAACGATGGGGAGGGCTGCACCGACATTTGTGCTGTAGCGGAATTCTGCCCCATGTTGCGCCGCGGCTGAGCGAAGCTCCCGGTAAAACTCGTTCGAAAGTGTGTTGGCGACCTTGCTTGACGTGATGACGGAGACGCTTGAGTTGAGCAGCTCGGTGTATTGCTTCACCGCAGCTTCCACTCCGGTGCAGTCGATAACGATCGAATTCGCCGCATTCAGCTGCTGCACTTTCGATGTGAACTCGCCCAGATTCGAGGATAGCGGACTGGCGGATAGGAGCGCGCGCCAGTGGCAGAGATCGATTCCCTGTTCATCAAAAAGCATCTGCCGGCGGTTTGCAATGCCAACCAGTCGAAATCGGGTGCGAAGGGTGGTTTTTGCGAATTCTTCCTGGTCCTTCAACAGCTCAAGCAGCGCACTTCCAACAAGCCCTGGTCCAAGGAGGAAGAGATTGAGTGTCTTTTGCCTTGAGAGGAACAGATGATCGTGGAGAGCATTCATCGCTTTCTGAAGGTCGCTGTGCTTCAAAACGAGAGTCAGATTACGGTCCGATGAGCCGTGTGCGATGGCTCTTGGCGTAATTCCATTTCGGCCCAACGCATCAAATATCTTTCCAGTTACTCCCGGGATGTTCTGAACGCGGTCACCGACAACCGCAACGATCGAGCAATCGTTTTCGACTGTGATATCGGATATCTGACCATGATGCAGCTCGACGCGAAATTCCAGCTCGACGACCTCCCGGGCAGTCCTGATGTGTTCTGAAGTGATTGCCAGACAAATGCTGTGCTCGGACGAGGATTGTGTAATGAGTGTAACCTCTATCTCTTTTCGTGCCAGTGCTGCGAAAATCCTCGAAGCAATTCCGACCGTGCGCAGAATGCCTTCTCCGGTTATCTTGAGTAGGCTGACTCTGTCGATGCAGGCGATCCCTTTGACGGGGCTCTCGGTCTCAGAAGATGTGCGCTCACAAATGAGCGTTCCCTTGAACGCCCGATTGAAAGTGTTCCGAATACGTATGGGAATTCGTTTGTGAAGCGCAGGCAGCATTGTCGGCGGATGAATCACCTTCGCTCCGAAGTGGGAGAGTTCCAACGCCTCTTCGAATGTGAGCGTATCGAGCGAAAAAGCTTCTGAGACCCTTCTCGGATCGGCTGTCATTACGCCGTCGACATCTGTCCAAATCTCTATTTCCTCTGCGTCGAGCGCCGCGCCGATGATGGAGGCGGTGTAGTCCGAGCCGCCGCGACCCAGGGTCGTGGTCTCGTTCTCAGGACCCCGGGCAATGTATCCGGTGATGACCTGTATCTCTTTGCGATTCCTGAAGTGATTCAGAAGATTCCAATTCGTCAGGTCGAAGTTTACCTGGGCTGACCCGTACGTGAGGTCGGTTTGGATGAGTGTTCGGCTGTCAACGTAGCTCGCAGGAATACCGCGCCGTTGTATCGCCTCTGCTATGATAACGCAGGAGAGCTGTTCCCCATAACTCATCACGAAATCAAGTGTCCGCTGTGTGATTTCCCCGAGGATCCAGATCCCGTGCACGAACTCCCGTAGTTCCTGAAATGCCTGTGAAATGAATCGATGTGCGTCCGATTCGGCTTGGTTGCCAAGCAGATCGTCGGCGACGCTCCTATGGCGAGCCTGGAGCTCGCTGAGCAGCTCTTCGTAGCTCTTATCCCCGCGATATGCTCGCTGTCCGGCCTCGATCAGCTGGTTTGTCACTCCTTGCATCGCTGATGCGATCACCGCCAGCTTGCCGTTGTTCTTCTGCGAATCGATAATGATGTCGATGACGGCCTTGATGCGTGCCGAGTCTCCGACCGACGACCCGCCAAACTTCAATACTCTCATTGTGTCTCCTCAATGTCTGCGGTGAACGGGAGTGTCAACCGCATCCCTAAAAACGAAAAAGCCTCTCAGGGAAATGATATCCTGAAGAGGCTCTGAACAAGCTTCTTCTCTTATCTTTCCCTCGCTCGATTCCTCGACGGGGCAGGATGAAGCACCAGCATCCCTTGTTACGGGACCGGTTGCTAAGGCGTCAACGGGCCTGTTCCCTCAGCCTTTCTCAATAAGAGGCGTATGTAATCTTCTCTACTCTGAGCTCACACCCTCCAAAGTCATGATGGTTTGAAGAGCATTCTCACATTTAATATACAATCTGTGGGGCGACAAGTCAAGAAAATTTGCTCGGGCACCGATCGCAAGTCGGAATTCATTTCGACCAAATGTATCACTGTATCTCTGAGCAACGAATCGTCCCTTGAAGCCTCACTGCGATTTGGCCAAACTCTGGCCAAGCTCGGTGAGCAGGGTCTCGGAGGTTGTATCCTCTGCTCCAAGGACGCCGTAGAGTATGTTTAGCTTCAGGACAAATGTGATGACCCCATTGTGGGGATCACGGACGCGGAAACGTCCCCCTTCGGTTTTCGAGATCCCTTCTTTTGGCAGGGGAGCAAGATACGTATCGATTGTCTTCCTGGCGGCGTCAGCCGATTCCATGCTGATGATGAATGCCTTCAGTGCGCTGCTATCATTGTAGCTGGCTGTAAAGGCACCGCTGAAAAAGCTGTATCCAAGGAAGTTCTTGGCCACGTACTGTTCTGTGTTTGCCTGCTTTCCGTGTGAGGGAAATGCAGCAATCAAGCCGGGCCACGACTTCACACGATTCAGGTGCTTCTCCAGTGCCGCAGCGATCGATATCAATCCTTCCTGGGCCGGCTTTTCTGATTGGACCGTCGAGATCTTGACGTAATACTCTCCGCACAGAAAATTCAACACCCCCTTCTCGACATACCCTTGAGTACCAAGATCGATGAAATGATAATCGGGATATCGTTCCTGAGAATACATCCCGAATGCATCGACAGCAGATTTGTGTCTGTAAAGTTCGACTTTGATCTCGAGGTCAGCTGTCTGCTGATACCGCGCGATATGCAGATCGACAAAATCATACTCAAGGAACAAATCCGCAGCCCCATCAATCACATCCCACAGATTGTTCGGCGTGTAGACGATCTCGTCGACCGTCAGCTTCCAGCCGCTTATCTGAGGAAAAAGAGGCGGAGTACTCTGGGCCGATGAAACAGAAACGAGGACGAGCGACATTCCCGCAAGAAATGCAAGCAGCTTCGTCATCTATGATCCTATGAAAGGAATTCTGCTGGAATGTTGACCAGCCTGGACACGTCTGCGATTTTCTCTGCGACGTTGAAACCCTTTGTGCAAACCGCCGTGCAATGCCCGCAATCGCTGCAAGGATTCTCTTGAACCTCCAGACTCCTGAGAAGCGATTGTGCCATCTCGGGTTGTTTGTAACCATAGGTGTACATATAAGCCCGCATGATATCCGGAATCGGCAGACCCCTCGGACAATTCGGTACGCAGTGCTCACACCCCTGGCAGTAAAGCCCGCTTTCGGATTTGCCGAGAGCCAGGCTTGCTTTCTCGTCATCGGTCATCGTCAGATCGGTATTGACACTTACGTTCAGCGCGAGGTGATCAAAGTTTGTATTCCCCGGAATCGCGGTTGTTACATTTTCATCCTGAAGTACGAACTTCAGCGCAGCTTTGCAGTTGATCGGCTTGGTGCGTTCCTTGTCGTAGAAACCTCCCGCCATCGTCTTCATCGCAACGATACCGATTCCTGCTTTTGCTGCTTTCGCGATTGCCTCTTTGACCCGGACGTAGTGATCCTGCTTGAAATTCACAGAAGCCAGCACCACCTCGTAGATCCCACTGTCGATCGCTGCCTGTATCACTTCGGGTTCGTTCATGTGAGTCGACATGCCGACGTGTTTTGCCTTCCCCGATTTCTTCGCTTCCTGAACAGCTTCGAGCATAGCAGGGAAGAGAGCTGCTTCTCTCGTTGAGATGCCGTGGACATAGAGGATGTCAACGTAGTCGAGCTTGAGCCTCTTCAGACTGGTATCGAAGCGATCAAGAAATGCCTTTACTGTCGAACCGGATTTCAACGTGCCAGCCTTGTCGTCCCTGTCTTCGGGCTGGACCTTGGTCGCAAGCACGAACGAGTCCCGCTTGTGATCCTTGAGGACTTCGCCGATCATCTCTTCGTTGTGTCCCCTCTGATAGCCATGAGCCGTATCAAACAGCACGATGCCTGCCTCGAGGGCGGCTTTCACAAGTGCCGGATTATCAGCACGCATCACACCGAAGCCGACAATCGGGAGCTCAATGCCAGTCTTCCCTAGCTTGCGGGTAATGAATTTCTTTTGCGAGACCGGATTCTGAGTCCCGGGTGTGGGAGTCTGACCAAAAGCAGATGTTGCCAGGAGAGCACCTGAGGTGCCGAGAAGAGAGGACTTGAGGAAGTGCCTTCTGTCGTATCCGTTCATTATGATGGTCCTTTGGCGATTGAGGAGAGTGCGGTGCAGTGGTTCAAACGGATTTTAGGCAAAATGCAGGTCAGATTCCACAGTCAATTGCCGACAAATGCCGGTTACTGTTCTCCTTGTCTTTCGGAAATTGGTTTAGTATTTTGATGCGCAAACGCATCGCGACGGCCGCGCGTGTGCACGATTTTGGCCATTCCCATCATTGATCATCGATTCCAATGAATAAGACGATTCCCGTTGTTCTGGTCACCGGCGCCAGCCGCGGCCTTGGACGGGGGATTGCCGTTGAAGCTGCTAAACGCGGCTATTCAGCGGTCATCAACTACGCAAGGGACAAAAAGTCCGCCCTTGAGACCGTTTTGCTTTGCGCTGCCAACCGGCTATCGAAAGACCAGAAGTTCGTAGCGGTCCAGGCAGATATCGGCGACACTGCACAGGTCAAGAAGCTTGTAAGGAAGGCGCTGTCAGAATTAGGGAGAATCGACGCGGTCGTGAGCAACGCGGGCGTTGCCCCAAAGGTCAGGAGGGATCTGACCGAGATGACGGAGGAGTCTTTCAGCGAAGTGATGAAGGTTAATCTCCAGGGGCCATTCTTTCTGACTCAGCGCGTGGCGAATTATTGGCTAAAGGAATCTCCGGCCCCGCTGCTTCCCGGCGGTTTCAAAGTGATTTTTGTCGGCTCAATATCGGCCGACGCAATTTCCTTGAACCGTGGTGAATATTGTATCTCGAAGGCCGGCCTGGCGATGGTCAACAAGCTCTGGGCGGTGCGCCTCGCTGAGCATGGCGTCCAGGTGTATGAACTTCGGCCAGGTATCATGGCGACCGATATGACGAGCGGAGCCAAGGAAAAGTATGACAACCAACTCTCCGAAGGCCTTGTCCCCTTGAAGCGGTGGGGGACAGCCGAGGACGTTGGCCAAGCAGCAGGAGCACTTCTCTCGGGTCAGTTCCCATTTTCCACCGGCGAAGTTATCTATGTCGACGGTGGACTTCACATTCAACGTCTGTGATCGACTATGCTCAGCATTGACCACCCAATCCAGCTTTCTTCGCTCATCCCGATCATTGAACGGATGTTCGAAGTTTCCGGACGCAAGATCGCCGGGATTCAGAAGGCCTGGAACCCCGCGAAAGGGTCTCCGGTTTTTACGGTCGACGGGAAGTACACCTCCAGAGGATGGACCGAGTGGACTCAGGGTTTCCAGTTCGGTTCAGCCGTTCTTCAGTATGAGGTGACGGGAGAAAAAGAGTTCTTGACGGTAGGTCGTGACGGTACGCTTCGTGAAATGCCGCGTCACGTGAGCCACGTTGGTGTTCACGATCATGGGTTCAATACGATCAGCACATGCGGGAACCTTCTCCGACTCATCCGGGAAAAGAAAATCCCGCACGACGAATGGGAAAAGAACTTCTACGAACTTGCAATCAAGGTCAGCGGGGCGGTTCAGGCCGCGCGATGGACCGATCTTGGCGGGAACCAGGGGTACATCTATTCATTCAATGGCCCACATTCCTTGTTTGCCGATACGATCCGTTCCCTGCGGGTGCTTGCTGTAGCACATCAGCTCGGACATGTGTTGATGGGGGAGCAGGATCGAAGAATTAATCTGCTGGAGAGGCTTCTCCAGCATGCGGAAACGACGGCGAGATTCAATGTGTATTTCGGCGAAGGACGTGACTCTTACGATGTCCGCGGTAGGGTTGCTCACGAATCGATCTTCAATACAAATGATGGGTCGTATCGGTGCGCGAGCACTCAGCAGGGGTATTCTCCGTTCTCCACATGGACAAGAGGACTTGCATGGATCTTGCTTGGCTATGCTGAAGAGCTTGAATTCCTTTCAACACTCCCGGCTGATGAATTGGCCACGTTTGGAGGACGAGAAAGAATCCTCGGGGCGTTTCAGACTGTCGCGCGCGCAGCAGCCGATTTCTACATCAACAATACCTCAATCGACGGTATCCCGTACTGGGACACAGGGGCTCCGGGGTTGTCGAAGCTTGGCAATTATCTTGATCGACCCGCGGATCCCTTCAATGAGTACGAACCGGTGGACAGTTCAGCTGCTGCAATTGCCGCTCAGGGGCTGGTCCGCCTCGGGAACTTTCTCTTGACAGTCGGAGAGAAGGGGAGCGGCGAGAAATATCTTCAGGCAGGACTTGCAGTAGCATCGCGCGTGTTCCAGGAACCGTACCTCTCGATCGATCCGAATCATGAGGGACTGATACTGCATTCAGTCTATCACAGGCCGAACGGATGGGATCACATACCCTCTGGCAAGAAAATCCCATGCGGTGAGGCAACGATGTGGGGAGATTATCACGCTCGTGAGCTTGGCCTCCTGACCCTTCGGATGGCGAAGAACGAATCTTATTACACTTTCTTCTTGAAGTAGACTATGAAACGATCAGAAGTTCTCTCCCGCATAATCGAATCCGGCGTTGTAGCTGTCATACGCATGAAGGACACGAAACGTCTGCTCAAAGTTATCGAAGCTGTGAGGCAGGGGGGCGTCAGGAGCATCGAGATCACTATGACGGTTCCCGGAGCAATCGAGATCATCCGCCAGCTTTCAACCGTTGTGCCGCCCGATGTGCTTCTTGGAGCAGGCACCGTTGTGGATGAGGGGACTGCGAATCAGGTGATTGATGCTGGCGCTAAATTCGTCGTCGGGCCGGTGCTGAATCTGGGCATTATCTCTCTGTGTGGAAAGCGCGATGTCGTCGTGATGCCGGGCTGCTATACGCCGACTGAAATCCTGACCGCCTGGAACGCCGGCGCTGACATTATCAAGGTTTTCCCTGCGACCTCATTGGGACCGAAGTATTTCAAAGATTTGAGGGGACCGTTTCCTGACATCCGATTGATGCCAACCGGTGGAGTTACGATAGATAATGTTGGTGAGTGGATTGCAGCCGGCGCGTGTGCAGTGGGTGTGGGTAGCGATCTGCTCGATAAAAAGGCAATCGATGAAGAGCGATATGAAGTGCTGACAGAACGCGCCAGCCGAATGGTGCAGAATTTCCTCGCAGCCAAGAAGAAATAAAGATGCTTTAAAGGTCGGTTCGCCAAAGCTAGTAGGAAGTCCCTTGAGGGACGACATATCTTAGTCTTCCACAATACGGTCATTCCATCGAGCTCCGTCAGGAGCGGCACAATCACTTCTGAAGTTTCTTCAGCACTACTCCGTACGATGCTTTGAATTTCCTGCCGGGCTTAAGGACGATCAAGCCGATAGCATTGTTGAAGGAGTTCGGCGCACACGTCCACGGTTCGATCGCTACCGAAGATCCTGAAACCGGCCTGTAGAGTATCAAATACCTGTACCGCCCTGCCCCCGAGTCCTGCCAGAGTTGAATTTCCATCCCCAACTTCCGATCGATCAGCTTCGTTGTCAATTTCTGTCGTGTCTTGCCAAAATCGAACACCGAATCGAGAGTTTTCTTGCTCAGGTGAATTGTGGTCCGTTTGGTGACTGGTTTTCTCATTTCACCTGTTGGGACTTTGGATGGTGTGACCTCAACGACCGAATGAGGCGGGATCGACAAAAGGAGCTTCTTGGCTGAGCCGGAGGTCTTGAAATATGGATGCCATCCGTCTCCGACTGGGATCGGTTTGGAATCGGTATTCCGGATCTCGGTTGAACAAGTGAAAGATCCCGCTGTGAGCGTGAATGTCAAGCGAACTTCAAACTTGAACGGATATCCTTTGGTCTTGCCGTCATGATCCGATTTCAGCACTACAGATGCAGAGTTATCTCCGACTTTCGTTCCGATGAGCTCGTAGGGTTTGTCAAAGAAGAAGCCATGGATCGCAAAGTTGTTGCTTGAGTTAACCTTGAGCTTCTGTGGTTTGCCACCGAAGCGATACGTAGCATCGGTGATTCGTCCGGGAAAGGGAATCAGCTTTACGCCCGCGAAGTGCTTGTTTTCTACCGTCTCCTCGTATGATTGAGGAAACTCCAACACGGAGAACAGCTTTCCGCCGCGGCGCAGGATCAGTTCTCGCACCGTCGCTCCCAGATTGGGAAGGATCGAGACAGACTCTCCCGTCTCGAAGTTGACGAGCTTTATCGAGCGCACCTTGTTATCTCGCGTTGTGTGGGAGGTGTTCGCTGGTTTCTTGACGAGAAGTTTTTCAGCCATGGGGAGTTCCTGTCGCTGGATCAGAGATGGAGCGATAATCTTCAGGCCGATTCACATTCCAGAAGATCTGAGGAGTGAAGAATGGGAGATCGGGTGTGATTGGGACGACAGTGTGCTTGATTTTCGGGATTGTTTTGAAGACGGAGTATTTCCCCTCCCGGAGGTCGTCCTCGATCACGCCGCGGCTAGTGCTGTCGTAGAGCCCGCAGAGGGGTTGTAGCACGCCATCGAATATCGTTATTCTTGTTGGCGCAGCCGATTTGAAACTCAGCAAGTACTTAATCAATTCTACCGGGATGAAAGGAGTGTCGCACGATAGGACAAAGACCGGCAGGGGTTTTGCGCGGTTCAGCGCAGCTTGAATTCCGCCGAGAGGGCCGCATCCTTCAAAGAGATCCGGAACCACTTCAAGTTTCAGAAAGCCATACGTGTCTTTGGCGCCACCTACAACGACGACTTTGCTGAAGAGGGAAGAAAGCGTCTCTGCGACGTGCTGGATCATAGGTTGGCCCTTGAACGGAAGGAGGGCCTTTTCTGTCCCCATCCGAGTGCTTTTTCCGCCGGCGAGGATCGCGCCCAGCACGTCCGACCGCTTGCTCATTTCGGCTTGCGCGTGGACTGTTCTGGTTTCACAATGTCTTCGATCCAGCTCATCGCTGCCATTGCGGGAGGAAAGCCGATTGTCGGAATCGCGAGCAAAGCAACGTGATATAACTCTTCCGGCTTTGCTCCAGCATCAAGTGCTTTCCGGACATGCGAATGGGCGCTCCCTTCAAGATGCGCGCCGATCGAGATGGCCAGCTTCACGAGGGCCCGGGTCTTGTCATTAAGTGGACCCGCCGAATGGCAAGCCGACCCCATTTCTTCGTATGCCTTCGCAATCTCCCGGTACTTCTTGGAGAAATCCTGGTATCGCTTGGGGATTTTTCGCATGGCTCGCTCCGATCTATGCTAGATCATTGCTAAAGTAGAGAAGCCCTCCGATGGAAAAGAGGGCTTCAAGATTCTGAGCAAGCTACGAACGCTTCATCTGTGATGCAAGCACGGCTCAGCAGCCTTCCTTCTTTTTCTTTCCCGCAGTGGCTTTGGGCTGTGAGCCAGTGGGTGACTCCAATTTCGGCAGCGCCATATTAGGGGTGGCGGCCTCGGCTGCGCCTCCGACTTGTGGATTTCCCCCGAAGAACTTGCTCAGGAATTTCGTTTTTTCGAATGCAGCTACCTCGGCCGAAGAAGCGTTGTCAGCCAATCTCGGGAAGAGGATGTTGTCCTTCCATTCCTCCAATCCACCGCGAAGGATATACACCCCTTTGTACCCTTCAGCCTTCAACAGAAACCAGGCCTGGGCCGAATGAATACCTCCGTCAGAATAGAGGACTATTTTTTCGTTTCTGCCCAGCTGTGCCTCTTTTAGCGAGGTCAGAGTCACATTCTCGGCAGTCGGAATATGGTATTCTCCAAAGTCCTTCTCATTCCGCAGGTCGATCAGGCGATAGTCCGCCTTTCCCTGAACGATCCAGCCGGCGAGCTCTTCAGATGCGACATGATCGACTTCCTTCTGAACGATCATTGCCAGCTCGGCCGCGTCAACTTTGAGTTCTGTACCTTTGTAAGGGCTTCCCGCGAAGAGGGCCAGGAATCCGAGGACGAATACGAAGAGAGCAAGTTTCTTGTTCAGCGTGAGGTTTTTGAGATAGTTCTTCATGATCATGCCTCCGCTTTCTTTGATGCCATCTTTTTCTCGACCCACTCTGCACCTGCAAATCCTCCGAGTGCCATCAGAACGACAAGGAACACCAGCAAACCATACGGGAGTCCGGAGATTTGAGGGAGTGTAATCTGGCCCATCGGAGTTGACACATAGAAATTGCTTACCAACGGGAACACCTCGCCGAAAACGAATATTCCGAAAATGATTCCCAGGAGGTAGACCATGCCGTCTATGCGCCCTGTCGATGCTGCAACACACGAAGTTCCGGGGCAATATCCACCGACGACAAACCCGACGCCGAGGATTAGACCTCCGACGATTTGAGGAAGGAGAAACGTCGGTGTCAGATAGACTAGTGAAAGATCCACGAAGCCGATGACTGATAAATAGTAGACGCCTACCATCGCGGTGATGATTGCAGTGAACATGACCTTGAAGACCGTCAGGTCGGTGAAGTAGAACTGCGCTGCCAACTTCTTCGAGCTGCCGAATCCTGCCCGCTCAAGGAAGAATCCGAATCCAATTCCGATCAGGAAGGCGATGACGAGGCTGACATCATCGCCGAACAAACCATATTTGAAGAAGGGTGCATTCATCGCCATTGTCTCCTTACAAAGTACGCTGCAGCGTATGCGCCGCCGAATACCATCATCATAAATGCCCAACTACCGACATTGAACAATGCGCCGCCGGTCAATGCCTGGCCGCTTGTACACCCGCGTGCAAGCTTCGCCCCGATCCCCATCAATCCACCTCCAATGAAAGCGAGGGTGAGCCGGCCCGCGTTGCTGATATTGGGCCCTTTTTCGACCACTTTTGCTACCCGATTCGCCAACAGTCCGGAGATAAACCCGCCAACGAACACCCCAAGCACTTCGAAAACGAGCCAGTCCTTCAGGGGACTTTTCGTGCCGTCGCCGATATACTCTGAGTAGAATTCGTTGCTGGCTACATGGTTCGGTGCGACTGCCTGGACGCCGACGGTCACGAGCGAGGAGAACGCGCCGGAAGCCCCCAGGCCACGTCCCATGATCACAAACGACGCCAGCAGCACGAGACCAAGTCCGAGCCCGGCGACATAGGGATTCCAATACGGTTGAGCTTTTTTCACAGCTTCTGTTGTCATGCGGTATCTCCTTTTTCGTTCAATCCAAAGACTACTCATGAGCTCTCGACGCTCGTGGCCCTTGGAAGTTTGTTCCTAACGTAGCCATTCTAAAGTGAACTCGATTCTCTACCAGTGACTCACCTGGCCAGCATACACAATGACGAACCGGAGAATCAGTCCGCCAAGAATAACCAGTACTGGCGCGATCGGAGTGTGTTTCACCTTGTGGTTCACTGCAAGGAGTTGAATTATCAACGGAATTGCGATGCCGAGTCCGACGACAAACACCCAGAAGACCGCTGCGAACGGGCCGCTTAGGAGGAGATATGCCGCCTCGATATGCGCCCGTGTAGAGGAAAGCAGACCTACAATGAATAGGGCAATCACGAGCAGCTCGAAGGTCAGAAATCCATTGTCTGCCTTTGCAAGCAGCTCGCGCTCGGACTTATCGGGTGTGATCATATGAACGAAAGCGGCAGCTGCCGAAAGTCCGGACACCAGGAACAATATCCACAACATGGCGCTGTTCCAGAGCGGACGTGCTCCGAGGGCGCTGAGCAGCACGCCGGTGTACATCCCAAGCATCGCTCCAAGAACCATGTTGAGAACACCAATGGCTTTCACGCCGAGCGGATGCTCGTTGATCGACGTTGAAAAACGAACGAGCAACGGAAACTTCTCTTGCAGCGTGCCGGGGATTCGTATGAGGAGATTCGCAAGAAGCGCCGGATAGATTAGAACGAGGATCCACGAGCCCCAGGACATTGGAGAGCGGGCCTCAAAAGTCGTATATAAACGCCAGGTGAACCACTTATGCTCGAGGTCCAGGAAGAGAGCCAGCATGCCAAGGCTCAACAAGCACAAGCTGATTATAGGGAGATAAAAGCATGCATACAGATTGTTCTTGTGTCGCCCTTGCAGCACGAAATATCCCGAGATAATCATGATCCCGGCCACCAATCCTCCCATGAAAAGATATGTCGGGATCTGCCATCCCCAGATTTTGAGAACGGGATCGACGAGATCGCTGTGGTGCGTGGAAGTGAGTTCGTGCATGCAGACCTCTATGTGAGATAGAAAATCTGTGGTTTCGTGCCGGCCTCGGGGATCAGCGTGTGGTATTTCCTTGAAGCCAGGAGCTTGCTCACCGTGCTGTTGGGATCGTCGAGATCGCCAAACGTCATGCATCGAGTGGGGCAGACGGAGACGCAGGCGGGATCCAGCCCATTCTCAACACGGTGGATGCAGAACGTGCACTTATCCGCATACCCGTCCGGATGGATGAACCGCGCATCGTACGGGCATGATGCCAGGCAAGCCTTGCATCCGATACACTTGTTATGCTCCACCAGAACCACACCTCCCAGGCTGTGGATGTGACTTGCGCCGGTTGGGCAGCAATAGACGCATGGAGGCGTGTCGCAGTGGTTGCATCGCTCGCTGCGGATTTCCATATGAAGGGTGGGGAATGAGCCCGTGACATCCTGAACGATCCAGTCCCGGTTGAATCCTTCCGGCACCTCGTTTTCAGTCTTGCAGGCCACGACGCAATCCATGCATCCGACGCATTTCGCAGTATCGATGACCATTCCGAATCGCGCCATGGTTA
>Ga0187866_1002598_pt1 | contig 14668 bp, 19 predicted proteins | sample June2016WEW_11_1_3_FD_133013 | JGI IMG/M metagenome (GOLD analysis project Ga0187866, IMG submission 133013) | Peatland microbial communities from SPRUCE experiment site at the Marcell Experimental Forest, Minnesota, USA - June2016WEW_11_150 | ecosystem: Environmental > Terrestrial > Soil >...
CACAACCCGCCACTTGGTTTCCCAGGTAGAATCGTAGTCGATGAAGGCAATCGCTGTGTTCCTCCTCGGCGGGGTGTGTTTCGCCGGCCAGTGGAGGCAACTCTACAACGGCCAGGACCTGTCGGGATGGAAGATGGTCGGGCCCGGCCGGTTCGTCGTCGAAAACGGGCTGATGAAGACCGAGGGCGGAATGGGCCTGCTCTACTACTCCGGCGAGAAGATCGGCGACGCCACTCTGCGCGTGGTCTTCAAAACCGCCTCGAAGAACGCCAACTCGGGCGTCTTCATCCGCCTGCCCGAGCAGCCCAAGGACCCCTGGTACGCCGTCCACAACGGTTACGAGGTGCAGATCGACGCCGGCGGCGACGACTGGCACTGCACCGGCTCGATCTACTCGCTGAGCAGGGTCACGAAAAAAACTCAGAAGCCCATGGGCGATTGGAACACCATGGACATTGTTCTCCGGGGCCAGGAGACCATCGTCTACTTGAACGGCGAGAAGGTGAACGACTTCTTCGGCTTCCAGCCGGTGCCGCCACGCAAGGAGTGGTACGAGCCGGTGCGCGGCCCGCGGCCCGACAGCGGCTATTTCGGCCTCCAGAACCACGACGCGCGCTCGGTGGTCTATTTCCGCGAAATCAGCGTCAAGAAAGATTGATCGTATCCTGGAGACAGGTGCCCTCGGACAACGCGATTGAGACATTCGGGCTGACCAAGGTCTTCCGGTCCCTCTGGAGGCGAAGTGAAGTGCGCGCGCTCCAGGACGTCACGCTGCAAGTGGCCCGCGGAACCACCTTCGGCTTGCTGGGGCCGAACGGGGCGGGGAAGACCACCTTCGTCAAGCTGGTGCTTTCTTGCACGCACCCGACCGAAGGTGGCGCCCGGGTCTTCGGCCGTGACGTGTGGGAGACCGGCGCCCGGCGGCCCGTAGGCTACCTTCCCGAGAACCACCGTTTCCCCACCTACATGACCGGCGCGGGGATGCTGGATTTCTACGCCGCGCTCTCCGGCATGGAGGCGCGGGCGCGCAAGAAGCGCATCCCGGAATTGCTCGAGCTGGTGGATCTGGCCAAGTGGGGCGGGGTGCGCCTGGGCAAGTACTCCAAAGGCATGCTGCAACGAATCGGGCTGGCGCAGGCGCTGATGCACCGGCCCAAGCTGATGATCCTGGATGAGCCCTCCGACGGGGTCGACCCGGTCGGACGCCGCATGATCCGCGAGATCCTCCGCGCGCTCGAGGAGCAGGGCGTCACCATCTTCCTCAACTCCCACTTGCTGGCCGAGGTCGAGTTGTTCTGCCGCGAGGTGGCCATTCTGCACCGCGGCAAGGTGGCCCTGATCGGCAAGGTGAAGGAGCTGACTGCCGGAAAGGGCTATCGCCTCACGGCCACCGGCGTCGCCGAGCAGCTCGAGTCGGAGCTGCGCGAAAAAGCGATGGCGGCCGCCTCCAAGGATGGCCTGCTCGAATTCCAGTTCGCGGACCGCGAGCTGCTCAACCAGGCCATCGATGCGCTGCGCGCCGGCGCCGCCGATATCGAGAGCATCGCTCCCACCACCAGCACGCTCGAAGAGGTTTTCTTCCGGACGGTGCAATCGTGACCACTCTCACCGCAACCGCCGCGCTGGTGCGGGACACCTTTCGCGAGGCCTTCGCCCGCAAGCTGTTTTGGGGACTGTTCGGCCTCTCCACCTTCCTCATCCTCTTCTTTTTGTTCATCATGAAGATCGACGTGGTGCAGGGCGCCCTGGCCACCGTCTCGCTGTTCGGGCAGATCACCGGCCGCTCGATCGACGTGAAGCACCTGGTGCGCCAGGTACATGCCGGCATCTCCTCGTTCCTTTACACCTGGCTGATGTTCCTGGCTTTGTTCGCGTCCGCCGGCCTGATCTCGTCGGTGTTCGAGCCGGGGCGCATCGAGCTGCTGCTCTCCAAGCCCGTCTCGCGCCTCCACATCCTGCTGGGGCGCTACGCCGGCAACCTGCTCGTGGTGGGGCTGAACGCGTGCTACCTGGTCCTCGGCGTCTGGCTCATCTTCGGATGGAAGACCGGGGTGTGGAACTCGGCTTTCCTCGCGGTGATCGGAACCACCGTGTTCATGTTCGGGGTGCTCCTCAGCGCCATGGTGCTGGTCGCCGTGCTCAGCGAGAGCGGGGCGCTGGCCCTCATGGTGGCCTTCGCCCTGATGATCATGAGCGTCATCCTGGCCCAGCGCAGCATCGCCGAGCGGCTGCTCTCTTCGGAATGGTCGCGCAACGTCTGGAGGGGCCTCTACTGGGTGTTCCCCAAGGTCTTTGACGTTGGCCGCATGAACATGGACTTCGTGCAAGGGCGCGCGGTTGGCGCGCTCGATCCCATCTGGAGCTCGGCCGCCTTCGCCGCCGTGATGCTGGCCGCGAGCATCTACTCTTTCTCGAAAAGGAACTTCTGATGCGCCGCTCACTCGTACTCCTGTCGTTGACTCTTGCGGGCTGCGGAATCACCCAGCTCGGATCGGGCCGCGTCGACCGGTCCCTCGCCGCCTTGGTCCCCGCCGACACCACGGTTCTGGCCGGTGTCAGGATGGATGAACTGCGCGCCACTCCCTGGTACAAGAAGTCGGTCGGCGACAAACCGTTGCCGGAGCTGGACTCCTTCGTCAAGGAAACCGGCCTCGACCCGCGCAAGGACATCTCGGAACTGCTCATCGTCTCCGACGGCGCCAAGACCGCGGTCCTGGCTCGCGGCGAGTTTTCGCGGCAGAATCTCCAGGCGAGCATCAACCGGCAGGGCGGGAAGAGGATCCCTTACAAGGGTTTCACTCTGATGGGCAGCGAGGAGACCGTGGTGGTGTTCCTGAACTCAACCACCGCGGCGGCGGGGCAGCCCGCCGCCGTCCGCTCGATCATCGACCAGCGCGGCCGCTCGACGGGACTCTCGCCCCTCTTGCGGCAGAAGGTCGAAGCGATTCCTCCCCACCACCAGATCTGGATCGTGGCTACCGGCGGCTTCGGAGATATCTCGAAGACCGTTCCGCAGTCGGGGAACTTCGCCAATCTGGGCAAGGTCTTCTCGATGATCGAGAGCCTGACCGCCGGCGTCGACCTGCGCTCCGGCCTGCACCTGTTCGCCACCGGCGTCTGCCGCTCCGACCAGGATGCCCGCTCGCTAGGTGATGCTGTGCGCGGCTTGGTGGCCCTGGCCCGGCTGGCCGCGCCGTCCGGCGATCCCGACCTGCTGAAGGCGATCGACGGCATCCAGGTCGAGCAGCAGCAGCGCACCGTGCGCCTGACCGTCGCGATCCCGCAGGACCTCTGGGACAAGACGGTCGGGAAGCTTCGGAACCGTTAAGGACTGCCGGATTGCGCTCGGCGCTTGGTGCTGCCGAACAAGACCGAGGGCTGGTCCTTGACGAGTTTGCAGCAACGGCTGGTGAAGACGGGGGGCCGACTGGTGAGGCACGCTCGCTACTACTGGCTATTGCTGGCGGAGAGCCATCTGACGCAGCGGCTGTTCCAGGCGATGGCGCGGCGGCGGAGAAGCAAACCGGTTGAAGGCAGGAGGGGAAGGGAGAGGTGCATTATAAATCGCCTGGAATCAGTAATTTCCGTGCCCGGGTGAGGCAGAGCTGGTTCCCTTCCTCGGCTGCCGGAGTCGCTCGGGATGGAAAGGATAAAGAACCTTTCGCCAACGGAGGTTGCTGGATGTAAAATCGAAAAAGGCCCGAAGCTCTGAAACGGCTACGCCTACCTTATGCAGCTCATTCCTGGGGAGATCAGGCGCCGTCCTGATCGACCCTCCACGGTGGTCGCCCACCGTCTACCAACCCGAGATTCCGCCCCAATGTGACAGCCACTGATGGTCTTGCACCCAAGGGTGGAGAGGAGAGATGGAGCGTATTGAAATGGAGAAAAACGAGAATCAGCGCCTTCGATTTCAGGCCCGTTCGGCTGTTGCCGTTATGGCCGTAACGCTGAGCGTTCTTGCCACCGCCGGGTTGGCCTACGCCGGCAATCCTAAAGACAAGAAACCCAACGACAATAAAGAGGAGGCCACGCAGGTTTACAACCATACCTACGACGAGGTCTTCCAGGCTGCTCAGGAGAGGATCGAGCGGAACGGTTGGTTCATCGACAAGGCAGATAAGGACAAGGGGATCATCATCACCGCCGCCATCGACAAAAAGTGCCCGATCGACATACACATCGAATCCGTCAGCCCAAAGCCTGAAACACGTGTGACAGTTCGCTGGCGGTGCCAGGGGTGGGCCCTTAGGCACTACTCCCATGACCTGGGGGACGGCTACCTGAGCGGATTACAGAAGGTGTTAGCGACGTATCGCTAAACCGAGCCTCGAGGGCGTTGATATGAGTGGAACAATTTGGGCTTGTCGATCGCGATGGCGGTTCTGGGCCACCTTATTGGTGGCGGCGCTATGCATTCTCGCCATCGCTTCGGCGGCGCCTGCAGGCAAGGAGCGCAACAAGAAGGGCTGGGAGTTCGCAAAGGTTTACACGTACGCATACGACGAGGTTTTTGAGGGCGCCCAAGAGGCGATCGAGCAGAGAGGGTGGCTTGTTAGGGCGGCGGAAAAAGAACAGGGCGCGATCGCCGGAAGGCCCGCAAGCTCCGAGTGCAGCATTACTTTCACCATTCACATCCAGCCAATCGAGGCGCCCGGTCCGAAACCTGCGACGAAAGTCACGATCGCTGTGAACAGCCATGGATTTGGATGTCTGGAGCTGCGGGAGCGCGTGGCCGGCACCCTATGCAGCTCATTCCGAGGGAGATCAGGCGCCGTCCTGATCGACCCTCCACGGTGGTCGCCCACCGTCTACGAGCCCGAGATTCCGCCCCAGGGTGACAGCCGCTGATGGTCTTGCACCCATGGGCGGAGAGGTAACATGGAGCGTATTGAAATGGAGAAAAACGAAAATCGGCGCTTTCGATTTCAGTCCTGTTCGGCTGCTACCGCCGTGGCCGTAACGCTGAGCGTTCTTGCCACCGCCGGGTTGGCCTACGCCGGCAAACCCAAAGACAAGAAACAGGAGGCCACGCGGGTCTACAGGCATACTTACGACGACGTCTTTCAGGCTCTTCAGGAAGCCATCGAGCGGCAGGGCGATTTCATCGACCACGTAGACAAGGACAAGGGCACGATCACCGCCAACTGCGGAAAGATGATGTGCACGCCCACGTATGAAGTACAGGTCGTATCGGTCAGTGTGGCGCCGGAGACGCGTGTCACCATCCGTGTCACCACGAAGGGACACTTATGCGGGAACATCTGGGAAGGTGTTGCGAATGGTTTGCTCGGCAGACTGCAAATAGTGCTGGCCACATACCGTTGAGAGGCGTGTGCGGAAACAGCGCCGAGATGCGCGGAAACGAAGACAGGGACCGTCGATCTGTATGGCCGTCCGAGGCCGCCGTGTTGGCGGCGCTGTGCATTTCCGCCATCACCTCGCCGACTTCGGCGGCGCCCGCAGACAAGGGGCGCGACAAGAAGGGCTCAGAGTTCGCGAAGGTCTACGCGTACACCTACGACGAGGTTTTTGAGGGCGCCCAAGAGGCGATCGAGCAGAGAGGGTGGCTTGTTACGGCGGCGGAAAAAGAACAGGGCGTGATCGCCGGAAGGCCTGCCAGCCCAGAGTGCAGCATTACTTTCACGTTTCACATCCAGCCAATCGAGGCGCGCGGTCCGAAACCTGCGACGAAAGTCACGATCGCTGTGAACAGCCATGGATTTGGATGTCTGGAGCTGCGGGAGCGCGTGGCCGGCACCCTGTTCAACCGCCTGTTCATGGCATTGTCCGCCCCTCGCTGAGGGACGGTTCGCGATGCAGAGGGAAAGCACGGCCCGAGGAGGGCTTTATGAAACGGGTTAAAAGCGAAGGACGTGTTACAGCGGCGATGTGGCGGTGGTGTGCGGCGGCGGGCCTCAGCATTGTTCTGCTGCCATTCGCCCACATGGGTCAGGCCTTCGGTCAGGCGATGCAGGCGCAAGTCCGAGAAGTGATGGTGACGTCCGAGCCTCCTGGAGCCAGTATTTGGACCAAGGAAGGGCGCGACTATAAGTGCTCGTCCAGCGTCACGCCCACGCGGTTCGAATTGACTTTTTATGGCAGCAACGCCGTGAAGCAACTCCTGCTTACGAGATTCGGATACTCCAGTCGCAAGCTGACGGTGGGTGCTGCGGATGAAAGAGCCGGCGCCGATCTGGCTCCGATAAAGCTCCTCGGGGTCCTTGGAGCCTCCACGTCTCCGGAAGTTCAGAAAATGCGGGTGGGTTTCGCGGACGAGTTCGAGCGGGCGCTCGTTGCCAGCGGCGACGCCCTTCGGTGCGCGCCGCTGGAAATCTCGCAAATCGGCGTCGTGCAGAACGAGGCTGCACACGAGATGGAGCTCTTCGTGATGATCAACCTCAACGAGTCCGGCGTCTGGCGGGACCTTCGCCTTGCGACCCGACGTACAACGGATCGTGAACCCGAGCGGAAGATTGCTCAGGCGGCGCTGGAAGGAGGCGTGGCCGACGTCCTGGCGCTATTTGGCTCCGTAATGACGAGGTTCCCCGAGGTGCCCAGACTGGTTGTCAGTTGCATGTACACGGCCTCGGCGCCCGTCATCCAAACGGAGAGACGCCGGGGCATGCACACCGAATACGTATACCGCTACGATTCGAGAACCGGCACGATGCAACCGACGCCAAAGCAGGTCTATGACACAATCGAGACGGATGTTGTCAACGAGGAAACAAAACCACAAACCCTTTTTCTGAGTATCTCGGCGGCGAAGATACCAGCTTTGGGGGGCCGGAAGGCGGTGACCGATGCTTTTCTGGCCAGCGGTGAGATCAAGCGTGTGCCGTAAGGCCGGAGTACCGCGCCGCAAGGCTTCCGCAATGCCCTCTTAGTAGTTTCGGCGCCAGCCGGGCACCTCGACCGTCACATCCCCATTGACCACCGCCTGGCACCCCAGCCGCGAGTGCAGCGTCAGCCCCGCCGCCATATCCAGGCGGTCGGCCTCCTCATCCTCGATCGGCGAGAGGTTCGCGTCGCCCTGGTGGACGATGACGTGGCAAGTGGTGCAGGCGCAGTTGCCGCCGCAGGAGTGCTCCAGCGCCACGCCGAAATTCAACGCCACGTCGAGGATCGACCCGGGTCTTCCGTGGCCCTGGTAAGGGAGCCTCTCGTACTCCACCGTCACGTTGCTGGGGAGGAAGGTTACCCGGGGCACCGCCCCCGATTATAGCCCGTGGTCGGTGCCGCAGACGCTCACCTGGATTGCCAGCGCCTTGAACGCCGCCGCCTTGGCCGCCAGCGCCAGGTTCGCGCCCTCGGCGTCCGGCCCGTAAGCCACCTGGATGTGGTTCGACTTGTGGCGCGCCATGAATTGGTCGCGGGTCACTCCGTACATCACCGCGTGCATGATCGGCCACTGCGACGTGGTCGAGTTCCAGCGCCGCTCGGTTTCCTCCCGCGGCAGCTCGACCACCTTGGCGCGGCCGAGGTCCGCCTTCAGCTTGGCGCCATCGACGAAGATCCGGCTCCACACGATTTCGCCGGGCTTGCTGACGCCCTTGATCGTCCCGCCGCCCAGCGGGAAGTACATCGGGGGCTGGCGTTCGCTCACCGCGCCCGCGTACCCGTCGATGAAGTGCTGGGGCGGCGCCGAGCCGGAGATCTCGAACACCCAGACGAAATCTTCGCGCCCGTCGGAGCGGTAGGGCTCGCCGTAGCGCACGTCGTGCAGCGTGGTCTCCGGATCGAAGCCCAGTTTGCGCCAGACGCGGTTGGTGACCAGCGCGTCCAGCCCGGCGCATTCATCGACTTCGTTGAAGTGCGGCAGCGCTTGGTTCTCGTACAGCACGCGCCCCGTCTTCCCCTCCGTCACCGGCGGGCGGTCGACGTTGTTCAGCAGGCCCTCGACCAGGTCCGAGGCCGGCGTGAGGTCCTTCAACCCCTGCTGGTACTGAATGCCGATCACGTCGCATCCGAAGTCGTCCGCGATCCGCAGCGCCGCGATGTACATCTTGCACTGCGCCAGGATCTGGTCGTCGGTCAAATCGGTCTCCGGATTCGGTCCGGTCAGGAAGCGCATGCCCTTCTGGTCCAGCCAGGAGCGCACCGCCAGCGCCTCCTCATCCGATACGCGCAGCATGGCGGCGTACAGCGCCGACTGGCTCAAGCGCTCCTTGAACACGCCGGTCTTATGCAGCAGCTCGTCGGGAATGATGCCGTTGTACATTCCCATGCAGCCTTCGTCGAAGACGCCCAGGATGGCCTTGTCCTTCTTGAGCTGCCGGGCCACCTGCCCGCCCGCTCTCGCGGCCTGTGCGGGCAGCTTGAACTCGGCGAGCGGCCGCACGTGGCTGGTGTCGTGGACCAGGGTTTCGCCCGCCAGCCAGCGGCGCAAGCCCTGGGTGAAGAAGTCGTCCTGGAAATCGCCGCTCCATAGCGTGCTGTACGTCTTGCCGGCCTTGGTGAGGCAGGCGTTCAGGTTCAGCATGCCTACCAGTCCCGGCCATTCGCCGCTCCAGTTGGCGACCGTGAGGATCGGTCCGCGGTGCGTCAGCAGGCCGCCCAGGATGTGCTGGCTGTACTGCCAGACCGCTTCGACCACCACCAGCGGCGCGCTCGGCGGGATCTGGCGGAACACCTGCAATCCGTGCTTCTGACTATCGATGAAGCCGTGCCCTTTCTCGGGGTCGTAAGCGTGGCCCCGCTCGACCTCGCGGCCCTCGCGCCGGATGGCCGCCATGACGGCCTCCTCGACGCGCTGCTGCGCCACCCAGCATTTCTGGTTGGCCGACAGCCGCAAATCTCCATTGGCTATAACGATAACTTTATCGGACATGACTCCATTGTGGCACGAACCGCAGCCCCTCGGCAGCCCTGTGGTATCGTTGAATCTCAGCCTCCTCGTTTCGCTCACCAGGGCCGGTAGCTCAGGAGGTAGAGCATCTGCCTTTTAAGCAGAGGGTCGCGGGTTCGAGTCCCGCCCGGCTCACCAATAGAATCAATAATGTGCAGCGGTTCTCAGCGTGCGGGATGAGACGTCGTGACGTTGTGTGTGTCGTAGCCGCCCTGGGGCCTGCCGTCCGCCGCATCTTGCGGTAGAATACTCCAATGCCGGATAGCGAAGAGCTTGGGAGGACCCGACTGGAACGGGAGCGGTGGATGGTGGATGAGCAATTCCGCCGCAAGGAGCAGACACCAGCACTGAGGTGCATATCCACGATAGAACTGAAACGCGCCTACGATGTCCTGCACCATGCCTGGGCTGCAGCTCAGGAGCGCGACACCCAGCGGCTGCGGGCAGCGGCGCGCGCGCTTGCTGAGGGGCAGCAGGCACCGGGGAACGCTGGCCCGCACGTTCTCACGCCGGAAGAGAGGTCGGATTTCTTTGACAACTCCCTGGAACCTGTCGCGCTGATGCTGCTCGCATTTGCATTTGAGAACCTTCTGAAAGCGCTGCTTCCTCAAAGTGGTGGGGCGACAACCACGAAAAGGAGGCGAGCCGAGTACAGCCACGACCTGAGCAAGCTGGCTGACCTGTCCGGGATTTCGCTGACCGAGGAAGAGCGGCCAGCGCTTGCTGTGCTCTCGCATTACAGCACGTGGGCCGGTCGGTACATGACTCCGAAGGAGATGGGAGAATACAAGGACCGCTGGCTGCATCTGGAGCGCGGAGAGGAACCATTGGACGCCGAGACTCTCCAGCGGTTGTACGCACGCTTCTATCTGCTGGCTGGCGGTGGACCCGATATCCCTCCAGACCCTCCCAAGTAGGCTCAGTTCGCGCTGCCCTTGGCCTGCTCAGCATCCGGCTCCGGGACAATCAGCCTGCCACCCAGGGCCGCAGCGGCGGACAGCCCGGTGGAGTACATGCGAATAGGTATGCACAAGCTCTGGGACTGGCCGCGCGGCCCGGCGCCTACGGAAGCAGGTCCTTATATCGCGTCAGGTCCGAGGCATGGACGGGAATCGAGTATCCGCTGTCGTGGACCAGACCGCGAACATCTGAAAGCCTGGTCTCAGTGGCCCAGGGGGAAACGACAATCTCAGTGACAAGCGCGCTGAGATCAACCCTGCGCCGCAAGCACTTCGGTACGCGGTCAGGGGGTTCGCTGAGCGGTCTGGGATGGGGGAAGTTGTTCTCGTCGAAATGCCGATTCAGTCCGGCAAGCTGGTCCGGGAGCCAGAGCAACGCCCTGACTTCGTGTTCATCAGCGTAGCACTCCTGCTTCGTGCTGATGAACCGGAGGACGTTGAAACCCGTGAGATGCTTCGATCCATAGCGTACAAGCCCCAGGAACGGACGGCCCCCACATGAACCCAGCGCGGTCTTCAGCAGACCGTACCGCGAGACCACCGCAACGCCGTCCTTGGCGTACTTCTGCCACATTGCACCGGGCTCCGACGCGAACAAGTACCAGCAGTTGATGAAGCACCACTCGCGGTCCTGAGCGAGCACTCCGAACTGATGGGTCAACTCCAGCTCGTCCCGCAGGTCGAAAACGGAGAGCCCCATCAGGTGGCGGACGTATTCCGCAGGAGGCAAGCCTTCATCGTCGAATTCATCTGCCCGGCAAAAGTACAATTCTCCTGTAGCTACAAGGTCCCGGAACTTCCAAGGTTCCATGAAGCGCCAGATTCTCGCCTCCTGGTCTCTAGGCTCCAATCCGTCAGGAAACATTTCCACCTGCATTGTTTTTTCACCGTAGCACATCTCTCCCGGCTCCCCCAGCATCACGCTACGCGCACATGCAGGAATCGGCGTATGATAGCGGGAAGGTGAACCACCATGAAAGCAGCGGTCCTGACCTTAATAGCGATTGCTTCAGCAGTGCCATGCGTGGCCCAGTTGCCGGAGGAGTTCAGGACACTCGCCGGGGAATACAACGGGTACTACTGGAAGAGCTTGTCGTTTGACGAAAAAGTGGCTTTCGTGTACGGTTTTCTAGCTGGGTATCGGTTTGCCGCCCCGACGAACAAGTCTATCGAGGAACAGACGGAGAAATCGTGCCTCGCGCAATTTGCGAACCCAACCGCTGAGCAATACACGGAGTGCGTCATGAAGTCCCTGGATGCCAAGACTGAAGAATACAAGCATTGGGAGTCGCTCGATCCCACTCCGGACGGAAAGTACGGAGAGACTGTCGAGGCGACGGACCGGTTCTTTGCCGAACCGGAAAATCGGGTTATGCCCGTTACGGTTGCGTGGCAGATTGCGAAATGGAAACAGGAAGGCCGCCAACAGCGAGAAATCGACGAGCTGATGGATCGTAGTCGTCGTATCTTCATCCGGGTACCCCGCACACTGTGCGAACTGGGTTATGGCATCACCGCTTCCCGCTGCAAGACGCTCGGAACCACGTTGAAAGCCGCGCCTCCCAAGTAGGAGGCGAGCAATACTGTTTCGGGAACCCTACGAGGCGCGTCACGGCTTCAAACGGTGCGCCTGGGCACGCTGCGGCTCGGGTGATGTGCTTGGATGCCGATGGCGCGGCGTGGCTCCAGCGGCCCGCGATGAGCGGCATATGCGCACCTGCGTGATACAATGAGGCATGCCTCAAGAAACAAATGAAACCGAGCGCGAGGACGCGATTCGCATTCTCAAGAACCTCGGAGAGATACCAAGCCGGCACGATGGCATCCAAGCTGTGGATCAAGTAACGGGAGCCACGGGGAAATCCCTTGAGCTTGTCCACGGCTTGGAGGACAAAGGGCTCGTCCACTTCGCGCCCAAAGTCAGCCACGGCATGAAGTACGATCCCAAGGGCCGCTGGAAAGAAGGACCCGCTGGTAGCTGAGCAGCCCTTGCCGGCGGCCGGTGGTGCGGGATGAGCGGCGGGGGCTGCCGCAGACCGTGCGCGGCCTTCGGGCAGTTTATACACGCCGGGGACTGCGTCAGGGACGCACGGGCCGTGCCCACGTTTTGTGTCGTGACTTGTGACGTAGGTGCCTTCAGGACCCCCTCTTTTGTCCTCTGTCCCAGCCTGTCGAGGAAAGTTACGAATGCCCGGAAAGCATTCAAACTATAGCGGACAAGGTCAGCCAGCAATTGCCGGTGACAGGCCGGGGACTCAACCCTTAAGCAGAGGGTCGCGGGTTCGAGTCCCGCCCGGCTCACCAGCTACGCCGCGTACCTGAGGATTTCCACCTCGGCACCGCTGCTGACGGCTGCGTCGGCTCGTTCCAGAACCTGAGCGGTCACCTCCTCGGACAGGTAGTATTCGCCGCAATTTTGGCACACGTCGGCGGGAACGCCCTTCAAGATGACGGTTGTCGCCCCGCGCTGGAGCGTCACGGTCGCCTCACCGGGACGCGTGTCCCCGTGCTTGCACAAGACGCACTTCATTTTGTCCTCCTGTTCCTGAAGTCGGGCTGCCACTGGTCAAGTCCTGGAATGTACGCCGTCACCACAATGCACGTCCTGCCGTCTTCATCCAGGGCCACGACCACGTGTATCGGCCGACCGCCCACGACTCGAAACATCAGGCGGCTCGGGTAGGGCGAATCACCGGGATACTCTGCTATGACCTCTCCCCCGACGATCACCGACTTCACCTGGTCCCTTCTGATGCCGCGCTGAAACATGCGCTGCACGGCATGAGCGCTGAAGACCAGCCGTTCATATTCCAAAGCTCAGCCCTCCCCGCCTGCCCCGAACTGCCCTCCCCACTCCGGCCAACCACGATCAGGGGCCGGAGCGTCACGCACCACAAGAGCAGGATAGCAACGAATTCCGGCGTGTGCATCGTGTCTGCCTTCCAGCGCCTGACGGGGAAAACCACCGGAGCCGGTAGCTCAAGAGGTAGAGCATCACCGACAAGTTCGTGGCTCCGCGTGACATTTTGGTGTAGCGCACGTGTTTCCTGACGCATCCAAAGGGCAGATCACGGACCAGCCGGAATTTTGTTCCCTTGATTCTAAAGGGCTTGACGGTTTCTGAGGGGCTGGCAAAGTCGGCCTGCCTGTTTACCTGAGAGTGGCGAAGAGAATGCTCAAGAGAGCGGAGGGGCACGGTGTGTATCACCGATTCCCGATTCCACTGGCTGGCTGCCTCTCAGTGCACGGGGGCTGGCTGAGACTCTACCTCTATCCAAACGCCAGGGAGGTTTGATACGATGCCAACGAGCGCCTCTGAGACCGGAGGAAGAAAGAGGGACCGACAGCAGATGACGACCAAGGCCGTGCCAGTTCGTCGGGAGGCTATGCCAGCCGCCCCAGATGAGGGGCTTCCGGAAGACATTGAAGGCCTCGAAGCTCTGACCGAGCCGGTCTCGGCGAAACTCGACCGGGGCATTCTGGTTCTGGTCAAACATCTCGGGCCGGACCAGCCCGATCCTGCCGAGGATCCAGCCGTCGAACTGCACTGATGGCCGACCCTGCCTATCCATGGTACGCAGTTGCTACCGGAGATGAGATCCAACAAGGCGATATTCTGGAAGCGTGCCCCGTCTTTATCCCTCCTGACGAGATTGCGGTTCCTGCAGGTGACGCGGCGCGGGAGCAACCGCCCAATCCCACGACTTTTGTGGAACGGACACTGGACCTCATTGTCATGTCACAAAGCTGCGACCTCGTCGGAGGTCGAGAGAAGGTGCGAGAGGTTCTGCTCGCCTCCCTTTGGCGCCGATCTCAAGTGACGACAGGCCACCTTGCCAGTGCCAGGGGATTGGAGGATGCCCGGCGGGGACACCTACCTCACTTTCACCTGCTCGCGGAATGCACGCTGCCGAACTTCCAGCGCGAACTACGCATTGTGGATTTCCGCAGGCTCTATTCGCTGCCGGCCAGTTTTGTGCGGAGGCGTGTCGCAGGCTATCCGCGGATTCGGTTGTTGCCTCCGTATCGAGAACAACTGTCGCAGGCCTTTGCCCGCTCCTTCATGCGAGTCGGACTTCCGATCGACATCCCACCGTTCTCATAGAGCATTCTGGTGTAGAATACTCGCTGCCTATGCGAAAAACAGCCTTCGTCATCCTCGTCATTGCCGTCGTGCTCGGGCTCGGAGTGGGAGTCCTCTTCCTGACCCGGCCGGGCAGGGAGTTGCTCGGTTCTCTCTATTTCAAGCTGGGGTCCAAGCCCAAGATCGAACTCGTGATGCAGGTTCAGGTCCAGGATGCCGTCAAGAACGAGGCCGACTTGACCATCGGCCGCCTGATCGAGGAACTGCGAAAGGCGCAGATCGACTGCACCGCCATCGAGCGCAACGACCCCTCCAGCGTCGAGCAGTTGGACACCATCCGAATCGACCTGAAGGGCATCCCCATTGCCAGGTCCGGCGATTTGCGTGGTCTCATCAGGGGCGGGTTTCCCGACTGGACCCTGACGCGGTGCAACCAGGACGACTGCCGAATGAGTCTCGACGTGCATCGACTGGCCGTCTTGAAGCGGGACACAATCGAGCAGACGCTGGCCACGATTCAGACGAGGCTGCGGGATCTCGGGGTGATCGGGCGCGCATTCCGGCGGCCGGGCGGCGGGAGTGCCGTCTACGAGATCGTCGTGCAGCTTGCGGGCCGGCCGGATGATCCGGCGCGCGTCAGGGAGATCCTGATTACCCGTGCCCGCCTGGAGATCACTCCAGTCAAAGATGGCCCTTTCCGCAACCGTGAGGAGGCGCTGGCCAAGTACGGCGGCACTCTGCCGCTCGCGAGCAAGCTCGCCAGGGCTGTCCCGC
>Ga0187866_1002599_pt1 | contig 14668 bp, 2 predicted proteins | sample June2016WEW_11_1_3_FD_133013 | JGI IMG/M metagenome (GOLD analysis project Ga0187866, IMG submission 133013) | Peatland microbial communities from SPRUCE experiment site at the Marcell Experimental Forest, Minnesota, USA - June2016WEW_11_150 | ecosystem: Environmental > Terrestrial > Soil >...
ATCAGGGCCGCGCTGGAATGATATTGATCGCCGGCGGTAGTGGTGTTCACCTGGAATTCCGGAATCACCACTTCTCCGAAAGAGTTGTATTTGGCGGCGTACACGCCGTAACCGTAGCCCGCCTTGCCGCTGTTCTCCTCCCCGTAGCTCGACCATGTGATCACGAAATCGCCCTGGGTGTCCATGGACACGTTCGACCACTTCTGAGGGCCGGCGGTGTGGGTATTTACACGGAATGCGCTGTACTCGCTCTCCGAGGCGATTGGATTGACGTATAGCACATTGGTGCCGGTGCTGGCGTTGTAGTACACGCCCTTGATCAATCCCAGGGCGTTGAAGCGGCGGGCATAAATGTCCGCATCTCCGGTCGTGCTGTTGTATTCGGTCCAAGTCACGACAAAGTCGCCGTCGGCGTCGCAGGCCACGGTGGCGAAGCGTTGAGTATCGCTGAGGTGCGTGGTGTCGACCGCCAACACCGGCGCCGCGTTGGAATCTATCGTACCGAGGTAATTACCGCTTGAATCGACCCAAGGCAGGTCGGCCGCGGTCCCGTCGGCCTTGAAGATTTGGTAGTAAACTCGATCGTGTTTCAGGGTCGTATCGTAGGCCGTCCAAACAACGATGTGATCCCCGTCGGCGTCGACCGCCACTGCACCGGGAGTTTCGGGGTAAGTTCGGCCGTTGCTCTGACTTGTACTGCCGCTTACCACGTTGCCCACCGGATCATCAACGGTGCCGCCCTGGCCCAGGACATCGATGGTAAAGTTGAAAACGTAATTCCCCCCGTTCGCGCCGTCCAGGTTGCCGTCCAAATAGTTGCCGAATATGTCCTGAACTTTATCGGAAATCGTCAGTACGTATGTTCCTTGGCCAAGGGCCTGATTGCCGGAAAGCGCGATGTTGCCGTCGAAGGTCACCACGGCTTCGTACTTGCCGCTCGCGGTGGACGACAGCCCCAACGTGTAGGCTTCGTTCAGGCCGAATTTCACCGATGCCACGCCGTTTACAATTGTTGAGCCGTTCTGGGTGATCGTCCAGTTGTTAGGATTCAGCACGCTGTTAACACCGCCGGTGGTGCCGACCGTGGAAAGGTTTTCGTCAAACTCGATCACGAATTTCGTGACGCTGCTGGTCATCATCGCGTTGTCGTAGATTTTGCTCAGCGTGGTCGCGCCAGTGCTATTCAACACGTCGGTGACAAAGGGTCCGGCGGTGTCGGCTTTTAACTCGTAACGTTGCAAGAACACGCCTTGGTTGTCTGTAACGCTGGTCAGGGCGTCTTTGCCGTTGCCGCTCCAAACCGCGACCAGGTCGCCGTTGGCGTCCAAGGCGATCGAGGGATAGCGCTGGTCGCCGTACGTGGTGGAATTCAAGCGGAATTCGTTGCCGATCTCGCCGTTTGTGCCCAAGGACGTGTTCACGCCGATCTGCGAAGTGCGGGCGTATCGCTGAGCGTAGATGCCGTAGCTGTTGGGGCTGTCCGCCAGGCCGCTGCTTACGGACGGCCGGTCCTGGTAGCTTTCCCAAACGATGGTAAAGTCGCCCGCGGCGTTCATCGACGCTTGCGAATGTTGCTGGTTGTAGGTGGTAAAGGTATTGACTTTGAATTCGTTGCTTTGGGCAGTGGCTTGCGAATCGAAGCGGCGGGCATAAACGCCGTTCTCGCCGCTCACGCCGGCCCCGTAACCGCTGCCGCCCCCGTCCTGGCCGTAACTGGTCCAGGACACGACGAAATCGCCGTCCGCGTCCAAGGCCACCGAGGACCATTGTTGAACGCCGGCCGTGGTCTGGTTGACGAGAAACTCCGGGCCCGAGCCGCTGCTCACCATGGAGTTGATCCAATCGGCGTATGTGGACACGCAGGTGTCGAAACTAAATTCGCCGAAGGACGAATTGGTCGTGCTGTCCACGTCGGCGGCACAGGTGACCCCGGCCGTGACAATCGCCGCGATCTGTCCGTCGATGAAGCACGGGCCGCCGGAGTCGCCTTCCGCCGAATTCGCTTCCAAGTTGCCTAAACCCAAGTCATTAATGCCGAGATACATACCACATGCGTCGTTGGCCGCCAAGCCGCTATCAAAGTCGTATACAAGGATATTTGAACTCCAATTAGAGACCAGTTCATCGGCGGTTGCCTCGTATTTGTTTTCGCCTTCCCGCTTGGTTCCATAACCCAGGGTGGCGCCGGTGGCGCCGGTGCCGGAAAGCCCATAACCGTAGAATTCGAATACTTGGCCGATAATGCTGCTTTCGGTACCCGTGTAAATCTCATATCCGGTTACGCCGGCCGGCGCGATTTGGGACAATGTAATGATGGCCATGTCGGGACTTCTCATCGAGTCGCCGGTGAAATTGGGATTGACGGTCACCATTTTGGCCTTGATCGTCACATTGCCGGAGGTCAAATTGAAAGTAACGTAAACATTGTTGGTAACAAGTTGATTGGTGTTTGCATAACACACCACGTGCGCTGCGGTAATTACGTGGTAACGATCGGCCAGCAGAACGCCCGATCCATATCCATAGTCTTCGGTGTATATCGATACGATGCCGTCGGCGCCGGTGCCCGCGGTCACGACGTGATTGGCCGGATCGTCGGTTGTCACGACTTTATTGGTAACCTGGGAATCCCATTCGGACGTGGCTGTACTCAATGATTTGGAGGTCGTTTCGTAATAAGTGTTGGAAACAAACTGCTTGGCGTAGATGTTCGATTCCCAGGCGTTGTCGCCGCTCTGGCCGTAACCGGTCCAAGTTATGACGAACGAGCCTTGTTCGCTCATCGCCACCGAAGGATCCATCTGGTCGTTCGCGGTCGTGTCGTTGACCTGTATCGCGCCGGACACGCCCTCCACCTGTGTGACGATGCTGATCCGCACGCCGGCGTCGCCGGTCAGGCTGGAGGAGCTTACCGTGATTAGCGGCTCGTCCGTGCTGGCGTCCGAATCTATAAAGGTTACCAGAACGTCCGTGGAAGAAGAGGCCGTTACGGTGACCGCCGCGCCCATGGCCGTCATGGCGGCTGCGATCTGGTCCAAAAGCGACTGGGTCAAAAGGTTGTTGGGATCGGTCGGCAGCGTGATTTTGGTGGTGCTCACGACGCCGTTCCAACTCAGGTAAAAGTAGCCTTGCGGCCGGCCGATGAAAGTGATTACTTGTTCCTCGTTGGTGCCGCCCAACTCCACTCCGGCCGGGCTGTAACGCTGCGCATACACGCCGTACCCGCTGCCGTCCTCGCCCATGCTCTGCCAGGTAATGACAAAGTCGCCGTCCGCGTCCATCGCCACGCCGGGGTGAGTCTGAATGTCATTCTTATAAGATCTATTGACCAGGAACTCGCTATCGTTCGGGCCGGCCCGCGCGCCGGTCGCGTCGTACATCCGGGCGTACACGTCCCAGCTTGTGCCCACTGTGTCGTTCGGATCGTTTTTGTTGGTCGACCAGGTCACCACGAAATCGCCGTCGCCGTCCATCGCCACCGAGGCCGTAGCCCCGCCCGTGGTCACCCCTGACGGAAATTGATATACGTCGGAGGCAACCAGAATCTCGTTGTTCGTCCAGGCGAGGCCCGTGGCTGGATTGATTACCGTTTCCACGGTGATGGTCGATACGCGGGTAGTGCCGACTAGCGTCCAAGTGGTCGTGTACATCTTGGCGTACACGGATTCATAGCCGGTGGTGGAGTCCGTGCTGGTCCACACGACGACGTAGTCGCCCTCGCCGTCGCTGGCTACGGCCTGCTGGCCGGGCGAAGTGGCCTGGTTTCCGGCCGTGGTCAGGTTTACCAGCGTTTCCGTGCCTGTAAGCGCCGCCACGTCGAAGGAGCGGCTGAAGGAGCTGCCGTTTATGTTGTAGCCCGTCCGGCCCAAGGGATTTCCCGCCACGTCTTTCAGCGAGTTTAGAGCCACGATTTGATACTGCCCGTTGGCCAAGGCGGTGATGCCGGCGCTGGCCCCGTTGCCGTCGAAGAACAGGATTGCCTCGTACTTGTTGCTGGCAATGGTCGATAGCCCCCAGTCATAAGCCGCATTCAGGCCGTAAACGATTTTGTAGATTCCCCCCTTAATCTGCACGCCGTCCTTCATCAAGGCCCAGTTGCTGGTGTTGGTTACGCTGCCGGTGCCCGAGGTCATCATCTGCTCGTCGAAAGTCACCACCAGATACTGCATCGATTGCGTAACCTCCGCCCCGTTTTTCAGGCGCGTTCCGTCGGTCAGGATAAAATCGGTGACCAGCGGGCCGGCCGTGTCCGTGCTCTCCGTGTACGTGCGAAAGTGGATGCTGGTTCCCAACGCTTCCGAGAAGTCCCGGTTATAGTCAGCCGTGTGCAACACGCCGTTCGAATCATAGTAGGTCGAGTTTTGCAACGTGCCGTTCGAATATTGATCGGATTGGGTCCACACCACGACGAAATTCCCGCTTGGCCCCATGCCAATTGAAGCGTATTCCTGCAGCGTGCCCGTAGTCGCGGCGGTTTCAACGGCCAACTGAAGCGGAAGAGCGTTAGCGCTGCCGACCTTCATGGAAAAAGGCGTGTATGGAGTCAAACTTATAGCCGTTTGATTGTGCGCCTGGTCATCCAGCGTGATTTCGTAATATTGATAGTTAGTAGTCGGAAGACCGTAGTTCGCCAAATCCCAGTCCGTTCCCGTGCGCGCGGTGACCTCGGTGGGGTCAATTAAACGAACTTCCACCGACGGGGTGTTATCCCAAGCAATGCCGCCTAATCGGTTTATCACTCCGCTTAATGCTTTTTGAATCGCAGTCGCCGTTTGGGCTACATCAACCGGACCACTATTCGGTAGATACGTGGGTGTAATCGTAATGTCCGTGTATCCGGGCGCAGTGGTATACGAATTAGACACTCGTATGGTGAAACTGCCGGTCGTGGCCGTGGGATCGATGCCTATGATATATTGCGCGTCGTGCCCGTCCGTTAGGCTATTGACAACAACGTCTCTTAGAACGCCGCTCGAGTCATAGTTCATGCTAACGGAGCCATCCGCATTAACCACGCGAAATGCGTCGAATTGGGAGAATTGCACGCCGTTGGGTTCGCCGCGCATATAACCGTTGGGTTCATACAAGGTGCCGTAGGTCGCGTTGGCTGTCTTAAGCGAGTTGTTGTACATAGAATAGTAATACGACTCCCAGGCCGTTTGAAGAGCGCCCAAATCCGCGTTCGTGGCTATGGAACCGACACTTAGGTTTTGATATTCATAAGGATAATATGTTTGCAGCAAATACACGTCCATGTATGAAAGTCCGCTTTTCTGGGCGGTCCATAAATCACTGTTTATGATGTAATCGAGGTTGAGGCCATAACCCCATTCGCTTCCATATCCATCAAACACGGTCGTAATATCGCCGTCGGCGTCCATGGCCACTTGATTGTTGCCCTGAAAATACGGCCAATCGGTATAATATCTGGCGGACGATGCATCCGTCGGAGCGGACCACGCGCTGTTGACCCGGAAAATGGGAAGAGTAACGTAATTGCCCGTCACTAGGTTTGTAGTCGGGTCGGTAAGGCTGTATCTGATCTGGTACACGCCTTCGCTTTCAATAGTTATAACATTTGTAGTGCCTGTGCCGGGGGGTATATCGGGCCTGTCCTTGTCGAAGTTATCATCCGAACAGGGTGGCGTTTGCCAGTTAATCCTGTCGAAGGTAATTACGTAATTATCGCCCGAATCCCATGCCGCGGTGGAGGCGAAACCCAGCGCCACGTCAAACTGGCTGGGTTGGCCTGCTGCGTTAAGACTGATTATATTGCCTTGTGCGTCGTAAACCTTTGCCATGACTACATCCGGCTGCGACACCGATCGCTCTTCCGTCCAAGTAATCAGGAAGTGCCCGTCATCGCTCATGCTCACATAGGATTCGTATTCCGGGCAGGTGATTTCCGAGTTCACCTGGAACTGGCTGCCGATGCGATTGCCGTCGTGATCGAAACGCTGGGCCTGAATGTTGTTGAAAAAGCTGGTGAATTGACCTTCATCGGTCCAGGAAACCACGAAATCGCCGTCGTTGTCCATGGAAACCGAGGCTTCGTACTGCTTATTGGGCGTATAAGTATTCACCCTGAATTCGTTGCCCAGCGCCCTGACTCCTTGCACGTAGTCGATCTCTGAGGCCGTGACCGTCGTACTCACGTAACCCGTCGCCGATATGACAAATTGCGCGGTTCCGTCCACAGTGTCCGCATCGGAATTATCCAGTATCTTTACCGTTTGCGGCACGTTCCAATTGGCCCCGGTAAAGGTTAGCGTCGTGGGAATTGCCCGAAGGTCCGGATCGGCGCCGGCCTGCCTTGCAATTGTCACCGTATAAACATCATTCTTGTCGATCACTCCATCCCCATTTACATCAAGTCCTTGCGGAAGCACGACCGTGAAAGTGCTTGTTGTTCCTTCCAGCACCTGCACTAAATCGGTGGAAGTAATCAACGTGGAACCATAATTGACTTCATTTGCCGTCACCTTGGCGTTCGGTGTGAAAGTAGTGACCGGGGTAGTCGTCCCCTCCGACGTTGGAGTTGTGGCCTTTAGATCGAATACGGCTGTTCCATTGACATCACCGAGGGCATCATATAATACCATCGTTTGCGTTATGTACCAGTTGGCCGACGTAAACGTGAAACTGGTCGGCGTTGGGCTTAGGTTCGCGTCGCCGCCAGTTTCCATCGTCACGGTGACCGTTACATTCGATATTGGCTGGTAAGCCAACTTTATCGGGACAAGTGTATATCCTCCCTCGGGAACCGACACGGTACTCGCCATAATCACCACGGGCGACGCGTTTATGTCGATCTGTGTCACGGCGACTGCTTGAACCGAATAGCCGATGGCGGAAATGTAAAAGTTCGCGATCCCATTAATCGCGTCTAAGTCGGGATTCGACGTGAATGTCACCGCTTGCGGAGTGTTCCAATTGCCGTTTGTTACTATTGCCGTATGGGCCGCGTTCCAAACGTCGGCGGTAAATGTCAGTGTCGTTTTATCGGCCGTTATGGACGCATCGCCGCCCGCTTGCTTGGAGATGTAAACCGTCACGTCATAAGTCGGTGAGGAGGGAAGCGACACATAAATTACATGGCCGGCGGTGTCTCCCTCCAACACGGATACGTTCTGTACGGAGGTGTAAGTGGTTTGAGAATTGGAAATGGTTACGTCGGGCACGTTACTATCAAGCTCCATCGCGGTCACCACCTGGGTGGTTAAACCCGCCGACAACGCGGATACGTAAAAATATCGCGTTCCATCCGTGTTGTCCGCGTCCACGGCATCACGGATTGTCACCGTCTGTGCCACGTTCCAGTTGCCGGGAGTAAAAGTGAGCGTTTGTATGCCGGTTATACCATTGGCGTTAGGATTGGTAAGGTCCACATCACCGCCGTCGGCTGTGGCTTGGCTGCGAATGGTTACCGTTACATTTGCCGTTGGCGCTGCGGAAAGCATTACTGTAAAAGTGTTCGTTCCTCCCTCCGGAACAAATACGGTATTGCTGGAAACCACCAGACTTATCGAAGTATTGTCATTTTCGATTAAAGTCACAGTTTGGGTTGTCAAACCCGTCCCGGTCAGGTCGAAGTATGCTATCCCATCAGCAGTGTCCGCATCCGCGGCCGCGCTTGCCGTAACCGTTTGCGGTGTCATCCAATTGCCGGGCGTAAGTTGCACGGGTAGAGTGGGTGGGATAGGGGGGTTGGCATTGGGATCGCCGGGATCGCCGGGGGTGAATGTTGGGGCGGTAAATGTGAGTGACGTGGGAATTACCGTAAGGTCGATATCGCTGCCCGTCTCGGCCGTGAGGTTCACCGTAGTATCCGCCGCAGGCACGGCGGTAAGAACGACGGTAAAGGTGTTCGTCCCTCCCTCGGGCACGACTACGATAGGATCGCCATTTGGCGTGACAATAGTAAAGTCCGCCGAAGGCGTACTATCAACCTCGCCGACAAAAATTTTCTGAGCGGCGTAACCCGGCACGTCCAAATAAAACACCGCGGCGCCATTGATCGAGTCCGCGTCCGCGGCCGCGTGGAAAGTTATCGTCTGCGGGCCAAAATTGGTTGGGGTAAAGGTGATTGTCCCGGTTGCGGTAAGGTTCGGATCGCCCCCAGCCTCCTTCGTAATGGTCAGCGTCACATTCGACGTCGGGGCCACCGGAAGCGCAACGGTTATTGTATTTGTCCCTCCCTCGCTAACCGCCACGACCACCGGGTCGGTGGCAAGCGCCGGCGTCGGAGTAATTATCAAGGCCGGCGGAGTCGTCGTATCCACCTCGCTCACGGCAATCGGCACATTGATATAACCCGGCGCAATTACGTAAAATACCGCGGTGCCATTTATCGCGTCCGAATCGGCAAGCGCATTTACCGTTATCGGGCGTGCATAGCCCACGTTGTTTACATAATCCCAGTCGCCAGGACCTAATTGCAATGTGGGAGTGGCCGACAAATCCGCATCGCCGCCTGCCTGCTTTACGATGCTCACATTCACAAACGTAGTTATCGGGCTGGTAAGGGCAACCGTAAAGGTGTTCGTGCCTCCTTCCGGAACCGTCAAGGTATTGGAGGAATTCACTAACACTGTATTTCCTATCACAAACTGCCCTACACCGATCTCGTTGGCGGTAACCGTCTGATAGGCGTATTCGGGATTATTGGGGGCATATACGTAAAAATACGCCGTGCCGTTATTAACCGTCGTGTCCAGCGGCGCGCTTAAAGTTACCGTTTGGACCATGTTCCAATTATAAATGTTGAAATAGAGCGCCGTGGGAGCGGCCGTGATGTCCGAGCTGCTGTCGGCACGCTTCAAAATGTCAATTTCGACATTCTGTGGGGTAGAAATCGGTTTTCCTAAGGCTGAACCTTTTGGAATAAAAGTTAAACCGATTGGAGGATCAGTAGTGCCTGCAGCGGTCCAATACGTGCCGGATTTTGTTCCTGCTGCAGAAGAGATAACCCACTGAGGCACACTGGAATCATACCAAAGGATATAATTTGTGGTAGCACATTGATAGGCGTTTTTTCCTCCGTAGGTTCCAGAGATAGCATAAGTGCCATCGCAAGCAATGTTACTCCCACTGATTGTTCCTAAAATTACAATATTGGTGGGCGCAGCCGATAGCGCAACCGTGAAACTATTCGTCCTTCCCTCAACCACCGACAACGTTTCGGCGGAAAGCATTATACTGGATAAATCGTTGTCGACCTCGGTTAAGTTAACAGTCTGAGTCGCGTAACCCGATGTTAGATCCGCCGGCATCAAGGAAATCACCGCGGTTCCATTTGTCGTGTCCGCGTCCTCGGCGTCGTTGACCTTTACCGTGTGAGGTTTACTCCAGTAATCCGCGGCGGTGGGATCGGCGATTGTAAACTTGAGCGACGCAGTCGAGGAATCGACCGTGAGATCCGCGTCGCCCCCGGTTACTTTTTTTACGTTCACAGTCAAATCCGAAGTAGGCGCGGTCTCAAGTTTTACGGTAAAAGTGTTGTAAGCGCCTTCCGGCACTGAAACGTTATCGCTGGAAACTATCAAACTTTTGCTGTCGATCTCAGTAGCGGTTACCACCTGGGTGGCGTAGTCCGCTATTGATACGTCGAAGCTTGCCGTCCCATTATTAATGGTGGTGCTGTCCGCACGCGCACTGATCGTTACCGTATGGGCAGCTACATCGGCGGGGGTGGGGTTGTTCCAATTGCTGGGGGTAAACGTAAGCGTTTGGATGCCGGTTGCAGGATTGGCATTAGGATTGGTAAGATCCGCGTCGCCGCCCGACTCTTTTGATATGGTCACCGTTATGTTCGATAACGGTTGGCTGTCCAACGCCACTGTAAACGTGCCGTTGCCGCCCTCCGCAATCGACAGCGTGTGGCTCGTCGTTATGACCAAGTTCGGCTTGCTCATCAGCGCAGAGGGCGAAAATCGCCTTGCAAAAACGTCGGTCTGGCTGCCCTGATTTACCGAATCCGGAACCACGCTCGTCCAGGTTATTACAAAATCCCCGTCCGCATCCATCGCCACCGCCGGGTCGAGCTGATCGTATTGGGTGGGCAGAGATGAATAAGGATTCTGCGGCTCCAGGGGATTCACGCGGAATTCGGCGCTGGGCTCCTTCAAAGTCTTGACGTTAAAAACGTTCAACGAGTCTATGGTCTGAGTCGACAGACTCGTGCCGGTTGAGTCGGTCACTTGGCCGAATACCAGTTGGGGTTGATCCGTCTTCCCCGAATTGCCTGTAAAAGTTATGTCAAACGTGAACAAACCGTTCGGATCGGTCGCCGTGACCACGTTCGTCACTTTAACCGTCACCGGATCCATGCCGTTTGCCGTCCAACTGGCCGCGCTGAATGCCGTTTGTATGCTTAATGCCGTTTGCGACCCGTCCGTCGGCGACACGTATATGCGCGGGGCGCCGGCGGTGTTAACGCCGATGTTGATCGGCTGCCGCACCACGCTCACCGTGACGGACGGCAAATTCCCCGTTGTCCAAGCCGGATTCATGGCCGTGATCATGTTCATCGGTTGCCCCTGCGAAGCATCGCCGAAATCCACCTCGTATTCATGGGAATCCAAGGCCGTTACCGTCACGTCGGCCAGCGATCCGCCTAGGGCTCGCAGTGCGCTCTGCATCAAATTCGCCGGATTCAGCGTGGCGGAAGTGGAATTGTAGGCTGTTTCGTCGAACTGGATCGGCTGCGTGGTCTCAGTCACCGGATCGATCGTACCGTCGCCGTTAAGATCAATACCCAAACTGAACACGCCTTTCGCAGTACCGGCAGTGGACGTGCCCGTCGTATCTGTCTGCGAAATGGTTATTTTTTGCACCGCGTTGCCGCCGTAAACCAAGGAAAACTTGGCGGGATTCTGGGTGGGATCAACCGACCCGCTCGACAGTGTTTTAAATATGGAAGAAGGCAACGTAATTCGCTGTACTTCGTCGGTGTAATATCGGGCGTAAATGTTGGCTTCGGTCACTCCGTAACCCGTTGTCGGGTTAATCACCTGAAGACCGGTTTCCGGATCGATAAGCGGATCGTAGCGCGTCCAAGCCACCACAAAATCGCCGTTGTCATCCGTAGCCACCGCTTGCGTGCCGGTAGCGCCCGTATACGACAAGTTCGGATTCGAGGTGGTCCCGGTGGTTTGGCTGCCCAGCGTTTGGCTGACGCTTTGATCGGTCGTATTGCCGATGGAAACGGTAAGCAACATCCGTTCTTCCAAGGGATCGATCATCAGTCGCCGGTTACGCCCACCCGCCGGTCGGCGGCGATTTCGTCCGCTGAAAAAATCCAGGATGCTCTCCCAAGAGTTTCCAATACGTTGAAATTTAGGCATTCGCAATAATGACATGATTAAAAATCCTCACGATAAATTTCCGGCATCCGGAACTTGATTTGTCGCTGTAGCCGTAACTGGTCCTGCCGCGCCCTCGACCGGAGGCTTGGCATAATTCTGCTGATCGATGTTGTTATTATTGTTTTGAGTCGCTGCCGCGTCATCGCGGATTTCATTGCCCGGCCGCAGCCAAAAGGCTGAATCAGGATTGCTTATCGCCTGGCGCGTGGCCGGTTTTTCCAAATTTAAAATCATCGGCCGTTTAAGGCCGGGCAAAAATTGCACGTCGTATATCTCTTCGCATCCCTCGGTGAATTCGAAAAATCCCGCCTCCTGGCCGCTGCGAAGATCCACCACCGCCAGTCCGCAACGCAACCGCTCCCAGCGCGTTTGCACCGGCAGGCCCCCGAAAATGTGTTTTTCCCTGATCCTCGACAATCCCACCACCGCGTACGGTCCGATAAAACACAAACCCCGTAAATATCCCGGCAGTCCGCAAACCACGTTCTGCCGGCCGCTTCCAACGTCGATCGTCGCCAACTCCCCGGTCCCCGAATTCAACACCCATAATCGGCCGTCGTACCAGCGGGGCGAATGCGGCATCGACAGCCCGTCGGTTACGATTTCGTCGGTCGTGACGTCGATAATAACGCCCCCGGCGGCCTTGTTTTCACGCCAGCCGCCGACCTTGTCCGTCTTTCCCAGCGCGGTTACATACTTGGGCCGGTTCTCGTAGAGCGCTAAACCGTTTAAATGACAACGATCCTCCGGCACCAGATCGCTCACAAAACTAGGCTTCCAAAAAGGGACAAAGTTGAAATCAAAACTCAATCGCGCAAGACAGGAAAACCGCGTGGCCGTTATAATTATCCCTTCGGCCGAAATCGCCACGTCATGGGTGTGCAAATCGCCCGTGTGATACGTCGCGCGGGGTAAATACAGGGCGTCGTAACGGCCGGGCTGATTTTCCAAAAATTCGTAGGCCAAAAGCGGAGTATTAGCGAATATGCACAGATCGTGACGCGTAGCCAAAACCATGCGATTCCCTGCCGCGGCCAGTCCCAGCGGCTTGTCGAAATCGCGCATCAACAGCGTCACTTGGCGACCGTCCCAGCCGATCATCGCCACCTTGCCCGCCTGATATGTCGAGACCGCCACCGATCCGCCGGCCCGGGCGAGCCACTCTTCAAATGCCGCTGATGCCAGGCATTGAATTTCCAAGGGATTGTTCATCTAACTCTCTGTTCCTGTATTTACCGTCACAAAAATGACGGCAACTACATATTGCCCATCCTGCATGGTAAAGCCTCAAGCTCCTAATAGTTAATGAGAGTAAATTTTTACAAATCTGTCAAACTAAATAAAGGGTTCCGCATTACCTGGAGCTAAATACATGCCAATAGTTAAATACACGCCAATTTATTAGAAATATTCTAAGGTTGCCTATACTCTATAGACGCCTCATCTTATCATGATTGGACTTTTTATGGACGTCAAGTGTGTAAAACTGTTGTTCATACAACTTAATAGGTATTTCAATAACCCTCTAGATGGGGCCGATTTAAAATTCCTGCAATTATTAAATGGTCTTGGAATTACAGTATTTTGAAATAGGGGAAAACTCTTGTATGCCAACAAAGAGTATTATTATTGAACACTTTTGTTGAAAATATGATACAACATGAGTATGAAACGTTTTGGGCCAACACTGTTGTTGACAGTATTGTATTTGCTCTCCTCCTGCGCTTCGGCTGGGCAAGCCGGCGAAGAACCGCAAGTCAATAAAGATAAAGAAAATTCCTCTCGTTTCGTTCGTCTAAGCCGGGACGAAAAAAAACAGCCTATCGCCTTGGAGTCGGCCATTGTCAGATACGTTCCCAAGGATCGCTCCAAAAAAACGCCGATCGTGGACCTGGTTACGGCGGTTCATATCGGTGAAAAAAGTTATTACCAACGGCTGAACCGGGAATTCGAAGGTTATGACGCCGTACTCTACGAACTCATCGCTCCCGAAGGCACGCTCATACCAAAAGGCGGCGGCGCGGGATCGGGTAGCTTTATCTCCATGATCCAGAAGGCCATGAAAGACGTACTGGAACTTGATTTTCAACTCCAATTGATCGATTATACCCGCCCCAATTTGCTCCACGCCGATATGTCGCCAGACCAATTCGCCCAGTCCATGAACAAGCGAGGCGAAAGCATGTTTTCCATGTTCATCCGCATGATGATCTCGGCCATGAACCAACAGGATTCCCAACAGACCGCCGCCTCCGACCTAAAGTTGCTCATGGCCCTTTTTGACAAGAATCGGGCAATGGCTTTAAAACGCGTCATGGCCGAACAATTTCAATCAATGGACGGTATGCTCTCTGCCGTGGAAGGAGCCGACGGATCCACCCTGATCAGCGAACGCAACAAAGTAGCCCTGGAAGTGTTGCAAAAGCAAATCGCCGAGGGGAAGAAAAAACTGGCGATCTTTTACGGCGGCGGTCACATGCCCGATTTCGATAAACGCCTCCGCGACCAGTTCGGCCTGGTTCCCATAAGCACCCGCTGGCTTACGGCCTGGAATCTCAAGACCGAATCCAAACCGGCGCCGCCCGAAAATAAACATCAGTAAATAAACCGCTTGCAGTTTCGCAATTTATCATACAAACCGCTTGCGATTTCGCCATTTCACAAATAAACCGCTTGCGGTTTTGCGATTATAATATCCCGGAGCAGACACGGATGGCAATACTCTCCATGAACGAGACGACCACCTTTCGCTGGTCGTTCGAGGAAGACGTGACCCATTATAGCGCGGCCGGCATCCCGGCCTTGGGCGTCTGGCGGCAGAAACTCTCCGATTGCGGTCAGGCCAAGGCATTAAAATTGCTCAAACGTCACGGTCTGAAAGTTTCGCATTTGTTTTGGGCGGGCGGTTTCACCGGCAGCGAAGGCCGCAATTATCGCGAAAGCATCGAGGACGCCCAAGAAGCCTTGCTCGCCGCCGCCGCGCTGGAAACCGATACCTTGACGATATTTAGCGGCGCCCGGGCAGGGCATACTTCCAACCACGCTCGACGCCTGCTGCATGACGCTTTAAAAATACTCTCGCCCCAAGCCGCCGAACTGGGCGTTTTCCTGGCCATCGAAGCCATGCATCCCGGCTGCGCCGCCGATTGGACCTTTTTAAACTCTGTCGATGATGTCCTGGACGTAATCCATGCGGTTGCCGGAGGCCAGGTGAAAATCATATTGGATACCTATCATCTCGGCCTCAGTCCCGCCCTGGTCGATCGAATTGCCGAAATCGCACAGTATATATCCATTGTCCA
>Ga0187866_1002620_pt1 | contig 14556 bp, 16 predicted proteins | sample June2016WEW_11_1_3_FD_133013 | JGI IMG/M metagenome (GOLD analysis project Ga0187866, IMG submission 133013) | Peatland microbial communities from SPRUCE experiment site at the Marcell Experimental Forest, Minnesota, USA - June2016WEW_11_150 | ecosystem: Environmental > Terrestrial > Soil >...
CAATTCATCCAGTTCGAGCAGGCGATTCTCGCCGTCGGCTCCCTCGCGGCCATGCCCAAGGTGTTCGACCTTGTCAACCCGCGCGTCATGACCTCCACCGAAGCGCTCGAAATCCCGGACGTTCCGGAAAATCTGCTGGTCGTCGGCGGCGGTTACATCGGCATGGAGCTGGGCACCGTCTATGCCGCGCTCGGCGGTAAAATCACCGTCGCCGAGGCGCTCGACAATGTGCTTACCGGGGCGGACCCCGACCTTGCGCGGCCCGTCGTCGCCAACGCGAAGAAAATGTTCAAGGAAATCCGGCTCAAGGCGAAGGTCGTGAAAATGGCCACCGCCGGCAAGCAAATCAAAGTGGAGATGGAATACAACGGCCAGAAATTGTCCGAGCTTTACGACCGCGTGTTGGTAGCCGTGGGCCGCGCGCCGAACAGCGCTGACCTCGGTCTGGAGAACACCAAGGTTGAATTGGATGAAAAAGGCTTCGTGAAGGTCAATGAGCACCAACAAACCAACGACCCGCACATTTACGCCATCGGCGACATCGCCGGCGGGATTTTGCTGGCGCATAAAGCGCACAAGGAGGCGCGCATTGCCGTCGAAGTCATCAACGGCGAGAACAGCGTGTTCGAACATGTCATTATCCCGGCGGTGGTATTCACCGATCCGGAACTCGCCTGGTGCGGTTTGACCGAAGCCGAAGCGAAGGAACGCGGCGTGAAATACGAAGTGGCCAAATTCCCGTGGCCGGCGTCGGGCCGGGCAATGACGTTCGACCGCACGGACGGCTTGACGAAGATGTTGATTGATCCTGAAAGCGGTCGCGTGCTGGGCGTGGGCATCGTGGGTGCGGGCGCGGGCGAATTGATATCCGAGGCTGTGCTGGCGCTCGAGATGGGTGCGACCGCCGAGGACATTGCGCTGTCCGTGCATCCGCATCCGACGCTGTCCGAAACACTGATGGAATGCGCCGACGCCTTTTACGGCCACGCGACGCACACGATTTCGAAGAAAAGGGCAGGGGGATAATCCGCCGCCAAAGCAGGACAGGCGTCCCGCCTGTCTCTGGAATCGGGAAAAGAATGAGACAGGCAAGATGCCTGTCCCACGCTTCTTCAACTCTCAACCTTCAACCCTCATCCATTCGGCAGCCCTGACGGGCTTTGGGAATGCCCGCGACAACCACAGAACGGAAAATATTTTCCAGACGGGCGCCGGTCGTCACCTTGACAGCAGCGACCGCGGTGTTATCATTGACACAATGCAACTGTTGCAAAAGGCAATTATTTATGAAACGCATCGTTGAATCCTGCGCCCGCGAAGTGCTGGAGACCGTGCCGGTGGTGATGCGGTTTATCCGCGACCAGGTCCGCCGGCGTCATGCGACGGGATTGTCGCTGCCGCAATTTCGCACCCTGATTTTCCTGAACCGGGTCAGGGATTCATCGTTGTCGGCGGTGGCCGGGCATTTGGGGCTTTCCCTGCCGGCCATGTCGCGTCTGATCAACGGGCTGGTCGCGGGCGGATTGGTCAGGCGACAGACGGTCTCGACCAACCGCCGCCGGATCGCGCTGACCCTCACGGCCCGGGGCCAGGCGACGCTGGAAAAGGTGCGCAGCGAGATACGGTTGCAATTGGCCGGCTGGCTAAGAGTGCTTTCGGTTCCCGAACAAAAAAGCATCCAACGCGCGATGCGCACGCTGCACAACGTTTTCGGGTTGCAGACGGCAACCGAAGGCAAAACCCGCAGGAGCGTAGCATGAAGGTTTTGGAAATAGCGGGCCTGACCCGGCGATTTGGAAATTTAACGGCGGTGGACGGTCTGAATTTAACGGTCGCCGAAGGCGAAATTTTTGGTCTGCTGGGACCAAACGGGGCCGGCAAAACCACCGTCATCAAAATGCTGACGACCTTGTTGCCGCCAACGGCGGGGACGGCCACGGTTGCCGGCTTTGACATCCGGCGCCAGCCGGCGCGCGTGCGCGCTTCCATTGGCTACGTGCCGCAACTGATTTCGGTGGATGGCGCGCTGACCGGCTACGAAAACCTGCTCTTCTTTGCCAAACTTTACGGTGTGCCACGAGCACTCCGGCGGAGTCGCATTGAAGAGGCGCTGAATTTCGCGGAACTGCGGGAGGCCGCTGGTCGGCAGGTGCGGAATTATTCCGGTGGAATGGTGCGCCGGCTGGAACTGGCGATGGCCATGCTGCATCGGCCGCGGGTGTTGTTTCTGGACGAGCCGACCGTGGGTTTGGATCCGGTGGCGCGGCAGGCGGTGTGGCGGCAGGTGCGGCTGCTGGCGCGCGAATATGGCATGACGATTTTCCTGACCACCCACTTCATGGACGAGGCGGACATTTTGTGCGGGCGGGTGGCGATTCTGAATCTGGGCCGGATGGCGGCTTTGGGCAGCCCGGCGGAATTGAAACGGTCCATCGGCCATGCTGACGTGACGCTGGACGAAGTGTTCGCCCATTTCACCGGCAATTCTTTGGAAACCGAACATGAATGGAACTACCGTGACATCTCCCAAACTCGACGCAACCTTGCCCGGCTCGGTTAACCCCATCGGCCGTTGGCTGGGTCAATGCCTGACGCTGGCGGAAATGGAACTGCGCAAGTTGCGCCATGACCCGACCGAGTTGCTGACGCGGGCCATTCAACCGGCATTATGGCTGCTGGTTTTCGGCGAAGTATTCACGCGCATTCATGCCATTCCCACCGGCGACCTCCGATATATGGATTTCCTGGCGCCGGGCGTATTGGCGCAAAGCGTGTTGTTCATCGCAATTTTTTACGGCATCGCGGTCATCTGGGAACGCGACCTGGGTCTGGTGCATAAATTGCTGGTCAGTCCGGCGTCGCGCGCGGCGCTGGTGCTGGGCAAGGCGCTGTCGGCGGGCGTGCGCGGACTTTCCCAGGCGTGCATCGTTTATCTGCTGGCCTGGTCGCTGGGCGTGAAGATGAACTGGCATCCGCTGGCATTGCTCGGTGTGGCGATGACCGTGCTGCTGGGCGCGGCGGTGTTCTCGACCTTCTCGCTGATCATCGCCTGCATCGTCAAAACGCGGGAACGCTTCATGGGCATCGGGCAAATCCTGACCATGCCGCTGTTTTTCGCCAGCAACGCCATGTATCCCATCGCCATCATGCCCGACTGGCTCAAGGCGGTGGCTCACGTTAATCCGCTGACCTACGAAGTGGACGCGATACGCGCGCTGATGATTCAGGGTGGCGTGACTGCCTACGGCGTCGGCGCGGATTTTGGCGTCTTGATTCTTGCCCTGGTCGCGCTCACGACAATCGGCGCCCGGCTTTATCCGAACCTGGCGCGGTAGGGACCAGCGCCGAAAGCGTGGAGGAATTCACCGAAACCGAATTAATAAGGAGAGATTGACTATGGAAAAATTGAAATTGTTGCCGGCGCGGACGGCCTTGGTGGCGATTGACCTGCAAAACCTGATCGTCTCGCTTCCCACTCAGCCTCGGGATGCCCGGGTCGTGGTGGAAAACACAGCTCAACTCGCATCGGCCCTCCGCGCAAAAGGCGGGTTCATCGTCTGGGTGCGTGTCGTCACGGCGGCCGATGGCAAGGATCGTTTGCATCCCATTTGTGACCAACCCTTGACACCGCCGCGCGCGCTGCCGCCTCAGCCGGCCGGATTCGCGCCGGATTTGCCGGTCCAACCGTCGGACCATGTAATCACCAAGCGACAGTGGGGCGCCTTTTACGGCACGGACCTGGACCTGCAACTGCGCCGGCGCGGGCTGACGACCATCGTGCTGACGGGCATTGCCACTTGTTTTGGGGTCGAGAGCACGGCCCGAACGGCGTTTGAACTGGGTTACGAACAAATTTTCGTGGAGGACGCCATGGCGGCCCTCACGGCGGCGCAGCACGAGCATACCGTGACGCAGATTTTCCCCCGGATGGGACGGGTGCGGAGCACTGCCGCGGTGTTGGCCGCCCTCTGACTGCCGCGAGGAAAACAAAATCCTGGCCCGACTCGAAAAGCTTGAAGAAAAAATTGACCGCCTGAAATGGGGAGGACAACCGGCCGCTTATATCTGTTGGCTCGGCTTACAGGTGAGGCCACCGTTTTCACACCAAATCTCCGTCGTGCTTGAAAGAATCTGAACGCTCCCTCTTTCAGAACCACCGAACAAAAACAAACGCCGGAATCCAAAGTGCGACACAACCAGCTGCAGACCACCAATCCGAACTCCAAACAAAAAAACCGGCGGCTATTGGCAAACCAATCAGGCCAAAACAAGCAACGCAAATCACAGCAAGCAAGACTGATGCAAAGGGAAACAGGACGACAGACCGCCAGAGAAGTGCCCATAGCGCTCGCAACGATGGACCTGAAACTCTCATAATCTCCGAATGCAATCAGACCTCCAGAAACTCAGCCATGCCGGACTCACAATGTCAACCCCGACATTTCGGGGACCGGTCGTCCTTCGACCCTCGACTCATCTGACCGCTGGTGACGCGGATTGAAAGCCTCCCGGTGGAGCGTGCCGTTTCCCAGCACCGTAGGTGCGCCATCTTTGTAATTTGCATTCCAAAAATAAAAACGAGCTCCGTCAGGTGCGACATCATCCGTTCCGCTTTCCAGAAGATGCCGCCCCGCCGGGGCTTGATGTCTTTTGGGTTTGAACGGTTACAAAGATTCCAGCCCTGACGGGCTTTCCACTCGCGTCATTCAACCTTCGACCGTTTTTTCGTTTGTCTTCGTTCTCGTCCCTCGGGGTTTGACTTTCGACTGCTTTTTCAACCCTCAACCTTTCCGCCTCTTCGGCAATTGATTTCAGCTCCGGGTGTGATATGTGAAGGGATGCAGAAAGCCGCCAGAGATCCGTATGGTGATTGAAACCCTGCCTCCGTCATAAACCCGCCCGACATGCTGCGAATTCTGGAGCGAGCGACTGCCGATTATCGGGTGAAAGTGGTGTGCAGAAACTCAACGATTCGCGCCCAGGCATCGGCTCCGGCGGCCGCCGTGTGGTCGGCAGCCTTCATTGGATTCTGAATGAATCGGCAAAGCGAGTAATCGCCGGGTCATCGTGGAAAGCCAAAGGCTGAATGTCTAAGGCCAATCCACGGCTGAAATGTCCTTGTGCAATCTGGTTTGCCTCGAAACAGGACGATTATCCGGGGGGTTAAGGGTTTAGGGTTTGGAATTTGGCCTTTCCACGCGCGACGGCAGGCTGTTTGCTTAGGTTTCACCCCGATGGAGCATTTCATGAAAGCAACAATTTCGCTCGGTTTTTGCGTCGTCCTTGGCGTGAGTTTCGTTTCGGGCTGCGCGAGCAAAACCAGGGTCCAAGCCGCGCCCCGCGCGGCTTTGGAACAACAGTCGAAGAAGCCGGACAATTCGCAAACCCGGCCGCCACTGGCAGCGGACACAAATTCGGTGACCGTAGTGGTGCCATCCGGCGGATCCGCGACCAATGTAATCGAGACGGTTTCCACCAATGCGGCGACTTCGCCAACCACCGAACCGGCTGTCCCTGCTGCTGAAGCTGCTGTCCCTGCTGCTCCCACAAATGAAACACCGGCTGCCGTTGCGCCGGAGATTGAGACTCCCGCTGCCGCTGCTCCGCTTACTCAGGCACTCGCTGCCGCCGCCTTAGCGGCTAAAATTTCTGTCACTGTCGCTCTCACAACTGAAATTCCGGCTATTGCTCCGGCCGAAACGACTCCCGTGGCAGCTTCTGCTCCGAAAACTAAAGCCACCGCTACTGCCCCAACAAATGAAGTTCCGACTACCGCTGCCCCGGTTACTGAAGCACCTGTCACTGTCGCCCCAACAAACGAAGTTCCGGTCGCCACTGCTCCGGTTGCTGAAGCTGCTGCTGCGTCCACAAACGAAGCTCCGGCTGTCGCTGCTCCGGTTGCTCAAGCTGTTGTTGCGCCCACAAACGAAGTTCCAACTACCGCCGCTCTGGCGGCTGAAACTCCTGTCACTGTCGCCCCAACAAATAAAGTTCCGGCTGCGGTTGTGCCGGTTGCTGAAGCTGCTGCAGCGTCCACAAACGAAGCTCCGGCTGCCGTTGCCCCGGTTACTAAAGCACCCACTACCGCCACTCCGGCAACTGAAGCACCCGTTGCTGTCGCTGCTCCGGTTGCTCAAGCTATTGCTGCGTCCACAAACGAAGTTCCAACTGCTACCGCTCCTGCGGCTGAAGCACCTGTCACTGTCGCCCCAACAAATGAAGTTCTGACTGCCGCTGCTCCGGTCACTGAGGTACGCGCTGCCGCCGCTCCGGTGACTGAAACTCCTGTCACCGCTCATACAAACGAAGCTCCGGCTGTCGCTGCTCCGGTTGCTCAAGCTATTATTGCGCCCACAAACGAAGTTCCAACTGCTACCGCTCCTGCGACTGAAGCTCCTGTCACTATCACCTCCGCAAAAGAAGCTCGGACTGTTGTTGTTACGGCTGCTGAAACACCCGCTGCCGCCGCGCCTGCGACTGAAACTGCTGTGACCGCTGCACCGGTCGCAACGACTCTGGCGACCACCCCTGCTCCTGCTCCTGAGGTGCCCGCCGCTATCACTCCTGCGATTGCAGCGTCAACCCCGACTAAACCAACGGTGGCACCGGCAATACCCAAGCCAACCCCTGCTCCTGCTCCTGAGGCGCCCGCCGCTATCACTCCTGCGATTGCAGCGCCAACCCCGACAAAACCAACGGTGGCACCGGCAATTCCCAAGCCAACCCCGGCACCTGCTGCGACCCGATCGTCAAGTCCACGGGCGCAGGTGGCGCCGACCTTTCAACTCAGGACCATTACTGGAAACACCTATAAGAATGTGTTTGTGGAAAAGGTCGTGTCGGACGGAATCATCATCAGCTATACGCCCGATAATGGCGGAATCGCAATGACCAAAGTCGATTTTTACGACCTACCCAACGATTTGCGGCAGCAATACGAACGGAAACCCTGAGACACCGGGTCATAAGAAGGAAAAGGCTGAATACAAAGGCTCCCTGCTTGGCCCTGATTTCGACGCGCAGACGATGGCCGGTTATCGGGTGAAGGTGGTGTGCAGACACCCAACGATTCGCGCCCGGGCTCGGCCCCCGCAGCCGCCGAGGACTGCTTTCGAAAGGTTCATTTCAGACGGTGTTCAATGGCGAAAGCACAGCGACAATATCAAGAACAAAAATAGAACCCCGAGCGCTGCAATAATCCATCCTTTGACGCTGGTCCGACGCGCCGGTTCATCCGGATTTGTCAAAAATGCAATGGTGGGAGTGCGGTTCGATTGTTTGTCAAGCGCCTGGGCGGCAATGGCTACGACGAGGCCCAACATGGCCGGCCCTGCAAAGAGGACCCGGTATCGCTCCGGCAACACATCATAACAGATAATCAGGCTGCCAGCGGAAATGAAGAACACGGCACCGCCGGTACAACTGAGTCTTGTGTATTTCGTGGGGCGGCGTTCCCAATAACGATTGACCGGGCGCGTCCTGAGACGAATCGGCACGGCGCCGAGCGCGCTGAGAACTCCGCTGGCTATGACCACGATGCCAATAACCGTATTACTCATGTGCGGATGCAGGTTAACAGGCAGCAGGCGAATTGCCATCAAGGTTTATCGCCGAAACGGTGTAGCCGCAACATTCATGTTGCGTGGGAACGCAAGCTGAAGCTTGCAACTAAGAGATGACCGCGAAAAGGCGCCCGTCCACCGTAGCAGAGCTACTGCGGAGGATGGACAAGGGGCGCTAAAAGTTTTGTGCGTTTTGTGTCTCTTTGAGGTTCAAATCCGTGTCCATCCACTGCGTTCGCCCACATTGGACAGCTTAAAGGCTCATTGTGGCTTCTGCTACCGGCGTGACTTTGCCACCGACATCAATCCCGTCCTGACCCCGGTCCCCGTGGAGGTGAACGTGCAGAAGACTCCGGCGCTTCATCTTCGTTCCCTGTTCATTGATGAACCGCGTGCCCGCGGCGCTCGCTATGAGGCCGTGCCGGATCATAAATGCGGCCAGGGGACCCGCCGAGCTGCCGCTGGCCGGATCTTCGGCGATGCCGTACTCGGGAGCGAACATGCGTGAGTAGGCTCCTTCGCGGATGGGCGTGAATACCATCACGCACATCGGCTCCGTAAGTCCCCCTTTGAGAGCCGCGGAGCCGCGGGAATCGAGCCAGGCGCGATCGACCGCGTCTTTGTCCTTCAACGCGATGAAGACAGTAGGATTACCCGCGCTCAAGAGTTGCGGAGTTACCTCGAGCAGATCGCGGGTGTCGAGTCCGATGGCCTGCGCGCAAACCGCCCGGTCGAAGGTCCTTCCCTCGTTGATTGGCGGGGTGCGCAGCCAGATCAACGGACGTGGGCCTGTGTCCACACAAATCGGGACGGGGCCGACTTTCTCCTCCAACACAAAGCGCTCGCGGTTCGCCGGTACGATTCCCTCGTCCCGCAGCACGAAGCTCGTGCCGATGGTGGGATGGCCGGCGAAAACCATCTCTTGCATCGGTGTGAATATTCGGACGCCCACTGCGCAATCGGCCCGGGTTGCCGGAACCACAAAGGTCGTCTCCGACAAGTTCAGTTCTTTGGCGATTTTTTGCATCGTCACATCGTCGATTCCGGAAGCGTCAGGAAACACCGCGAGGGGGTTTCCTTCCAGCGGTTGATCGGTAAAGACGTCAACGACTCGATAACGGTATGAACGGACGCTGCTCATAGGCTTCTCTCAATTGTCTAACCGGTATTTGGCCGCAGAATGTGCATGGGGTTGTGCACGGGCGACTTTTCCAGTGCGGCTGTCAGCATGTGGTCATGAAAACCGATTGGCGAATGTTTATCAAGGATTCACTGGTCCGAAACCGTACCGTCGCATTCGTTTGAACCGAAGGGAACAACGTTAATGAAGAGAACCATTTTTCTCCCTCCGTTCCCTTCGTTTGCTTCTGTTCAAAAATGCGTGGACAAAAATCCTCGCTCTTGATGAGCTATTCCTGGACGCGCCTGGCTTCCCACTCCTGCGTCCGGATGCCCGCGATAGAAGATTCCTTTTCGACCTTGCCTTTGATGATGTCACCGCTGATCGTGCCTTGAAATTTCCAATGCGACATGTAGTTCGTGTCGGGTGGCTGGGGCACGCCATTCTTGCTCAACACTTGCGCGAAAAAGTGAACGGTAAAAGTGATTTCACTTCCCTTGAGTTTCCCGTCCTGGATGGCCAATTCCTCGATTTTGGTCCCGGTATTACGAGTAAGCGTACCGGTTAACTTGTCGCCTTCGAACTTGAGTTTCAGAGTCGGCGAATAAGTTGACTTGGGCGCGGGCGTCACTTTCCAGGTTCCGGTGGGATTGTTGGTCGGCTGGTTCTCTCCGGCGCCAACGCGCAAGGTTGAGATGCAAACGGTCAGGAGCAATACGGTCAAATAAATGTCAGGATGTAGTTTCATAGGTATTTACGTGGTTCAGGATAGAATTTCACATAGCTCTTTCGACAGTTGTGCAATCAAATCGTCACGCCCGATGCCGCCTGACGGGGATCAGGCCGCAAAGTATGCACGGGCTACAGCTTCGAATGGCTCCCGTTCGCCGCACCGTCTTGTCGGACAACCAGAATTGTAAACCTGCTCTCCAGGTAGTTGTCGAACGGGATTCCAGAAATCAAGCCGCCAACGATGCCCGCTCCGGTCCCAGCCACCAATCCAAAACGCGTGCCGGCAAGATACGCAAACGGAACTCCGCAGACACAACACCCCAGCACCATTAAAGGCCAATAGTACCAGCGGTGTTTTCCGGCCAAAGGTTTCTTGCAGCAGGGACACGGAAACCTGCCGAGCGGCGCTGTGAGATAACGCCGCCACGTCAGGGGGAACTCAGCAGAACATGCGGGGCATTTCATACGCTTGTCCAATTGGTATCAGGCCGCAGAGTTTGCACGGGAGATTTTTCCAGTGCGGCTGTCGGCATGGGTTTATCAAAGCCGATTGGCGAATTTCCATCAAGGATTATCACCGGACGGATCTAATTGCGCCGCGTCATTGTCTCGATAATAACAGGCAGAGCGACAAGACCACACCGAATAAAAATGTTCGCCAACCCCACCGATAGAATCCGGCTAAACTCTCCGGCACTGACTTGACCCCGAACGTGAAAAACCGGCCGCTCCGGTAAACCGGAAGCTTCGCATAAATAATCAAGGTCGCTCCGGATATCAGCAGAGCCAAACTCGCGAAGAAAAAATAAATCCACGGCAGGCCGCTCAGGTTCAAGAAAAACAGCAAAACTTGCGAAAAGATGACGGCAAGCAGAACGGTGAGCAAAAATCCCCAATGCTCCAAAAACGTCTGGAAACCGTTGTTTTGGCTACGATATTCCATAGTGGTCTAATGGCTGAAACAGCGCCATGCGGGAACTGCGTTGTCAATCCTGACTTATCGGAAAACCGATGTCGCCGCGGATGGCAGTCGGCGCACCCCTTTTAATCAGCGCGGAGTGATGTCAACCGGCTGCCAGCTTGCGATGTTGTCAGCCGGCGCGGTCATTTGTTTGGTGAATAGTAAAGCTCGACCGCGCGCTCGGCCTCCTGACGAGAGATGGCCGTAAGCTGGACAACTTCGAACACCTGCTCTCTTGGACCGGTCGAGCAGGCAATGATGACCTGGAAGTAGTCGCGACGCTGCTGGGGTGTGAGTGCTGTCGCGGCCGTGCATCGCTGGTAGGTCGAGGCGATGTGGAGCCAAATGGCAATCTCCTGCCTGGGATAAAGATCTTTCCGAAAACCATCCTCCCACGCTTCAAGCGTCTTCGGGAAAACTTCATCCAGGGATGCCTTGATACGGCGAAGACGCTGGCGAATGTTTTCGGTGAATGGGGGGTGACGATACGGCCCGCCGATTTGAACATTTGCGGCTGCGACCCAGACAAGGCCGATGCCCGCGACCACGGCCTCAATCATGCCCGGCGCGAGCTCGGATGCAGGGATGGACGACAGTTTTTTTGTGGTTAAGTCGTAAACCTGAACTGTCTTTGTCATGTTGTGACCTCGCGGTCAGGATGGAACCGCCTGACGACCAGACAACTGAGCCACGCCGGAACCACAATGTCAACTACGAATGCAGAATCCCGCAGGCGCGGGATGCACCCGTGGTTTGCTGCATCCGATTTGTCCGGCCATCAAGTAATTCGCTTTCGATACACGTTCTGAGTCTTGGTATTCGCATAACCAAGCGCAACGTAAAACCCATGACTCTCCGCCCGTTTCACATTGCTGCGCACGACAATTGCCCCGGCACCCACTTGCGCAGCCCACGCCTCAGCGGATTCGACCAGCAACTGTCCGATGCCACAGCGGCGCATCTTTTTCGCGATAACCAGTCCGACGATCTCGACGCGGAAGCCCGATTCCAAAACCTCGGAACTGTGTGCCTGAAGCCAGCCGCATATCTCCCCACTTTCAGATTGCGCCACCACCACCAAATCGTCACCACGACCAACCAGCCTCGATAGGCGTTTGCGCAGGCTTTTGCCTTCTGCCGGATAACCCAACTCTTCCACCAGAGGTGCAATTGCTTCTGCATCTGCCACGGTCGCCGGCCGCACTGAAATTCCAACGCTCATCGTGCCTGACTGCTGAGAACAGAGCCACGCCGGAACGGCGATGTCAATCCCGGCCTGTCAGGAAATTCCGAAGGCTTTCGGGGCAGGCACAAGCATCAACTCGCAAGCTTCTTGGCCATGCAGACACTTAGCGGCGATTCGATATACTCACCGAACGCCGGAATCCGCTCAAAACCCGCCCTCGCATAGAGTGCCAGTGCCTCCGGCTGGCGCTCGCCCGTCTCAAGCACAATGCGGTTAACGCCGAGGCGACGGCTTTCCGTTTCAAGTGCTAGAAGAATCGCGCGACCGACTCCTCGCCCGCGGTTGTTGGGTGTGACGTACATCCGCTTGATCTCGGCGAAGTCGCCGTAGAGCTTGACACCGCCGCATCCTGCCGGAATGCCATCCAGGCGCATGACAAAAAACGCTACGCCCTGCCTGATGAGCTGCTCGGAGGACAGACCGTACTGGCATTCTAGGGGATACAGAGGGGTGAGATAGTTCTCAAGTTCGCCAATTAGTGTCACCGAATCGCCGCTGTCAGGGCGTTCGGGCTTGACCGTCACATTCAAGTCTCATTCTCCCTTCGCATGTCATAACTCCAATAATATTGCCGGTGACTGTCTCATATCTCAACCATATTGATACCCATCTTGATAAGCAGTTTTGACATCAAACAACTTCACTTGAAGTTCTCGGGCGTGCTTATCTGGGCTTTCCTGGTCACTGATGTCAATTAGTGGGTAGGCGCCACTCTCATCCCTCATGAAGTGTTGTTGTATTTTAATACGTGGGGAATAGCCAGTACTACTGCAATTTCAGAGACATCCTTCTCATCGACGGGCAGTCACTACGGAATTGCAGTGGGGGAGGAGTCTTCGGGGTGATTTACTTCTTTCCTCTCGGGATGTCAGTCCGGAATTTGCCCCTAAGGAATCATGGCCAGGAATTGTTTGATGGTAGGCTGTTCACCATCGTTAACGAATGCGCATTAATGACATGCTGCCGAACTCAAGACTACCTCGATCGAATCCATGGTCTATAATTCCTAGTGGCAATGAACTGGGGATGAGCAGCTTCTATTGTCAAGAATCGACCTGGAAGATCCTAATCCTCGTTCGGGGGGGTCCTGACACTTCTGACGGTTCTGACGGCAGATGGGGGAGGGGAAAAGAAGAAAAGGAAAATGGTTTTGTGAGCTGGTCCCATTCTATGACGCTCGAATTGAATCCCCCGCGCTTGCGGACGGTGGGCTGCAATCCGAACTCCTTCGTGAAACTCCTGTTACCATCCATGATGATGGCTTTATGAGAAGGGATCTGACTCTCTCTGACCTCCTTAGGCAACCTCTTCTCGTACGTCTGGAACGCGGTGTTGGAAATGATCCGAGAGATCTCGTTCCTAATATGCTGTGCCAATGGATGAGGCAAAGAACCTCATCATATCGTTGCCAGATATTTGCCTTTATAGGTATTTCTCGAAATCCTCGGGCAGGGCTGCTGAACGGATTCCGAGGTCGAAGCAACCTATGCCAGCGACGGCTCCTATGACGCCCCTTTTGCCGGTTATCTCAATCACCCGGACACCGTTCCGTTCAGCGACATTCTGGGCCTCGCCGAGAGTCAGGATATCTTTCTTCGCCCGAAGTCCGTATTCCACCAACTCTTGAGGTATCTTCAGCCCTTGGAGCATCGCCAGGGCTGTGTTCTTCGAGAGCGTGTTCTCTTTTACGTATTGCACAACGTAATCCACGAGTTTCTGGATGTCCCTTTCCTCGACGGCGAAGGATACTCCGACGGAAACGCAGTTTGTCGTCTTCTCCGGGACGTTAGGATTTAGCTGGATGATCTTGTGCTCCAAGAGATGGCCGAAAGGGCTTCCCCGCGCCGCCTTCAACATCATGACCCAGGACGCTCCTTTCTCTTTCGTATCCGTGTCGTCGACTGCAAAGATAATCCTGACCATTCTGGGCGTCGTGATTGTGACCTCGATCGCATGGGAACCCCCAAGTTTGAAGTCGTCTGGATACTCTGCTTCAAGAGTGCCTGGCCCTTGAGGCAGACAAGCCCCCACCCCCACGCTCGCACCGGCAAGGCCCACCCAAGTCGTTTTGACCCGGTCACCTTCAACCCGAAGCGCCTTCAATCCCTGGCCTCCGAGATCCTTTGAAGCAGGACCGAATTTAACCTCCCTTTCACCGATAATAGTGTCAATGACGAGAGTCGTCCCTTCGACCCTAACATCTGTGATGACGCCTCCGGCGCGCTTTCTGTTCACGGCGTCCCATTCCACCGGTCCTTTCGCTATGCAATCCTCGATAATCTGGGCTACACCATTGGCTTCATCAACGAGTGTGATAACGCCCTTACAAAACAACTTGCCAAATCTCTCTATCAGTTCATCCGGACTGAAAATCTTGGACATGTTCAACGGCCCTCCAAATCCTGGGCGGGCTAGACACGATGCTTTTGCTATGTTTTATCACTTTCGCGAAAATCCCCGACGAATCTGGAAGGAAGATCCGCCAGTTCAAGGATGACTAGCGAGCCATTGGCCTCAGCTCGATAGACTAAGAACTTGCCTTTCGCCATGAGGACTTCGTCGAAATGGAATCCCTCGGTTTTGATCAGTCGCGGAGGGTGCCTAGGAAGCTCCTTCAAAGAGTACCCATCCAGAATTTCGATTTCATCCCTCACGTCGGTCCTCCGCACTTACGTACGGGGGTAGTATACAAATTCGCGATTTGTCCTCCCCGGCGTGCTATAGCATGGCAATATATGAATGTCGGGGCGGCAGGTCGAAAGACGATTCTGACGGTTCTGGACGGCAGATGGGAAGACCTGATAAGATGCTCAATCGTCTAGCATACCATTTCGGCAAAGAAGCAGGATTCAAGTTCATCAATAATCGCCAATTGAGAGGAGTATCTTGGATCAATCGAAATCTTGATGCCTATCTACATTCTAGTTGTCAGGGG
>Ga0187866_1002626_pt1 | contig 14514 bp, 9 predicted proteins | sample June2016WEW_11_1_3_FD_133013 | JGI IMG/M metagenome (GOLD analysis project Ga0187866, IMG submission 133013) | Peatland microbial communities from SPRUCE experiment site at the Marcell Experimental Forest, Minnesota, USA - June2016WEW_11_150 | ecosystem: Environmental > Terrestrial > Soil >...
ATGTACTGGTCCCTCGCATCAAGTTGCTTTTGAAGTTCCTTGTTCTTGTTCTCGAGCTCCGAGTTGTTGCATCCTGTAAACACGAGGAGCATCGCTACGGTGACAATATACCCGATACGCATTATCTTTGCCCTTTCAATGAGTTGTTCATCCGCACATGACCGGCGGTCGAGAGCGTTTCCTTGACCGAAGCGTTGCTCCCACCGTGACTGAGCAGTGTCATCAGTACACACGGTTCCGAAGAAGAGGTGTGCAACGGGAAGGCAGTCAATCCTCAGTCAAGATACAGAAGTTTTGGGGGAAATCCGATAGCGGATTGGTTGCTCATCCCGGGCATCATCCAGAATCCAAGAAATCGGAGTCGATGGATTACGCAGAATTACGCACACCCTTGTGGGTCTGCTCCAAGTTTGTTTTCAGAGGGCAGATACTATTTCAAATTGAACCATAGAGTGTAGCCGAACCATTTTCTTCGATCCGAACTGCAGCGCAACGTAATGACTCAGGAAGAACTGCGTCAAAGTTCTCAGACGAAACGGATTACTGCGGACTTTTCGTGGCACCCAGGTGCATTGGACTAAGATCCATGATATAGGGCCTGAGCCCCTTGTTCCCGGCGTTGGCATCGCGGTTGGAGTCAAACGTGAGGAAGTTTCCATCCGGAGAAAGCGCCGGGAAGCCGTCAAATCCTTCATTGTACGTCAGGCGGGTTTGCTCACCCGTCTTTAAACTCATGAGATAGATCTCGTAGTTGTGTGGCGGCAGCACTTTCACAAAGACGAAATGATCGCCATCGGGAGCGGGGAAAGGCGCCCAGTTGGTACCGGTGTCAGTGGTGATGCGCTTCGTTCCCGTGCCGTCGAGCTTGATCGTGAAAATGCTCATCGGCATTCCGCGCTGTCCCTGGTTTTTTCTCTCCCACGCCCGGTAAATTATCGTTTCGCTGTCAATAAAGAAGGCTCCTCCCTCCTGCCACTCCGGTGTGTGAGTAATCTGCGTCTGTTTGGTCCCATCGGGGAGCATCTTCCAGAGGTCCAGTTGCCCATCAATTTGGCGGGTGAACAAGATCCATTTCCCATCCGGAGACATACTTACTTCAGCGTCATAGTACCTGTTGTTGGTCAGCCTCCTGACGTCGCTTCCATCAAGATTGCACGAGTACAACTCTGCTCCCTGGGGATAGTTGTTGGGATCAGAATAATTGCCTCTTGGGAGATCGAGATTGTCCTTCGTCGAGGTGAACAACAGTCGCTTTCCGTCGGGCGTGAAGTACGAACACGCGTCTTCCCCTCTGTCATTGATTCGGAGGATTTTCTTCCCATCCGTTCGGAACGTGTACACGTGATGGATCGTATCGTCCCCCAGTTTCGCGTTTCCAATCAGACTCTTCCCGTCGGGCGAAAAATAGAACTCGGCGCCTTCAGCGATATTCGGGATCTGCCACACCCTGAGCTCCTGCTGCTCGAAGTTTGACGAGGCTCCTTCCCTCGGAAAGTACCAGGATATGAGCGGTGCTGAAAAGGAAACGAGCATCAAACCGACAGCGATCGAAGTCCAACGAGTCCTACTCAAAGTAATCTCCCTGTTGTTCTGGCATGTAAACCCTTGACGACGGTACGAAGCCGGCTCGGTGTCATCCGGCATGACTCGTCGATCCGTTCACTTACTTCTTTCTTCCCAGTACGGTCGGGCTCTCAGACGCGTCGATGACAGGCATCAGGATTTCTTCGCGGTAAAACAGTCAGCGATTGAATCTCTGATTGCTCACCACGATCGGAAAAGGTGCGTGAAGTGCTCGGCGGCGATAAGATGCGCAAGTCAAACTGCGCGAGAAAGCTACTGCAGAAGAGAGCAAAAGGCAAGGAATAAAGATGGAGTGAAGGGTCGAGTGCTAAATCTGAAACTCGATTCTCAGATTACGGAATGGTTGTCATGCGCAACGACTGAGCGTACACTGTACAGGGAACAGCAGTGCGCAGAGGAGAGAAGTGGACGCGTGACTACCCGCGGGCCAGAACTGGAAACAACGGACCATGAAATTCTTCATCCTGTGCTAACCCGCTGCGATCGCCGATGATGTGTGTGTGCTTTTTGTATGTCGTCCCACCCGGCATGAAGATGGTCACCATCGCCCGACGCGGGATATCCGTGACGTTTGGTCCGGCGTAGTGGAATGTCAATCCATTATGAAACGTGCAACTCCCCGGCTTGAGCTCGATCGCGACCGGCTTGACGCCGCGGAATGATTCAGGAAGCACCGAGTCAAGATTGTCTGTTGAGACATTACCAAGATCGACAGGAGGAAGCGGTCCAAGCTTGTGTGAACCGGGTACAAACCACATGCAGCCTCTTTCAACGGTCACTTCATCGAGCGCCATCCAGCAGGAGAGCCCTCCCGCTTCGTTCATCGGCCAATAGACGGTGTCCTGGTGCCAGGCAGTTGCCTTGCTGTCCTTTGGGTATTTGATAAGGGCCTGATCATGCCAGAGTCTGACGAAATTCGAGCGGGTCAATTTCCTCGCGATTTCTGCTACCCGAACGTTATGGACATACTCCTCAAGGACAGGATATCGTTCCCAGAGATTGACCATCTGAAGAAAGACCTTCGAATATCCTTCGTCGGTTCGGGGGCCGAGGTTGAGATTGTATTTGTTCTTATCTTCAACAGCTTGAGCGAGCGCCTTCCGAAGCACTTCCACTTCGTCCATCGTCAAGACATTCTCCAGACGGACATAGCCGTTCTCTTGATAGAAACGAACCTGATCTTCGGTGAGTGGATAGTGATTCACTTGTCCTCCTCTGGAATAGGGATTCTACGATAGGGACGCTGTAAGGATTGAGAGCGAAGAGCGGAAATCCGGGCGCTCGTCTTTGAAAAAGAACAATGAGGAATGCAGTGAAGTTCCGGCTTTGAGGGCTTCTGTCCTGGCTCTCAGTTCATCGGGCACACTTCCCCACCGTGATCAACCTAAGAATCGCCTGGAGGACAATCGATTGCACCCCCCGGTCCAACTGATTGCGCCAGAACTTCTTCGCCCTCGATATCCCCACCATTTTATTGTATCTTCTTTAAATGGCTGAGATCGAACTCATCCTTAACCCGATTGGCGTGATACGAACTCCGTTCAAGTCGAAGTATGGCGCTCCCCGCCAACCTGCAACTGCACACGAGAGGAGCGTTGGTGTCATCACGCTCGAGGAGGGATCGAATTTTGAGCAAGCACTTGAAGATCTCTCAGGCTTCGAGTATGTCTGGGTGCTCTTCTGGTTCCACAAGAACAAAAACTGGAAGCCAAAGGTCCTTCCCCCACACGGAGGCAGAAAGAAGCGAGGGCTCTTTTCAACGCGCTCTCCTCATCGTCCCAATCCAATCGGTCTCTCGCTCTGCAAGCTGCTCGGTGTGAAGGGGCGCATCATTCGCATCGAGAACCCCGACATGCTGGACGGCACACCCGTGCTCGACATCAAACCCTACCTTCCGCATGCTGAATCGCATCCGGAAGCACGCGGCGGCTGGATTCATGGGTCAAACGAGCAAAGCGCACCCCTGTACCAGGTCTCGTTTTCACCGGAAGTCAGAGACCTGCTACTTCAGATGAAGAAGAGCGAAAGCCAAGAACTCACAAGCTACCTGACCGGTTTGCTCTCCCGGGATCCACATCCGCACGTATATCGAAGGATCAAGAACCTCGACGATGGCTCAGCGGTGATTGCAGTGAGACGTTGGAGATTCCAATTCCGAATTGAGGATATGGCAGTCCGCGTCTTCGGTGTTGAGCGAGCAAGAGACAAACGAGGAAAATCGTGAGCGCTGCGCGAACACCACTGGAACTCCTGGCTCCGGCCCGTGATCTCGAATGCGGTCTTGCTGCCATCAACCACGGTGCAGATGCGGTATACATCGGCGCCCCGAAATACGGAGCCCGTGCTGCCGCAGGCAATTCACTCGAAGACATTGCCACCCTTATTGCCCATGCTCACAAGTATTGGGCCCGCGTCTACATCACCCTCAATACAATTCTGTATGACGACGAGCTGCAGGAAGCCCGCAACTTGATCCAGCGCCTCTATGATGCCGGCGCTGATGCGCTGATCATCCAGGACATGGGCCTCATCGAACTCGACCTGCCGCCTATTCCCCTCTTCGCCAGCACACAAACGCACAACTACGATGTCGAAAAAATCCGATTCCTCGAACGGGTCGGACTTCAGCGCGTCATCCTCGCCCGGGAGCTCTCGCTCCGTCAAATCCGCGAGATCAGGCAGGCAACGAAAATCGATCTCGAGTTCTTTGTGCATGGCGCCCTCTGCGTGAGTTTCAGCGGGCTTTGCTATTTCAGTCAGGTGGCCAAAGGCCGGAGCGCGAACAGGGGAGAATGCGCACAAATGTGCAGACTCCCGTACACACTAACCGACGGCCGGGGCAATGTGCTGGCGGAGAACCAGCACGTACTTTCACTCAAAGATCTCAACTTGTCAGCGTACCTCGCCGACCTTGTTGATGCCGGTGTGACGTCCTTCAAGATCGAAGGCAGACTGAAGGAGACTCCGTATGTCAAAAACATTACAGCGTTCTATCGCTCGAAATTGGACGAGCTGATTGAAGGGCGGGACTCCTTATGCCGTTCATCCTCAGGCAAGACCACGTTCTTCTTCGAAGCCGATCCGGAAAAAACATTCAGCCGCGGCACGACCGACTATTTCATTCGGGGCCGCAGGCAGGAAATCGTCTCTCTGCACACACCAAAATCCGTCGGTAAACTGATTGGCAGTGTTGAATCTATCGACGCCGAATTTTTCACACTGGAGCGTGCCAGCCAACTGCACAACGGTGACGGAATTTGTTTCTTCGATGACAATGATGAACTCAGGGGCGTCAACATCAATACTGTGCACGGGAACAGAGTGTATCCAAACTCGATGGAAGCGATTCAACCCGGCGTGGTGCTGTACCGCAACTTTGACCACGCGTTCATACAGCAGCTTAAATCGGAGACGTCTAAGAGGAAGATCGGTGTCAGACTATTTTTCGGCGAGCATAAGAGAGGATTTCAGCTCCGCGCCGTCGATGAGGATGGGAACGAAGTCGTGCAGTTCATTGAGCATTCGAAGGAGAAGGCTAAGAAGCCTGAGGCCGCGAACGATGCCATAAACGCACAACTTTCAAAGCTCGGGAAGACAGATTTCCTGGCCAGCGAAACCGTCATCGGAATGAAAGACGCTCTGTTTCTCCCGGTTGGCGTGCTCAACCAGCTCAGGAGAGATTGTATCAGCTCGTTAGAGGCAGAGCGGGCTCGGAAGTATCCGCGCAGGTCCAGTTCCATTGTGCCGAACAACTTCCCCTACCCCACGACCACGCTCAACTACTCTGCGAACGTGGTGAACGAGAGCGCCGCACAATTCTACAGGCGCCACGGCGTACAACAGATCGAGCGGGGACTTGAATTGCAGAACGATGTGGCGGGGAAGGTCGTGATGACCACCCGACATTGTCTGAAGTACCAATTCGACCTATGCCGGGGAGAAAAGGGGAGCGCTGAGGAGCTTTACCTGTCCGATGGGAGGACGAAATATAAGCTGGAATTCGATTGCGACGCCTGCGTTATGAAAGTTGTCTCACCCTGACGTGCCCGGAACCCGCGACTCACGAACGAGAGGTGCATTACCTGAGGTTGGATTTTCGCATCTGTCCTGCTGAGATTCTTTGAAAGGTGAACCATGAACACAAAAGGTACAAGAAGTCCTCTTTTCTTCTTTATTGCTGTTATCTTCGTTCTCTTTGTCATCGTTGACAACTGCACAGGACAGACTGGCGCCGCAACTCAGAAGTCCGGAACAAGCCTGAGCATTATTCATCAGCCCGTTTCCTACCCTGATGCCCGACCATCAGCGCATTATCTTCTCGCAGCGAAGGATCAAGGGATTGTGCTCAGGCACGACAACGGACCCGGGGGATGCGACACGCTGGGGGCTCGCGACATCTGGGTCTGGCAGCAGAAAGGGACGTACTACATGCATTACGATGGGGCGGGAGCAAAGGGATGGCTTGCTTGTCTTGCCACGAGTCAGGACGGTGTCAGCTGGGTGGCACGGGGCCCCGCGCTGACCTTCGGCGCCGCAGGCCAGAACGATGCTGCTTCAGCGTCTTATGGCGTCACCTTCTTTGACGGGCGGAAGTGGCATATGTTCTACCTTGGCACTCCTCACACCTCTCTCCCTCCGAACCTTGTGCCAGCATTCCCTTATCTCACGATGAAAGCTGAGAGTTCTGCTCCAACTGGTCCTTGGAAAAAGCGTTATGACATTACTCCATTTAGTCCGAAACCTGGCACTTACTACTCCGCAACGGCGAGCCCGGGGCACGTGATCGCAGGCAAGAAAGAATTCCTCATGTTCTTCAGCGCATCGACTGACAACCCGATCCTGCGCACACTCGGCATCGCCCGAACTCGCGATCTTGACAAACCGTGGACAATCGATACTCAACCAATTGTCCCGCAAGCCGAGCAAGTTGAGAACACATCGCTGTACTACCAGGAACAAACCCAAACATGGTTTCTCTTCACCAATCACGTCGGACTAAAAAACGGATTGGAATACACAGACGCTATCTGGGTTTACTGGACAAAGGATCTGGAGAAGTGGAATCCTGACAACAAGGCTGTGGTTCTGGATGGATCAAACTGCACGTGGTCGAAGGAGATCATTGGCCTTCCCTCGGTTGTGAAAGTCGGCAAGCGGCTTGCCCTGTTCTACGACGGTTATGGGGGGAAAGGGATACCGAATGGTGCGGCGAGCCACATGCATCGGGATATCGGACTCGCCTGGATCGATTTGCCTCTTCAACCAGACGGTAGGTGAGCTCCCGGAATCATCCAATCGATGTACTTGGCGTGAGTTCTTACCATGTCGCCTTGGCGCCACGCGCCGGCACGATGGAAAAAATGGAGAACGTACCGATGGATTCATGAAGCGCGCAGACCAACCACAAGCCTCCCTTCCATCCGATCATCTTGTCAACGCAACTGCGAGTACCACGAGCGCAAGCACCCACCGGTAGTACACAAAGACATTCGTAGGGTTTTTCTGTAGAAACCGGAGCAGATACTTGATGCACAGGTATCCGCTGATCGCGGCGGTCATGAACCCGATCACGAAGAGCGTGAAATCAGATCCCGTGATTAAACCACTGTGGATCCCCTTGTAGATCTTGAAGAGACTCTTCAGTCCTGCACCGGCGACAATGGGGGCAGACATCAGGAACGAAAACCGGGCTGCTGTCTCTCGTTCAAGGCCGAGAGCCAACCCGGCGGTCATCGTGCTTCCTGAACGTGAAACACCCGGGAAGATCGCCAGCGCCTGTGCTGCTCCAATCAGAATCGAATCTTTGAGCGTAATCTGGTTTATGCGGCGGAGGTGCGCTGCCATTCGTTCGGCAAGCAATAGAAGTCCTCCCAGGAGCGCTATGATAAAAGCCATCGTGATCATGGAAGAGCTCTCGATGGGTCCCACCGAAGGATGAAACCAGGCCTCGATCTTGTGTTCGAACAGTAACCCGATCACACCACCGGGTATGGACGCGATCACGAGGAACCACGCGAGTTTCCGGTCGACGTCCTCGCCGATTCTTCGCTCCACGATGCTCGATACTCCTGAGCGTATGATGCGCACCCAGTCCTTCGCAAAAAAGGCGAGCAAGGCAACGAGAGTTCCCAGATGAAGCGCCACATCGAACGTGAGGCTTTCCAGTGCCGGATCATTCCATTGAAACATCCAAGGAATAATGACGAGATGGGCCGAACTGGAGATCGGAATGAACTCCGTCAGCCCCTGCACCAGACCAAGAAGAATCGCTTTGAGGATGAGCATGCTGCTCCTTTGATTTGTGCCGCCAAATTACGCTTCCTGTTATCGTCCCGGGATCGATCACTTCAGCATTCCATCATTCCTTGAATCGCCTGGGAGGGACACAGGTCCATGACAAACATGCAACTGAGCCTATTGCGATGCCTTTGCCGAAGGTGAAGGCTTCCAGACAACCAGCGTATCATTGCGTGGACGATAGAACACCTCAAAGCGAGGAGACAACCATTTGAATGGAACGACCCATGCATCTCCCCGTCTCCTGAGTTCACCATAGATCCTCTCCTCTGCCGGGATGGTGTCTACTCGTCGATCTCGTCGTTGAAAGTCGAGCCATGTACCGATCGGGACACCATCAACCAGCGCACCCGACCAGCCGCGCGCCAGATCCTGCGGCAACACTCTGAGGAATTCGCGTTTGGACGCGATGTTTCCATCAAGTCCATACTCAATCCACGTTCCCACAGATCGACCGTGATCATATTCCCGCTCGTTCATGATGCGTCCGTTTCGGTACCACGCCTGCCATGGCCCTTGGCGCAATCCACCCGTGTATTCCCCTTGCAGCCGCATCTCGCCCGTCTCAGGCCAATAGAGAACCTGCCTGCCGTCCAGTTCACTACGGTCATTGTAGGAACGCAATTCAACAGTGTCTCCGTTTGGCATCCAGGTGACTGATCGTCCCTGCAGTCTTCCGTTTGCGCCAAAAGTTTTCTCGAATCGTTTTCCTCCGTAGAGATACCATTCCTCCCACAGACCGACGCTGTCTCCATTCTTGAATTCTCCGGACGTCAACCTTGCACCGGTGGGATAGAATGCCTCGAAAGTCCCGTCCTTGACCGTCCGATACGGTCCGATCATCCGTTCATGCCATCTGACCTTTACCTGGCCATTCGGATACAACGTGGTTTTTTCCTCTCTCCAGCTGCATCCGGCGAGAAAAAGAACGATCAGAAAGAATATGCGTGATGCCTTCGCGTGTCGCGTGCTGGGATACATTGAGAACAACTCCATCTGCCAAGCGGTTACAACGAGCATGAAGTCGCGGAGAGGATCCGCGGTGCGGGGATTTCGGGATTCGTCCAGAAACTACATCCGTTTCTCGAGCTGAAAACCAGGCTGTTCCAGGTGTTGATCTCTTAGTGGTGGCGTCCAGAACCCCGGGTTTCTGGCTTCTGAAGCGCTCCTCCTTACGAATCGGACAGAATCGAATGAACCTTGCTGACAAGTGTCTCGGGTGTAAAAGGCTTCTGCAAGAAAAACGTTTCCTTCTCCAGGATTCCCCGCTCGGCAACGACATCTGCCGTATAGCCGGAGATAAAGAGAGTTTTTATGCCGGGAATCAGCTCTTCGATCCGTTGCTGAAGTTGTTTCCCGTTCATTTCCGGCATGATGACATCCGTGATCAACAGGTCAATCCTTCCTTCTCGCTCAGAACAGAGTTCGAGAGCCCGCCGGGGCGACGTTGTACACAGAGTCGCATATCCGTGCGATTCCAGTGTTGAACCGATGATGACGAGCAATTCCTCTTCGTCTTCCACGACGAGCACGGTCCCTTCGCCTGGCGAACTGATGACATCGACAGCTTCCGCACGCCGTTCGACCTCACCGACAAACCGAGGCAGGTATATTCTGAACGTAGCCCCTTTGCCGGCTTCGCTTTGCACTTCGATATGCCCCGAATTTTGTTGGACAATTCCAAAGACCGTTGCCAATCCCAGTCCGGTTCCTTTGCCCCGCGGTTTGGTGCTGAAAAACGGCTCGAAAATGTGCTCCAACGTCGCTGAGTCGATGCCATGCCCCGTATCAATGCAGGTCAATACAACATACTCTCCTGGCGTGAGAGTGCCATGCTCTTTCAGAAGAACACGGTCAACGGACAGGTTCGATGTCTCGAGAGTAATAACCCCGACATTCTGAATGGCATCCCGGGCATTCGTGCAGAGATTGGTGACGAGCTGATCTATCTGCCCGGGATCCATCTTGATATTCCAGAGGTTCTCACCAGGAAGGAGATTGATCGTGATATTCTCGCCAATGAGTCGGCCCAGTATTTTCAGGACGGTAAAGAGCTCATCGTTGAGATTGAGCACGACGGGCGCGATGACCTGCTTGCGGGCAAACGCAAGCAACTGCTTCGATAGATTCGCAGATCGTTCTGCTGCCATGATGATCGACTTCATCCTCCGGTATGTTTCACCGGACGGGTCCAGGTCTTTTTCTATGAGTGCTGCATAGCCAAGAATGACCCCGATCATATTGTTGAAGTCGTGTGCGACTCCACCAGCAAGATGACCAATGGCCTCCATTTTCTGCGACTGGAGCAACTGAGCCTGCAATTTTTTCTGTTCGGTGATATCCTCCGCCGTAATATCATAGTAGGCAACAGATCCATTATCATTGTAGAATACACGCACATTTTCCCGCACGAAGATCTCGGTGCCATCGCTCTTCTGCCACTTTGACTCAAGCCCTCGAACTTCCTCCTTACTACTGAGAATGCCCGCGGACGCCTGCCGGTTGAACCCGAGTGAAGATCCGCGTTCCTCCGAGTTCCAGGTTGCGAGGCGTTCCCACGTATCGAAGCCGAGCATGCGCACAAGGTGGGGATTCGCAAAGAGAATCCTCCCCTCCGGTGTCATGCGGCAGATGCCGATCGCAGCATTCTCGTACAGATTGCGATATCGTTCTTCGCTCTCCTTGAGCTTCTCTTCAGCCTTCTTCCGGGCTTCGGACTCCTGGACAACGACCCAGGCCTTGATGCCGAAATAAGAAATGAATACACCACCAAAAAACACACACCCGACAATCACAGCGAGTTTCTTGCTAAACTCCGTGAGGGAATTGGTGATCTCATCCTCGGAGTAGACGACAGCCAGCGACCACCTTGCGTCATTGACACGAACCGGAAGAAAGTAGACGATTCTGTTCCCTTTCTGAATCCTTCCGACGGCGGCGTCGTACGTGTAGGTCGCCGCTCCCTCTTTACCGGCGAGCATGTCGTCGGCCACACGTAATAGATCGGGAAAGCCTTTCGCAGTTTCCCGGATTGACTTCCCGATATGGCCCGGCACCGGACAATACAGTTCTACCCCCTCGCTGCTCAGCAGCCAGGCGTACCCGGAACTGTCAGTTTCAATTTCTTTGAGGATCCGTCTCCCAACCTGTCCGAAGTCAACGACGAGCGCTATCGTGCCTTCAAATGCTCCGCCTCTGAACACCGGATAATGAATGGCGATTGCCTGAAACCCCTGCACAGCGTCGAACACATCGCTGACCACCGGCTTATGATCGGAAAGGATTTTTGCCATGTGTTTCTGGCTGGAAATATTGACGCCGATGGAGTTCCGATAGTACGGGGCTGTGAAGATTATTGTCCCGTCTTTGTTGACCCGTGTAATGCTCTTGATTTCATCGCGCAACGCCTCTCGCAACTTCGTAAGCTCATCCTTCCCCTTCTCGTTCATCAGGATGATGTTCCTGTCATCGGAAAGATATGAGAGCACACTGTTCCACTTGTCAACCATCTCGTTGACGCTGTTCGCTGCCTGCCGGGCGTAAATCCTCTGATGGCTTACAACTCCTTCGATTGCGCGAGTTCGTTCTACTCCATAGAAATAGTAGAACAGATAGATGCAGAATGCCAGCAAAATCAAAATGGTGACGATCCAGGATCTCGTTTGCATGAAGTATCAGGGCAGGTTGATGGTGTACAACGCAACTTCATCAAAGACAACGCAAATGTCAAATCTCTCGTCAATAATACTATGCAGATTCTTCTGCTTCAATACAATACTTCCATTGCAGCCCGCGGAATGCCTGGGAAACACGAACGCCCCCTTTCGGGGGCGTTCTCGTTGTCCAACGACAAATTCGTATTACCGGATAATCACGAGCTTCTGATAGGCAGTATCTCCTGCCTTGTACTTCAATTGATTTGTCACGGGATCGGTGTAGTCCGCCGTCACGGTGAAGTGGACGATGTATACGCCACTGACAACCACCTGGCGGGATGACGTGATCGAGTTCCACGTTTCGTCTCCACTTCCGTTCTCGTGGTTGATGGTATTAATCAGATCACCGTTCTCCGTGTAGATTCTGATCGTGCAGTGGCCCGGGATATTGAGGAACATGATCTTGTCGGGTTCGCCAGGGAATTGCAGGCCAGGAGCAGCAATGTTGTAAGGATTCGGTACAATCCGGATGGCGGAGAGACTTTGGCCCGCCATCCTGCGAAGATAGGCAGGCTGGTTTGTCTTGGTGTAGAAACGGCTGCTAACCAATTGTCCTGTCGGGTTCGGCCCGCCAGACGTATTGTTGCTTCCATCAGAGTATGCGGAAATGTAATAATAGTAGGAGAAGCCGCGTTGTGCGGACACGTCGTCGTAGGACGTGGAGTTGGGTCCAAGGTTCGCGATGAGCTGATACGTTGTGTCAGGTTTTCCTGTCGCACGGTAGATCACGTACCCGCCAAAGCCGGCGCTACTCTTGGATGGACTGGGATCCCACGTCAAGCTGATTCGGTCGCCTCCCGAGGTTATGTTAAAGATGGGAGGCGGAAGAGGGGGTTGCGGGATTTGATACCCGAGGTCATAGTTGCGCTTTGCCCGGCTGAAAGTCCTCATGATTGAATCCCTGCCGGTGTAAATCCATGTATCTTTGAACACGTCCTTGTCAGTTGTCGTTGTGCCATTCGGCAGCACGAATGGTCCCATGTAACTTGCATCGCTATATGCTTTCTTCCACTGCCAGCCAAGGGAATCGCACTTTTCGTGGCTCAGTCCGGCCACACCTTCTGCAACCACGACGACAACACTGTCGCCGGGGGCGAGATCCCACGGTCCGAAGTTCGTCCAGACGTTGGTGCCGCCGCCATCACCGTGGACAATCCAGGGATCAGGTTTCGTCGCCATATAGACTTCATCCATACGCTCTGATGGACTGCCAAGTCCGAGGTATGGAATGCCACTCAGCATCTTGTACAAGGACGTATGGAACGATGCTGTTCCGATGGTCATGTCGCCGAGACTCGGGTAGGTGTCCCCGGCATGCCAGCCGAGTGTGTTGGGCTGTGCCGGGTCATCGGACTTGTTGGAAGGGCTCTTGTCGACATGAAGGACGACAAGGCCGGCGAACTGTGGAGCACGAAACCTTCCGTTCCCTGTCACATATGGTCCGCCGATGTTGTCGAACGAGTTCACGGCTGACTGGCCCGCCCACTCGTACCCTGCGCGGAGCCATTGGGGGATCGGACTTGCCTCGGTCAGCTTTTCGCCGGCATGCGAAGCATAATCTTCGCCACGTCTCGTCACCCAGCTGTGCTTGCCCCAGTCCTGTCCGTCGGCGATACTGAAGGACCCCTCGCGGCTGACGGAATAGCGAATGCCGAATCCGAACCGAAATCCTTTGACCGTTGCGTTGAGCGTCTTATTCGTGGTGCCGTCGACGTACCCTGTGTTCTTGAACGTGAATTCTATGATGAAGTAGTTGTCGTGGTACTGCTGGCTGAAGGCCAGGACCCGGCGTGTCATGGTCACACCCATCGAAGTATTCACGATGTTTGTGACAATGCGGTCAGGAATCTGGTTGGGGTCGATCACGTCGATATCACCCCTGTAGGGCTGATTGATGTCCGTTCCATCCACGTAGACGGTGGGGAGGTCGATTTTTGCCGATTGCATGTCAGCGATTGGGAAGAGTGAGATTCTGGCGTATGCCGCTGTGAAGGAGACACAATAGTTGTCCCAGTGCTGGCTCTTCGAATCTGTGAAATCCAGTGCACCGATCCATTGCCGCTCGATGACGGAATTGTCAGTGTACTGGTAGTCAGCCGGCCAGACCATTCCTTCGTAGTACACGTTGTTCCATGCGCGTTCCGAACCATAGGCAGTGAATCTGCTCTGGAGTGTGCCGATGCGCACGTACCGCTGTTGCGTTTCCGGCACCTGGGCTGACGCAAACGAAAGAGCCAGTAGTATACCGGCTGTAAGTGCAAGGATGTATGTTGCTGTACGAGTACGAAACATCGTGGTTCTCCCTATTAACAATTCAGAGTAAGCGAGCTCAGAAGTTGAGTCTGATGCCAAACGAGAAATCTCGCGGATTCAGGAATGTAGCGGAGACATCATTCGGCATATCGATATAAGATTTCTTTGCTTTCCGTACGTTGTTCCGTGCAGTGATCGCGGGATCATTGTTTGGATTTGGTTCCAGCGGATCGTACGCAACACCGTTCGGACGATAGTCTCCGAGCCTGTCGTTCCCTTTCTTATCACCGTCTTGCCAGGAGAAGCAGAGGGATGCAAGGTAATCATTCCAATCGTAGTTGTCGACAAAGCCTGCATAGTTCAGCGTTTTGAAATTGAACACGTTCTTCACATCCATATAGATCTGTACGTCGTAGCCGATAAGACGGACGTCTTTCATGAACCGGATATCGACGTTCGCATTATCTTTCCATTGTACATTGTCGACGACGCCGGGAATGGAGTTAGGATTGTACGTGCCATAGCTTCCCGTTTGCCAGGTGGCCAGGATATTGAGGTTCCAACCTTCCAGCAGTCTCGTTCCCATGAACGTTGGTCCGAATCCTTCCGGCGTGCTCAGGGTGACGTTTGCGCGCGCGTATGGCTGCGGATGTGGCTTTGACTG
>Ga0187866_1002630_pt1 | contig 14501 bp, 15 predicted proteins | sample June2016WEW_11_1_3_FD_133013 | JGI IMG/M metagenome (GOLD analysis project Ga0187866, IMG submission 133013) | Peatland microbial communities from SPRUCE experiment site at the Marcell Experimental Forest, Minnesota, USA - June2016WEW_11_150 | ecosystem: Environmental > Terrestrial > Soil >...
CACTGGCAATGGTACTGGACAGGCTGAACGAGCGCGAGATGCGCATCATCAAGCTGCGCTTCGGGCTCGACGGGGAAGGCCCCTTCACCCTCGAGGAAACGGGCAAGATCCTCGGAATCACGCGGGAACGGGTGCGCCAGATCCAGGAGCGCGCCCTGGTAAAGCTGAAGCAGCTGCGTGTCTCGAGCGAGCTCGAGACGTTCATCCAGAGCTGAGTCGGGAATGCCACGGAGGACCGAGGCCGCGCGAATGCCCGTCGAACGGCGTCGCGGTAACCTTGACATGAGGAATAGCGGATTCTACAATAGCCGAGCTTTGACGAAGGAAGATGCATGCTCACCACGTACTCGTTGAGCGGTCTCGCCGTGGTCACGCCGGACGCCGCGACGCCCGGCAGCAGCATCCAGGTTGACCAGAAAAAGCTGGGCCGCCTTGGAGGGAAGAGCAAGTTCGACCTGCGCTTCGGAGACGGGTTCGCGGCGTTTCCCGCGTTGATCAATGTCCACGATCATTTCAACGGCAACTACCTGCCGAAGGTGGGCCCACCACCGGGCGAGTTCTACATCAACTGGTCGTACTGGGACCGTGATCTGAAGAACTCCGACGTGGTGAAGGTGGAGCGCGCGCGGACGAGCGTGGAGGAGAGGTATTTCCTCAGCGCGTACAAGAACATCTTCTCGGGTGTCGTGACGGCCAACGATCATTTTCCCCACGAGTGGAACGAGCCCTTCATCCCCCGGCTGCCGATGCGGCTCATCCGCAACTACACCCTCTCCCACGCCTGCTCCTCCTTCGACCTGAAATGGGGGGACGGGTTCGAGATCGAGCACGCGCGCGCCGTCAAGAACGGCTTCCCCTTCATCACGCACCTCGAGGAAGGGTTCGATCCCGAAACGCAAGCCGGTATCGAGACGCTCGAAGCCGCCGGGTGCCTGGACGATCACACGGTGATGATCCACTGCATCGGGTTCTCGGACGAGGACATCCAGAAGGTCCGCAGGGCCGGGGCGCACATCTCGTGGTGCGCGAACTCCAACATCTTCATGTTCAACGTCACGTGCAAGATCAAGAAGATGCTGGACTCGGGGATCAACGTCGCGATCGGAACAGACTCGACTGCCACGGGCTCCATCAACATCCTGGAGGAGATGCGCTACGACCGGGAAGTGTACCGCATGATGTACGGAGACGACCTGCCGGCGAAAACCATCGTAAACATGGTGACGGTGAATCCCGCAAAGGCATTTCGCATCCAGAAGGAAACGGGCACCCTTTCTGAAGGAAGGCTTGCCGATGTCCTTGTCGTGCGCCAGCGGAAGGACGACCCTTGGGAGTCCCTGGTGGCGGCACGGACGGAGGACATCGAGCTTCTCGTGCAGGACGGCTCCCCGATCTTCGGGGACGCGTCCCGCGAAGAGCTCTTCGCCGGCCGTGGTGTCCCGTACACGAAGATCGCCATCCGCGGGCGGCAGATGCTGGTGAAGGGCGACCCCGCGGGACTGATGGAAAGGGTCCGCAAGGCCGTCGGATTCCGCAAGGTCCTTGACTTCATACCACTGGACCCCTAGGGTTCACTCAGGAGCGGATGGGAAGTGTCTCCCAAGGCTGTTCAGTACAGGGCCAACTCGATCATCTACTTCAAGGGCGACCAGAGCGACCGCATTTTTCTGCTCAACGCAGGGAAAGTGAGCCTCAGCTCCGTCGACATCGAAACGGGGCAGGAGGTGCGGGACCTGATCAAGATGGGAGAGTTCTTCGGCGTGAAATCGGCGCTCGGCCGATACATGCGGGAAGAGACCGCCATCGTGCTCCAGGATTCCGCGGTCATGGTCTTCTCGGTCCCCGAGTTCGAGCAGGTCGCATCCAAGAACACCCGCATCATCACGAAGATGCTCACCGTCTTTTCCAACCAGCTGCGGCGCATACACCGCCAGGTCCAGAACCTCATGGTGAGCGACGAGCAGGTGAACCCCGAGACGGGGCTCTACAAGATCGGCGAATACTACCTGAAGAACAAGCGCTATGGCCAGGCGTTGTATGCATTCAAGAGATACCTCGTGTACTATCCCACAGGTTCATACGCGACCGAGGTCACGTCCAAGATCGTCCAGGCCGAGGAATATCTCTCACGCTACGGCTCCGGAGCGGCCGCCTTAGCGGCTCCCGGACCGGCTGCCTCGGCGACCATTGAGGCGCCGCACGCGGCAGCCGCGCCCTCTCCGACGACCGCGGAGACCTCGGAGGCGGCCCAGCAGTATTACAATGCGGTGAGCCTCGTGAGCCAGGAGAAGTACCTGGAGGCGTTCAAGGCGTTCAAGAAGATCCTGGACGGCGGGCCTGATCCCGAAAATGCCGCGAAAGCGGAATTCGAGATGGCGAAATGTCTGTTCTACCTGAAGCAGTACGACAGCTGCATCAAGGGCTTCACCGCAATCGCCCAGAAATTCCCCAAGCATCCCGAGCTGAAGGACGCGCTGTTCTTCGTCGGCCGCTCGTATGAAGAGAAGGGCGACAAGGCGAAGGCAGGCGGCTTCTACAAGAAGATCATCAGCATGGGCACCGAGGATGACCCCGTGGTGAGGAAGGTGAAGAAGACCTTGCGCTCCCTGGAGGGAGCGCAAGTATGAGCCCCGCGGCCGGTCCCGATCTCTCCATGTTCAATCGCTTCTCCAAGACATTTCGCAAGGGCGATATCATTTTCTGTGAGTACGAGCCGGGCGACAGCTTCTATCTCATCCAATCCGGCAGGGTCCAGGTCGTGCGCATCATCGGGGAGCTCGAGAAGAACATTGCCATCCTCAATCCGGGCGACTACTTTGGCGAGATGTCCATCCTGGAAAATGTGCCCCGCTCAGCCACCACCATTGCGCTGGACGACGTGAAGGCCCTGGAGTTCAGCCGGGAAAACTTCGAGGTCCTGACGCTGGGCAATCCCCAGATCGCGCTGAAGCTCCTGAAGGGGTTCGTGCAGAGGATCTACGCGCAGAAGCGCACATTCATGATCCTCACGCTGGACGACGTGGAAGCGAAGGTCGCCGACGTCTTCCTGATGCTTGCCGAAAATCAGTCGACCGATACCACCTTGATGGACACCATCGAGTTCAAGAACACCGTGGATGACCTCTCCCACTGGGCCGGCATCCCCTCCGGGCAGTGCCGGGAAGTGCTCAATCACTTTGTCGCTCAGCGCCGCATCGAGTTGTACCCGGACCGAATCGTGGTGAAAAACATCAACGACTTCGCACGGTTCGTCAATTCGCGGCGCAAACACCAGGAGAAATAGGGCCTCGCCAGGGCTTCGACGCTGAACTCAGCGCTCAGACTCCGAGGTACGCTGTCTTCACCGAGGGATTGTCGGCGATCTCCTTCGCGACTCCCGAGAGGACGATCCTTCCGGTCTCCAGCACGTATGCGCGGTGTGCGACGGACAGCGCCATCTGCGCGTTCTGTTCCACCAGGAGGATGCTCGTTCCCTGCTTGTTGATTTCAACGATGATTCGGAAAATCTCTTCAACGAGAATGGGGGAGAGCCCCATCGACGGCTCGTCCAGCAGCATCAGAGTCGGCTTGCTCATGAGGCCCCTCGCCGTAGCGAGCATCTGCTGTTCGCCGCCGGACAGCGTGCCGCCGTACTGTGCCGCCCGCTCCTTGAGCCGCGGGAAGCTCTTGTAGGCGCGATCGAGGGTCTCCTGGATCTCTGCCTGGTCGCTGCGCGAGTATGCTCCCATCATGAGGTTTTCCCTCACGGAGAGCGGCGCGAAGATCTTGCGACCTTCCGGCACGTGACTGATCCCCGCCTCCACGATCTTTTCGGCCGGCATCGATGAGATGTCCATTCCCTTGAAGGTGATCGAGCCTGTGCGGGAGCGCAGAAGCCCTGAGAGCGTGCGGAGGGTCGTGGACTTGCCCGCTCCGTTTGCCCCGATGAGCGTGACGATTTCTCCCTCGTTCACATTGAACGAGATCCCCTGAAGCGCGTGGATGGCTCCGTAATAGACGTTGAGGTTCTCAACCTGCAGCACTGTCTGCGACTCCTTTGCCGAGGTACGCCTCGATGACGGTCTGGTTGCCCTGGATCTCCTTCGGCGTGCCCCGCGCGATCACTTCGCCGAAATCCATCACCGTGATCCTCTCGCAGATGCTCATGACCACGCGCATCTGGTGCTCGATGAGGAGGATGGTGAGCTTGAAGCGGTCACGGATGAAGTGGATGAGCTCCATCAGCTCGATGATCTCCCGCGGGTTCATCCCGGCGGCCGGTTCGTCCAGGAGCAGCAGCTGGGGCTCGCAGGCGAGGGCGCGCGCGATCTCCACGCGGCGCTGTTCGCCGTAAGGGAGGTTCCGCGCGGTCTCCTCCGCGATTCCTTCCAGCTTGAAGATCGAGAGGAACTCCAGCGCCTTTTCGGTGAGCTCTTTTTCCCTCACGGTGAATTTGCGGGTGCGCAGGAGGCTGTCCGAGAGCCCGTAGCCGGCGTGGGGATGGTAGGCGATGCGCACGTTGTCCAGCACGGAAAGGTTGGAGAAGAGGCGGATGTTCTGAAACGTCCGCGCGATCCCCAGGCGCGTGATCTCGTGCGGTTCCAGACCGTCGATGCGCTCGTCGCCGAAGAGCACCTCCCCCGAGGAGAGAGCGAGCAGGCCGGTGACCAGGTTGAACACTGTGGTTTTGCCGGCGCCGTTCGGGCCGATGAGGCCCCAGAGGGCACCCTGGGGGAGGCCGAGGCTGAAGCTCTTCACCGCGCACAGGCCGCCGAAGAACTTCGTAAGCTCCCGAATATCCAGAACCACCTGCGTGTTCGTCGTGGTGTCCGCCATGTCAGGCCTGCCCTTTCTGCGAGGCGGCCGCGCCTGCCGTCGGGGTGCCATTACTCGCGAGCCTTCGGATGATCCGGTCCGGCCGCAGGAAACCCCACTCGACCGAGCCCATCAGGCCCTGGGGCCGGATCAGCATGAGGAGGAGGAGAGTGATGGGATAGAGGACGAATCGCCACGTCGGGGCATCGGTTCCCATCTGGGACAGCAGGACCCTGAGGAATCCCTCCAGGAAAAAGATCCACACGAACGAGGCGGCAATTGAGCCAGTCATGCTTCCCAGCCCGCCAAAGACCACGATGATGAGCGGGTTGAAGCCCGCGAGGAAGCTGAAGGTACTGGGGCTGAGGAACCCGATGTAGTGGGCATACACCCCGCCGCCGATGCCGGCAATGAAGCTTCCCAGCACGAATGCCATCAGCTTGGAGCCGGCCACGTTGATGCCCATTGCCTTCGCCGCGGTTTCATCTTCTCTCACCGACATCGTGGCCCTGCCCGTGCTCGAGCAGATGAAGTTCCGCACGATGACTACCACCATGAGGAGGAACGCGAAGGCCGCGATCCACGAAGTGAGCTTTGGAATGCCGATCATGCCGCGGCCGCCCTTCATCTCGGGGAAGGGCAGGATCGTGTCGGAATTGACCATCATCGTCTGCACGACGATGGCGAATCCCAGGGTAGCGATACCGAAGTAGTCGCTGCCCAGTGTGAGCACCGGCAGACCGAAGAGGAAGCTCACCTCCGCCGCGAACGCACCCGCGATGAGGACCGCGAGGAAAAAGACGATCTGTATCGCGGCGGGGGAGGCCAGTGCGCCGGGCGTCCCGTGTCCCCCGAAACCGGGGGCCGCCGCCGCGGCAAGAGCCTTGCCCGCGAACACCGCAACGACAGCGGCGATGATGATCGCGACGAGGTAGAAAGTGAATGCCGAAAGGACGGGGATGCCCCGCCTCAGCCGCAGCAGCCGACCGACGCCGATCAGCGCAAGCGCAGCGAGAATCACGCCGATGCCCAGGACAAACAGGCCGGACCCGTCTCCGTTGGTCCATCGGTAGGTAATGTCCGCCGCGCAGTACGCGCCGATTCCGTAGAATCCCCACTGGGCGAGGCTGAACTGTCCGTTGAAGCCGTAGATGAGGTTCAACCCGAGGGCCACCATTGACATCGTGACGGCCTGGTAGAGCAGGCCCTGGTCGAACGCGGAGAATACCGCATAGTCGCCGAACTGCAGCAGGAAAGCACCCTGGATGACCCCGAACGCAAGAAGGATGGTGAGCGCCTTCTGCCAGATCGCTTTCCTGTTCAGCCCCCAGAGGAGGCCGTAGATCCAGGCGACGAGGAGCGCCATCTTGAGGATCGTGGTGAAAAGGTACCCGAGTTCCATGGCCGCTCCCTACGCCTTCTCGCCAGCGGGCTCGCCGAATATGCCTGTTGGCTTGACCAGCAGCACGATGATGAGGATCGTGAAGGCGACCGCGTCACGCATCGGCGTGGAGATGTAGGCCATCGTGAGCGACTCCGCCTGTCCCATGATGAGGGCGCCGACGAACGCGCCGGGCAGGCTGCCGATGCCTCCGAGGACCGCTGCGACGAAGGCTTTGAGGCCGGGCAGGATGCCCAGCTGTGTCCAGATGGAAGCGTACGCAATGGCGTAGAGCACTCCGCCAAGCCCCGCGAATGCCGCCCCGGTGGCGAAGGTGAAGGAAATCACGCGGTCCACGTTGATCCCCATGAGCCGCGCGGTCGGCTTGTCGAAGGAGGCTGCGCGCATCGCCACGCCGATCTTTGTGCGGCGGACGAGGAACTGCAGGAACAGCTGCACGATGACCGAGGCCACCAGGATAATGAGGAAAATATTGGAGAAACTGATCGTGTTGTCGGGGCTGCTCTGCCCTGACACGATCGGATGAATCCCGTTCTGGATGTACCACGCGGTGGTGTCGAACGGGCTCTTGTAGGGAATGAATCGGGGAGAATACACGAACTGCAGCGCGCCGAAGAACTCGAGGAAGAAGGACACGCCGATGGCCGTGATGAGCGCCGCGATCCTTGGCGCGTCTCGCAGCGGCTTGTAGGCCACCCTTTCGATCGTGACGGCGAGCAGCGTGCAGACCACCATGGAGAGGAGGATCACCGTGAGCGAGCCGACGACGAGCGAAAACCCCGCCGGAATTGCCGGGAAGAGCATCTGCGGCCACTGGTGAAGGTTGAACTGGCTCACCGCGTAGAAGCTCGTGAACGCGCCCACCATGAACACGTCGCCGTGCGCGAAGTTGATCAGCTTCACGATGCCGTAGACCATCGTGTAGCCAAGGGCAATCAGGGCGTAGACGCACCCGAGCTTCAGCCCGTCCAGGACGTTCTGCAGGAACTCGACGGGGTTCCTCGCCAGGTTGCTGACCAGGACATAAGCGGCCAGGGCAGCCACAATGATGAGGAACCCGTTGCCCACCCACGCCAAGGGGGGGCGTCGCCGGCGGGACGTCCCGCTCATGGCTGCAGGGAGGCTGCTTTTCTCGGGCATGTGTTCTCCGCTCGTGCGATTCGATCAAAGAGAGAGGGCAGCCGGCTGGCTGCCCTCCCGTCATCAAATCTTGCTGGAATGGTTAGGGCGCAACAAAGGAATCGAAGACCTTCTGTCCGGCCTTGACGTGAATAATGACAGCGCCCTTGATGGGGTTGTGCTGCGCATCATAGGTGATCTTGCCGGACACCGCATTGAAGGAAATGCCCTCGAGGGCGGCTTTCACCTTGTCGGAGTTGTCCCCGCCCGCGTTCTTGATCCCGGTGAGGAGCAGGTTGGTCGCGTCGTACGCAAGAGCCGCGAGGGCATCCGGAACCTTCGCGTTGTTCTTGTCATCCTTGTATGCCGCGCCGTACGCCTTCAGGAAGTCCTGCACCTCGGGGCGCGGGTCGGAGGCATCATAGTGGTTGGTGTAGTACCCGCCATCGGCGGCCTTGACGTCGAGGTCTGAAGAATCCCATCCATCGCCGCCCATGAACGGGGCCGTGATGCCCTTCGCCTTGGCCTGCTTGGTGGCGAGGTTGACCACGTTGTAGTAGTCCGGAAGATACACGATGTCAGGCTTGGCGCCCTTCACCTTCGTCAGGATGGCGGAGAAGTCCGTGTCCTTCGCTCCGTCGTAGTTTTCCTTGCCGACGATTGTCCCGCCGAGCTGGGTGAAGGTGGCTTCGAACGCCTCGGCCAGGCCCTTCACGTAGTCGTTGGACTGGTCGAACATGATGAATGCCTTCTTCGCCTTCAGGTTGCTGGTTGCGAATGTGGCGCCCACCTTGCCCTGGAAGGGGTCGATGAAGCACGCCCTGAAGATGTAGGCCTTCGTGGCGCCGCTCTTGTCCACCGTCACCGCGGTGTTGGTGGAGGTCGGGCTCACCTGGATCACCTTCGCTGCGTTGGCGATCTCCGAGATGGGGATCGATGCCTTGGAGCAGACCTCGCCGATGATGTAGTGCACCTTGTCCTGGTTGATCACCTTGTTGGCCGCGTTGACCGCGGGGTCAGGCGTGCACTGGCTGTCCTCGACGATCGGGGTGATCTTCATACCGAGGACCCCGCCCTTTGCGTTCCACTCGTTGATGGCGAGGAGCGCGCCGTCGCGCGTCGACACGCCGAAGGTGGGAACTGGCCCCGAGAGGGGCGCGAGGACCGCAACCTTCAGGACCTTGGGTGCCTGCTGGCAGCCGATGATGGCCACCATGAGGACCAGAACAATGGCAGTGAGAGACAGAAAGCGCTTCATTCAAACCTCCTTGATAAAGTTGTTCTGAGAGCGTTCAAGAAAAACACTATTCACGGAAAACCATATAACTATACAATAGATGCATAATATGTCAATACGCACCCGGGTACGGGCGCGGAAGATCAGGCTGAAAGGAGTTTCCGGCGCACCTCCGGCAGCTCGTTGTACCAGATCTCGAAGGCCGAGAGGAGCATCGCGACCACGGCGATTATAAAATACGCCGAGTTGAACACCTGGGCGCCCTCAGTGTTCACGGTGGCATGGGGCAGAAGCATCATGATCCTGCTGATGATGTTGACGCCCTGCGCGAATGACACCAGGTACCAAGGCCAGACTGCGTGGGTCTTGCGAATCAGAAGCTGGACGAGGGCGATGACGACAAGAAAGGTGAGCAGCACGGGGAGCCACCACTCCTGCGTTTTCACCGAATAGGAAGACGACGGGAAGATCAGGAGCGGGACGACCTGGAAGCACATCACGACAGGGATCATTCCCCGCATGCTGAGGACCTTGCGCATGCGGGCACATTATCACAGAAAAAACGGGTATGTCGAGAAGAATTTTAGAGCCAGGCTCTCGCCGTCTGCTTCGCAGCCCGAATGTCGCCAGGAGCGACCGGGCTGCCGCCCTCCGCACGCCTTCGCCGTGCTCCGCATCCCTGGCTACAGCCAAGACTGGGACTCGAACCCAGGACCTGCGCATTACGAATGCGCTGCTCTACCAGCTGAGCTATCTTGGCGTGGGAAAATGTCACCTCAGGCACGGTACCCCGTGCCGTAGGTGACCGCAAATGTCACCTGCGGTGACCGCGATGGAGAATACAGAAAAGCGCTGCGAATGACAACCCACGACGCGGCTTCTTTCGTCAAGGAAGATGGGCCACGACCGATAATGAGAGTGGAACCAATCGGTCCCCGCACGGGCAGGGAACGACAAACGCCACGCACGCGTGGCCACTGAAACCCACGCTTTGCGTGGGTGGGGAGGCATTCGTGGTTCGAGGGCTGTTTACTGCGGCGAGCGGCATGAATGTCCAGCAGAACAGGCTGGACGAGATCGCCAATAACCTCGCCAACGTCGACCTGAACGGCTACAAGAAAGACACGGCCATCCAGAAGGCGTTCCCCGAAATGCTCATCCGGCGGATGAACGACGACGGGGTCTACCGGTTTCCCTTCGGCTCGGTGGACACCTCTCCGATCGTGGGCACGGTGGGCACGGGGGTAGAGACGAACGAGGTCTACACGAACTTCGCCCAGGGCGCCATGAAGCAGACGGAAAATGACTTCGACGTCGCCCTGGAGGGCCGGGGCTTTCTGACCGTGCAGACCCCCCAGGGAGAGCGGCTCACCCGCAACGGCGCGTTCCTCGTGAACAGCGAGGGGTACCTCGTGACGAAATCAGGGGACTTCGTGCTGGGCGAGACGGGACCCATCAAGCTGAAGAAGAACAACTTCGTCATCGACGAGGACGGGACGGTCTGGCAGAACTCCACCTTCGCCGCGGACGACAAGCGCCTGGTGTCCCAGGCGGAAAACCAGTGGGAGAACATCGAGCGGGTCGACCGGCTGAAGCTCGTCGACGTGAAGCGCGAGCGCTACCTCCAGAAGCAGGGAAACTCCTACTGGCGCACGACGGACGAGTCCGGAGATGCCCAGATCATCGGCCCCGACGTCAGGCCGAAGGTGAGGCAGGGATTCCTGGAAGGGGCGAACGTGAACGCCGTCCAGGAGATGGTCGAGATGATCGAGGTCAACCGCGCCTACGACGCCAATCAGAAGACGATCCAGACCGAGGATGCGCTGATTGGCAAGCTGTGGAATGAGGTGGTGAGAGTATGATGCGTTCACTGTGGACGGCCGCGTCCGGCATGACGGGCCAGCAGTTCAACATCGACACGATCTCCAACAACCTGGCGAACGTGAACACGACGGGCTTCAAGCAGATGCGCGCTGACTTCGAAGACCTGCTCTACCAGACGCTGAAGCTCGCGGGCACTCCCGCAACCGAGGCCACCGTGGTGCCGACGGGGGTCCAGGTGGGCCACGGCGTGAAGCCGGGCGCCACTCAGCAGATCTTCACCCAGGGCGCGCTCCAGGCCACCGGCAACCCCGCCGACATCGCCATAGAAGGCGAAGGGTTTTTCCGGGTGGTTCAGTTCGATGGCACCTACGGGTACACCAGGGACGGGTCGTTCAAGATCGACTCGAACGGCCAGCTTGTCACCTCTGACGGGTACAAGCTCTCCCCTGAGGTGATCCTGCCCGAGGGCTTCATCAACGACAGCCTCGCGATTTCACAGGACGGCAGGATTACCGTGAAGGTGGCCGGCAGCGATGACCCCGTCGAGGTGGGTCAGCTGGAAATCTACCGGTTCGTGAACCCCGCGGGACTTGAGGCCATCGGGCAGAACCTGCTGAAAGTCACCAACGCGACGGGAGACCCGATCCCGGGCCGGCCCGGTTTCGACGGCATGGGCAAGCTCCAGCAGAGGTTCCTCGAAATGTCGAATGTCTCCGTCGTGAGGGAGATGGTGAACATGATCGTGGCACAGAGGGCCTACGAGCTGAACTCCCGCGCCATCCAGACCTCCGACTCGATGCTCGCCACCGCCACGTCGCTGAAGAGGTAACCGCGGCGTGACGAAGCCCTGCATCCTCCGCGCCGCGGTACTCCGCGGATTTCGCGCTGCGATCCTGCTGCCCGGCCTCCTCCTCGGGACGGCGCTTGGCGCTCAGGGCACTTTTGCAGGCGCCCCGGGCGCCACTCTCTACGTGAACAGGGTAGTCGTGGCGGCGCAGGGCGATGTCGGTCTGGGAACGCTCGTTCGAACAACGGGCCCCCTGTCGCCCGGGGCGCAGGAGGCAATGGCACGCAGCGTGACCGTGCTCGGCGAGACGGTGCAGTACGTGCCGATATCCCTGTACAGGGAGCAGCTCGAGACAGCGTTCGGCGACGATGCGATCATCGTCGGTTCCCGGACCATCATCATTCCGAAGGGCACCTCCGCGGAAGGCGAGTCTTATCTCCTGGACCGGTTGGGCGATTTCCTCGCAGCCCAGGGCCTGGTGACTGACGGCAAGGTGGAGATCTCTTTCACCCAGGCCAGCCTCAAAGGCGCGCCGCCCCAGGAGGGGACTCCCTCATGCCAGGTGTTGAAAACCTCGCGGGGGGTCGAGGTGTCGTTCCTCCTCACCGGCTCCAGCGGCAACGCCGTGAGCGGCCGTGTGATGCTCCCGTCGGCGCCGGCAGGCACTGACTATCAGCGGGGTGTGAAGTCGAGCGCGCCGGTCCGGGTGGTCTTTCGAAAAGGTCCCATCACCGTCGAGATGCCGGGCAAGGCGCTCGCCAGCGCGTCGGTGGGAGAAAACGTCAGCGTGTTTGTCGCCGACAGCCAGAAGACGTTCACAGGCCGCGTGATCGAGGGAAAGGCGGTGCAGGTTGACCTCCCGTAGGTTCGTCGCCCTCTGCCTCCTGGTCCTCGCGACGCCGGCCTTCGCCGCTCCTTCCGTGCGCATCAAGGATATCGCCGCGGTGCGCGGCATCCGTGCAAACCAGGTCCTGGGACTCGGCCTGGTCACCGGGCTGAACGGCAAGGGAGATTCATCCACGTCGCCCCTGCTCAGGTCGTCCCTTTCTTCCCTCGTGTCGAGCTTCGGCGTGTCCGTCGCTCCCCAGGACATCCGCAGCAAGAACGCGGCCGTCGTCATGGTGAGCGCCGAGCTTCCGCCCTTTTCGCGGGCTGGCGACCGCATCGACATCACGGTCTCCAGCATCGGCGATGCACGGGACCTGGATGGCGGGATCCTCCTGCAGGCGAATCTCCAGGCAGCCAATGGGCAGACGTATGCAGTCGCCCAGGGCCGCGTGATGACGACCCAGGATCCCAACGGATCGAAGACGGTCGGCACGATCTCCCAGGGAGCGATCGTCGAGAAGGAAGTGGTGTCCCAGTTCCTGGACAACAACGTCGTGTCCATCATCCTGCGCAACCCCGACTTCGTGACGGCCAGCGCGGTGCAGAAGGCCATCGAGGCAACCTTCTCCGGCATCTCCGTGACCAGCCGGGACGCCTCGCTCATCGACGTGCAGCTCCCCGACTCCGCCAGGGCGAACCCCGTCGGGTTCCTCGCCCAGCTCGAGGCTCTCACCGTGACCCCGGACTCTGACGGCCGCGTGGTGATCAACGCTGCCAGCGGGGTGATCGTCATGGGAGAGAAGGTGAGGATCGGCAAGGTTGCCGTCTCCTACCGGACGGCGCGGGTCACAGTCGGCGCCGCCTACTCGGGGGCTGGCTCTTCCTCGGCATCGGCACCGCCCGACGTGTTCGTCATCGGGGACACGACGACCGTTGACGATTTCGTGTCGGCCCTCAAGGCCGTGGGATTGAAGGCCGACGTCATCATCGGGGTGCTCCAGGCCATCGAGAAGGCCGGCGCCCTCTTCGGCAACCTCGTGATCATGTGAAGGGAGTACGAAGATGCAGGTCCCGATACGCGTTGGCAGCCATTCCTACCCGGTTGCGAGCCCCTCGGCACGGAAGCCTGCTGTCGACAGGAACAGCGAGCTGTACAAGGCGAGCCAGGACTTCGAGGCGCTCTTCATCAAGCAGATGCTGGATGTGATGAGGAAGACCATTCATAAGGAAGATGACCTGCTCGGCGGAGGTCTCGGCCAGGACGTTTACGAAGACATGCTCTACAATGAATATGCGAAGAAGATGGCCTCTACCGCGCAGTTTGGCCTTGCAGACATCATATACAAACAAGTGTCATCGAAATAATAGGTACCGACTGTATCAAAAAACATACGGATTCCTGAGCAAAAAAGCAGGCCATTCGATGCTCTCCATAGATCATTATTCTATAACAAGATACCTGATGGTCAATGGACTTGAACTTGGCATGTAACTTGCAGAATAGGCAGCGGAGCCGATGATGAGCAGGAAGAGAGAGTTATCGACCTCGGCTGATGATAACCTCAAAGCCTACTTCGAGCAGATCAAGAAGGCGAAGCTCCTGACCTTCGAAGAGGAGCTGGAGCTCTCCCGCAGGATCCAGGCCGGCGACGAGAGTGCGCGGACCCGGCTCATCGAATCGAACCTGCGACTCGTCGTCCGGATCGCCAAGAATTACCTCACCCCTGAAGTCTCTATCCTCGATCTCATCCAGGAAGGGAATCTCGGTCTCATGAAGGCTGTGGTGAAATACGATTTCAGGAAGCAGGTGCGATTCAGCACATACGCCTCCTGGTGGATCAAGCAGTCGATCGTGCGCTCCCTCTCAAACAAGAAGCGGGTGATCAGGCTTCCTCACCGCCAGGAAGAGAAGCTGCGAAGGATCAACAAGATCTACAACAACCTCTCGCAGGTGCTCATGCGCGAGCCGTCTCTGCAGGAGATAGCCGAGGAGATCGGCCTGGAGGAGGAAGAGGTCGCCGCCATCATCAATTCCAGCGGTGCGGTCGCCTCGCTGGACTCGGCACTCTCCGCCGAGTCGGGAACCTTGCACGACGTCGTTGAGGACAATTCCTTCGATCCGGAACGCACCCTTTTGCGCAAGACGCTCCAGGAGGACACCCTTCGATTCCTGGGGGACCTCCAGGCGAAGGAACGCCAGATACTCCTCTACCGCTTCTCGTTCGCGAGCGGCAAGCGCTACACCCTGAAGAAAATCGGCGACGAGCTCGGCATCTCCCCGGAGACGGTCCGTCAAATCGAGATGCGGGCGCTCAAGAAACTCAGGAGCTTCTCCGATGAGCTGAAGGAGTATGTCTACACCTGACGCCTCGGAGTAGGTCGTGCGCCGCTCCCGTTCCCACCACCTTCCGAAGACCCGGTTCGTCGCAATCCTTGCGCTGCTCGCCGTGGCGGCCTTTGTTGCGCTCCTCCTGGCCTGTCCGCCGTCCCGGGGACCGGCAGCCGAGCCG
>Ga0187866_1002641_pt1 | contig 14432 bp, 10 predicted proteins | sample June2016WEW_11_1_3_FD_133013 | JGI IMG/M metagenome (GOLD analysis project Ga0187866, IMG submission 133013) | Peatland microbial communities from SPRUCE experiment site at the Marcell Experimental Forest, Minnesota, USA - June2016WEW_11_150 | ecosystem: Environmental > Terrestrial > Soil >...
CCGCCCTCGCCGGGCTTGGCGCCCTGCGCGATCTTGATCTGCAACTCGTCGGCGTTCACCAGGTAGTTGGTGGTGACGCCGAAGCGGCCCGAGGCCACCTGCTTGATGGCGCTGCGGCGGGAGTCGCCGTTGGCGTCGGGGCGGAAGCGCGCCTCGTCTTCGCCGCCCTCGCCGGTGTTGGAGCGCCCGCCGATCCGGTTCATGGCGATGGCTAGCGTCTCGTGCGCTTCCTTGGAGATCGAGCCGAACGACATCGCGCCGGTGGAGAAGCGCTTGACGATTTCGCTGGCGAGCTCGACTTCCTCGAGCGGAATCGGGCGCGGGTTCCTGCGGATCTCGATCAGCCCGCGCAGCGTGCACAGGTTCCGGCTCTGGTTGTTGGCCAGCTCGGAGTATTCCTTGAAGGTCTGGTAGCTGGACTGCCGCACCGCGTGCTGAAGCTTGGCGATGGTCTGCGGATTCAGGAGGTGATACTCGCCGCGCACGCGGTAATGGTAGCTGCCGCCCACCGCCAGCTCGGTTTCCGATTCGGTGGGCGGCTGGAAGGCGTAGTCGTGCTTGAGTTTGGCCTCGCGCGAGAGCACGTCCAGGCCCACGCCCTCGATGCGCGAGGCCGTGCCGGTGAAGTACTTGTCCACCACCGATTTGTTGAGTCCGATGGCCTCGAAGGCCTGCGCGCCGCGATAGCTTTGCAGCGTCGAGATGCCCATCTTCGAGAACACCTTCAGCAGGCCCTTGTTGATGGATTTCTTGTAGTTCCGCAGCGCCTCACGGAAGGTCAGCTCGGGCGGGAACAGACCGCGCCGGTGCATGTCCTCGAGCGTCTCGATGGCCAGGTACGGATTTACGGCGCTCGCGCCGTAGCCGACCAGCAGGGCGAAGTGCATCACCTCGCGCGGCTCCCCGGATTCGACGATGAGCGCTACCTGCGTACGCGTCTCCTCGCGCACCAGGTGATGGTGAACCGCGGTCAGCGCCAGCAGGCTGGGGATCGCGGCGTAATCCTTCTCGATGCCCCGGTCGGAGAGGATCAGCACGTTGTAGCCGCTCTTGATGGCCAGCGAGGCCTGGCGGCAGAGGTCCTCGAGCGCGCGCTCGAGTTCCTTCTCCCCGCCGTCCACGCGGTAGAGCGCCGGCAGAGTGGTGGCGAGAAAATCGCCCAACGAGACGCGGCGCAGCTTCTCGAGATCGTAGTTGGTCAGCAGTGGATGCCTGAGCTTGAGCGTGTGACAGTGCTGCGGAGTCTCATCCAGGAGGTTGCGCTCCTTGCCGATGAAGCTTTCGAGCGACATCACCAGCTCCTCGCGGATCGGGTCGATGGGCGGGTTGGTGACCTGCGCGAACAGTTGCTTGAAGTAGTTGAACAGCGGCTGCGGCCGGTCCGACAGGCAGGCCAGCGGAGTATCCACGCCCATCGAGCCGACCGGCTCCATGCCGTTCACGGCCATGGGAGTGAGGATCATTCGCAGGTCCTCGTCCGTGTAGCCGAACGCACGCTGGCGCTGGAGAATCGAATCGTACTCGGTGGGGTGCCAGCGGCTCGGCTCCGGCAACTGGTCGAGGGTGACCTGGTTCTGCTGGATCCACTCCCCGTAAGGTTGCCGGGAGGCCAGCCTGCGCTTGAGCTCCTCGTCCGGGATGATGCGGCCTTCTCCGGTATCCACCAGGAACATGCGGCCGGGCTGGAGGCGGCCCTTGAAACGCACCTCTTCGGGCTTTACGGGGAGCACGCCGGTCTCCGACGCCAGGATCACCAGGTCGTTGTGCGTCACCAGGTAGCGCGCGGGGCGCAGGCCGTTGCGATCCAGCGTGGCGCCGATCACGCGGCCGTCGGTGAAGGCGATGGCCGCGGGGCCGTCCCAAGGCTCGATCAGCGAGGCGTGGTACTCGTAGAATGCCTTTTTCTCGTCCGCCATCGCGCTGTCGCCCGCCCAGGCCTCCGGGATCAACATGGCCATGGCGTGCGGCAGGGTGCGTCCGGCCAGCGCCAGCAGTTCCACCGTGTTGTCCAGTTGGGCGGAGTCGCTGCCGCCGGGCGCGCAGATGGGGAACAGTTTCTTGATGTCGTCGCCGAACAGCGGCGAGGCCAGCACGGATTGGCGCGCGTGCATCCAGTTGACGTTTCCACGCAGCGTGTTGATCTCGCCGTTGTGGCACAGGTAGCGGTACGGGTGCGCCAGTTGCCAGGTCGGGAAGGTGTTGGTGGAGAAGCGCTGGTGCACCAGGCACAGCGCGCTCACCAGCTCGGGATTGGAGAGCTCGCGGTAGAAGCTGGCGATCTGGGGCGCGAGCAGCAGGCCCTTATAGACGATGGTGCGCGAGGAGAGGGAAGGGAGGTAGAAATAGCTCTTGTCGCGGAGGTCGGAGGCGGCGATCTCCGTTTCGGCGCGCTTGCGGATCACGTAGAGCTTGCGCTCGAGCGCGTCCTGGTCCATGCCCGCCGCATGGTGGATGAACACCTGCTCGATGTAGGGGCGCGAGGCGCGCGCGATCCGGCCGATCGCCTCATCGTTGATGGGCGTGTCGCGCCAGCCCAGCACGCTCAGGCCCTCTTCGCGTACAATGCGCTCCAGGATGCCTTCGCAGATCAGCCGCTCGTGCCTCTCGATCGGCAAGAAGACCATCCCGACACCGTACTCGCCGGGATTGGGAAGCGAGAAACCGATTTTGGCGCACGCGTGTGCGAAGAACTCGTGGGGGACCTGGATGAGGACGCCGGCGCCGTCGCCGGTCTCGGGATCGCAGCCGCAGGCTCCGCGGTGCGCCAGGTTGAGCAGGATCTGGACGCCCTTCAGGATGATGTCGTGGGACTTTTCGCCCTTGATGCTGGCCACGAAGCCGATGCCACAGGCGTCGTGTTCATTGCGGGGGTCGTACAGGCCTTGCGGGCCGGGTAGACCGGCAGGTGCTGTCTGGTCGCTCATGGCATTCGCTCCCCGGAGAAGAAGGGCTGTTAAGGTCAGGATAGCGGAAAGCGGAACATTAGTCAATCGGGAATTGTTCCTATTGAAAATAAGACCGTCTTATGATATTCTGAGGTGGTTGTGAGCTTCGACCATCTGCGTCTTTACCGTGACATCGTGCAGGCGAGGAGCCTGAGCCGGGGCGCGGCCATGAACGGCGTCAGCCAGTCCGCCGCCAGCCAGCACCTCCACGAACTGGAGACCCGCCTTGGGGTTACGCTGCTGGACCGCTCGACCCGGCCGTTCACTCTGACCTCCGCGGGGCGGCTCTATGCGGCGCTCTGCCGGGACGTGCTGCGGAGGCACGACGAGTTTGAGATCGCGCTCGAAGCGCTGAAGAAGGAGGTCGAGGGTACGGTGCGCGTGGCCTCGATCTATTCGGTGGGGCTTTCGGAGATGTCGCACCTGAAGGAAGAGTTCGGGCGGCGATTCCCGAACGCGCGGCTGGAGGTGGAGTACCTCAGGCCGGACAAGGTCTACGAAGCGGTGCTGACCGATTGCGCGGACCTGGGTCTCGTCAGCTACCCGGAAGCCACCAAGGAGCTGGCGGTGCTGCCCTGGCGGCAGGAGCAGATGGTGGTGGCCACCTCCCCGTCGCACCCGCTGGCGCGGAAGTCGGTGGCGGGGATGACGGACCTGGATGGCCAGGATTTCGTGGGCTTCGACGAAGATCTTCCCATCTGGCAGCGCATCGAGCGCTTCCTGAGGGAGCGGGGCGTGGAAGTCAACCGCACCATGCACTTCGACAACATCCAGATGATCGAGGAGGCGGTGGCGTTGGGGGCGGGCATCAGCATTCTGCCGGCGCGGGCGCTGCGGGCCGAGATCGCGCGGGGCCGGCTGGTGGGCATTCCCATGGAGGCGGAACTGGTGCGGCCGCTGGGCATTGTGTACCAGCGGCGGAAGAAGTTCCACCGGGCCGCGCAATTGTTTCTGGATCTGCTGGAGGAGCAGCCGGCGCCCGAGATGCAGGCGGTGTGAGGCGGGGCGGAGGGCTGGGGCGCGAGTGCCAGCCGTACGCAGCAAGAGACTAGCGGTTTGCGACGACGCGGATTTGGCGCCGCAACCGGCCAGTGCGGCGTGGGCGCGTGATCGTGGGGAATGGGAATGGGACGGGGTTTGGCAGGATCGATCCAGATCCTTGGCGGGAAGGGGCTGGCTCAACACGTATGGCTCCGCCTTGCCGGTCGATCTCCCTCAACCGGACTTCGCGGGCGTCAGCTGGTGCGAAGGGGATTTATCAACAGGAACCAACTAGGCGGGCTCTGCCGTCCCCACCACGCGGGGCACAGCCAACCCGCGACGACCAGCTTGGGAATGTGAGTGCAGATTGACTTCACGGTACTCACGCCTCACGCCGATTCCACGTTTTCATGCCATGCCCACCGGTCGCCTACAAGGCCCCGAAGGCGCCACGCTGTCGTCTTCGGAACCGAGTCCAACTCATGGCCTAGTCTCGATAGTGTGGTGGTGATGGCTTGCCGATCTTCAGGTGTTGAGATGACAGTCTGACACCCGCTCGCTAGTTGACTTAGCGCGCTCTTCCACACTCGCCACCACCGCCAATGGCCTGCTGCCAGCCAGAGGATGTAGCCAAGGTCGAAGCCGCCACGCGTTCCGAGTTCATGTTCGAGAAGCAGGACGCAGATATCGATCAGATCCTTCTGCTCGAATCGAACCTTCTGAACGCGACTTAGGAGGAGGTCAGTTAGGCAAATCGTGGGGTAGTCTAGGGACAGCCGGCCGCGAAGAGGAATCGATTGAGACAAGCAAAGATTGTCCACAAAGACCTCGAAAGTGATGTTCTCGCGCGAATAGAAGACACGGCGTTGATGCCCACGGAGCATCCGCCAGTTCTCATTCTCTTCGCAGCCCCTCTCCACCAAGAGGCGCGCAACCTCCTCTGAGGATTCGCTTGTAGTGGCGAAATCAATATCAGAAAACGGGGCCCGATCCGAGTCCAGAAACGATCGCCTTCGAGGGCATTTGAGGTAAACAGCAACGCTGCCAAGGACCCGCAGAGGGATCCCGCTCTTTTCACTTTGTGCCACCAAATCGACCGCGAGATCGGAAAAGACCCGGTTTTGTTCGGCGTGAGCGCTCACTGAACCATCAGCCTTCGATCGGATGACAACTTGTCAGGCTACCATCCTCGTCGAGATCAACCAGATAGGCGTGCAATACACCGTTCCAGTATTCAGATCCGGGATTCAGGCAGACCGTACGTCCAAGAGACTCTTCACCGGCAGCCTCGTGAACGTGGCCGTGCAGACCCAACACCGGCTGGAATTCCTCGATGGCCGTTCGAACCGCTTCGCTGCCGACATGAATACGGTTCTGTCCGTCTACACTCAACACAGGACGCAGGTTGTCATCGAGTTCTGGTGCTAGGTCGATCATCGTCCTGGCCGGCGGACAGTGAAAGTTGAAAATTCCATGCCCCGGATCTGGCAGTCTCGACACCTTAGCCCGTATCATCCTGGCGAGCACGCTCTCCTCAGCCTCACGCGGGGTGTGCCATGGAGTCGGAGGCGTGTAGTCCAGCGTGATGATAGAATTCCTGCCCAATCGACAGTATCCATCGAGATTGCACAGGATACCCGCACCTTCGAATGACTTCAGTGTCTCATTAATCTCGATCGGATCGTCATTGCCAGGAGTGATGAAAACAGCGACTCTCTTCAGATCAAGCTCCGAGGCAATTGTTTCCTTCCAGCTCTCAAGCCGGTCGACGATCTTCGAAACGAACATCTGGCTTATGTTATCGGCGTTCGCCCTAAGGCCTTCTATCTCACTCTCTTGGCAGCGGAAGCAGTACTGCCCGAATTCCTGAGCATCCCTCTCGACGACCTCTATGCCTAAAGCTGAAAAGTCCCTCCGTCTGCCGCGAAAGCTTGTGTAATAAGTGCCATCGGCTTTCTTGACGATTGCCAGCATCTCCTTCCCGCACAGGTCCCCAGCTATGACTAAGACGTTGGCGGCATGCTGCTTCACGGCTCTTAGACTCTTTCGCAGCACTGCGAGAGAGCCATGGACGTCCGCTAAAAACAGCAGCCGCATAGGTCATTCCGGAGGCAGTTCGCGACAGATTCTCTCAACATCGATTCCAATCTTGTGGCTCGCAGACAGGCGCCATGCGTAGAGGGACATGCACAGGCCCATCAGCACCGACAGAAAGACGACAATAGTCATGCTCAGTTGACGAATCGCGACGAACACCACAAACCAGCCAACGGCGAAGGCTAGGAGGCCGATGATCGAGATGACCGGCAACCCACCAATCGTCCTCTGCTCAGGCAGGCGCTCGTAGAGGTCGGGACGCCGATACGGGAGAAGCATTGCGCTCAACCCGTATAGCCAGTACACAAAAAGCGCGCAGAACAAGATCGTCCCCAGAACGACCCCGACGTTCAGGAGATTGAGAAGTACACCCGCAAGGGCAACGACAAGCGTGAGGTGAGATGCAGTCGTCGGTGCGCCGGTCTTTGCGTTGACATTTGTGAGAGCGCGGGGAACGGTCCGGTCCATCGCGAGTGCGAACACGAGTCGAGATGGGGAGAAGAAGTAAGGAACCATCGTGTTTAGCAGCCAAACACAGAGAGCCAACGAGACCAGAATGCTGACCCAAGGATTCGGCATGATGGACGTGAAGTAGAACGGAATTGATGGCGCAACAGCCGGGACCGCCTGCCCAAGTTCCTGACTGTATTGTTGAAACATAAAGCCATAGGCGTTGATAAAATCCCCGAAGGCGAAGGTGACTGAAAACGATATGATGATGTAGAGGCAAGCAAGACAGACCCAGCCGGCAATATAACCACGAAAGCTCCTCCGATCAGAGTGCGACACCTCTCCGCTGGCATAGCTGATCAACTCCAAACCGCCATACGAGAAGAGCACAACCAAGAGCAGGTCGAGTGTCGCCCCCCAGGAGAAGGGGGGTGCTTTCCATCCATGCTGAGCTGCGATTCCGAGTACCTTCTCATATGAGCCGGCACCCCACACCCCGTTGAAGAAGCGTGGCACCCCCCCGAAGAATCGAACGGCGAAAAAGAACCCGACGGTCGTGACCACCGCCGCAACGGCGAACACAAACATCACTCGCATGGCTCTCCGGAAAGCCCTGACACCCCTTAGAACCAAGAGCCACGTCAGAATCACCAGGATCGCGCCGCCTATGGCGCTGTTTCCAGGACGCTCCAACGCCACCCCAAAGTCCTGTAAATAGCGAAGACCACCCGCCTTACCAGTTTGGACGAAGATCCCACCTGCGATGCTTGTCGTTACAAACGCCACAACCCCGACACTCAGAGTGTATCCCAAGAAGAAAAGTACGGCCGCCAGAAAACCCAGCGATGGGCTCAGCACCCGACTGATGAGAACGTACAGACTACCCGATCGAGGAATCAACCCAGACGTGGATGCCGCCACATAGATCACGGGGAAAACGAGCAACATCCCTATCAGGAAGCTGAGCGCTATGTTGCCGCCGGGAAACGTGGCGCTCGTAGAAACAGAGTAGTAGATAATTCCCGAGCCCGCTGGCGCCGAAACCACGGCGACGAACACATCCCACCACGTCAGCGCCTTGACGAGGCCTGATGCCTTTCTGACGAAAACAAGCCTGCTGTCATGTTGTGCCATAGTCTCCATTCCTGACCGGCGTTGCCGCTATTTTCTCAGCCTCTCGATCCCCCCAATAGCGAGCCTGTAGTGCTGCAAGAGGTGGCGCTTTCGCCACCAGTCGATTCCAATCCACGGAAGCCGTCCTACCAGTGGCAGGTTGCCCTTCTGAATGGTTCTGCCCGCAAAGTCGAAAAACGCATACAACTTCATGAGGTTCGAGTCGATAATCGCTAAGTTTCGCTCATTGGCATGCCAAGTCTGCGTTTGTGCATGGCGATCCCTAGAATCAACCGAATCCCCTCCCGCGCAGAGATAGAATCCAAGAAATGCGCCGTGCAGTTGGCTTCTCATTGCAGGCGCGTCCTCCTTCGCCCACACCACCTCGTCCATCTCATTGGAGTCGCAACGAGCAACTGGACTGGTCGAGACCCGGCTAATTCTAGCATCCAACAGCGTCGAAAAGTACCTCTCTTCTGATTGAAGCTTCTTTGCCCCTATCTTCTGTTGTAAATATCCATAAAGAAGCGAGACTGCAGCGAGAGCCTCATATGCATTCTTAAGATCTTCCTCCGTAACCACCGGTCGGATAGCGCTCAGCGCGCGGTATTCACTTATAAGATCGCGCACCTGAAGAATACGGCGCTGGATCAATTCGATACCGCTTTCAACAAGTTTTCTATCACGATCCTTCCTCAACTGGAGAGTCAAAACCCAAAATGCTCCGATCACTCCTAATACGCCTGCTAGCACCTGGGCTCCAGCTTGGAGCCAAGCGTTCTTGTCAGGGGCAGAGAGTATCCAAACAAAGGATTCCCAAAGTCGCCTCAATACCTCATCCACTGGTTATCCTTTCCACTACCTCGGCGATACTAGAGGTGGCCTCTACACTCGAAAAACACACTTCGGCAATCTCCTGAGCGGCGGCGTTAAGTATCTTTCTATTTTCTGCTGACAGGTCTGCGTTCTGGAAATCGCGAATTGCGGCCAGGCTTGTATTGAGACCATCCACTTTCTCTCGGAACGCTGTTGTCTGGGCAGTCGCTTGGTCAAGATCAACCAGAGTGACCTGCTTCATGGTCTTATCTTGCCACTGCCAAGCAAATCCCGCCTTATGAACAACTGGAATGTAGTCGCACGCAAGGGTGAAATACGCCTCGTCGATGTAGTGTTCTAGGGGCACTACAACGGCACGTAGAAGCTGCCAAACAGGATGTTTACGAAACACGGATCTCAGCGCGTCGTGTATCGTGCCGGATTCCTTCTGTAGCTGTTCGAGTACTCCTTGAATCTTCAATAAGCGCTTTAGCAGCGTCACTCCATAGATGGCAGTGGCGTAGTCGTCCAGTAGAGTAGCTGAGAGACGTTGTGGGGTCGCCTCCTGGCGAACAGAAGCACGGTTCCAGCAAGTGTCCATCAGGCTGAACAGGAGGTCATCCTCGATGTCGAATCGCTGGGGTCGCGCAACTGTGCAGGTCAGCGTCCGAGCTGCTCCCGCGCTTTGAACGACGTGATAGGTTCGAGAGAGCAGTACGCGGTCGGAGCCTTGAGCTGCGGCAGTAGAGGTAACAGTCAACCGGGCGCCGCTAGGCATTTCCTTGGCGGTCTTCTCAAGGAGGAGCGCAGTCTCGTGTGGGCCGATGGAGTCGATTGACAGCGTCGATTTGACAGGTCCGGAGGAGGGAGAGGCGCGCCGAACACGAAGCTCAGTCAGGCAGTCGGACGGAAGGCCAGTTGTGAGCATGTGTGCTGCGATTAGGCGTGCAATTGAGTCGTTGTCGAACAGACTCAATTTGCTGGAGCGAATATTGCCGACGAGCTCGTAGAGAATCCCGCGATCCGTTGGCGGTAATTCGGACATCCCATAGTCTTTCTCGCACCGCTTGCGTAAAGGCTCAATGAGGCGAAGATCAACGTTGAGAAGCCCAAGGGGTTTGACCAGTCTGATCAACTCACCGTGTTTGTCTCGAAAGTTGGCGGCGAGTGCGATAATCTCTTCTTCGCGGTTCTTAAATGTGACTCGGAGTAGATGGGAGTCGTCGTAAAAGGTTAAGGTCGCAAAGGAACAGTGCTCGAGATGCGGGGTGTCTGGCACTTCGAGAAGAAACCACTCGGGAGACTGTGGGTCAGGTTGAGGCGGCTTGCACTCGTCGCACGTGACGTCACGAAAACAACCCCACTCTTCGGGTTGATGCACATCGACAGAGTGACGGAGGTGGAGCGGTGTCTGAAGTGACGTAAGGGTCTCCGGCTCCAAGACCAGGCCGGCGAAGAGAAGATCTCCGAGAAGCCCTGCGACGGTGATGAAGGAGTAGTCGCGCGGTTGTGGCGGCCCAGCAGCAGATGGTTCAGGAGCAGATGAAGACAGCAAGTTCAGCAGGAAGAGATCATGCTCGTCGACGTTCTGCTCGCCGAGGACACTGAGCAGATGGCTGCGCTCTCTGACGTCTTTGACAACCGCCTTGATTTTAACGTGTAGTTCCAACAGCTCCGTGACGAGAACATCACGCTGGCTGCGATTCGTCGCTTTGGACCGTAGCCCGTTTATTCGTTCGATCGCATGTTCGAGCACCGCCTTCACGGTCTTCTTGGCGTTCTTCTCTTCCCGGTTCGTGGATGTCCACGACTTTGATAGGACGATCAAGCAGGCGGCTGCCGCATCCAGCGGGTTGTTTTGACGTGCCTTGGAATCCGTCTGCGTTGTAGTTCGGAGGGACGCGCTCTGTTCTTGGAGTTCCCGCCCAAGGGGGGCAGGGATTCGAACGAGGAGGCGGGCCGGTTCGCCGTGGTTGGAAGTCCCCATGTCTATGGAGGAGCAATGCAGAACGTTGATCTCCAGACGGTTAAGGGCTTCAAGCACTGGCACGAACGCACTGGGAGTACTCTTCATCCGGATCACGACAGAGAAGATCTGTTCGTGGACTTGCGTGTCGTCGTGCCCGAAAGGGCTGAGATACAGCGTCAGGGCATCTGTCCGTTCCTGCCGTTTGGAGGTCCGATCGCCATCGAAATCGTGCGGAACAAGTCGCTGTCTCAAAGACCGTCGGTTAGCGTAGTCGGCTCGGTCGTAGATCTCGGCCGGAATCCGCAAGTATCGCTTCCCGTCTCTGCGCTCCAGTCTGGACGTGAAGTAGTTCTCCATCGCCTCAACCTATACTGGACCGGACTCGCGGCCCGAATCTTGGGCCAACGAGGGCATGCCTGTGACAAACGAGTACCGCACGAAGGCTGATTCTATGGCATTTAGAATGCCTACGCCCAGTAAGGGCTGGAGTACGTTCCGCCGCCACTGCCCCCCAGCCGCGTCTACATGTGCATTCGACTTCGGTGCGTGCAAGTTTGGCCAAGGCCGTTTTCCACAAAGGTGGAGATTATCACAATGATTGTAGTGATCCGCAGCCGGATGCGCAACCACTTTGGGAGTTGCAACTGAGTTGCAACCCGTTCAAATATCAGGACATTGCGCCGACGGACCGCGCCCCGCCAGAAGAACCCCAGCGCCTCTTCGTCAATTCCCGCGGTTGGTGGGCATCCCAGGTGTATGGGGTGGCTGATCCACCCTAGCTCCCCGGAGTGCAACCGCCGCGACTGCCGATGCGTCGGTTTACTGTGAGCCGCCTAGACGAGAGCAAACCGCGAAAGCCAGAGAGGCGGTTGGGATTGACGGCGGGCGCGGCGAGAGGCATGATAGAGGGGTGGATTTCGCCTGCAACCCTCTGGAAAGCAAAGTGATGAGCTATGGACAACGCCGCACGATCTAGTCTGCAGCCACCTGAGCGGTGGGAGCCGCCGATGATCCGACCTCTTTCCCGGCTCGGAGAACGAACCGCGCCCACGACGGTAAGCGCCAGTTCGCCCGAGTTGCACGCCTCAGATCTGACCGACCTCGAAGCCCTTCTGAAAAGCCTGGAGTCGAATCGCGAGTGATCCCGGATTCTCCTCTGCGCGTTGCCAAGATCAGGGAGGGCGTAAGAATCAAGGTCCTCTCCCAGGGGACGGTCGTGCTTTCATTCCGAACCGGGCAAGCCTTCGAGGTCAACGGCAGCGGCGCCGAGATTCTCCAGCACCTTTCCAAACCATTGCCGCTTCGTGAACTTGTTGTCCGGGTATCGATGAAGTATGAGATGGATGCCGACGAGATCGTCTCGCAGATCGTAAGGTTTCTGGAGGAATGTTCGCAACTGGATTTGGTAGAGGTGTCACCGGAACTGGCACATCCAGGGCCATCGGGGTCAGGCTAGACGTTTGACTCTCTGAGCTGCGCTTGCACGAACACGTAACTTACCTTTGCGTCCAGGAGAACCTCGCTAACGGGTGGAAGGTGACGTTTGCGTTCGACGAATCGGGTGCGCCCCGACACTGCTGGAGCACGGACTCCCTGCCCGACCACTGGCAAGGCGACAGGGCATGGCATCAATCAGGTGTTTCGTTGTTGTGGCTGTCTGAGGGGCGCCCGTCCGACCCGCTCTCGGGCGTCCTGCGGCCAGGGCCGCAACGGGAAATGGCTGCCTGGCTTGCCAAGACATACCGATACCTCCGCCCAATCCTCGCGGACGACAGCACTCTTCTTTCCAGAGCCGAGCTGTTCGAGGATAAGCTCGCTGGAATCCTCGCTCAGGCTCCCTCGCAGGGCCTCCTGTTGGAAATAGGCGGGCGCAGTTCGGCCCATGGATACCTTGCTCATGGAAAGCACCGGACGCTCTACCTGGATCCTTCGGCATCTCGGGCCGCGCCCCGTAAACCCGGAATCGCTGGCCCCTCCGATAGTGTGATCGAAGGGATCGTGGAGATGCTCCCGCTACCAGATTCGAGCGTTCAGTGTATCATCTGTCTCTTCGTGCTTGAACATCTAGTAGAGCCGCGAGTTGCCCTTTGCGAGATGTCGCGCGTTCTGAAGCCGGGCGGGCACCTCTTGCTTGGGCTACCCGTAGACGTGCACTCGGAGGGCTCACCACCAATGTTCCACCGGTGGCGCTTCACATCTGGCGAGCGGTCGGCCTGTGGACGGACTCTAGTGCTTCGCGAAATTCTTCTGGGGGAGTACGGACTCATCAACGTCATGGCTCAAGAGTGGAGCGCCGCAGCCGAAGCCGACGATGCTCGCTTGTACTGGTTTATTCGAGCGCCAAAGTCATAATGAAAACCCTCGCCGAAATTCCAGTCCGAGTAGTCTGGAGGGAGCATGTTCTCGCCGCAGTTCGTTGGCGCGACCTTGAGACGGGCGCCAGATGGTCTGATCGAGAGGCTGTGGCCCTTTACCTGGACCTGTTCACCGGTGGGGCTCTTGAGCACGATGTTGTGGAAAGCTGGCTGGTTTGCCATCGCTGCCCGTACGCGGTAAAGGACTCTCAACCCGCCTGCGAGATGCACTTGGGAGTGATCGAAGCTTTCCATCAGGGGATGTTGGGAACCCGGCACAGCGCAAGGCGTATAGTTGATAAGGGGGAATGTCGAATTGCGTGTGACGAAACAATCCGGTAAGAATTGCGTTGTCGTCTTCCCTCCAGTGTGGGAGGTCGCCGCTCCATATCTTGCCGGTCCGTCTCTCGCAGCTTGGCTGCGCTCTCGCGGTCTTGACGCATTCCTATTGGACGCCAATCTGCTTTTCTGGAGCCACTTCAAAAATAGGGGGAATGCGGAGGCGATCCACGAGATATGCCGGGAGCAGAGTTCCTCAATCGACTTGGCTCTAGAGGACGCGTTGGTGGGGAGTTCGGTAGCGCGAATGGAGTTCGGCGAGTTCGCTTCCTGGCTCGACAGGTCGTCTTTGACCAGCCCGGCTTACAAGCTTCTCGTCAGGCGCTTCGGAGGGTTCTGGAAGCCAGCACCTCAAGATCGTTTCGACACGCTGGACTACCATGACGGCCTTTTTTCCGACGTCTCCCACAGTGCGGCTGCTCTGAATTCGGGGAGTCTTCGAGATAGTCTTCTCGATAACCGGTTAAATCCCTGGCTCGGCTTTGCGGAGCGGCACGTGATGCCCAAGGTCGAAGAGGCTGAGCCTTCATTGCTCGGGATCTCCATAGTCGCCGTGAATCAGGTCGTGCCGGCCTTTTCGATCGGGGTAATCGCACGAAAGATGTGCCCGACCCTTCCGATCTTTTTCGGGGGGGCTTGGGTAACCCAACTCCGTGAGCGACTAAAGACCGTTGAGTGGTTCAGAGAACTGGGGTTCGTCTTCGTGCCGTTTCAGGGCGAGGCGGCACTGAGCGATGCCATGTCCTCGATCCTGTCCGGAGCGGACACCATGGATGGGTTCAGTGGCGAGCACGTTCGAGAGGTGGGGCGACAGGTTCCCATGAACGACCTTCCGTCTCCGGACTTCAGCGATCTTCATCTTGGAGCCTACGGTGAGCCCGGGCACTTGCCCTTGATGGCCTCTCGGGGATGCTACTGGGGCAAATGCAAGTTCTGCAGCTATCCGATTCTCGAGCCGGAATTTGAAGTGCGAAACCAGAAACGCCTGAGCAAAGACATCGACCGATTGGTGAAAGCTCACGGTGCTCGGCATATCGCGTTTGTCGACCCATCCATTTCTGCTCCTCTGGCTCGCCGGATTGCGGATACGATCTTCGCGACCGGCGCTGACGTCTCGTGGGGCGGGCTGGCTCGGCTCGAACATCGGTTCACGCGGGATCTACTCCGACATATCAGTTTTGGCGGTTGCCGCGTAATGCATTGGGGGCTGGAGTCCGGCAGTCGGCGAGTGCAAGATAGCATCTGCAAAGGCATCGAACTCGACACTGTGCGGGGCGTACTTGAGGATGCTGCCGCGGCGGGAATCCATAACAGGGTCTTGATGATGTATGGGCTACCCGGCGAAACTGACGCCGACCTGGAAGCGTC
>Ga0187866_1002642_pt1 | contig 14426 bp, 13 predicted proteins | sample June2016WEW_11_1_3_FD_133013 | JGI IMG/M metagenome (GOLD analysis project Ga0187866, IMG submission 133013) | Peatland microbial communities from SPRUCE experiment site at the Marcell Experimental Forest, Minnesota, USA - June2016WEW_11_150 | ecosystem: Environmental > Terrestrial > Soil >...
AAATCAGTCACCCACTCAAGCCCGACCATCACGCGTGGTTGCAGGTGGCCGAGGGCAAGGTGGAATTGAACGGCCTGCCGTTGAAAGCCGGCGACGGCGCGGCGGTTTCCGGCGAGAGCAAACTGGTTCTGGCAGCAACCGGACCGGCGCAAGTCATCTTGTTCGACCTGAACTGAGCCGCCGGATGAACCCATGAAAAAGACCCTTCGCCTCGTCGCCACAATTCTCATTGTTGGCGCCATTGCGTTCTGGGCGGCAGCCGGAGCAAATCGCGGCTGGACGAAGACGAGCGTCCCAAAGAAAACGGTTGATGAAGTCACGGGCATCGAGGGTGTCACCTACGAAAAGCATTTTGTGCCCGGCGTTGATTTTCTGGGCGCCGCTTTGCTGGGCGCGGGAGTTCTGGCTGGCATTTCCTTTTTTGTTCCGGCAAAATCAAAATAGCCTGCAAATCGAAACCAAAAAATGAAAACGAAACTCACCATTCTGGCATTCACTGTCCTGGCGGGCGCGGTTCTCGCTGCGCCACAAACGTTCGACTTCAAAGACCCCAAGGGTATCAACAACGCCGGGTTCAAGCTCGATGCGCCACTGGAGGCCATCAACGGCAGCGCCAGCGGCGTTTACGGCACGGTCACGTTTGACCCGGAGAATCCTGGCGCGACCAAAGGCAAAATCACCGTGGCCACCGCGTCGCTCATGCTGCCGAACCCGTTGCAAAGACAACACATGTTGAGCACCAAATGGCTCGACGCGGCAAAGTTCCCCACCATCATTTTTGAATCGAAGGAATTCAAAAACGTCCAGACCGCCGGCGATACCACAACGGCGGACGTGACCGGCACGTTCACGCTCAAAGGGGTGTCCAAGGAACTCACCGTGCCCGTGAAACTGACTTACCTGAAGGACAAACTGGGTGAACGTGTGCCGAATCAAAAAGGCGATCTATTGGTCATCCGTTCCCACTTCACCATCAAACGCAGCGATTTCAACATCAATCCCGGTCAGTTTGAGGACAAGGTTTCCGACACCATCGAGATCAACCTGAGCATTGCCGGCGCATCGCCGAAATAGCTGAAAATTCCACGGGGTGCCGGGTTGAAGCTTGGAGCGCGTCACGGAACAATGCTTTCAGCCCGCCTTCGCCTTCGCGCTTCCGTCTTCGCAAAAGCTTCGACGCGACCGGCCGGCGCGGCAGCCCCGAAAGCTTTCGGGGCTGGCGGAGAGAGGGGGATTCGAACCCCCGATACGGCTTTTGACCGTATAACGGTTTAGCAAACCGCCGCCTTCAGCCGCTCGGCCATCTCTCCACCGCGTCCAGTGAAACCGGCCCGCGCCCGGCACTCAAGCAATTTTCCGCCAGGCGCAGGAGATTTCAAGCTTGCGTTTTTGGGTTTCCCGCGGGAGATTGCACGCCCATTATGCAACCACCAGATGCACCGACTGCCTTTCTTTTCAAGCTATGGCCGTGGATTGAGGCCAACAGGAACCGGCTCATTGTCGGCGGGGTGATGGTCGTCATTGCCGGATTGCTGGTCTGGTTTTATGTCTCGGCACAGGAACAAAAAGAAATCGCCGCCGGCACGGCATACACGCAACTGGCTCTTTCCGTTCCGGAAACTGCGGACCCCGGCCAGTGGGCCGACGCGTATTTGAAAATCGCCAACGAATATCCGGGCACGCTCGCCGGGCGGCGCGCGTGGTTGCAGGGTGCGGCAGCGCTGCTGGCCGCGGGCAAATATGCCGACGCCCAGGCGCAATTTCAGAAATTTCTTGATGCCCATCCGGATGGGGATTTTTCCGCGTCGGCGGCGCTCGGCGTGGCGGCCAGCCTCGAAGCCCTGGGCAAACTGGATTTGGCCGTCGGCGCTTATCAGCGGGTTGTCCAAGGTTTTCCCGATGTGGTGGCGGCAAACCTTGCGCGGCTTGCGCTCGCCCGCATTGCCGGGCAGCAGGGGAAATTAACCGACGCGCTCAATTTCTATGAAACCATCGTCCGGTTCAGTCCCCCCGGCGATGCGCTTGCCTCGGAGGCCGCCATGCGCTCAGTGGAATTACAAACGAAATTGGCGCCTGCAAAGTCAACCGCGGTCAAACCCTGAGCATGAAGCTTTCCATTGTCGGCACCGGCTACGTCGGTCTGGTCACGGGCGCTTGCTTCGCCGAGGTCGGCCACCAGGTCGTGTGTGTGGACAATGACACGGCCAAGGTAAAACTGCTTCAGTCCGGCGGCATCCCGATTTATGAACCGGGACTCGAAGAACTCGTAAGAAGAAACACCGCTGCCGGCCGGCTTTCGTTCACGACCAGCATCGCCGATGGCGTTCGGGAATCCGATGTGATTTTCATTGCGGTACCGACGCCGCCGCTACCGGACGGTTCAGTCGATTCAAGCTTCATTGAGAAGGTCGCCCGCGAAATCGCCGCCGCCTTGACGACCTACAGAATTGTCGTGGACAAAAGCACCGTGCCGGTCAAGACCGGCGAAAAGGTCGCCGAGACCATCAAACGTTATTGCCCGGCGAAGGTGGATTTTGATGTCGTCAGCAATCCCGAATTTCTCCGCGAGGGATTCGCCGTTGGCGACTTGATGCAGCCGGACCGGATTGTCATCGGCGTCCGTTCGCAACGTCCCGTCGCAGTGCTGAAGGAGATTTACGCGCCGTTCAATGCGCCCGTCATCATCACGGACATCAATTCCGCCGAGCTCATCAAGCACGCTTCCAATTCCTTTCTCGCGCTGAAAATTTCCTACATCAACGCCATTGCCGCACTCTGCGAGGCCACCGGCGCCAACGTGCAGGAGGTCGCCGCCGGCATGGGCATGGATGAACGCATCGGCCGCCGCTTTCTCAATGCCGGCATCGGTTTTGGCGGCAGTTGTTTTCCGAAGGACCTGAGCGCCTTCATCAAAATCGCCGAGCAGATCGGCTACGATTTCCGGCTGCTCAAGGAAGTCCAGCGCATCAATGCCGAGCAAATGGAGCGGTTCATCAAAAAAATCACCGACACGCTCTGGGTGCTCAAGGACAAAAAAATCGGCGTGCTCGGCCTCGCCTTCAAGCAAAATACCGACGATTTGCGGATGTCGCCGGCGATTGAGCTTTGCCACCGCCTGCAAGCCGCCGGCGCCGTGCTGCGCGTCCACGACCCGAAGGCCATGGACAAGGCCAGGGCAATGCTCCCGGACGCGACGTATGTGGACGACATGAACACCGTGGCCGACGGTTGCGACGCGCTGGTGGTGGCCACCGAATGGGATGAATTCAAAAAGCTCGATCTCGAACACGCCCGCAAATCGCTCAGCCATCCTATCCTGTTTGACGGACGCAACCTGTTCGACCGCGCGGAGATGGAACGGCTCGGCTGGATTTATAAAAGCGTGGGCCGATGATTTACGATTTACGATTGCCGAATGACGATTGAGAAACAACCGGGCGACATGCGCGGATCAAATCGGCAATCGGCAATCGGCAATCGGCAAGGTATCGAGGTTTCCGCGGCTTTGGTCTTTCGTGACGGCAGACTCCTCATTACGCAGCGTCAAGCGAACGCACACCTGGGCGGACTTTGGGAATTCCCCGGCGGCAAACGCGAGCCGTCGGAAACTTTCGAGCAATGCCTGGTTCGTGAATTGCGCGAGGAGCTTGGCGTGGACATTTCCGTGGATGAACTTTTCGATGAGGTCGTCCACGCCTACCCGGGAAAAACCGTTCACCTGAAATTTTTCGTTTGCCGGCTGACAAGCGGCGAGCCGCAACCGCTCGGCTGCGCGGCGCTCAAGTGGGCGGGCAAATCAGAATTGGACGGATATGCGTTTCCGGCGGCCGACGCGCGCTTGCTGGACAAACTGCGCGCCTACGACTTTCCGTAAAGCTCTTCGATGACCTGGCGGAAACTATTTTCGCCGACATTGACAATGGCCATTTCGCGTTGGGCGTTTTCCGGTGAATCGCTGGCGTGCGCGGCGTTGACCAGGATGGTCGAGCCGAATTCGCGGCGGATGGAGCCGGGCGGCGCCTTGGAGGGATCGGTCGGCCCCAGCACGTCGCGGATTTTTCTGACGGCTTTCACGCCTTCATAAACCAGGGTGATGCACTTTTCCGTGCCGGGCCGGGTCCATTGTTCGCGCGGCAACTCGGACGGCGCGTGCCCGCACATGAACCGGATGATGTTCTCGAACTGATGTTCGCCGAAGGTCGGGCAGAGGACTTCGCCCAGTTGTTTTTCCTCGGCGGCGGCGATTTTGATGGGGAACTCCTTTTCCAGCGCGGTTTTGACCCTGGCTCCGATCACGTCCGTGAGCCGGGTGCGGAGAACTTCGCGGACGGGTTCGTAAAAATCCATCGCCTGCGCGACGCTCATGCGGTGGACCTTGATGCCCACGATGAACAGGCCGGTGCGCGAGAAGAAATCAATGACATTGCCCGGGCGTCCGGTCGCAAAACGGAAATTGTCGGGTTTGATGAGCACGAGGGTGCGCTGGCCGGTTTCGCCGGGCTGGTAGGCAATAACATTTTCCAACACGCCGCCGTCGCTGTCGGAATAACGCGCCCACAACTTGAGTTTGGTCTCGGCTTCCTCCGCGGTGGGGGCGATCAGCACCGCCGGTTCGAAATAACGCACCTGCCCGTTATCCTCCAAAATGAAGTCGCCGTAAGTGTCGCGGATGGTTTCGCCGACGCGGCGGTCCGAACCCAGATTGCCGACGACGGACCGGACCTTTCGCACTGCCTCATCGCCTTGAAACAACAAGGTCATCACCCGCCGCCGCCGGCCGGTTTTGGGGTCAGGCGAAAAATTTTGCAGGACGTATTGTTTGAGAAGTTCCTGAACTTTCCGGTCCTTCGGGTCGTGGGCCGAGACGAGGGTTTCGGCGTATTGTTTTACCAGTTCGGTGCCGGGCGCGAACATGCGCGTCGCCACCAGGTCCAGACCGGTGCGCGAAATCAGCCGGCTCAAAATTCCGCCCGTGCGTGACTTGTAGAGCGAATAGGGAGTGATGATGACGTAGGCGAGCTGTTGGGACATAGTTAGCTCGTCGCGGCCGGTGGGGTTGGAGTTGCGCCACTGGGAGCGGCCTTGCCGCCCAAAATCTTGAACATGACCGTGCCGCAGGTCGGGCATTTGCCCTTGATTGCCTTGCGCCCGTTCTTCATCGTTTCCTCAACGCCATGGGCAATCTCTTTCTTGGCCTTGCATTTGACGCAATATCCTTCAGCCATAAAATCTTTGCCGCCCGCGCTTCATGCCCGAACGGTAAGAATAGCTTAACGACACGAATCTACCAAAGCAACTCGGAAAGGGAAATATCATAACCAGTTGTAAATTAATAGGATGCAGTCAATTAAACTGCCTGCACAGGCTCGAAACTGCCGAAACCGCTTGCCAAATCTTTCCTTGTGGGTTATACCCATTTCATGATTATTACCGCCGATGCCCGACGCCGGGTGACGCTGCCCAAGCCCGCCCATCCCGGCGACGCTTTTGACCTGGAAACGACCGGGCCTGGCCAGTTTCTTTTGACGCGGCTGGAAAAACCGGTGCGCAAAGTGACCTTGGGCCGGGAAAATGGGTTTTTAGTCGCCACCTCCGGCAAGCGCATCACGATGGCCGAGACCCGCAAATTGATGGATCAATTTCCATGACCTACCTGCTGGATGTGTCCACCTTGCTGGCGTGGCTGTGGGCAGACCACGAGCATCACCAGCGCGTCATCCGATGGCAGAAAGGAAAGTCCCTTGCCGTCTGTCCGATCACTGAACTGGGTTTTCTCCGCATCTCGACCCAGCCGGCTTTTGGCGCAACGATGGAGGAGGCGCGGGAACTGTTGTCGTTCTGGCACAAGAAAGTGCAGCCGCAGTTTGTTCCCTGCGATTTGAAAATTCTCGACAGCGCGCCCGCGCCCGCGAGCGGCAGAACAACGGATTTTTATCTGGCGAGTCTGGCCGACAAACACGGAATGAATTGGGCGACGCTGGATGAAAACAGCAAACATCAAGCGGCGTTTGTGGTGCCAGCTTAAACGGGACGGGGGAGTGACGCGAATTCCGGTGGCGGGCGAATGGCGCGAAGCGTCTTGGAGTGCGGCGGCTGTGACGCCGCTTTGGGAGGACGTCTGACTCCGGGGCAAAAGCGGTGTCGCTCCCGCAAGCGCGGGATTGCCACCGCAGTCCAAAACCATCCGAATTCCGCATGGGCAACTTGTCGCGCCGGAATCAGATGAAGGCGGACGGGAACTCTTTTCCTGAATTCATTTTGGGATGGACGACCGGAGCACCCGGCGTCGGGTGTGGGTATCAATTTTAATTTTTTTTGAATACAAAAGGTTCCTTTGATTGGCCTGTAAAAATCAATTTGAATGTGGCTGGAACCAAAGAACCCTTGTTCGCTGATGCGCTAATTTTTAGGCAATACTGTTGAAAACGCTGATCCTGTTGAGGATAATCTTCACCTGCTATAACATCTGGCCGAAATGATTCAATCTTTGCTCCCGTTTCAAAATCCACAGTGAGACTGCCAGAATCGTGGCGTGTGACAGTGAAAAGAATGAAAGGCGAACTATCTAAGGGGTTGACAGTATTGCCATTCGGATGTTCCGGTAAAAGTTGCAACGGGAAAGGAATGTGTAGCGTGTCGGGCAGTGGGCGTATGTCTAATAATTTTACGTTCACATTGGTTGCTTTATTCGTTGCACTTCGGTTCCAGATTTGAATTCGCCCGTGATACTTTTCAAATCCGCTCGCCCTTCTCCAAAGGACTTCAGCGATACGACCGCCGAAACTCAATTTCGTCCCAACACAAGAAGCTTCAATGGCTAGTGGAGTCTTGTCATCATTGAGCATCTGAATTAGTTTTGCATTTTCCGTTTGCGAATTTTCAAACAACACAAACGAGTGCCAAAAAGCACGAAGAAGCCAGCAGAGAGCCACCAATGCCCAAACGCACATTTTCCATGCTACAGAAAGATGAGTAAAAATAGTGCCGATACCAGCAGTTGTTGGCAAAACAAACCACAACCACAACCTAAGCCGCTCTTCAAGTTTTATATGCTCGTCAGAAGATTTTACAATACACCTCAAAAGGTGTTGCAGAAATCTTGTCCAGCGATATTTGGACATGCTGCATCTTTGCACTGATGCCATATTGCGTCAAGGAATCATTTGAATGTGAGCTATCAAAACCTTGCCAACCGATTGAAATTGATTAACTCTGACGGCGTGAAAGCGAATCACTTCGTGTGGATACTTCTAGTCTTGATCGCAGGCATAGTTCAATTATCTGCCCAGCAAAGCGAAAAAGATCGTGAACTATTCGAAGCAGCAAAGCCTGAAGCAGAAAATGGCGATGTAATCGCGCAATATGTCCTCGGCACACTTTATTCTCATGGAAGGGGCGTTGATAAAGATTATTTTGAAGCCGCCAAATGGTTTCGCAAGGCTGCTGAACAGGGAAACGCCGACGCTGAATATGCTCTTGGTATATGTTATTACAAGGGAGAAGGCGTAGAGACAAATGATACGGAAGCCGTGAAGTGGTGTCGCAGAGCTGCCGAGCAGAATCACGCCAATGCTCAAAACTGGCTGGGCACCTGCTACCACTATGGCACTGGCGTGGAAAAAGATTATGTGAAAGCTGCAATGTGGTGGCGCAAAGCTGCGGAGCAAGGCGTTGCTTCAGCCCAAAATGCCCTCGGAGTCTGTTATACCAGAGGCGACGGTGTGATTAAAGATGATATTGAAGCCATGAAATGGTTTCGAAAGGCCGCCGAACAAGGAAACGCAAATGCTCAAGTGGTTCTTGGAGCACGCTATTCGAAAGGCGACGGAGTGATTAAGGACTATGTCGAAGCGTGCAAATGGTTAAACCTTTCCGCTGCGCAAGGTAATGAAGACGCAAAAAAGTTACTTAACGACGTGGAAAATTTATTTATGACACGAGAGCAAATTGCCAAAGCGCAGGAATTGGCTCGTGAGTTTGTTCCAAGAAAAGAGGCACCATCGAGTTCGAGCAATTCCACTTCGTCCAAAATCCCCACAGCAACCGGCACCGGCTTTTTCATCACGGACGACGGCTATTTGATTTCAAATTATCATGTCATCAAGGATGCGACGACAGTTCGTTTGCTCACGGGCGCGGGTTTGATTGACGCCAAAGTGGTTCAGGTGGATGCGGCCAATGATGTGGCTTTGTTGAAGGCAGACGGGCGGTTTGCACCGCTGCCCATTGCCGCCAGTCGCACGGTGAATCTGGGCGGCACGGTGGCGACGGTCGGTTTTCCCGACATCGGTTTGCAGGGGTTCGCGCCAAAGCTGGCCAAGGGGGAAATCGCGTCGCTGTCCGGCGCGAGTGATGACCCGCGCTATTTTCAAATCAGCGTGCCGGTGCAGCCGGGCAATTCGGGCGGGGCGCTCGTGGATGAGCGGGGCAACGTCATCGGCATCGTGTCGGCCAAGTTGAGTGCACGGGCGGCGCTGGCCGAGAGTGGCGCGTTGCCGGAAAACGTGAACTACGCCGTCAAAAGCAGTTTTCTTTTGGGCTTCCTTGAATCCGTGCCGGACGTTTCGGCCAAGCTCAAAAAGCCGAATACGAGCGATGAAAAGTTTGAGGACGTGGTGAAGTCGGCGCAGGATGCGGCGGTTTTGGTCTTGGTTTATTAAAATTGTAGGAGTGAGGAGTCTCTATTTTTAAGAATGAGTCTCGTTACCTCGACTCCTACAAAAGTTAGAGCCAACTCACGTCGGCTGCTACGGTGAAAGACGGCGGTGTTGGTGCTGGTTAATTGAAATTTATTTTCTCGCCTGTTTCCGAAGTTCCGTTTTCAAAATTTTCCCCGTCGCATTGCGCGGCAACGCCGGCAGGAAGACAATATGCCTCGGTAATTTATAGTCTGCCAGTTTGTTGCGGATGAACTGCTGCAACGCCTTTTCGTCGAGTGTCCGGCCTTCCGCCGCCGCGACGAACGCCACCGGCTGCTCGCCTTTGCGCGGGTCGGGCACACCGACGACCGCCGCTTCCTTCACACCCGGAAACTGGTAAATCACTTCCTCAATCTCGCGCGGATAAACGTTGAGGCCGTTGACCAGCAGCATGTCTTTCTTGCGGTCGGTGATGTAATAATAGCCATCCGCGTCGCGATACCCCACGTCACCGGTATAAAGCCAGCCGTCGCGCAAAACCTTCGCCGTTTCCTCCGGCTGATTCCAATAGCCGCGCATCACGTTCCCGCCGCGGATGCAGATTTCGCCGATTTCGCCGACGGGCAATTCCCTGCCGTCCTCGTCGCGGATGCTCAACTCCACATTCGGGATCGGTTTGCCGATCGAGCCCGGTTTGTTGATGCCATAGATGGGGTTCACCGTGGCCACCGGACTGCTCTCGGTCGGGCCGTAGCCTTCGCGCAGTGGAAACGGAAATTTCCGCGTGAATTCGTTGAACACTTCCACCGGCAACGGCGCGCCGCCGCTGATGCACAGCCGCAACGGCAGCCGGCCGAACTCCGGCACGGCCAGCAGCGCGCGGTAAAATGACGGCACCGCCGGCAGAATCGTGCCGTGATGGCGCGCGATCTCCTCCAGCACCTGCTTGAACGGATGCAGCGTTTTCAGCAGCAGAATTCCGCAACCACACAACACCGGCAGCAACGTGCCCACCGTGAACATGAAACTGTGAAACTGCGGCAGCGCCACCACCACGCGGTCATCCTCCCGCACCTCGAGCGCCGCCACGCAACTCGCCACGTTGTGGAGAAAATTGCCGTGCGTGAGCATCGCGCCCTTCGGATGGCCGGTCGTGCCGGACGTGTAGAGCAGCGCCGCGAGGTCGGACTCAGTGCGTGAATCGTGAACCGTGAATCGTGAACCGGCTGCGCCGCTCGCAGCGATTTCTGCGACTTGGAAAAATTTGAGCGATGGCCTCGCCGCCTTTAGTCCCGCGGAATGCGCGCCCAACTCCGCATCGGTAATCATCACGTCAATGCCGCCGTCGTTCAAAATGTAACTGACCTCGGCCGGTTTCAGAAAACTGTTGATGGGCACGACGACCGCGCCCGCGTGCAGAATGCCAAACACCGAAGAAACAAACTCCGGGCAATTCTTCATCCACAGCGCCACGCGGTCGCCCGGCTGCACGCCAAATTGGGTTTGCAGGTGGCCGGCAATTTTTTGCGACTGCGCGAGGAGCGCAGCGTAGGAAATCTCCGTTTCGCCCCAAAAAACGGCGGTTTTGCGCGCGTGCTTTTCCGCACAATCGGCAAAGGCGGTGGACAAATTCATTGGACCCAAACATTATGAAAAATGCCCGCCGGCTGGCAAGGGATGAAACCAAATGGTGGAGCATTGGCGCGGCGCGACAAAGATGTCAAACCGCTTGGTCATCGGGCGTGTTGAAGAAATTGATTCAGCAAACTCCTGACGGGCGACGAGGAATTGGTGACTTGATTCAGCAGGCCACTGCCGAGAGATTTTACCGTCAAGCCGACCAGCGCGGTTTTTTTAATCTGCGTCTTCGGATCGCCCAGCGTACCCGTCATTGTCAGAAATTGCGGCAGCGGGGCGTAGGTTGCGCCTGCCGAATTGTTGCCTGAGGCAAGATTGAGTTGTTTGGCAATGGGCTGGCTGACGGAGATGGTGATGGGGATGTTAATGGTGGAGTTGGTCAGCACCGGCGCCAGCATGATGCTGCCCTGCCCGTCGGCCTCAAAGGCGGCGCTTTGCACGGTGGCTTGTTGCAAATTGATTTGTCCGCCGCCGGCCCGGCCTTGCGCGGCGATCACTTCGATAGGCGCCTCCTGAAATTGGTTCAACAATCCGCTGCGCTGCCCCGTCAACTGGCCGAAAATCGAGATAATGCCGCTTTCCGGATTGCTCACCAATTGCGGAATGGTTGCGACGACGTTGAGCAGGGATCTCAGGATGGAACTGTGGACGTTGTTTATGGAAAGTTCCAGGTTGGTCACGCCGAAATTGAACTGGCCGGCCAGATTTTTCTGCCAATTCGCGGCGGTGATGCCCGCACCGCTGATTTGGGTGTGCGCCGTCAACCTGCCGGCCAGGTCTCCTTTACGGTCAGGCATGAACGTATTCACCAGCGGCGCAAACGGAACCTGATCGGCATCGAGAGCGAAACTGTATTTGTAACCGGGCACACTCAAATCCAAATCCGCGGCGGCGTTCACCGGCGCGCTGTTGAGTACGAGTTGGAAAGGTTTTACGCTCACGTGGCCGCCGTCCACCTTTACCGTCGTCTGAAAGTTGGTTATCACGATTTCGCGCAGGTAAAGTCGTCCGATGTTTGCGGCCACCGTGAAATTTTGCAGCGGAAATGTGACCGCCGGTGGCTCCTGACTGGCCGTGGATGCCGGCTGAGGTTGAGATGCCGTCGCGGGGGGTGGTTTGGCGCCGGCATTTGTGCCACCGGCGAACAAGTCGTAGTAACTGGTCAGGTCAAGCGAATCGGACAGAAGCTTGAGGCTTCCTTTAATGGCTTTGGGCTGGGAAAAATCAACGTCCCCCTGCAATTGTACCTGATTCTGCGCGCGTGACGTCGGGGTCAGCCCGATTTGGAACTGGCGGATGTCCGCCGCCTGTTTTTGCAGGGTGGTGTCAATTTGCAATTTGGCCGCCAGCGGCGTTGCGGGAAACTGCCCATGCGAATCATTGACGACCAGGTTGGCCACCTGCAAATCGGCTTTGATGGCGGAACTGCGGTCCGGGTCGTATTGGACGGAGGCGTTGCCGTTGATGGCAATCGAAACCAGTTTCTTGCCGGCCAGCAACGGTTCGAGAAATGGGCGCAGGCCGTCCTGGTTGAGACCCATCAGGCCGGCGGTCAATTGCGCCGACTGGCGCGCAAGGTCATAGGAGCCGGTGAGGTCAAAATTTCCTCCCGCGTTTCCGCTTTGAGTCAGGGCGCCAGTCAGCTTTTTGATTTGGATTTGTTCCGGCGTCCGGCTCACGTCCACGTCCATCGTGCTGCCGAAGTTATGGAATGAATTTTGGCCGAGTTGTCCCGTGAAATCGGCGAGTACAAGACGGCCCGTGACCGTTTGCGTGTTCTGTTTCTGCGTGACCTGCCCTGTCAATTCAACACGCCCGGACGAAACACTCGCGCCCGGCTGTGGAAACGCACTCGCCAACCCGGCCAGCGAAGCCTGCAACGTGACCTGCGCATCCGCGCTGGCATTCGTCAGGTCATACGCGCCGGCCCCGGAAACACTAAACAACTGTTGGTTTTGCCGGCTGACTTGCAACCGGTATTCGCTCAGGTTGAGTTGTTTGAAATCCACCGCCTGGCCCCGCGCCTGCAAACTGACCGCCACCTGAACCGTTCGGTTGCCGCCCAAGGTGGCCGTGAAATCCGCAATTTGCGAATTCACGTCAAACGTGAGCTGCCGGCCTTGTTGCTGTGACAGCAATTGCGCCTGTAAATTCACATTCCCGCCCGGCGCGTTCCCGCCGAGAAACGGTTTCCAATCTGCCAGATTCAGGTTGGTAACGGTCAGGTCGAGGGCGGACTCACCGACCTCGTTGGCACCGGTTCCCCAAGCGACATTCATCGGCCGGGTCAGGTGCACCTCGAGCAGTGGATTGCCGTCCTGTGTCCCGGCCAAAGTCAGTTCCTGGAGCAGCGCGTTCTGCGCAGTTCGGTCCACCGTGACATCGTATCCGGCGCTGAGATCGAGCGTGGGCGTCGTCAGTCCCGCGCGCGTCACCTGGACTTTGTCCGCGTTGAAGCGGCCCGTGGCCGTGATGATCATGCCGGCTTTCGCCAGAGTAATTTCGTTGGTGGAATTGAGGGTCGTCGTGCCGAAATCAATCCCGCTGGCGGCGCCGGCCAGGTTCAGCAGCCGCCGGTCAACTCCCTGCAATTTCACCTGCAATCGGCCTTCCATTTTCTCCAGGTCCAACGGGCCGCTGACGGCCAGGTCGCCCAGCGGCACGCCGCCATTTTGAAAATGCAGCAACAACTGCTGGATTTCCGTGGGCGTCATGTCGCAATTCAACGTCGCGCTGAACGTAGAGAAGTCCTGGAACACGCCGCCGGCGCTGGCAACGTCCAGATGCGCCGCGCCGGAGGCGGAAGCGGGTTTCAAATCCGCCGCCAGTGCGAAATGGAAATCACCTTTGATCGCCGCCGCCAAAAATCCGTTCTTTCCATCCGGGGGGTTGTTTTCAACCCGTAGTGCGGATGACAACTGGAGCGCAGCGGTCTGCCCGTTCTTCAGGTTTGACAGGGTGACGTTCAAGTTCGTCAGTTCCAGCAGATCGCGCCGGTCGCCGGCGTAATTTTTAATTTTTACAATGCTTGCGTTGCTCAACGCCAGCCGGCCCAAATCAATCTGCGGCGGTTTTGAGGGTTTGGCCGGTTTCGGCTTCCCGGCCTTGGATGGCTTTCCCGACAGCGCCTTCAACAGCGGATCCAGATTGCTGCTTCCGTCCGGATTCTCGACCAGTTCGACCGTCGGCGAGACGAGCGCGATTTCGTCCACGTGAAGGTTGCCGCCGAGGATGTCCCGGAGATGGTAACGGACGTTCAGTTCCGGCACCGTGAGGACCGGCGCCTGTCCCTTGGCCTGCACTTTCAAATTTCGCAATATGATTTGCCGGGACGGAGTAAAGGAAACATCACTGACGGTGACGTTCGCGTGAATGGCATCGCCCAGGCGCGGCAACACCACACCTTTGATAAAAGCCGGACTCGTCACCACAAAATACGCGACGATGACCAGAATCAGCAACAACGCAACCAGCCACGCCAAGGTCCGCAGCCAGCCACGCCGTTTTTTTGGCGGCGGCGAAGCGATTGAAGTATTCGTCATAAAGTCAAAGCCAAATCATTTGCGCCCACGCCGGGTGCGCGATACTATTTTCCCTGTTCGGAAAGGTGCTCGTTTGTTGGACAAGGCCGTCATCGAAACATTCAAATCGAAATCCGCGCAACTGCTGCGTCGCCACGCGCATCCCACCGTGCCACTCAACCTGATTCTCCGGACGGACGCGCAGTTTCATCTTTCGATTGTCAGCGGCACAAATATATTGGTCGCGTGATTGACACCGACGCCCAACTCGCCGCGCTGCTGCCCGTGATCAAATCTGCCAACTGGCTGGCGTTCGATACCGAAGCCGACAGCCTGCACGCCTACCCCGAAAAGGTCTGCCTGATTCAAATCAGCACGGTCGCCGGCGATGAATTGATTGATCCGCTCAGCGAAATAAATCTGGACCCGCTGCTCGATGCGCTCAACGCGCATGAGCTGATCATGCACGGCGCGGATTACGACCTGCGCCTGCTGCGCAAGCATCACGAGTTCGTGCCCGCGGCGATTTTCGACACCATGCTGGCGGCGCGGCTTTTGGGCGAGCGGCGATTCGGGCTGGGCGCCCTGGTGGAAAAATGGCTGGGCGTGAAACTGGACAAAGGCCCGC
>Ga0187866_1002646_pt1 | contig 14412 bp, 12 predicted proteins | sample June2016WEW_11_1_3_FD_133013 | JGI IMG/M metagenome (GOLD analysis project Ga0187866, IMG submission 133013) | Peatland microbial communities from SPRUCE experiment site at the Marcell Experimental Forest, Minnesota, USA - June2016WEW_11_150 | ecosystem: Environmental > Terrestrial > Soil >...
GTCAGTGGGGGAAATGAAGCCGCGCTCCGTGAGGGCCTCGCGTATCGGTTTCGCGAGATCGTCGAAAACGGTGGGTTGTTCAAGGACCATCCTAACAGAGCGCCGCGTGAACCTATTGGTCCGGATGTAAAAAGCTCAACGATGTTTCTAATGGTGCGCACACACACAAAACCGAACGACGAACGATGGTTCAATTTTGGTCGGCCGCACCATTAATACCACACACACTTTCCGACCTGCTATACCGGGTTCTCTGTGTGTGGTATAGCCCAAATCACGAATAGAACCAGCGTCGTTACGGTTCAAATTCGGGTGCTCGCACGAGCAGACTCACACACACACATTAAATGAGTCGACTCCAAACGAGCTCGTGCCCAACAGACCGGAGTTGTAGTGCCTTGTCCTCTCAGATCATCAAAGTCAGTCAGCTTGTCAAGTACTACAGGAAGAGCAGTGTTCCTGCACTTGACGGCCTGGACTTGGATGTGAATGAGGGCAGAATATTCACACTTCTTGGGAGGAACGGTGCTGGAAAGACAACTTTTCTCCGGATAGCCACGACCCAACTATCACCCACGTCCGGATCTGTCAGCGTTTTCGGTCTCGATGTGCTGAAGCACGCGAAGGCAATCCGGAAGAGGATTGCAATTGCTCCTCAAGAAGGCAGACCTCTTTGGACACTCGATGCGAAAGATCACGTTATCCTTGCCCTCATGATGAGAGGAGTCGGGTACTCTCAAGCAGTGGACAAGGCGAAGAAGGTGCTTGAAACACTTGAGTTGAGTGAGGTTGAGAATGTTCATTCTGAAGATCTTTCGGGCGGGTTGAGGCAACGGGTTTTGGTCGCAATGGCAATTGCGTGCGACGCGGAGCTCATCTTTCTGGATGAGCCAACAATTGGCTTGGACCCTTTGAGTCGTAGGCGGGTTTGGGATGAGCTAATCCGACTCAAGAAGGAGGAAGCCCGCACAATCGTCCTCACCACGCATTACATGGACGAAGCGGAAGTGATCTCTGATGAACTGGCAATCGTCGACAAGGGAAGAGTTCTGGCAAGAGGAACTCCAGCCGATGTCAGAGCGAAGCATCTCAGCGCGAGGATAAGGGTCGATGTCACCAAGGGCTTCTCTGCAGAGGAACTCCAAACATATGGAAGGGTAGTTCACGCAGGAAACATCATCCGCGTTCTCACGGATGAAACCAAAGCTCAAGAGATTAGTAATGAGGCACTGAAAAGAAAGGCAACAATAGCCATTAGCCCGGTTACTCTCGACGATGTTTTCGTTGAACTTGTCGGATCAGAGATAGATCGCGACTCTGAAAACAACAACGATGTGGGAGCTCGTTCAATTGGTGAAAGGTGAGTTAATGCTACAATCGGTGCGAAAGACGCTGAGGACAGTAGCGGCCCTAGCATATTACCTAGGAGTTTTGCCGATGATCAGGATACCAACACTACTTCCTTTCGTTTTCGCCACACCATTCACAATACTATTCATACTCTTCGTGGCCGGAGAGCGGACCGCGTTTGTATCTGGACTCGCTGGCGCGATAACCATGACTGTGACCCAGCAGGGGCTGTTTCTTGGTTCCGATCTCACAAGCTTGAAGATAGAGCACAAGTTTCAGTCTATCGTTGTGGCTTCTCCCGTTTCACCGTTAACCTACATGTTCTCGGTTGCGATATCTGAGCTGGCGTTTGCAGCTCCCGCTGTTGCAGTTCTCTTGGCCATAATCTCCTACTCGATGGAGGGCGTTGGTCTACTGGCCTTGCTTCAGATATTGTTCATAATACTCTTGATTTGGGTGACTACGAGCTCGATAGGCTTCTTCCTGTCCACCTATGTGCTGAACACGAGAAGCGCCTTTCTCACTGTGGCGTTCATCTCGATCATTCTATCCGTCCTACCCCCCGTCTTTTACCCAATCAGCTTACTGCCCGCTCAGCTAAGACCACTCGCGGAACTCATTCCCACTACACACGCATCGATCCTGATTCGAAGCGTCATCGGCCTGCCTACTGACCAGTTTCAGATGCTAGTAAGCTGGGTTGCCCTTCCAGCCTTCACTCTTGCCTTTCTGTCACTTGCTCTATTGGAAGCAAGGTGGCGCGAGAGTTAGACAGATAGATAATTCGCTCTGACCTCACAGAACTCGGCCTTTTCCTCCGGCTCCGATTGCCTTTGACAAATGAAGGGCATACATTAGAACGACGGTTCAAATTCCGTTGCTCGCACCATTGATACCACATACTAACGCCTGAGGGTTCAAATCACGATGCCCGCACCATGAGAACCCCCCCCAAAAAAAGGAACCGAGGCGAGACTGCTACTTTCCTAGAATGCCTGCCTGTGCACGCTCCCGTAGATGAGTGCGAAGTACAAGCCAAAGAACTAAGCCTCCCATTAGACCTACGATCATGACTATGCTAGAGAACATGATAGCCCCAAGAATCAGACCTGCAATACCAACGAATATCGCTAGGGCGGTGTTGGATGCCGATTCTAGTCGAATGCAAAGGCGGCAGATCTGACTCGAACCAGAGAGAAAACTTCCCTTGGTAACTAAACACACGTTGCAGACGGGGTTATCGCAATTAGAACAACTACCGATTGCGGGGGTCCCAGGATGATAGGCACACATAGGGATCGAAGAAACAGTTGTCAGTGTGAGATTGGCGCCGCAGTTCTGGCAGAATCTCGTTCCTTCACTATACTTGGTTCCACAAATTTGGCAAAACGGCATGGCCATCAATCAATCGTGGGGAGAGTTATGATTTGTCATTATGTGTGTGAGGGTCTGGTTATGCGCAACCCGCCAGACACTACCTCAACTTCAGTTCTCCAGATCGTGTGAGGTCAAGCAACCAAAACAGACAGATGTTTGCATCATTGGCGCACTCTGTAGCTGCCTTTGCATCTATTTCCTTGAATAGCTTACGTGAACTGATTCCTAATTCTCCATAATCTGAAATGCTGTGTACTGGCTCCCAGATTCGGCTGGCCATCTTCGCTCGAGCAATTGCCTCAACCACATGGTCTGGTATGCCCTGGACTTTCTTCAGAACAAGTTCTAGTTTCTCTGAAACATCATGGTTTGGAGGATACTCTATGTCAAACAGCTTCAGCATTCCTTTCACCGAGAGTTCGATGCATAGCTGCGCAGATTTTACAGCAATAGCCCAGTCGTATTTCTTAAATTTCTCCCGAGCCTCCAGAATAGCATCGTTAGCGTCACTGTAAAATTTACCCGCAGATTCGACGTTAAAAGGCAAATCTAGCCCTCATTGAAAATGACAGGGTTTAAACTCATAATAGGCCAATTGTCGCACTTAACCAACTTGGCTATCTCGTTGCGTCTCTTTGTAAAGGCAGAAAATGTACATTGAATTGGGTCGCAAGTGTGCGCGTCAGAATTGGCTGCAATTCGTCGATTGTTGTGGCCTGCTTCAGTTGTCTATTGGCCCGCTGGAGTGCGCGTATTTTCGTGACTGGAAATATGCCCCAAAGTAAGTACATAAACAAAGAGGCGGCGGTGAGCAATAGGGACAGAATGTATATCGCGTTACCTATTTCGTAGAGAAATCCCGTTGCGATGGCAAGCAGTGCTCCAACTATACCCACTACAATAGACGATGCTGCTGCATCAGGAATCGTGCCGACCTTCTGCTCATACGTACGGAGATTGGAGAAAATGCGCATCGGACCATAGAGTTGAAGGCGTTGTTCTTTGGAAAGAGATTGCAAACCAGAAGGCAACGAACGAATAACGATGAGCATCGCTTGATCCACAAGAGTGTCTTGAATCGTGGCAACTAGGTCCGCGGTCTGCTCTTCCAAATTAGATGAAGAACGCAAATTCAGGACAGCAATCGTAATTGAAGCGAGGACAGCAGCCGCGATCGCTCCGCCGAAGACGAAGTAGTCAACCATGGAAACCAAGCCAGCTGCACGTACTTATCATGTCTCCGATTTGAGGGCTGAACAGATGGAGCGAGATGTTGTGGTAGCGTCAACACCGCCCTTGGGTGTCTTGTGATACCGGCGATATAGGGTGGCTATGAGGGCAACTCCAACGATTACAGAACCTAAAGCGAACAGGATTTCCAATGAGGACGGGCCAGCAGGATTGGGAATCCCGCCCTGTCTCATGGTTCCCAATGTGGTGCCCTCCATTACGATATAGCAATTGTTTTGGTCACAGGTCAGTTCTTGAGTTGGCATATTCACTACTATGCCACAGTTTCCCTGCGTATCACAGGTAGTCTGATAGCTTGTGACAGACTGTGTCTCGCTTAGAGTGAATCCTATGGATGCTGACGCAGATACGACCTTGGAAGACCAACCCTGCGTCGTCAGCCCGACATCCTGGATTTGAAGGCTAACCTGATGCTGCCCGATTGTAGTCGAGCTTGGAATTGTTAAGGAGTAAGTGATGGTCGCCTCTGCACCTGGATCAATCGCGAGAGGAAGCGGTTCATTCGGATTAAGAGGTAAACCGTAATCCGGCTGCGCAGTAGCTGAAACAATCTCCAGAGGATAGTTCCCAGTATTAGTAAAGCTGGCGGCGATTACTGCTTGACTGTCCGGTGTAACAATCTGCGGATTCACGCTCAACGAGCCAGAGAATGTTGGAGATATCTGGTAGGAAGGAATCTGAAGCACGAACCCGTTTTGGGTCTGTTGGAGCCAAGGAGGCAAGCCATACGCTACAACTCCAGAAAGGCAATACGATCCTCCTAGGCTCGATGGATCGCCAATCTGAGACAGCTGATACAGCGCGGCCAGATCCAAGGTTGAAGGAAACCCGTAGCTTTTTGGAAGGGTGTCAACGCTCGCGTACATTGCGTCTTGCTCATTCTGAGAATGACCGAGCCCGAGAGCGTGACCCAACTCATGCAGGATCACATCCTCAACGTACAGATCGTGGGGGTCCTGGGAATGACTAGGTGGCAAATTGATTTGAACCTGAACGTTCGGATACTGACCTCCATACGAAGAGATTGCTCTGCCCCCAAAATCGACACCCTCACCGACGAAGAAGGATAGGGTGATGACGCCGTCACCGGGTTGATCGGCGAGGTATAGAAGATATGGCGTTCCATGCTGGCTTTGATAACTATCGATGAACCAGATTTGGGACGAGAACCATACAGACATGGCAAAGAGAGCTTGTTGTTTCTGGACGTCGTTCGTTCCCGTGGATATGTAAACCCCGATATAGCTTCGGGGCCATTTGAATCCTTCAACTGCGATGCATTCTTGAGCGCTAACACGCGGAGGACTGATGCTCAGCACAATAACACCCATGATAACCGCTGCAAGAAGGACAGTGTTTGTCCGTGACGTGAACAACAACCTACAAAGGTTGTAGTTGCAAATCCGATTTAATGATAGGCTATCAGGCTCAAATCGGAAAAAAAGAAAGATGCCCCGAAATGATAATCATAGGGCAATCTTCCAGTAGCCGTTATCGTCCGTCACAACATCCACTTTCATGCCCAACGTTGGGAATCGCTTGTAGCGCTGCTTGAACTGCGCTAGCCTACTTTTCGGTGAGATCTCCCCGTATTTCACACACAGGCGGGTTGCTGGGCCCCCGATATAGGATTAGCTGGCAAATTCCAAGTGCATGGGCGATTGTGTTGCTTCCTGACTTTCTGAAATCTTCCACTCTTTTCATCATAAGCCAATAAGTAAGGACGCTCAGCTCAAGTTCACCATCCTTCCACAGACGAAAAGTATCGCCCTTTACTTCCAAGCGGACGAGAGCCCAATGTCTAGAATCGAAGATTCCTGTGTTGGTAGTCTCACCAAGGCTTTTTGCGAGTTTGACTACGATATATCCGTCGCAATTTTGTCAGCAGACTTAAAGACATGATCACGGTCAAACAGGGGTAGTGTATTCTGATTTGGTTGATCTGGAGAAGGGTTACATACTCGACATAAACGGTTGGATCTATCTTCACGTGGAAGGCGAACCCTATGATCGCGGATTTCAACACGGATATCTGATTGGTCCCAGGATAAAGGAGTCGATCGAGAAAATATCGCTCTGGGGTAGACATGATCTCCAAAAGGATTGGGATTTCTTCCGAGCAACCGCAGAGAAATACTATGTGCCCAAAGTCCCCACGGAGTATAAGCGTGAAATCGAGGGCATCGTTGATGGAGCAAAGGCCAAGGGAACGGACGTGGACTATGTCGACATCGTTGCGCTAAATGGTTGGATGGACACTGGCTTCTCGATAGATTACTTCAAAGCACAAGAGAAGGCAAAGAGTGAATCATCAAGAAGCGTGGGGCCTGAGAAGTGCAGCGCATTCATTGCCACTGGTTCATGGACTAAAGACGGGGAGATAGTAGTCACCCAGAACTCATGGTGGCATTACCTAGTTGCGAGTCACTGGAACGTAATATTGCACAGCAAGCCCAAAAACGGTCACGAAATGTTGATGCAATCTAACGCGGGATTCATCTTCTCCGGCCCTGACTTCTACATCAATTCTGGAGGCATCCTGCTCAGTAGCACCACCATTAGTAAAGTAGTAACTATGAACCCTGAAGGTACCCCAAGCTTTGTCCGCGGTCGACAGGCGATGCAGTACGCCGACAACATAGACGACTGGGTTAGTACGATAATGAAAGACAATAATGGAGGCACTCCGAACACTTGGAACATTGGCGACGCTAAGACGGGCGAGATAGCCTGCCTGGAACTAGCGACTTACAACCACAAGTTGCAACGCACAAAGGACGGATACTTTGTTGGTTCCAACTGGGCGCTCGATCCAGTCATACGAGAGAAAGAGACCAAATTCGACTACTTGGACACTTCGAGTAACGCCTTTGCCAGGTACATTAGATGGCAGCAACTTATGAGACTCCACAAAGGCGAGATCGATGCTGAAATGGCGAAGAAGTTCATGGCCGACCACTTCGACACGTCGCTTAACAAAGAGTCGCCATCAAGTTGTACCATGTGCGGGCACGTAGAGAATGATCCACGGGGAATACCTGAAAGCGCGTTAGGTCCCTACTATCCATGCGGGGCCTACGACGGCAAAGTCACGACTAGCAAGCTAGCCCTCAAAGGTGCAGCTTGGTTCAAATGGGGAAAATCCTGCGAGATGGGCTTCAACGCTAAACAGTTCCTTGAAGCGCACCCAGAATACAAATGGCAAGAACCTTTGCTGGAGGATATTCCCTCATATCCATACGCTCTCGTAAGAGCGTATCCCTGGCGGTAGTACTCTATCTGTGAATCCGAAAGTCAAATCCGAGACGACAGATGGCGATATAGTTGTTGGAAACCAGGATGTTTCTTTTGAAGTGAATGAGTTGAAACTGCAGGGGAAAGTAGCCCTAATCACGGGGTCAACGTCGGGTATCGGAAGCGCGATAGCCGAATTGTTTGCAAAACACGGGGCGAGCGTCGTTGTTGTCGGAAGAAACCGACAGCGCGGACTAGGAGAGCAGCGCAAGATCAGACAGACCGGTGGAAAAGCTCTGTTTCTGAGGGCAGATGTCACCAAGACACGTGACGTTCGGAGACTCGTTCAGAGAACTATTAAGACCTACGGCAAGATTGACATTCTCGTTAACAGTGCCGGCATCGATCTGACTCGATGCGTTGGAGATACTAGCGAAGAAGAGTGGGATAAGCTGGTAGACTCCAATTTGAAAAGCGTTTTTCTATGCTGCAAATACGCTATCCCTACACTCAGGCAGAGCAAGAAATCCTGTATAATCAATATTTCGTCGCGACTCGGGTACGTCCCGAGCATAGGGAAAGGCGCATATTGTGCATCGAAGGCCGGCGTGATACTCCTGACAAAGGTGTTAGGCCTTGAGTTGGCCGAAGACGGAATAAGAGCCAATGTGATTTGCCCCGGTCCGACGCAGACGCCGATGCTTTCCGACTTGCTACATCAGCAACCTGACAAGGCTAAAGCGATGCAGGCCCTCAGGAAAGCAATTCCTCTACGGAGACTGGGCTCTCCACTTGACGTTGCCAAAGCGGCACTGTTCCTTGCGTCGGAAGACGCCGACTATGTATCTTCCACAACTCTCATGGTCGACGGCGGTGTTGGCGACGCCAGGTAGTACCATAGCAAATCGCGTGCCCAGACCTATTTCTTTAGGATCCCCTTCGTAGCATTTCCTCTGATCACGGCCATATCATCGCTCTGTTGACTTGGGGTGGATCTGTCGGTCCTCGTATGATTGTGAGTGAGTTGAAGAATCGCTTGATGGCGTCTCGACGCTGAAGTCAAAGCTGAGCATATAGTAACTGAGCCAACCATTAACATGCTCAAAGCGGCAACCGACCCTACGACATGGAAAGTGCTCGTAAACGGTGGTACAGGTTCTAAGAGAAAACGAGCATTACGTTCTTTGAAGAATCTTCGCAGAGGACTGATGGAGAGGTCTGTCAATGGATTTCTTTCTGACCCCCTTCTTGGATGTTATTGGATGAAGAAACTGCACCTCTAGTGGATCAAGGCCTCGCTCAATGTGATTCGGGGAGACGTTTTTCTTGCGTGAGATAGGATACGCAGAGCCTACTTCCTACGCTCAAGAATATAGGTGGCATGATACAAGATGCCCTGGGTCCATCTGCATCAAATGAGGTCTTTCCTTTTCACAGATGTCCATGGCTCTAGGGCATCGAGGATGGAACCTACATCCTAACGGAGGGTTCACCATCGTGGGGACCTCCCCTTCTATGACTTCTAGCTCGGACTGGCCGGGTGTGTCGATTCTCGGCATCGACTTCATCAAAGCTAGGGTGTAAGGATGCTTTGGATTCCTGAAAAGGGTTTTCGTATCCGAACATTCGACGAGTTCCCCTGCGTACATCACCGTAACCTTGTCGCAGAAACCAGCAACAAGCCCCAGATCGTGAGTTATGAGAATCACGGAGGTCCTAAACTCCTCTCTCAGGCTTCTCATCAGCCTCATGATCTGTGCCTGAATCGTGACATCCAACGCTGTAGTGGGCTCGTCGGCGATGAGGAGGCTAGGTCGGCAAGACAATGCCATGGCTATCATGGCCCTTTGGTTCATTCCACCACTCAATTGGTGTGGGTAACAATTCATTTGTTTCTCAGGATCGGGAATCCCAACAACTCTAATCATCTCTATTGCTTTTTCGAGGGCCTCTTTGTGAGAGAGAAACTGATGTAGCTCCATGACCTCGGTTATCTGTCTACCGATTGTGTATACCGGGTTCAGGGAGGTCATGGGATTCTGGAAGATCATGGATATTTTGTTCCCTCGGATATTCCTCATCTCAGCCTCCGTCTTCTCAAGTAGATTCTCCCCTTGAAAATGAACCGCTCCTCCTACTATTCTGCCCGGAGGGCATGGAACCAATCTCATGATAGACAGGGCTGTAACGCTCTTGCCGCAGCCCGACTCGCCCACTATCCCCAATGTCTCGGCAACATTAACGGTTAGCTCGATTCCATCGACTGCCTTGACCACGCCTCTGCGGGTGTAGAAATAGGTCTTCAAGCCCTCTATCGAGAGAATTGTCTCTTCTCGCACCGTCGTACACCTCTCAGCCCGAGAATGGACACGCGACAAAGTGACCCGCTGTCGTTTCCACGAGCTCCGGTTCATGTGTCTCGCACCAAGGGCTTCTCATGTAGCATCTCGTATGAAAACGACAACCCGAGGGTAGATTGATTGGGCTCGGAATATCTCCTCCCAAGATTATCTCTTCCCTCTTGAGATCCGGATTCGGAACCGGGATTGCTGACAGCAACGCTCTCGTATACGGGTGCGCGGGTGAAGAGAAAAGTGTCTCGATGTCGGCTATCTCCATCAATTTTCCGAGGTACATGACACCGACCCTTTGGCAGGTATATTTTACCACCGCCAGATTATGTGCTATGATGAGATACGTGAGCTGGAGATCCTCCTGTAGCCTCTTCAGGAGATTGAGAATCTGAGCTTGGATCGAGACATCTAGCGATGAAACGGGCTCATCAGCCACTATGAATCTTGGCTCAACTGCCAATGCCCTAGCTATTCCTATTCTTTGCTGTTGCCCTCCACTGAATTCGTGAGGATATCTATCTACGTACTCTTGTCTTCCCATACCCACTTTCTCCAACAAGTCCATCACTCTTTTCCTCCTCTCTGTCTTCCCCGGGAACAAGTGATGGATGTCCATTGCTTCCTCTACTGTCTGGCCCACCGTGCGACGCGGATCCAACGATGAGAAAGGATCTTGGAATATGATCTGCATCTTTCTTCTAAGCCGTCGAAGTTCTTTCTCTTTCAGTGCCAATATGTCTCTCCCATCAAAGTAGACATGACCTAATGCGGGCATTAATCCAAGTACACACCTCCCGGTCGTCGATTTGCCAGAGCCGCTCTCGCCAACTAGGCCAAATGATTCGCCACGAAAGATATCAAAACTGATGCCGTCCACAGCCTTAATGATCTCAGTCCTTGAGGTTCCAACTGACTTCGCAGTGTGAAAATACTTCTTCAACGCAAGGACTCTTATTAGGGGCTCCAAAGATTCTCCCTTCGGGCAGCGTCTCTCCAGTCTCGTTTCAATCATCCTCTAGCGGTCCTGATGCGCGGATCTAATGCATCCCTTAGTCCGTCTCCGATGAGATTGAATGAAAGGACCACCATCGCTATTGCGATGCCGGGGAACACGGCAATCCAAGGAGCCAAGGTCAGGTAGTTGCGTCCTGCACTAACCATCAAACCCCATTCTGGAGTGGGAGGTTGTGCTCCTAAGCCGAGGAAACTGAGTGATGCCCCTTCCACGATGGCCCACCCTATGTCTAGACTGGCCTCGACGATGAGGGGTGCCATACAGTTGGGTAACAGGTGGAGCAGAATAACTCTTACATCACCTGCCCCCAGCGCTCTCATCGCCTCGATATAGGGGCGCTCTCTTATGGACAGGATTTGGCTCCACGTCAGCCGAGCATACACAGGGATGCATACTACCCCTATGGCGATCGTAGCATTCTGTAAGCTCGGCCCCAGAACAGCAGCTATGGCTATCGCCAATACGAAGTATGGAAAAGCGAAGAGGATGTCCGTGAATCTCATGACAGTGAACTCGAACACACCACGGAAGTAGCCTGCAAGCAACCCCAGCGTGATCCCGATAGTTGCTCCTATGGATACCGCCACCACTCCCAACTGTATCGAGATTCGCGTTCCCCAAAGCAGTCTACTCAAGACATCCCTACCAAGATCATCGGTGCCCAGTAAGTGCGCTTGGGATGGGGGCTGCAGCCGATCGATCATACCTATCTCCAAAGGATTGTATGGAGAAAGGGCGGGACCGAGCAGAGCGATAATGACGAAAGATGCTGCAATGACCAGGCCCAAGAGGGAGGCCTTGCTCTTTATGAAGTATCGGAGTACTTCCGGGTCAAGGTTCATGGGCATCATCTGTGCCTTATTCTTGGATCGAGAAAACTATAGATCATATCTACTCCAAGATTAGCGAGAGTGAAGACTAAAGCGAAGAACAGCATGATTCCTTGTACTAGTGGATAATCCCTCTTGAGGACCGCTGTTACCATCAAGAATCCCAAGCCCGGCCATGCAAAAACTGTCTCCACAATAACGGTTCCCCCCAAAAGATAGCCGAGATTCGTGCCGATCACAGTGACTACCGGGATCAAAGCATTCTTCAGGGCATGACCATAGATGACGGCACGCTCACTCAAACCCTTCGATCTGGCTGTCCGGACATAATCCTGTTCCATGACTTCCAGCATAGTCGCCCTCAACATCCTCGAGATGACGGTTGAAGTGTAGAATCCTATAGTGAAGGCGGGCAAGAGTAGGGTCTTGAGGCCGTCCAAAGAGAAGAGTTCAGGAGCCACGCCCATGGAGGGAAACCATCGCAGATCCAATGCGAATACTAGAATCAATATGATTCCAGTGAAGAACGGTGGTAACGATATCCCTATGCTTGATATTACGCGGCTGAGGTAATCGACAGCCGAATCCTTCTTTGTGGCAGATAGGATCCCCGTAGGGACAGCTATCAAAACGCTAATGATAACTCCGAATACTGCTAATCTCAACGTAATCAAGAAATGGCTCAGTATTAGATCCGTGACTGGCTTATCCATCCCGTAAGAGCGACCCAGGTCCCCATGAAGAAGATTCCATAGCCACAGGAAATATTGAGTGTACAATGGCTGATCAAGGTTTAGCTGATGTCTTGCATTCGCCATCATTTCAGCTGTCGCTCCCCTTCCCAGCATTATCCGGACTGGATCACCAGGGATGAAGTGGATCAGTGAGAATGTCACTAAGGATATTCCGAACAAAACTGGAATTATCGCTGCCAGTCGTCGGGCAAGATAACCCATCATAGGGCGGCCCGGCGCAACTCCTGTTGAAGTGCCCTGCTATTTCTTCCAGACGTCCCTCAGAATATACTGATTTGTAGGGCCAAATGTGAATCCGTTTACATGTGCGGACCAAACCCATGGCATTACGGGCCCATATATTGCGGCCAGAGGCACTTGGTCTACCACTATCTTGTACACCTGCTTGTATAGGTTGGCACGTTCGTCCTGATCCATGATTGTCCGGGCTTTCTCAACGAGCTCGTCGACTGTATCGTTCTTCCAATGGAGCCAGTTCGTGGGCTGGTCTGACTTGAACACAAAATAGAGGATATTATCTGGATCTGGCATATCTAGCACCCACCCACACATGAAAAGAACGGCGTCGCCTCCACTCATGGCAGCCACATGCGCAGCTGGGTCCAGGTGGACCAGTTTCGCGTTTATCCCAACCTTTGAGAAGCTCGATGCGATGATTTCTGCATCTGTAGACCACTGGTCAGTGGTATTGAAGTTTATGTCCAAACCGTTAGGGTACCCGGCGTCTGCAAGAAGTTTCTTAGCCTGCTCAGGGTCGTAGGAGTAGCCTTTGACATCCTCTGGGTATCCCCAAAGTTCTGGCCCAAATGGACCCAGCACTCTAGGAGCGTGGCCCTTGTACTCCGCAAGTACAGCATCATAGTCGATAGCGTATGCGAATGCGCGCCGAAGGGTCACGTTATCCTGAAAAGGCTCCTTAGCGGAGTTGAACCCCAAATAGAAACAGCCCAACTGGACTTGGTCTGCAGTGCGCAGGCCCTTGTTTGCCTTCATCTGATCAACCATGTCGTAGGGGATACCGGCACCCAAGTCAATCTCTCCACTTTGTACGGCAACCCCCACCGTGGTTGGCTCCGGTATGTCCTTTATGATAATCGTGTCCAGGTACGGGCGTCCACGCCAGTAGTCTTCATTTACATTCATGGTGAGATGATCATTGGTCTTCCACTCAACAAACTTGAAGGGACCGGATCCTACGTTGGTCAAGTCTGAGGAAAGGTCTCCCTTCAGCTCCGTGACTCGTTTCTCGTTCATTACGACAGAGGGAGCTAATGCCATCGTGACTAGCATGAGTGGCACGGGCGCCTTTGACGAAAACTTTACGGTATAGTCATCCACAATCTCTATCTTGTCTATCCACGCGAGATAGCCGAAATATGGTGCCTGAGTCTTAGGATCTAAGACCCTTTCGAAGGAGAACTTGACATCACTCGCTTTCAACTCGGTCCCGTCGTGGAACTTAACGCCTTGCCACAGATGGAACGTAATCTCCTTTCCATCCCCTGACATATCCCAAGAGTACGCCAAGTGAGGTAGGATACTGGCACCCCTCTGGTCGAAATTTACGAGCCTATCGAAAATATTGTCAGCCACAGTGTAGCCCGCGAAACCAGTCACCAATTGAGGATCAAGAACCACTACTGGGTCATAGTGCCTGAGGGTCAGAGTTCCCCCCTGCAAGAATGACGAAGCAGAGGGCCCAACGACATTTGTCGGGCGAGGATTCAGTCCGGGGTAAGCGCCATATCCTATTGCTCCACCTACCGCCAGACCTGCAACAGCGGCGCCAACGGTCTTAATGTAATCTCTTCTGGTGATAGCCTTCTGCTTCTCCAAATCCTTCTGCTTCTCCAAACGGAAAATCGTCCCCGTGACTATACTTATGATTATGGTAATTATGGACATGAGAACATGTAGAACCCGCAGGTGACGGGGATTTAGTTCCCGTTATTGTGAAAAGAGCCGAGAGACACGGCACGTCCGCGACTCCGGATAACCCCCGAAAACTTCATGTTCATTGTTCTAGTTGGTCCATTGGAGGCGTGGTCTCATGGGGAGAGTCAGAACGGTTGCGGGAGACATACCTGCTGGCGAGCTCGGCACAACCCTGATGCATGAACATCTGCTGCTCGATAATCCTTGGCGTATGGAACCGAAGGACGAGGTAAAGAGAATTGTTGCGGAGACACCGGTGTGCATGAACATGCGAGGGGAAATCTTCAGAGATGCCAACTTGTGTTGGGACA
>Ga0187866_1002647_pt1 | contig 14405 bp, 11 predicted proteins | sample June2016WEW_11_1_3_FD_133013 | JGI IMG/M metagenome (GOLD analysis project Ga0187866, IMG submission 133013) | Peatland microbial communities from SPRUCE experiment site at the Marcell Experimental Forest, Minnesota, USA - June2016WEW_11_150 | ecosystem: Environmental > Terrestrial > Soil >...
CTCGACGCGGGCGCGGATCGGGGCGAAGTCCAGGGCGGGAGAGAACAGCGCCAGCTTGGCTCCCAGCAGGGCGGTGTTGCCGGAGGGGTGAACGATCTCGTCGGGGAAATCGACGAGGCCGATGCGGCGGGCGCTGGCACGCTTGACGTAGTTGCCGAAAGCCCCCGCAAGATACAGCCGCTCGACATCCCGAGGCGCCGCGCCGAGCCGCTCGAGCAGGATGCGGATGCCGGCCGCGCAAGCGGCTTTGGCAAGCTGAAGCTCGCGGATGTCGGCCTGCGTCAGAACGACGGGCGGACAAAGCGGGAACGAGGACTGCCCATTGACGAGGCGACCGCTGGGCTGGATGGCGCCGAGCTCCAGGCCGGCGGCGACCGCATCGACGAGCCCGCTGCCGCAGATGCCCCGCGGGGCGACATCCCCCAGCACGCGGCACTGCAGGCGGCCCTCCGCGAGCGTCACCTCGGTGATCGCGCCGGTGGAGGCGCGCATGCCCATCGAAATGCGCCCCGCCTCGAATGCCGGGCCGGCCGCGGTCGAGGCGCAGATCATGCACCGCCGGTTCCCGAAGACGATCTCGCCGTTGGTGCCCAGATCGATCAGCCCCACCAGCGCATGGCTCTGGTGCATCTTCGTGGCCAGGATGCCGGCCAGGATGTCGCTGCCTACGAACCCACCCAGGCACGGCAGGAAGCGCACCGGCGGATCGCCGGCTACCTGCCAGCCCAGGGCGGAGGCGCGGAACAGCTCGAGGCCGTCGCGCAGCGGTTCGAAGGGCACGTGCGAGAGAGGCTCGACGTCGATACCGCAGAACAGGTGGTGCATGACGGTGTTGCCCACGACGACCATGTCGCCAATCGCAGCCTCGCCAGCGCTGGCGGCCGCGGTGAGTTCGCCAACCAGCGCGCCGATGCGGCCGCGAATGAGATCCGTGAGCGAGGCTGTTCCCTGCCCCGCAAGCGCGAACTGGACGCGGCTCATGACGTCGCTGCCGTAAACGGCCTGCGGATTCAGCGCCGCGCGGACGGCGAGCACGCGCCCGGTGCGGAGGGAGAGCAATTGAGCGACCAGCGTGGTGGTGCCGAGGTCGACCGCAATGGCGAGCCCCTCGCCCGGCGTGAAGTCGAACGCCGAGTCGTCGGCCAGGATGGCGGCGTCCCACTGGGCGATTTCGAGCGTCACAGAGGCGTCGGCCCGGGCGTGACACGCCAATCGCCAGCCGTCGCGCAGCTCCTCGGGTGAAAACACGCCCGCGTCTTCCAGGTTGATGGCGAGCGCGCCCTCCAGGACTCTAACGCGGCAACGCTTGCAACGCCCGCGGCCGCCGCAAGGAAACTCGAGGCCGTAGCCGAACAGAACGTCTCGAAGCGGGGCGCCGCGCTGGACCTCGAAGGCTTCCCCGAGAGGCTGCAATTGGATGCGGACGAGGCCGGTGGACATTGCCGATCTTTCATCATAGCCGACGGGCTTTGCGCCGGCCGCGAGCTCCCGGAGGCTGCTATGCTTAAGGTTCCTTCACTTGCATTCGACCGTGGGTTGTCAAGTATACTTGTAAAAACACCCAGGCGCAGCGCAAGCGCCAGGAGTATATGCATAGCACGAAAAGGAAACTCGGTGAGCATCAGTCAATTAGCCCGATCCATCTGTGAATCGCCCACCCTGAAGCTGAACGAAACCGCAGCACTGCTCAGGGAGAAGGGTGAACCCGTCATCCACCTCGGCGGCGGCGAGCCGAAGAGCCGAGCGCCGATCGACGCGATCGTCAATTGCACGGGCGTGCTGAACACCGGCGAGGTCCGCTACGCGCCGGCCGACGGCATCCCCGCTCTGAAGAAGGCGATCATCCGCTACACGGAGGAGAACTATAACAAGCTCGCCGGCGTCAAGAACGTTATCGCCTCCAACGGGGCCAAGCAGGCAATCATGGTTGCCTTGTACGCGATCCTGGAGCCCAAGGACGAGGTGATTTACCCGGCGCCGTATTGGGTGAGTTACCCGGAGATGGTGAAGCTGGCCGGCGGCCTGCCGGTGCCCATCACGCCGGAGGACGGGACGTTCCATCCGCGAGTCGAGGAGATCGCCGCCGCGGTCGGGCCGTACACCAAGGCCATCATCATCAACAGCCCGAACAATCCCTCGGGCGCGATGTACTCGGAGGACTTCATCGCCGAGATCGTGCGGCTCTGCGAGAAAAAGAACCTGTACCTGATCATGGACGACACCTACAACCGGCTGATCTTCGACGGCAGGAGTCCGACCAACTGCTGCAAGTACGCCAGTGCCGACCTGAACAACTCGAAGCTGATCGTGGTCAACTGCGTGTCGAAGATGTACGCCATGACGGGCTTCCGCGTGGGCTGGGCGGTAGGCAATGAAGAGGTGATCGGGGCGATGATCAACATCCAGTCGCAGCAGACCTCGGGCCCGTCGGTGCCGGCGCAGTGGGCTGCCGTGGGCGCGCTGAACGGCGTGCAGTCGTCGATCCAGAGCTTGCGCATGACATTGGAGAACAACCGCAACGTCATGCTGGAACGCCTGCGGGCCTTCGACGGCGTCAAGGTGACCAAGCCCGACGGGACGTTCTACACGTTTCCGGATTTCAGCGCCTACATGAAGGATTCACAGAAGCTCTCGAATTTCCTGCTGGAGAAGGTGCGGGTGGTGACGGTGCCGGGGAAGGACTTCGGCATGGAAGGCCGCCTGCGGGTCAGCTTCTGCGGGACGATCAAGGAGATCACGGAGGGCATCGAGCGGATCAAGTGGGCGCTGGATCCGAATTCGCCGAACGAGCTGTACCTGGGCGACCGCAAACTGGTGAGGGACTGGCAATGAACGTGTACCTGGACATTCCTTCCCCAGCAACGAAACAGGCAGCCGAGAATGCGAGCTTTTTCGGCCTCAACAACCACGGCCTGACCAACCTGCACCGGGTGTATTGGAACCTGCCCAGCCCGGCGCTCTACGAAGAAGCGGTGTTTCGCGGCGAGGGCTGCATCTGCCACGCCGGGCCGTTCTTGGTGAGCACCGGCAAGCACACGGCGCGGGCGGCGGCCGACAAGTTCGTCGTGAGCGAGCAGACCACCGAGAACAAGATCTGGTGGGGGCAGTACAACCGGCCCTTCAACCCCGACAAGTTCAGCGTGCTGCTGACGCGCTTGCAAGGCTTCCTGCAAGGGCGGGACGTCTTCGTGCAGGACTGCTACGCAGGCTCCGACGAGGACGCGCGCATGCCCATCCGGATCATCACCGAGAAGGCCTGGCACAGCTTGTTCGCGCGCACGATGTTCACCCGGCTGCGGACCATCGAGGAGATGCGGCGGCACGTGCCCGAATTCACCATCATCGCGGCACCCTCCTTCAACGCCTCGCCAATCATCGACAGCACCCGGTCGGAGACCTTCATCATCGCCAACTTCGCCGAACGGCTGGCCATCATCGGCGGATCCAGTTACGGCGGCGAGATCAAGAAGACCATCTTCACGGTTCTGAATTTCCTGCTGCCGCTGGAGGGCGTTCTGCCGATGCACTGCTCGGCCAACGTCGGGAGCGACGGCGGCGTGGCGATTTTCTTCGGCTTGTCGGGCACCGGCAAGACCACCCTCTCGGCCGACCCCAGCCGGCACCTGATCGGCGACGACGAGCACGGCTGGAGCGAGAACGGCGTGTTCAACTTCGAGGACGGCTGTTACGCCAAGGTGATCCGGCTCTCGGAGGATGCCGAGCCGCAGATTTACGCCTGCACGCGGCGGTTCGGCAGCATTATCGAGAACGTGGTGTTCGACCCGGTGTCCCGGCGGCTGGATCTGGACGACGACCACATTACCGAGAACACGCGCGCCGCGTATCCGCTGGAGTTCATCGACAACTACCTGCCGGCCAAGCGGGCCGGCCATCCGAAGAATGTCATTTTCCTGACCTGCGATGCCAGCGGCGTGCTGCCGCCGATCTCGCGGCTGACGCCGGACCAATCGATCTACCATTTCATCTCCGGCTACACCAGCAAGATCGCGGGCACCGAGATCGGGCTGGGACTGGAACCCGAGATCACTTTCAGCCCGTGCTTCGGCGGACCCTTCATGGTGCACCATCCCTACGAGTACGCCAGAATGCTGAAGGCCAAGATCCTGAAGCACGGAGCGACCTGCTGGCTGGTGAACACCGGCTGGACCGGCGGCCCGTTCGGCGTCGGGAAACGGATCAGCATCCAGCACACGCGCAGGCTGCTCAACGACGCGCTCAGCGGCGATCTGCACGACGTGGAGTTCCGCAAGGACCCGGTGTTCGGCTTCGACGTCCCGGTGTTCTGCGAGGGCGTGCCCACGCCGATCCTGGACCCGGCCAACACCTGGGGCAGCCGCGAGGAATATTACCGCAAGTACGACGCGCTGGCGGCGCGCTTCATCGAGAACTTCAAGCTCATGAAGGACGGCTGCCCAGAGCACGTGATCGAGTCCGGCCCCAAGCGCCTGAGCCACATTCCCAAGAGCTGAGCGCGACACAGGGGACGACCGGTCCCTCGCGGGCTGCATCGCCGCGGCTTTCCCGCACAATCCGCTTGCTTCTCCGCGCAACCGGGGTGCTGGATGGCACAGGCTTTTCCGAAAACCTTACCGCTGCACTAAAGCCGGACGCAGGGTTTGACGATACCCCCGCTAGCGGTTCTCCGCGCAGAAAGGCCTGTGTGAAGAAGAATCTCTGGTGTTCGACCCTCGCTCTCTTGTGCGTTTCCCGTCTCACGGCTCAGCCCGTCGACGATACCCAACTCAAGCAGGTGATCATCTTCGGCCGTCATGGGGTGCGATCTCCCACTCTCCCTAACAGCACCCTGATCAACTTCTCCGTGCAGCCATTTCCGGTGTTCAGCTCTTCGGGCGGCAACATAACCGTCAACGGCGCCACGAATGAGACTATCCTCGGCGGCTACTACCGTCTTTGGCTCACCAAGGGGGGACTGCTGACCGGCAAGGACTCGGCCGACGCCGACTTCGTGTACTTCCGAGCCATCGGGACTCCGCTGATCGTCGACACCGCGAGAGCCTTCTGGGCCGGCATGCTCCCGGCGGCCGGTGTAAACGTCAATTCCTACGGCCCACAGGAAAGCGACCCACTGTTCCTTCCGGTGGGCGCTGGCGTCGCGCGGCTCGATGAGCGGATGGCGGTCGCGGCCGTAATGGGACGTCTGGGCGGCAATCCGCAGTCGTTGACCTCCGCCTACGCCCCCGAGCTCGCCCTCACGCGCTCGGTTTTATTCGGCTATCCCGCCAGCGAAACTCCGGTGCCCGCAACTCCGGGAGGTAAGGTCGACGTCACCACCATTCCCATCGACGTTGCGGCCGGAAGTCCCACTTTACCGGTAGACCTGGGAGGCCTGGCAGAGGTTAATGGCGCCATCGATCCTTTCTTCTTTGAGTACGCGGATGGGCTGCCGACTTCGGAGGTCGGTTGGGGCCAGTTGACCGCCGGCGGCATCAGCCAGATCTCGCGCCTACTCAGCCTGGCCCTGGATCTGGAATTCCGCACGCCCTATCTGGCAAAGGTGCAGAGTTCCAATGTGGCCTCGCACGTGGTGCGCTCCATGGTTCAGGCAGCCACCGGGAATGCGCTGAGCGGCGCGTTGGGAAATCCGACGACCAAGGTGATCGTGTTGATGGCTGCGAACACCAATGTCACCTCACTCGCCGGCCTGTTCCATCTCGACTGGATTCTGCCGGGATACCAAGCCGACGTCTGCGCTCCGGGCGGCGCCCTGGTGTTTGAACTCCGCCAATCGCAGAGCACCGGGGAGTACATCGTCCGGGCCTCCTACGTCTCTCAGACTATGGACCAGCTTCGCAATCGCACCCCCCTGACGCTGGATACACCGCCGGCCAGCGCCCCGGTGTTCATCCCCGGCTGCAGCGTACGTAATGCCACCTTCGACTGCCCGCTCGCGAAATTCGTGGCGGTGGCGAAGCAGGTGATCGACCCGCTGTCCGTCGACCTGACGAACTGAGACCACGAGAACTTGCGTGACGGATGGCACAGGCTTTTGCGGGAGCCTTGCGGCCGCACTAAAGCCAGACGCGGCGTCTGACGATACCTCTGCTAGCGGTTCTCCGCGCAGGAAAGGCCTCTATGAAGAAGAACTCCTTGTTTTCGACCCTCGCTCGTGGTTTGGCTGCGCTGGCGGTTCTCGCGGCGGCTCTCGCGGCTCAGCCCGTCGATGATACGCAACTGAAGCAGGTGATCATCTTCGGCCGTCACAGCGTGCGATCTCCCGTGACGCCCACCAGCACCCTCAACGATTTCTCCGTGCGAGCATTCCCGGAGTTCGGCATCCCGGTCGGGTACCTGACCGCCAACGGCACCACGCTTGAGAATACTCTTGGCGGCTACTACCGTCTGTGGCTCACGAACGAAAAGCTGCTGACCGGCAACGACTCGGCAGACTCCGCCTTGGTCTATTTCCGGGCCAACGTGATCGAGCGGACCATTGCGACTGCGCAGGCCTTCGCGGCCGGCTTGCTCCCGGCGGCCCGCGTGACCGTCAATTATTACGGCCCACTGGAGAGCGACCCGCTGTTCGATCCGGTGGGAGCGGGCGTCGCGCGACTCGATCAGCGCATGGCGCTCGCGGCGGTGATGGGGCGTCTGGGTGGCAATCCGCAGGCCCTGAGCTCCGCCTACGCTCCGGAGCTCGCCCTCACACGCTCGGTTTTGTTCGGGTATCCCGCCAGCGAGACTCCGGCGCTCGCAACCCCGGCAGGCAAGCTCGACGTCACCACGATTCCTTTCCAATTTGCTGTGGGCGGACAGTCCGGTTGGCCGGTAGACCCCGGAGGGCTGATGATGGTTCTTGCGGCCGTCGATCCTTTCCTCATGGAGTATGCAGAAGGGCTGCCGGCTTCCGACGTCGGTTGGGGCCAGTTGACTGCCGGCGGCGTCAGCCAGCTCTCGCGCTTAACCGACCTGGTCCTGGATCTGGAGTGCCGCACGCCCTACCTGGCTAAGGTGCAGAGCTCCAATCTGGCCTCGCACGTGGTGCGCTCGATGGTTCAGGCAGCCACCGGGAATGCGATGACGGGCGCGCTGGGAAATCCGACCACCAAGGCGATCGTGTTGGTCGCTTCGGACGTCAATGTCAGCGGACTCGCCGGCCTGTTCCATCTCGACTGGCTTGTGCCAGGTTACCAGGCGGACTTCTGCGGTCCGGGCGGCGCCCTGGTGTTCCAACTCCGCCAGTCGCAGAGCACTGGGGAATACATCGTCCGGGCCTCGTACGTCGCGCAGACTTTAGATCAGTTGCGCAATCGCACCGCACTGACGCTCGCTACGCCACCGGCCAGCGCCCCGGTGTTCATCCCCGGCTGCAGCGTACGTAATGTCACCTTCGACTGCCCGCTCGCGAAATTCGTGGCGGTGGCGAGGCAGGTGATTGACCCGGAGTCCGCCGACCGGATGAACTGAGGCCACGAGAAGTTGAAGCTGCTGAACCAAGTTCCGAAGAGCTGAGCGCAGACGCCGGGCCGAAGCCCGGCGGCAGCCCGAAAGGGCTGCCCCACACCAGGGCTGCTAGACCTGGCCCCAGTTGCGGCGCTCCAGGATGGTGGGCGGCTCGTAGACGCGGCCGGCGGCGAGGCGCTTCTCCTCGCGGCGGCTGGTCCACAGCAGCACCGGGCCGGCGAACCCGGCGGCCAGGCGGCTCCACAGGCCGAACTCTTTCTCGACCTCGTGGCGCAACAACCGGATCCGGTCGCTGATGGCCTGGTTGGTTTTCTTCAGGCGCCGCTCCATGGCCCACAGGCAGGCGCTGGCCGCGCTCTTCAACTGCCGCACCTCAAACTCGAAGCGCTCGCGGATGCGGGGGTCGGGATGGTTCTTGTAGCGCTTCCAGCCCTCCAGCGTGGTACGGAAGATGCGGAACAGACTGGGGCCGTTGCGCTCGAAATCGCGGCGGAAGGCCCAGTCCAGGAACTTCTTCGAGTCGTCGCGCCCGATAGCGGCGTGCTGGAAATTGAACTTGTACTGGCCGTGGATGTCGGCCAGCTCGATATCGGGCAGCATGCGGCCCTGCTCGTTCATCTCCTCGTAGAGCGGCGTGCCGGGCACGGGGGTGTAGAGCATGAACTGGTGGAAATCGGTGTCGTGCGAGACGGCGTACTCGATCTCCTCCCGGATATTCTCCGGGGTGTGATGCTCGAGCCCCACGATGGTCGACCCCAGGCACTTGATGCCGTGCTGGTGGAGTTCCCGCGTCAGTTCGAGGGTGTCGGTCCCGTTCAGCTTCGAGTAAGAGGAGTGCGCCGATTCCAGGCCCAGCCAGATCCAGGAAACGCCGAGCTCAACCAGTTCCTCGAAGGTGTACTTGCGAATGGCGTTGGCCGAGGAGAAAACGTAAAAGGCCCAGCTCTTCCCATTCCGCTTCATGAGTTCCAGCAACTCCATCGAGCGCTTGCGCTGGAGCAGGAAGTTCTCGTCCATGATGAAGAACGACTGCACCTTCATGGAGGCTTCCATCTCCGACATCAGCTCGAAGAGCTCGGCGCCGGTCTCGTAGAAGTTGAGCACCTTGCCCTTGCCGCCGAAGAACGCGGAGGTGGTGCAGAAGTTGCAGCCCATCGGGCAGCCGACCGAAGGAATGATGGTGGCGGCGGCGCCGCCGGCGCGGTTCGGCATGCGGATTCCCAGCGCGCGCACGTTGAACCCGGAGACGATATGCGGATGGCGGATGGGGGCATTCTCGTCTTCGCCCAGGTAGCGGCGCATCCAGGAGATTCCGTCCCCGCGGACAATTTCGTCGGCCTCGATCATGTACTGCAAGCCGGGGATGGCGGCCACGTGCCCGCCGACCACGATGACCGAGCCGGGCGAGAGGTGGCGTGCCAGGCGGCACATCTCGCGCACCTTGGCGAGGTTGACGATGATGGAAGAGATGCCGATGATGTCGTAGTGGTTCTGGGTGATTTCCCGCTCGAAGGCCTCGCGGGTGGGGAAATCCAGCACCGTGCAAGGCGCGGCGATGTTCTGCTGGATCATCATGATTCCCCAGGAGCGATGGAACATGCGCAGGGAGAACGGGCCCTGGGCCCGGGTCACCTGGTTGTGGTACAGCTCCATCGGGTTAATGGCGCGGCTGCCGAACTCGTCGTCTTGCGCGTAGGGGCCGAAGACGGACGATAAGAGGACACGGGCCTGGGCGCCCTTGGGGTGCGTGGTCATCACGATTTCTGGCGGGGTTTTTTCGAAGTGGGAAAGAGCCCCAGATCTTCAATCATACCGCGCTTCGGGTCCGGCGGGTTGCGAAAATCGAGACCAATCCGCCGTCACTCGCCCAGCTCGCGCTGGATGGCGGCGGCAATGCGGGCAGTCAGTGTCTCCACCTGGACCAGATCGGGGCCCTCGATCATCACCCTGGCCAGCGGCTCGGTGCCCGAGAAGCGGACCAGGACCCGGCCGGCATCTCCCAGGGCTCGTTCCGCGGCGGCGATCTCCTGGTTGACGGCGGGCAACTCCGACAGGGGCTTCCTGGATTTGATTCTCACGTTCACCAGGCGCTGGGGATAGACCTCGAGATCCTGGGTGAGTTCATCGAGTCCCTGCCCGGATTCTTTCATGATCTCGATGACCCGCAGGGCCGTGAGCAGCCCGTCGCCGGTGGTGGCGTAGTCCGAGAAAATGATGTGGCCGGACTGTTCCCCTCCCAGCACGGCGCCGGTGCGCAGCATCTCTTCCAGGACGTACTTGTCACCCACCGGAGTCCGCAGGAGCCGGATGCCGTGCCCGGCCAGCGCCCGTTCCAGTCCCAGGTTCGACATCACGGTGGCAACGACCGTAGGGTTGCCATCCGGTCCGGTGAGGCGGCCCTCGCGATGCAGCGCCTTCGCGGCGAGCAGCAGCACGGCGTCGCCGTTGACGATCTTGCCCGAGCGGGAGACAAATATTGCGCGGTCGGCGTCGCCGTCGAAAGCGACACCCATCTCCGCGGCGCGGGCCAGAACCGCTTTACGCAGTTCTCCGACATCCAGCGCACCGCAACCCAAGTTGATATTGCGGCCGTCGGGCGACGCAAATAGCGGAGTGACTCGAGCGCCGAGGCGCTCAAACAGCTCCGGGGCCAGCCCGGAGGCCGCACCGTTGCCGCAATCGACGACCATTTCCAGGCCCGCAAACGAGCGTCCGGCGGTGGAGGCCAGGTACTCCATGTAGTGCCGGTCGAGTCCGGGGTCGGGGGCGAGCTTGGCCGGCGCCGGTTCGACGCCCGCCTCCAAAAGGGCGAAGATCTCCTGCTCGATCGCGTGCTCCTGATCGTCCGGGAGCTTGTAGCCGGAATGGCTGAAGATCTTGATGCCGTTGTCCCGGTAGGGATTGTGCGAGGCCGAGATCATCACCCCGGCCACGAACGTGCCGGTGCGCGTGAGGTAGGCGACGCCGGGGGTGGTGGTGACGCCCGCAAAACGCACGCGCGCCCCGTGCTCGGCCAGGCCGCCGGCGACCTGCCCGGCCAGCCACGGGCTCGATTCGCGCGTGTCCATGCCGATAGCGACCTCCGGGCAGGGCGCCACCCGTGCAGCGACATCGGCTAAGGCCGCGCCCAGCGCATGCACCGTCTTGGGATCCAGCGGGAACTCGCTCGCCACTCCCCGCACCCCATCAGTGCCGAACAGTTGTCTGACCATCGGCGGTTTTCTCCAGACTCACAACCACGTCGACTGCTGGCGGCGAAATGAAGCGAACCTGCGGATCCGCGACGAACGTATGAACATGGAACTGAGCTTTGCCCATCGAGTGCGAAAGGTCGATCGGGTCGGTTTCGACGTACCTGACTTGCTGGACGCGGCTCTCGGGACCAACGATCCTCAGGACTTCGGGGCGAACCTCCTGGTGAGCTACGCGGAAGCCGGCCGGGGGCGGACTCGAGAACCGCACGCGAACCGGCGCGTCGGTGGGGGTGCTGCGCTCGAAGCGCAGCCGAACCTGGCCCGGCGCCGCCCGCACCAGCGTGAGGCCCACCGGCAGGTCGACGTGGTTCTGCTCCACCGTGAAGGTGTATTCGCCGGGGCGCTGCACACCGGAGAGATTCAGCACGACCGCCATGCGCGACGAATCGAAACTGCGAAGGCGGGACGAGGGTCCCCGGACTTCCAGGTACACCCGCTCGGGCGCTTCGCCACCCATCTCCAGATCCTGTGGCATGTTCTGGTATTGCAGCGGCGCGGAAACGAAGGTGACCAGCGCCGGGCTGCTGATGAAAGCGGCCCAAAGCATCAGGGCGATCGCGACGGCCAGGAGCTTCCACCTCAGGTTCTGGAACAGCGCAGGGAGCTTCATCGCGCACCCTTCTTCCAGTCGTGTTTACTCAGGGAGTCCTCCGCCCGATGAGTTTCCGGCACGTGCGCGGCAACACCGGAGCGCTCCTCGCGGTGCCTGCGGCTGAAGTGCCGTGCAATTCGTTCCTCGACGCGCTTCAAGCTGACGTCGGTCTCCATTTCGCCGAAGGCGGCCACCGAAATGCGGCCGGTTTCCTCGGAGACGACCAGCGCCAGGCAATCGGCATCCTCGGTGATGCCGATGGCGGCCCGGTGGCGGGTTCCAAGCTTCCGGGCCACCAGGGGGTTCATGCTGAGCGGCAGGAAGCATGCTGCGGCCGCGACACGGTCGCTCTGCACAATGACCGCGCCGTCGTGCAAGGCGCCGCCCGGCTGGAAGATCGCTAGCAACAGGTCGCGCGACAGGCTGGCGTGGAGGGCCACGCCACTTTCGATAAAGGTGCGCAGGCCCGTGTCGCGCTCGAGGATGATCAGCGCCCCAATCCGTTGCTGTGCCAGGCGGCTCAAGGCCAGCAGGACGTCTTCCGTGGATTCGCGGCGCTGGATCTCGCCGCCGAAACCGAGCCAGCGCCGCCGGCCGATGCGGGCCAGCGTCCGCCGGAGCTCGGCTTGGAACAGCACGATGAGCGCGATGGCGGTGTAGGGGACCACCGTGGCCAGAATCGAGCGCAGCAGTTCCAGCCCCGCCCAAGCCGAGAGCGCGTAGACCAGCAGAAGCACTCCGATGCCGGCCAGCACGTGGGCCGCGCGGGTGCCGCGCACCACCATGATCAACTGGTAGATCAGGAACGCGACAATCAAGATGTCGATCGCCGCGGTGACGGTGAGTTTCGGCAGCCAGGATGTGACCTGCGTTATGGAGATCGGCATCGGCTCGCTGGGCGAAATGGCCAGCGTCCTTATATTATCGCAGGCCGCGGGCGCGGGTCTGAAACCCTGCCCTACAAGGTGAATCGGAACCTGGCCCGGGCGATGGCGAGGCCGCGCACTTCGATCCTGGCCAAATCGGTAGTGCCCAGGCCGCGGGCTTCGGCCAGGCGCAACGTATTGTCGCAATGGCGGAAGGGCGGCGTGCCGCGGGGGGCGCGGGGATCGTAGCCCGTGACCGCGGCCGCGACGGCGTCCGTGCTCACGGGATTCGTGCCCGCGATCAGGACTCCGGGGCGGACCAATCGCAGGCCTTCCACCCAGGGACCTTCCCCGCCCGCGATGCTTTCAATGCCGTCGATGATTGCCAGATCGACGGGGCGGGCAGCGGCCAGGTCGGCAACGATGCGCGGGACACGATAGCCCGCATCGCGGCTGGGAATGGCGTTCACCTCCTGCGGCGCGCTGCTCGAGACGCGCCGGTGGGCCAAATGGAGACTTTCCGCGCGGCCTTCGGCCGGGTTCTCGTTCGGCTCGTCCTTGCCGGCGTCGTCGCCGTAGATCGAGGCCGGCGTGATGCCGAACAGGTTCTTGAGCGAGAGCGTGACGCCGCAGGTCTCGTGGTTCTTCAGCTTGGCGAGGCTCACGAAGACGTCGGTGTCTTCGTAGGAGTGATTGAGGTCGAAGGCGGGATACATGAAGGCGCGGCCGGGGACCTTGAGCCGCGAATAGCGCTTCGCCTTGCCGAGATTGTTGGTGTTCTCGAACTCGATGCCGGGGGCGGCGCCCATCAGCGCGCGCACGTTCCAGCCGGAGTTTAGCAGGTACTCCTCCATCGGCGCGCCGCCTGCCGCGCAACTCTCGACGAAACGTATCCGGCGCGCGCCGGCCTGTCCCATGAGGTACGCGACCGCGCCCGCAACTTTCGGATGCGTGTAATGAGTGACGCCGGGCGGCTTCCCCAGAACGCGAAGCGCCGGGCTGCCGGTCAGATTGAGCTTAATGGTGACGGTCTTCGCGCGGACCAGACGGCCCAGGCCGCCCAACTGATCGAACATCGTGGAGAGCACGGCAGTGAGGTCGCCGTCGTAATCGCCGGCGCGGGCGATGGCGACGGGCGCGGCGGGCGGATCGACAGCGGCTACCAGCGGCGCCGCGCCGAGCAAGGCGAGCAGTTCCCTCCGAGTCATACTGATTTCAGTTTACTGCCCGCGCATTGCCCTTGTGGAAAGCTTCCACTCCGTTGAGGGAGGGGTATCCTCGGCACATTGGACCACCTCGGCCTCCGAGACACCGCCTTGCACTTTGGTCACCCGCGCCGATTCGAAGATGGGCAGTGGAGCGAAGACATAGAACTCCATCCCCACTTTCACCCCTTTTGCGCTCCCTGCATCCAAGGTTACTGGGGTGACCCGACCCATGGATTTGCAGCCGTACGACTTCTCGGGACGACTCTTGCCGACGAATAAGATGCCCAACGTAATCGGAGCCGCCAGGACATAGCTGCGGTAATCGCTTGGGACGCCGGGATCGCCGCGCACTGCCTTCCGCTCGTCTCCCTCTCTTAGTAGAAACACGCCTTCCGTCGTCTTGCGTGGCTCAAGACCGGCATTGACCTCATTCACGAAATCCAGCATTTTGTCTGAAGGAATCAGGTAATGGCGATGACCCCAGACTACCGGAGTCAACTCAGGGTCAAATCCCCCAAAACCCGCGCTCCGATTGGGTTGCTCAAACAGAAGCCTGAGCCGCTGGCTTGTTCCTCCGACGCTGCCGTAGTTGAGATCGTAGAGTCCCAGGCAGCCACGCAAGTAGAAGACGAATCCCGACTTGGGAGCTATGAGGAAGCTTACATTCGCGCCCATTCCGACACCCCAATAATACGCACCAGCCCACGGGTGCCCTTTAAGCCGCGCCAGATCTTTTTCGATTCGCTCCGCTCGCGCCTTCGCAACCGCCTGGGAGCTCGCGGACAAGTTGTCGTCGGGTTGCCAAGCGGCGGCAGTGGCGCCTGAAGCGAGTGCAACAAGCAACAGGGCGAGTTTTCGACTTGGCGTCATGCGGCTCTAGCGCGTAAATGCACGCCACCGCGTATCTGCGAGTTCCCGCGCCAGGCCCTATTCTAAACACAGCGTCATAAGTAATTGCGTATGCTTGAGAAGTGTGCTCTCATGGAGACATGAGACCACTCGGCATCGCGGACTCGGCAACCATCGTTCTCGGCTTGCAGGA
>Ga0187866_1002662_pt1 | contig 14357 bp, 25 predicted proteins | sample June2016WEW_11_1_3_FD_133013 | JGI IMG/M metagenome (GOLD analysis project Ga0187866, IMG submission 133013) | Peatland microbial communities from SPRUCE experiment site at the Marcell Experimental Forest, Minnesota, USA - June2016WEW_11_150 | ecosystem: Environmental > Terrestrial > Soil >...
CAGCGGGCCGCCGTCGGGAGTAGGTAGTCTGCGCCTGTGCCGTAGATTTGGGTTCCGCCTAACTTGATTTTTGCAGTCGTTGTTATGCTCACGCCAGCGATAACGTCCATCCAGTACGCGATGGCCTTCTGGTTTGGGCTAAGGTCATGTCCGAGAACTGATGCTACTGTTGGGTCTAGATAAAATTGGCTTCCCATTGTTGTTTTTCTCCTTCTCCATTCTAAACTAAGGCTACGACTGTTTGCTGTGAGCCGCCTCTTGGGTTCGGCACGTTCTGGAATCCAGAGGGCGAACCGTAGCTAGAGCTTCCGCCGTTAGGGTCGAAGATGCCGCCGACAACGCCGCCGATGGTTACGCCGATGCCTGCGCCGTGAACGATGTTTGGTACACCGTCCAGCTTTCTGTATGTTGGAACAGCCTCTTTCAGTAGTGCGTCAGCGATGAGAATGATGATGCCTGTAACGCTTGTCTTGTTGATTGCGCCGAAAATGTTGGGTGCGAAGTCTGCGCCTCGTCCTGACATGTCTTCGTTGAAGATTTTTCCTGTCAAGTCCTTTCCGATTAGACCGCAGAGCGCATCTTGGAAACGGTATTTCGAGAACAAGGAGTAGTTCTTAACGGGGTTGTTCTTCGCCCATTTGCTTGTTGCCGCGTTTTCCCATGCGAGTATGCCAGTGCCTAGTTCTGTGCCTGTCTCTATCCAGCCGAGAGTTTTGTCTGAGAAGTCCATTGAAATCATCGTCCTTTGACGTGGCACTTGATACGGGCCGATGTTAGGCTCATGCCTCGCGCCACTTTCTTCCTAACGCATCGGGCTTTTCTAAGTCCTTTGCTTTTCTTTCCCATTTGTTTAGCCTCTCTGTTGTTACGTTAGTACGTTCAGAGAGGCACGCTTAAAAAGAAATAGGACATACATGCACAGTTATGTACTCAACTGCGCGTTTTTAGATAATTCTGCCGCATTGAGGACAGCGTTCAAGATTGTGCCTAGTACGCCTTCTTATCTGCCTGCACATGCTGCACATCATCGCGCACCTGCTTGTGGTGTTGGCTGGGGTGTGTTTGTTACATATCCATCGAAGCCTTTTCCGCCGCTACTGTTCCAGAGAACGATAAGCCAGAATAGACTAGGTGACGCTGCTAGACCTACCGTTTCTTCTGCGACTTCCAAGATGTCAAGCGCGACTTTTTTAACGCCGCGTTCTTCTTTGCCTTCTATGATGTCCATTATGCTCACTCCACTAGACTAAGGAGAGGCAACAACTGTTTAAGCTGTTCTCCTGATGGTGTAGCAGCTTCTATTGCTTCGCCAACTGTCTTGATGGGGATAGCTGAGGCTTCAACGAGAGTTTTTATTCCATTTGCGTTTTTCGTCACAACATCCGTGTGGGTCAGGTAGGAAGCAATGACAAGAATTTTCGCGTATGCCTCATCACTGAGCAGTTTCGGAAACTTGTGAGGAACATTCGCGTTTAGATAGACTTCCTGTACGATGGCCTGCGCGTATGTTGATTCTGCTGTTGCGCCGAATATGTTAAAGAAGCTGCCTAATGGGTCTAGAATGTTGAAACCTGTCATCGGATAAAGTTCCGGATTTGAAATACTGATGGGCTGATAATACTTGCTTGTTTTGCCTCCGAGCGCGGGTCTATCAGCACTCGGCCCCACATAAGCCCCGCCATGAAGCAGATCAGCGACTAAAATCATCCCTAACAACCCTTGGGAAGGGTTGATTTTTCCGGCGTTAACAGTGGCCTCCAATAGGCCCATAGCTCTATCAAACATGTGCAAAAGGGCGTTGGTAGTGGTTTCCAGCGTGGTTTTCCCTGAGATTTTCGGTGTTGTTCTAGGTTTCTTTTTGGTTTTTTCACTCATTTCTTGACGCGCTCCCATATTTCAGCGCCACAGTGCGGACACGCTGCTGTTTCCTTGTTTGTTACTGGATGCTTATGAACGTCTATGCCTATATGCGTTTTGCAGACTGGACAATGCCCGTTCCAGTAACTGATTTTTTCTAGGATAATGGGGGGTTCAGGTTTTTTCTTATGGAAAAACATGGTAGAATCCACCTCCAATAAACGCTTTATCAAGGGCCACAGCAGAAGCAACACATTGGCTTCCATTCCATATAAAGCCGCTGTTGCAGTTGTAGCCGCACGTTCCCAAGCAGCCGCAGCCTTTTAACCGTACAGTGCATCCTAAAAGTGCGTTGCAAACTTGGCAGGCCGTAGGGTTTGGGTGACATGTGCAACCGTTGACTACTTGAGCGCTGTTAGGCAACGGTGCAGGACAGCCACAACCGCCCATAGGACAATCAGTTAAGTTGAGTCTGCAATCCGCCGTAGTTGTGCATGGCATTAGATAGTTGTCACATAAGGTATTGCTGACGCAAGTGCCGAAACAGTTTTGTGTGTAGTCGGGATTATAGCTTTTTCCGACCCATATTAAACGGTGATTCAAGAAACTGTGCAGAATCGTTGCTTTCACGTTGATTATGAACGTCCATTTAAACAGTCGGAACCGCGCTTTTCGGTACAGAAGTTTGTTTCGTTCTTTTCTCTGTCGCTTTTCAACTCTTAGAACTAGCTTATGGGCCATGAAGCGTGCGTCTTTTTCCGTGAAGCCTTTGGAAACGTAGTATTCCGCCCATTTTTCAGTGCATGACTTGCAGGGCATGTTCTGTTGTTCTCCTATGGTGTTATGTTCGTGAAGGATATGTTAGCCGTGGCCGTTGAAGGTAGCTGAAGCGTGACGTTGTTTTTTAGCCATAGAAGAATCGCGTCAATAGCAGCACCGTTTAGGGCAGGAATCGTTTGTTGAATCGTTATTTGCACAGTTATCACTGCCAATCTTTCACCCCCTAAACTTCGTATCCTATGACACTGATTACCCATACAGTTGATGTTGTGCTTGACGGCGTGCATAAGGCGTTGATAATTTGACCGTTTTCTATGGGAATTTCTTCGGGAAAGGTTATGACGATGCCGAAAAGTGCGCCGCTGGCCGTGTTGCTTGCTTGAAACGGGCCTAACCATATTTGCCCGTTGATTTGGACTTGTAATGTGCCTAAAAGGGCCGCTGTCGTGCTAAGTGTTGCGAGATAAACTTCGATGATGATGGAGCGTATTTTCAATTTTTCGTGTTTAACAATGTAAGAGCCTATTAGTTGGTTTGCTGTTGCGCTAGAAGTCGTCAATGACCAAGGATTCAGCGCCAACATAAATTCTGGTTCGGGTAATGGAGCGCGGTGGGCCTCTTTTTTTTTACGCTCATAGTTTTTCCCTTGCCGCCTTGTGATGAAATTCCAGTGTGAACGGTTCTACTTCTTCCTGTGGTGCGTGATACTCGACTTTCGGGTGTGGTGTTTCGGGATGTTCTCTTATCGTTTCGTATAATTCTAGAAATTCTTTGCTTGAAAGTTTCTTCGGGTTTCCTGTGCCAACGCTTTTCCTGCATACTGCGACGGGGTTACAGTCGCATGTACTATAATCTGTTGTTGGGCCTCCGCAGCATCGGACTTCTGTTTTTCTGATGCAACGACTGAGTAGAGCGCGCAGTTCTGCGTCTTCTTTCTCTCTTACTGTGAGGCCGTAAGGAAGATAGGAGCGTTTTCCTGCTGGGTTTGGCACGTTGAATGTCTTGTTTGTGATTTCATGTCTTATCTCGCGTGTATCATCTGCAAGAGTTGCCCACATCTTTTTTTCTGCGTCGTCGTCGTTCTGGTCTAGCGTTTCCAGCACATGGTCAAGAGTCGAGTCGGCCCAAGGACTCAGCCATGCGTAGAAGTTTTTTTCGTGTGGGTCTGGCGCGATTGTTACACCTTCTGAAGCGTAGCCAGATACGTTGATAAGGTGTTTTTCTTCGATGCAATGGCAATTTGCGAAAGCGCTACCGTCTGAACAGTGTTCCTGAATCAATCCTAGCTGACCCGCTAGTTTTCGGCGCGTGTACTCTAAATCATCGAAGGGCTTGTATGCTGGGGTCTGATGATGTTCTCGGACGATTTGCGCGGCCTGTTCTTCTGTTGTCCAAGGATGTTCTTCGTGTTCCTTAGCGATTTCCTCAGCGCTCAATACTGTTCTAGCTCCTTTTTGAGTGTTTCCAGAATTTCACGCGCTTTTTCTTCCGTCAACTTGTTGACTTCCTCAGCTAGCTTGTTCACTATATTGTAGTGATAGACTTTAAAATCTATCTGCTCAGGAGCGCCAGCGGCCTTAAGAATCGTTTTTCCAATTTCAAACAGTGCGTCCTTCGCTGATTTCTTGGTTTCTGAAACATTTATTTTTAGGTTCCAGCGCGAAGTCATGGCCCCACTACAACATGGTCGGCTATTTCTACGCCTACCTGATGTGCTGTTTTCTTTAGAATATCTCTGAGACTCAAAAGCTGTATCTGCTTACTTGTTTTCAGAATTTCCTTGTCAAAATCGCTTAGTGTTCCTGCGCCTGCTGGGGTTCCTTCTCCACTTATGCGTTTAAGAATGGTGTTTATGATTTGTTCAACTGGCCCGCCTTGTTGGCCTTGGGCTGCTGCTGCTGCTACGCCTGTCTGTTGTGGTATGCGTGTGTTGATCATTTCGAGCGCTCTACCTATGGCGCTAAAATTCGCTTTTATTTCATTGAAGGCCGTGTCTAGCTGTGCGGGTGTTTCCTTGTTAATTTTTATGTCGAGAAAACTAACCTGCTCTTTCATGTCGTCAAGTTGCCGCTTGAAATCACGTAGAAGGTTTAAGACCATTTCGCCCTCAGTGGGGCCGGCTTGCACGATGCCTGTTTCCTGTGGGTTTTCAGCCATTACTATAACCTCTTTGCGTTGTGGCCTCCGCAGTTTGGACATGCCTTGAGTTTTTCAGCTACCTCTTTCGCTCCTAAATGTGTGTGACAGTCTGCACATTCTGTCTCATCCTTAAAATCGGGGTTCGGGTCGCCGCATGTTGGATAGAATTTTTGCCAAGCACCTATGTAATGGGGTTTTCCTTCTTCGTGACCGTGGACAGATGCGGGTTCTGGCGGGGGCGTTAGCGTGGAAGTCTGTTTTTCTTCCTTGGAAGTCGCTTCTTTCTTTGCTTTCATTTCTCTTGCGTGTGCGGCTTGAATTTCTTTTTTGGTTTTTTCTACCTCTGCGTGCGCGTCTGCTGCCTCTTTTTTCAGCGCTGCTATTAATTCCTCATTTGCTTTGGTTTTATCAGCGTTTTCTGTCACGTTCAACTTTCTCCATGATAGCTCTTTTCACAAATTCGTATCTGCTAATTCCCTGTCTAAGCGCTGCTCTGTCGAGTATTTTTATTTGCGGCCCTGTAAGCATGGTTTTAGCAGGATACAACACATTAAGACCTAGTGGCACGCTCAGAATTTAAGTCTTTTCCGTGTTTTGAGCGTGTAATAAAGATGTGTGAGCGCGTCGGGCCAAGAAACAAGAAATAAAATAGTGATTTGGGCTACATGAAAGAGTTTTGCGCGCTTTGTCTGGTGCATGTGTCAAGCTAAGGGCTGAGGACGTATTAGGCTTTTTCCTTTTCTTGGGTCGAGTGGTGGCATACGTGGGCCTTGTTGACCTATTGGCCCTGCTCCTTGGTCAATTCTGATTTTAAAACCGCATTTTGGACACTGACAGATAGGGCCATTAAGCACATTTACGATTTCTTCATTGCATGATACGCACATCAACCTTAAAGGAATGGTCAAACCGACGGTTATTTGGATGTTTTCACCCCCTTCGTGACTGCTTTTGCGATAGCCTCTGAAATTAACTTCATTTGTTCATCATTGAAGCGTATTTCTACGTTGATTTCTAGTTTTATACTCTCACCCCCTGAGCGCTTAGGTTTCCTCTAGTTGCATCTGAATAAGCGTGTCGTCTAGCCTTGTGACGGCTTTTAAGACTAAAATAACCTGAGAAAACGTTACTTTCTTCTTATGTAGTATTTTCTGTAATTGAGTTTGTACGCCACGGAGAAATTCATGCGCTTCCGTGGTAATTTCGATATTTATCACAGTCTGTTCTTTCTGGCCTGTCATTTCTTTTTTCCCTTGATGTTAATGTTGGCGATTTCGTAGCCTTTTTTCTTGCAGAAAGCCATTAAGCAGTCTTCGCAGTCCTTCATTGAAACGCAGTTATTCCATTTTTCGACGTACTCAGGGTCTTGCAGCATTTCTGTTAGAATTTTCCTTCTGAAAGCGAAGGGTGCTGGCTTTGGTTTGCTCAAAATGTTTCCCTTAGTTCTAATTCGATTCTGATGTACTTTAAGTCTTTTTCAACAATGCAGGGGTCTTTTTTTACGCCTAGTCCATGAAAGGTTCCGCCGCACTTGCAGCGGCACTTCTTTTTTTCTGTTGTTGCGTTGTAGCAGCTTCCCGAACATTCTAGTTTTGGAAACGTCTTAGGGTCGGGTGCTAAGAGGGCTTGCGCTTGGCGGGGTTTTCGTTTTCTCATATTTCCGCTGCCTGTTCGAGTGGCTTTAGAATGATTTTTGCGCATGGTTGACAGTACAGGTCTGTTTTGCCCTTCAGCGTGAGGTTATATGTTGTTTCTACCGCGTTGAGTATTCGGGTGCAGCGAGCGCAGCGCTGTTCTTTGGCTGTTGTTGAAGGCGCGACTTCTCCTAAAAGCGTTGTTTGCATTGGCGATTCTCGGTAGCCTTGCTTGAAACTGTTTTTCTTCACGGTCTTCCATCCGAAACAGTCAGTTTGACAACTAGAGTAGGGGCCTCTGTAACAGCGCGAGGGATGGATGCGCGTGCTGTGATCTGCATACCACGCAGTACGGCTATTAGGAGAGGCGTTTTTAATCTGAACATGTCAAGGATTTTTTTCTTGTTCTTTGGAAGATGCTGTGTTCTGAAATCGGGGGGATAAGGAACAAAGAATTTTATCCAGAAATTCGCAATGTCAATACTGGTAAGCTCTAGCAAAACTGGAAGCTCGTCTTCTTTTATTTGGGTTATGTGTAGTTGCCACGCTTCGACTTCAGTCAAGAATCCATTTAGAGGAATAGTGAAGTTCTGAGGAAATACTACGATGGTGTCACGATAGGTAGAAAGGGTTTGTTTCTGTATTATCGAGAGAGTAGTCAAGACATCACCTGCGCTTTCGGTTCTAGGTTCATGTTTCTGAGGGTTTGGACGACTGCGCCGCTTAGGGCTAATACGTCGCAGGGTTCTTTTCCTTTGATGTCAACTACTAGGTCGGGTTCTACTTTGACGACTATGCGAAATTCTTTCAGGTTTGGCATGTTAGCATCTTCATTAAGATTTGTTGGCATCCTTCCTCGTAGGCCTTCAAGAGCGGAGCTTTCCCTTCCGCGTAGGCCTTCAAGAGCGGAGCTTTCCCTTCCGCGTAGGCCTTCAAGAGCGGAGCTTTCCCTTCCTTGTAGGCCTTCAAGAGCGGAGCTTCCCCTTCCTCGTAGGCCTTCAAGAGCGGAGCTTTCCCTTCCTCGTAGGCCTTCCAGAGCGGAGCTTTCCCTTCCGCGTAGGCCTTCAAGAGCGAAGCTTTCCCTTCCTCGTAGGCCTTCCAGAGCGAAGCTTTCCCTTCCGCGTAGGCCTTCAAGAGCGAAGCTTTCCCTTCCTCGTAGGCCTTCCAGAGCGAAGCTTTCCCTTCCGCGTAGGCCTTCAAGAGCGGAGCTTTCCCTTCCTCGTAGGCCTTCCAGAGCGGAGCTTCCCCTTCCTCGTAGGCCTTCCAGAGCGGAGCTTTCCCTTCCTCGTAGGCCTTCCAGAGCGAAGCTTTCCCTTCCGCGTAGGCCTTCCAGAGCGAAGCTTTCCCTTCCTCGTAGGCCTTCCAGAGCGAAGCTTTCCCTTCCTCGTAGGCCTTCCAGAGCGGAGCTTCCCCTTCCTCGTAGGCCGATAGTTGTAGTGGTGTTAATTCTTGTATGAGCGTTGCTTCTTTGCAGAGTATTTTCATGCCGTCTTCTTGAAATTCGGTGATTTTGTTGGTTTCTGCGATGAAAATTCTAGTTCCTGACCATCGTTTAGGTTGAAGGGTTAGGTGTATGCCGTTCTCGCACATTACGAGTTTTCCTTTGACTCGTGTTTTCTTGTTGAGTTTCCACTGTAATTTGCCTCCGTTGCAGCTTTGCATGTTTTCGTCAAGACATTTCAAAAATAATTCTGGTTTCTCTTTCACATTTTCAACCTCTACGAGATATAGCGCGTTCTGATTAGCTCATCTACGGGGCCGCCGTGTGGGTCTTGGAAAAGGATTTCGCCGTCGCCTTGACTGTGTGAGCCTTGTCTGCGTCTGGTGTTTCTTCCTTCTGCTTTGATGCGCTCGATTTCCTTCTGGCCTTCGGCTCTGATGTTCATTAGTTCTCTGGTCTTCTCGTTTCTGATTGCTAGCAGTTGGTCAGCGAAGGCTAGCGCCTGCTCTTGCTTCTGGCTGAAAGTCCACTTTCCCTCTTTCCACATCGCTATTGTTCCTTTGGGCCTAATGACCTCTTGGGCTGTCAACGCTGCTCTTTCCAGGTGCTGCTCTGTCGCTGGGGGCTGCGGGGGGTTCTCCTGAGTGTGAAGATTAGTCGAGGCAATTTTAGATGCTTCAGAAGAAGACTCCGCAGCTTTCCCCGATACATCATTCAGATAGCGCACCTGTGACTCAAGGCCGAGAATCTGCTCTTTCAGTGAAAGCACATAGTTTTCCAGAAGGTCTTTCTTTCCAGCTAGGTCTTCATGCTGTTTCTGGTGCTTCTCTAGGTCGAGTGTCAGCCAGTCGCTAGCCCAAAAGTTTAAGAGCATTTTTCCCGTTTTTTTCACTTTCCTACCTCTCTTTTACGGTCACATAGGATATATGCCTTATGGTCACATAGCCATGTGATAGAAAACTAACAACCGTGAAAAGTGTTAGTTATGTGACCATCCATGTGACCGTCTATGTGACCGTCTGCTCTGGTGTAGAACAGAGATACACATGGGATTTGTTAGTTTGATGGTGTGATGGCACGGTCACATGACTTTAGAAAAACAGTCTGTTAGCTATTGTTAGCTAACAGTTCCCATGCTTTTATGTATCAAATGCAGTCTTCAAACCTTGATAAACTAACACTTTTACCATAGTTTAGTCTGGAATCTGTTAGCATAGTTTATATGACCTAGTGCCTATTATTCTAGATGAGAGTGTGAAGAATGAAAAAAGAAATCCGTCGTCGGAAAAATTTTGAAAAGCTGCGGGGCCTCAGAAGGGGTTAAACATGCCGAAACAGAAGAAAGTACATCTTTCCGACATCGTGCCTAAGCTAGTGCGGAAATATCGAACCTTTAGTCCTCAACAGCTAAGACAGCACGCCCTAGCGGAATATAACAAAGATTTCACGGAAGAATCTTTCACCATGTTCTTTAAGAGGCATGAAGGAGTAACAGCGGCCCTTAAGCTAGAAGTCACCACCGAAGAAGTGCAGCATGTTGAAGTTTCCGAAGCCATCTTTCAGAATGGAACCTTCCAAGAATTGCCTTCAATCAAGAAGTGGAACATTGAGAAGGCAACCCTAGTAAGCCCAACATATCAGAAAGGCAATGTTGATGCTATTAAGAGAGTGTGCCAAGGCCGCTTTTACCTGAAAGACCATGTAACCAAGAAACTGAAAGAAGTCAACATTCCAAACTGGATACCCAAAACTCCCGAAAGACTGACCCTAGAGCAGGCACAAGAATTTATCGCAGAAGTCCACAAGGCCCACAGTGGAACTAAAGGCTACCGAATAGCTATTAGAGATTTCTTCCTGAGTCGTGACCACATCACTTTAAAAACTACTGAAGTGTCGGGAATGATGCCGCCCATAGGCAAGTGGAAACATGTTTTCGTGCCAAGGGAAACCCTAGATAAAATCTTCGCCCATGTCAAGGAAAGAAACCCTCTAGCCTATGCCGCAGACTTCACCATGTTTAAAACTGGATGCCGAAGCACCGCGACCCTAACCGAGTTTCAACATAGAAAACTTAGACAAGAGGACGGGGTTAATGTTATTGCAGTAACCGATAAAGGCTTTCACAGGACAGGCCGCCAGACCTTCGATAAAATCATCACTGAAGACCTGCTAGCTGTTTTGAATGAGTGCTGGGGCCGACAGGTTGACAATGCTTTCTTTGGTCTAGATGAAACAGAGCTACGGAACCTGAATAAAGATGCCTATCGCCTTTTCTTGACAGGTGAGGCCCTAGACCTTGGCCTTTCAGAGCCGAACCATTTTTGGAGGCACATGTTCGGGGCGCACATGCTCAGGGCCACAAACTGGAACTATACCGCTGTTGCTGAGTTGGGTTCATGGAGTAATGAGGACATGTTGAAAAAGGTCTATGGAGCGCCGCCCACTCAGATGCTTAGAAAGCTGGGAATCGAATATATCCCAAAAATCTAAGTTTCCCCTTTTTTGTCCATTCTGCGGAAACAAGCTAACCAAGACTTCTAAGAACACTAGAAAATGTGAGAAGTGCGGGTTTTCCATAACTGCACACTGGAACAGGGGGTGTTAGCACTGAGAGGAAGAGATCGCCCTCTGCCTCATCGGTTTGTTGCCGATGACCGTGTGAGGCAACGATAAAAAAAGAAGGGGCCGCTTCTAGCGGCTGAAATGAAGCCATATCGAGCGCCTAAGAAGGCTGAAACATTGTGCTGGAATCTTTGCGGCTTGTGCTGGTGTCTTCGGCTGGGTTTGTGTGGCTTGTGTTGCTTGTGGTTGATTGATGCCAAGGATTTCTTTTAGAAAGGCTAGGGATGCAGCCATGAAGGAAACTAGCAGCGACGCGAAAAGCACCACTATGGAAGCCTTGTCTGTTGGTGCGCCGTTGTTCGTCCACATCGTTAAAATCGGTGTCCACGTTGCGAGCAGGAAAGCGAAGAACATAAGGACGGCTTGCTGTTTGTCTGTCAAACCTATTTTTAGTGCCATGTTAATCAGAAAAAGAAAGGGGTTTTTGAGGATTTATGTTTTATGGAAGTTCAAGGCCCAACCAAGAGAACGTCTAAAGCCGCTTCTGCTGTTATCTGCTGGCCTTCAAGGTGCGAAAGTTCTATCATGTATTCGCCGCGCTTAATCGCCATGCCTTCCATAAGATGGTTGATAAACTCGATGTATCCTTGAAGTTCAGCGATTCTTTTTTCTCTGCTTTTCTCGAACATACCCCCACACTCAGAAGCATCATGCACAAGGCATGTCTTAAACCTTACGACTCAACTGTTCAACACAACTACACGTAGCTGTGCAGCTTCTTTTTCGTCTTCTATGATGGCACGCCAGTCTTTTCCTAGCCGCTTCTGCATACGCTTAGTGACCTTCATACCTTCGGATTTCTCCTTTCCCACACCGCAATACTCAAACAGATAATGCTAGTCAAGACCCAAAGCACAAGAAGAATCTCGACGTATGGAAGCAGCAAAACAAAAAGTATCGGAGTCGCCATACTGAAAACTCCAACAAAGACCGCTAGTAGCTGAATCACCGTTTGATTATGGATAATGCGGCGCTTGGAAAAAGAGGGGTCTTTCGTCGTCATGGTCAAGCCTCTAATTCGGCTGGCCCATCCACACGCCCATTACAAGCCAGTGGAAAGCAGCGACAGTTCCGAAAACGACGAAAGGCAAAGCCTTTATTGCCAAGACCTTCCAATTCATAGGTTTCCTTCTCCATAGAGGCGGGATAGACAAGGGAGAAAGGATAGGGGGAAATGAAGAACCCCTTTCTACCTAGAAGCCGATTCCTCACCTACCCCGCCTCACCAGAGAGAAAAGCCAAGACTGCTTTTAAGCGTTATGAAAGTAAGTTCTAGTCTTGGCCTCTATGATTCCATTTCCAACGTGCATACTCAACGAAAAGCATAGTTTGAACGCCAAGAATGAAAACAACAGCCAACGTAAGAAGCGCGTGCGCGTGCATCTAGGGCCTCCACACTCTAACAGCTATGTCAATGAGGCCGATAACGCCAAGAATGAACGTGGCTGTTGCAGCGCTCACACGAATAGACCTAACTATCGTTTTTGTCTGTTCACTCATTAGGCCCATACGTGCAACGCATGTCTGTTCTGAAACTGGCGGGTCTTCCTGCGCGTTCAAGGAAAGCACCTAGAAAGGACAGTAGCCAACCGCTGCGGGAGGCTGTGAAGGGGTCGGTGTTGTCGGGGTCGTTGTGGTTGGTGCTGCGCGGGCGCCACTGAAAAGGCCCGCTAAGAGTAGCAGGGCCACAATGCCCGCAGCGCCCAAAACGATTTTTTCGCCTGTATCCATGACTGACCTTCTATACTGTTGTTCTGAATGTGTATGTTACGGTTGCGGTTTGGTTGTTGAGGACGGCTTGAGTTGCTAGGTCGTGAATCCAGCAGAAATACCATGTGTTAGTGCTGTCTTTGACGTACATACCGATTTCGGTTATGGTGATGGTTGCGCCTGAAAGGTTCTGAAAAGTTCTTGAGTGTGTGTAATCTACGTTTGCGCCTACCACTTGCGCCGCTACTTGACTCTCTGCTCCATAGTTAAGCTGTGCTGCCCCTGAACCGTGAGCTATTTGAGTTGTCAGTTTATTGTCTGTGTTACCGACTGCTGTTGTTCCAGTTCCTACAACTATGCCATAAGTTGCGTCCCCAGCAATGGGCTGACCGTAGGGTGCGACCGTGGGCTCGCTTCGATTGGTTCCGCCTGTGTCTTTCATTGTTACGTTTGCTTGGAATAGGATAACTTGAATGTGTTGAAGAAATTGAAGAACGAGGCTTTTGCTTTTGCCCTTTTTTGTTGAAACTATTTTTCCTGTCTTGTCGTCTTTGACTTGGATTTTCCATAATATTTGAATGTTTGATGTTGCTTTCATGTTTCTCACGCTACTGAAATATTGAATACGGTTGTTATGGCTGCGACCTGAGCGCCTTGGTCAATATGGACATCTTTGACGGTGGTTATGGTTGGATTTTTCACTTTGACAGTCAAAACGTTCATTTGTATTCCTGTCACGTTGAGCGCGGTCGTATTCTGCAAGCCTTGCGGGGGATAAACCGTTTCTGGACTGCTCATTTAGCATCATCCTTCTCAACTACACTCAATTTGCTAATTACGCCAGTAACGGATGTTTGGAAGTCCATTCTTTCGCCTTGGTCAACGAGAACATCGAACATGTAGCCCGCGCCTGCTGTGAGCGCTACGCCCTGATTCATTAGTTCCGTGTTCAAGGTTCCGCCAACCTGTCTAATGACGCTGAAAACGCCAGATGTTGCCAGAACGACATATATCCGCCAGATACAAGGCGGATGTTTCGCCGTTAAAGGCGTGGTTTTGGTTGGGTCAACACAAACAATGTTCGTGTTAGCCGTCGCGTTGGTGGCGACAAGTGAAACGATGGGTATAGGTGCTTCAAGGTCTAGAATTTTCTTGATTTCTAGGTCTAAGAGTTTTCTCCAGCACTTAGCGTTCGGCATAGCCAGTTCGTCGTCACTCAAAGATTTTTTCTTCCTTCACGTTAAACGACTATTTCCCTAGAAAAGGGGGGATTGTTGAAGTGTGATGTTGCCCTACTGCGCTACGGGTTATCTACGTACATGTAGCCCATTTCAAAGGAACCTGCGGTAGTTATGGCTTGGTCTAGGTTGAACTGCGCTTTCGGCGTGCTTGGCGTGTTGAATCCAAGGTTTATGGGGTATGATAGGCTGATGTGCGCGAGTCCTGCGACTGTCGTTGTGCCTAAGAATCCCGTTATGGGTTCGGCTGCGAATCTCTGCGGGTTGACGCTCATTTCGGAAGCGTTGACTGCGAACCATCCAGAAATCGGCTTCGACGCTGCTGGGGTCGTATCCACAACAACACCGAATAGGCCGATCAGCCGTTTCTTCGGTGCTGCGATTGTTACGCCTGCGTCTGTGGCTACCGATGAAGCAGCGGTTCCTGTGCTTGTGGGGCCTCCGCCGTAGTTGATGCCTGCAACCTTCGCCTGTACGGGACCGTATCCCTTCGACCATGCACCGTTGAATCCTTCGGGCCAAGTGTTGCTTAGAAGCACATCGCATGACATCAGAACAACGGCTGTGTTAGTGATCTGTGCGGTTCCATAGAACTGCATTTTCTCTCCGCCATAGCAGGGCTGCATGAGTGGATACCAAGGCGCTCTATCTTGGAATTGCACTTCAGTTGTTCCGAGTCCTGATTCTATGGGGTTTGCGAAAACCTCAAAGTCGCCCATTTTCAGGTCTGCGCTTTCAACCTTCAACGTGGCGATTACGGCTTGATTTGCTGTTGGTGTTGTGTTGACGATTTTAGGCCGCACACCGACGATGCAGCGGGCCGCCGTCGGGAGTAGGTAGTCTGCGCCTGTGCCGTAGATTTGGGTTCCGCCTAACTTGATTTTTGCAGTCGTTGTTATGCTCACGCCAGCGATAACGTCCATCCAGTACGCGATG
>Ga0187866_1002674_pt1 | contig 14297 bp, 11 predicted proteins | sample June2016WEW_11_1_3_FD_133013 | JGI IMG/M metagenome (GOLD analysis project Ga0187866, IMG submission 133013) | Peatland microbial communities from SPRUCE experiment site at the Marcell Experimental Forest, Minnesota, USA - June2016WEW_11_150 | ecosystem: Environmental > Terrestrial > Soil >...
CGCCTGAAGACAGAGAACAGGCTATTAAAGCATTTTCTGCGTTATCGGAATCCTTATCCCCCTTTATAAATATGGAGATACGCAGCTTTGATGGTACTGGCCACATTAAAATCCTGGAAATCAGCGGCGTTCCCTTTTTCGATATAGCGGGTAAGCCAGGTGGCTACCGGGGAATTACCAGAGACATCACAAAGCGGAAAAGGTCGGAGGAAGCTTTAAAAGACTCAGAGGAACGATACAGAACCCTATTTGAATCGGCAGCAGAAGGTATATTTATTGCTGATTCTAAAAATAAAAATATCAAATATGCCAATCCCGCCATATGTAAAATGTTTGGTTATACCCCGGAAGAATTGATAAAAATGAATGTAAGTGACATTCATCCTAAAACCTCATTGGAACATGTATTGGCTGAATTTATTGCCTTAACAAAAGGAGAAAAGACACTGGCATCATCTCTTCCCTGCCTGAAAAAGGATGGCACGATATTCTACGCGGATATCAAGGGTGATAAAGCTATCATCGACGGAGCAGATTGTAGCATCGGTTTCTTTACCGATATCACCGAGCGCAAGCGGGCAGAAGAGGCTCTTAAAGATAGCGAGGAGAAGTTTCATAGCATTGTTGAACACAGCAACGACGGCATTATTTTTGTCCAGAATGGCCGGATTTCCTATTTCAACTCCAAGATGTTGGAACTTGGCGGTCATACTGCGGACGAGATAGCTTATAAACCCTTCCTTGATTTCGTCGCCCCGCAGGATAAAAAGAAAGTGGCGGAGATATACAGCAAACGGATAGCCGGCGAAGATATGCCGGAAAGATATGAGCTGACCTTGCTGGCCAAGGGAGGCAGATCGGTTTATGTTGAGATAAGCGCCAGTCTCTTTAAATACAAGGGTGAAGTAGCCGACATGGCGCTCGTCCGGGATATCACCAAGCGTAAAAAAGCGGAGGAAGCTTTAACGACGAGCGAAAAAAATAACCGCCTGTTGGCTGATTATTATAAGCGGCTCAATAATATTTCCATAACGTTTAACGAGGCGATTGATACTGCTGACCTGTTTGAAAAAATTGCCGAGAGCTTCCGCCTTCTTACGGGGGCTATTGCTGCTTCTTTCTCCGCTTACGATCAGGAGGCCCGCGTCTTAAAAGTCATGTCATTATCCATCGACTCAATATTAAGAGATAGTGTGTTCTCCATGCTCGGGACCGATATATTTAAGATGCGGATACCTGTTAGCACCGATGACATAGAGCAAATGCTCACTCAGGGCATCAGAAGACCAAAAGATCTGCACGAACTTTCATCCGGGGAACTCCCCAGGGACATCTCTGATTCAGTCATGGACGCTATAAAATGCCAGCAAATAGTTGCCCTCGCCATTAGTTATGCCGGGGAGATTATAGGTACCTGCGTAGCATATTTGCGGGGAGATCAGCCGGTAGTGCCTGACGAAGCATTGAAAACTTACATATCTTTCTCAGGACTGGCTATTAAACGCAAGCAGGCAGAGGAAGCACTGCAGAAAAGTAACAAGCTTTTAAATGATACCGGGGAAATGGCCAAAGTCGGAGGCTGGGAGATTGACCTTCTGACCCAGAGCGGTGCTTGGTCGGAAGAAGTTTGCCGGATCCACGGAGTCGAGCCGGGATATAAGCCGACACTGGAAGAAGCTATAAATTTCTATGCGCCCGAATCCAGACCAAGTTTAAAGGCAGCAATTAAGAGAGTTGCGGAAACTGGCGAACCATACAACCTTGAAGCTCTTTTTATCCCGCGAGGCAGCGAAGATAAGATCTGGGTACGGACAATGGGAAAAGCGATTTACAGCGGCGGGAAAATAGTAAAAATCACAGGGACCTTTCAGGATATCACCGAACGCAAGCAGGCGGAGGAGGCGTTGCGGCAAAGCGAGGCGCTATATCGTTCCCTGTTCGAGAACATGCTTAATGGGTTTGCTTATTGCAAGATGCTTTATAATGGAGACCAGCCACACGATTTCATTTACCTGAGTGTCAATGACTCTTTCGAAAAACTGACAGGTTTGAAGAATGTTACCGGGAAAAAAGTATCCGAAGTGCTTCCGGGTGTACGTGAGTCTGATCCTAAATTTTTCGGAGTCTACGGCAGGGTAGCGTCAAGCGGAATACCAGAGAGCTTTGAGTCCTTTTTAAATGCCCTGGGAATATGGTTACACGTGTCTGTCTACAGCCCGGAAAAAGACTATTTTGTGGCCGTGTTCGATAATATCAACGATCGCAAGCAGGCGGAGGAAAGGATTAACCACCTCAATATAACGCTACGTTCCATCCGCAACGTGAACCAGCTGATCACGCGGGAAGCCGACCGCGATAAACTAATCCAGGGAGTCTGTAACAGCCTCGTGGCCAGCCACAGTTTCAGCAGTACCTGGATCGTGTTGCTGAATGAAGCGCTGAAACCGGCGACCTGGGCGGCTGTTGATAATAGAGGCCACTTTTCCGCTTTGATAGAAGAGTTCCAGCAAGGCAATTACCCGCTTTGTGTGCAAAAAGCCTTAAAACAAAAAAACGTCGTGATTACGGCCGATCCCCACACTATGTGTCCCGGATGCCCGATACTGGGAGAAGCGGCAGAAATCGGGAGCATGACCGTGCGGCTGGAAACCGCCGGGAACATCTTCGGTGTGCTGTGCGCCTCGCTGCCGCGCGACCTGCTAGCGGACGAGGACGAAATATCCCTGTTCAGTGAAGTGGCGGAAGATATCTCCTTCGCTCTGCATAACATCGACCTGCGGGCAAAAAACGAGTTTCTGGAACAGGAACAGTTGCGGGCGGCCAAGCTGGAATCCATCGGCACGCTGGCCGGCGGCATCGCCCATGACTTTAACAACCTGTTGACCGGCATCATGGGCAATATCGGCCTCGCCAAGGCCTCTATCAAAGCGGCGGACCCGGCCTACGAGATGCTCGGTGAAGCGGAAAACGCCTCCGTCCGCGCCAGGGACCTGACCCGGCAGCTCTTGACCTTCGCCAAAGGCGGCAAGCCCATCAAAAAACAGGTGGACATCGCCCGGCTGATCCGGGAATCGGCCACTTTCGCCCTGCGCGGCTCCAACGTCAAACTGGAGATGTCTCTCCCGGACAACCTGCTGCCCGTCGACGCCGATGAAAGCCAGGTCAGCCAGGTCATCAACAACCTGGTAATCAACGCCGATGAGGCGATGCCCTCCGGGGGTGTATTATATATCAAGGCCAGCAATGTCGCCTTAAAGAAGAACAGCGGCTTGCCGATGGGCTCCGGGCCGTTCGTGTATATTGAAATTAAGGACACGGGTATGGGCATGTCCCCGGAGAATCTCCAGAAAATATTCGAGCCATATTTTACCACCAAGCAGCGTGGCAGCGGGCTGGGTCTGACTACCGCTTACTCTATCGTCAAGAGCCACAGCGGTTATATCACGGCCGAATCCGTGCAGAATAAGGGTTCAACCTTCCATATCTATCTGCCGGCTAGCAAAAAGACGGCGAAAGGGAGGGGTAAAGTGGCTAAAGCAGATTCGGTTCAGGCTGGCGGTAAAGTCCTGGTAATGGATGACGAAGAAATCATCCGGAAGATGTTAAAAAACATGTTGAACCTGGCCGGCTACGAAGTGGCACTCTCCGCCGACGGCCAGGAAGCACTGGAAAAGTATGCAGCGGCGATGGACCGGCAAGATCCTTTTGACGCCGTCATCATGGACCTGACCATCCCCGGAGGCATGGGTGGTAAAGAGACTATCAAGAAGCTTCTGAAGTTAGATCCCCAGGCCGCGGTTATCGTCTCCAGCGGGTATGCCACGGACCCCATCATGTCGGAATACAAGAAATTCGGCTTTAAGGCGGTTATCGCCAAACCGTACAGTATCCGGCAGCTCCAGGATTCCTTAAGCGCCGTGCCCAAGAGGAAGTTGAAATAAAGGCCACTTTAAAAAGGCCAGCCCAGATAGACAATAGCTAAAATGGCATGTACCACCACCGAGCACCAGAAGACCCACCAGATATAACAGTGGATTTTAAAAAACCGCTGATACCATCGATGTTTCATCAAGCCTTTGCCCCACCTGGAACCGGGCAGGCAGCGGCAGGAAAAAAATATCAGCAGCCCGGTCACCAGGTTGACAATGCCCAGGATAAAGAGTACCCGGATCGCCACGAGGGTGCTCAACGGCACATCTCCTTCAAGTAATGCCTATTTTACGATGATGTGCCCCACCATGCTGGAATGAATCGTACAGTGGTACTCGAAGTCCCCCGCCGCGTTAAAAGTGTGGCTGAAAGTCGTGCCGTTCGCCAGCGTGCCGCTATCGAATCCCGCCGACGGTGACGTCACGGTATGATTGACACTATCTTCGTTCGTCCAGGTAACCGTGGTACCGATGGATATGTTCAGCGTAGCCGGAGAGAAAGCGAAGCCGGAAATGGTCACCGCGGCCGGCTTAATATCAGGCCCGGTGGTCCCTCCCGGCGGCGGCGATGTCTGCAGTCCCCCGTTAGGCGCAGTCGTCGCTGACGAACTGCATGAAGCCACCGCCAACAGCCCCGCCATGATTAAAACGCCCGTAAAAACCAACAAGAAACCCCTCTTCATCCTTTACCTCCCATATAATTGTTTCAGCCACGTAAAAAAGGCTATTTCATGCGGCTTTCCGCCGCCTTCCAGTTGATGTTCTTGAAGAACGCCGCGATGTAGTCGGCCTTTTTCAGGCCGTAGTCGATCATGTAGGCGTGCTCGAAGACATCCATGACCAGGATAGGCTGGCAGCCGGTCAGGTGCCCGACGTCATGCTCGTTGATCCACTGGTTGGCCAGGACGCAGGCCGGAACATCGTAATAGAGCACCACCCAGCCGATGCCCCTCATGGCACCCGTGGCGCGGAAGTCCTGCTCCCAGGCTTCGTAGCTGCCGAAGTTAGCTTCTATCGTTTTCCCCAGTACTGCCCCCTTTACCAGCGGGGTCTTGCCGCCCAGGTTCTCGAAATAGAGTTCGTGGAGACGCATGCCGTCAAATTCCCACCCGAACCGCCGTTTGAGCTCGGCGTATTCCGGGGTGCCGGTCTTGCCGTCCTTGAGCATGGCCTTTAAAGCGTCCGCCACCTTGTTGGTGTTGGTGACATAGCCCTGGTATAAAGTAAAGTGGTTGTTGAGCAGGGTCGGGCTGAAACCCTCCATGCCGATGAGCTTGCTGTAGTCCTTAGCCGTGTAAGCCATTGTCCGCCTCCTGTTTGTTTATTTTATTTTCTCGAGGAACTGCTTTGCCTGGTAGTCCCATTCCACGGATTCCACGTCAATCGAGCTGCCCTTCTTGCCCGGGGTAACGCTCACCTGCACGCCGCCCCCGCCTCCCGTAAAAGTGACGTAGTAATCGCCTTCTTCCGTGAGTTCGAGGCCATAGCCTTTGGGCCCGAAGAACTCGATCGCCTTTTTGATGGCCTCGTCCGGTTTCAGCTTGGAATCTTTACCGATTTTTAACATATTGCTGCTCCCTTCATCACGATATCAAGCCAGGCCGGCAGCCTTGTGCTTGCCGGCGATCGTTTCCGCCAGTTTGTCCAGCGCCTGGAAATCGGTTTCTTTGGGATAGCCTTTGACGATGATCGGCGGGATAATTTCCACCTTGAGGTTGGGCAGCATCGCCGCCGTTGTTTCCACCACTTTGGTGCCCCACCCATAGGAGCCAATGATGGTCGCGAACTTTGCTTTGGGCTTAATAGCGTTGGCCAGGAAAGCTGCGTGGGCGGCGTTGGGGTGCGGCCCGGTGAGGACGGTAGGCGTACCGATGACGATGGTGGCAGCGTCCACCAGTGCCATCGCCAGCTTGCCGATGTCACTGACCGCCAGGTCGAACTGCTTGGCGGTCACACCGCGGCGGGCGAGTGCTTCCACAAGATAGCCGACCATGGCGCGGGTGCTGCCGTGCATGGAAATATAGGGAATGACGACGATATTGCCCGGCTCGTCGTATGCCCAGCTGTGATAGGCATCGATGATGAACTGCGGTTTATCGTGCAGCGGCCCGTGGCTGGGCGCGAGGATCTCTATTTTGTAGTCCTTGATTTTTTCCAGGTTCTTCTGGATCTGAAGGCGGAAGGGCATCATGATTTCCGCCCAATAGCGCTTGGCGGCTTCGTATTCCTGCCCGGCGTCCCGGACGAACATATCCGTAGTGGCGATGTGCGAGCCGAAGAAATCGCAGGTGAAGAGTACTTTATCCTCGCGCAGGTAGGTGAGCATCGTTTCCGGCCAGTGCACCCATGGGGCATGAATGAACTCGAGCGTCCGTCCGCCCAGGGAAAGCGTTTCTTTATCCCCGACGGTCTTGAACCTGTCCTCGGCCACCATGAAGCGGTCCATGAGCATTGTTTTACACTTATCGGTGCAGACGGCTTTAGCCTCCGGGTATTTGGCCAGCACCTCCCGGATGGAGCCGGAATGGTCGGGTTCGGCGTGGTTGAAAATGACGTAGTCGATACGTTTGATGTCCAGCTGGTCGAGGTTACCCAGCAATACCTGCTTCATCGGGGGATTGACGGTATCGATAAGGGCGGTTTTTTCCGTGCCTTTGATCAGGAAGGCATTATAGCTGGTGCCATCGGGCAGCGGTATCAGCGAGTCGAATAATCTTCTATCCCAATCAACCGCGCCGACGTAATAGATGTCTTTTTTTATCTCTCTCGGTTTCATTACTGACTCCTTTTTTTACTTCAGGATAAACTGTCAAACAAGCATAAAGGAATGAAAGTATAAGACATTACATTTATTAGCATGCAACAAGTAAATATATAAAAATAGGATAAAAGTCACAGTAACTGTTATCACAGGACATAACATCATTATGAGAGTAGTGATAAGGTATTGGAAAAATAAATAATCTAGTCTTAAAGGAGGCAAAGAAAAATGGCAACCAATAAAAAGAAATCTAAACTTACGACCGCTGCCGGCGCGCCGGTCGTGGACAACCAGAACATTATGACCGCCGGCCCCGTGGTCCCGCCCTTTTACAGGATGTATGGTTTCTGGAAAAACTCGGCCATTTTGACCGTGAGGTTATCCCGGAGCGGCGTATGCACGCCAAGGGTTCCGGCGCTTTCGGGACATTCACCGTGACCCACAACGTCACCCGCTATACTAAAGCTAAAATCTTTTCTGCGGTCGGCAAGAAGACCGAATGTTTCCTGCGCTTTTCCACCGTGGCCGGTGAACGTGGTGCCGCCGATGCCGAGCGCGATATCCATGGTTTCGCCATGAAGTTCTATACCGAGGAAGGCAACTGGGACCTCGTAGGTAACAACACGCCCGTATTTTTCCTGCGCGACCCGCTAAAGTTTCCCGACCTCAATCACGCTGTTAAAAGAGATCCCCATACCAATATGCGCAGCGCTAAGAACCAGTGGGACTTCTTCACCTCACTGCCGGAGGCGCTGCACCAGGTGACCATCGTCATGAGCGACCGCGGCATTCCTTTTTCCTACCGCCACATGCATGGCTTTGGTAGCCATACTTTCAGCCTCATCGCCGCTAAAAACGAGAGATTCTGGGTTAAATTCCATCTCAAAACACAGCAGGGTATCCGCAACCTGACGGATGAAGAAGCCCAGGCAATCGTGGCCAAAGACCGCGAGAGCCATCAGCGTGACCTGTATGAAAGCATCGAAAAAGGGGATTACCCCCGCTGGACGATGTATTTCCAGATCATGCCGGAAAAAGACGCGGTTAAAATGCCTTATAATCCCTTCGACCTGACCAAGGTCTGGTACCATAAGGACTATCCGTTAATCGAGGTTGGCGTCCTGGAGCTTAACCGTAATCCCGAAAACTATTTCGCCGATGTTGAACAGGCTGCCTTTAATCCGGCCAATATCGTGCCGGGTATCGGTTTCTCACCCGATAAGATGTTGCAGGGCAGGCTTTTCTCCTACGGCGATGCCCAGCGCTATCGGTTGGGAGTCAATCATCAACAAATACCGGTGAACGCTCCCCGCTATCCCGTCAACAGCTTCCATCGGGACGGCGCCATGCGGGTTGACGGCAATCACGGCAGCACACTGGGTTACGAACCCAATAGCTACAACGAGTGGCAACAGCAGCCGGATTTTGCCGAACCGCCGCTTAAACTAGAGGGCGCCGCCGATCACTGGAATTTCCGTGAAGATGATGATGATTATTATACCCAGCCGGGCAAGCTCTTCCGCCTGATGAAACCCGCACAGCAGAAAGTGCTCTTTGAAAACACCGCTCGTGATATAAGCAATGCACCGCGGGAAATCCAATTAAAGCATATCAGCCATTGTATGAAAGCTGATAAAGCTTATGGACAGGGCTTAGCTAAATCTCTAGGTGTAAAATTAAGCGAAATTCCAAAATAGTAATACACAACTAATAATTTGATGATAATGGGAGTGAAGCCTGTTCCAGGGCGGGCTTCACTCCTTTTCCCTTTTTCATTTGTGTCCTCCCCTTTACCCCCCGCCCCGAAAACGCTAAAATATAAGTGTCAGCCCCCTCCTTAAAAATGCCGGGAAATCATCGCTTAGCAGGCAGGCATCTTGGATAAAAAAGTCCTCGACTGGTTGTTGGCCGGCCCCGCGTGGCTCAAATACGCCGTTGAACTGCAGCTATTGGATTTAACACCGGATGTTTCCCCCGTCCTAAAGGACAGCTCCATTCAAAAACTTATCGCCCGCCTTAAGAGCGATACCGCCGGCATCCCTGCCATCAAGAGCGGGCGGGTATATTACACGGAGCCCGGTAAAGCCTACTGGGACCTCTTTTTGCTGGCGGACATCGGGCTGACCGTTAAATACCTGGAGCTGGAGAGTGAAGCCGAGTCAATCTTCCGATTTCAAGCCCCTGACGGCACTTTTACCATGCCCCCCAACGTCAAGGACAACTACTTTTGCATGTCTGCAATTTTAATCGCCTCGCTGGCGAAGATGGGCTACCGCGATGACCCCCGCGTCGTTAAGTACTGCCGTACCGCAATCAGTGAACAGATACCGGGCGGCGGCTGGGACTGCTATGGCTATGGGTACGACACTTGCTCCTGCCCCATGGAAGATATGAACGTTCTGATGCTGCTGGGCCAGTACGGGGAATACCGGGAAAACCCGCAGCTTTATAAAGCCATCGATAAATTGCTGGACCACTGGGAGCAAGGCGATAACCGCTGCGGCTTCGGGGTGGGGAACCGCTTTAAGAGCCTCACCTACCCGGCCGTTAAATACGGCATCCTGCGCGTACTGGATGCGCTTTCCCTTTTTCCGTATGCAATGAAGACCCGGGGATTTCAAAACATGCTGGACTACGTCCGCAGTAAAGCTGTTGACGGGCGCTATTTTGCCGGGCCGGCGGATATGGTCTATACTGATTTTGACTTCAGCCAGACCAGAGACCCCAGCCGCTGGATAACGTTTTTAGTCAACCGTGTCGAAAAAAGAACCAGCACGTAATACTGCCGTAAAAGAAGGAGTTTAATATACACTAAGATAATATTTTTTAGTTGTGTTTTTGAGTTTTGAGATTTGATTTTTAAGTTGAGGGGTGGGGAAATTAAAGGGAGGAGGTCTTACCGTGTATCGTATTGAAGTATCGGTCAAAGAAGGGTTCGCCGACCCACGTTCTGAAGGGCTGCAAAAAGATATCCTCGACCTTGGCATCAAGACGGTCAAACACGCGCGGGTCAGCAGCGTCTATCACCTGGAAGGCAAGCTCACCGCTAAAGAGCTGGAAACCGTCTGCCGTGAGCTCCTCGCCGACCCCATCGTGGAAGAATATGCCGTTAATGATACCCCCGCCCCCGCCGGTGCCCGGCTGGTCGAGGTGGCTTACAACCCCGGCGTGATGGACCCGGTCGAGGAAAGCGTAAAAAAAGGCATCCGCGACCTCGGCATCGGCACCGTTAGCGCCGTGAGGACCAACAAAAAGTACCTTTTCTGGGGGGACATTTCCGACGAGACACTTCGCTCGATTTCCGATAAGCTGCTGGTCAACAGCGTCGTCCAGCACGTCGTCGCCCATAAAGAGGCGGTGGCGCTCAAACCGGCGACCTATAAGTTCAACCTGACCCGCGTGGACATCGCCGCCATGAACGATGACGCCTTGATGGAGTTGAGCAAGGGCCGGTTCTGGCTGAATATCTACGAGATGCGCATTATCCGGGACTACTTTAAAAAGCTAGGACGGCAGCCCACGGACGTGGAGCTGGAGACCATTGCCCAGACGTGGAGCGAGCATTGCTGTCACAAGACCTTCAAGTCCCGAATCACCCTGGGTAAAAAGACGATTAACAGCCTGATGAAAAGCACGGTGATGAAGGTGACACAGGAGCTGGATAAGCCGTGGTGCCTTTCCGTTTTTAAAGATAACTCCGGCGTTATCGACTTCGACGGCCGGTACGCCATTAATTTTAAAGTAGAGACGCATAACCACCCCTCCGCCGTCGAGCCTTACGGCGGTGCGGCCACCGGCATCGGCGGGGTTATCCGCGATACCATCGGGACGGGGCTGGGCGCCAGGCCCATACTAAATACCGATGTCTTCTGCTTCGGCCCGCCGGACCTGCCTCACGAGGACCTGCCTAAGGGCGTTTTACACCCCCGCCGCCTTTTTAAAGGTGTGAGGGCCGGGGTGGCGGATTACGGCAACCGCATGGGCATTCCCACCTCCAACGGTTCTATCTTTTTTGACCCGCGCTACGTGGGCAACCCGCTGGTCTACTGCGGCACGGTGGGCATTTTGCCCGCCGCCATGGCCCCCAAAGGTCAGCAGCGGCCCGGCGACCTCGTGGTGGTGGTGGGCGGCAAAACGGGACGCGACGGCATCCACGGCGTCACCTTTGCCTCCGGCGACCTCGATAAAGAGTCGGAAACGCTTTCCCAGAGCTCGGTGCAGATCGGCAACCCCATCGTGGAAAAAAAGGCGCTGGACGCCATTTTACAGGAACGCGACCTCGGGCTTTACGTCCGCGTCCATGACGTGGGCGGCGGCGGCCTTTCTTCGGCCGTCGGTGAAGTGGGTGAGGAAACCGGTGTACGTGTAGATTTAGAGAAAGTCCCGCTGAAGTATTCCGGATTATCTTACATGGAAATCTGGATTTCCGAGTCACAGGAGCGCATGCTGCTGGCCGTCCCGCCGGACAAACTCGAAAAACTCCTGGCGATTTGCGCCAAAGAAGACGCCGAAGCTACTGTCATCGGAGAGTTTACCGACAATAAAAGGCTGCAGCTTTATTATCACGGCAACCTGGTCTGCGACCTGGACATGGCTTTCCTGCACGGCGGCCTGCCGCAACTGGAAAGAGACGCTCTCTGGGAGCCGGTTAAAAACCCGGAGCCGGACTTCCCCGTGCCGTCCGACCTCAAAGAAGACTTGAAGAGAATTTTGGGTTCCTGGAATGTATGCAGCAAGGAGTGGGTCATTCGCCAGTACGACCACGAGGTGCAGGGCACCAGCGTGCTTAAGCCGCTGGTGGGCGCCGCCAACGACGGCCCCGGCGACGCCGCGATCATCAAACCCCTCCCTGATTCCCCCAAGGGCGTTATCGTCTCCAACGGCATCAACCCCAAGTACGGGGACATCGATACCTACTGGATGGCGGCCTCCGCCATCGACGAAGCGTTAAGGCAGATTATCGCAGTGGGCGGCAACCTGGAAAAGGTGGCGCTGCTGGATAACTTCTGCTGGGGCAACCCGGAAAAACCCGACCGCCTGGGGGCTCTGGTGCGGGCGGCCCAGGCCTGCTATGATATCGCTAAAATCTACGGCACGCCGTTCGTTTCCGGCAAAGACAGCCTCTATAACGAGTACGATACCGGCCACGGCACCATCCGCATCCCCCACACTCTGCTTATTTCCGCCATGGGCGTCATGGAGGATGTCTCTAAAGCCATCACCATGGACTGCAAAAACGAGGGCGACCTGATTTATATCGTCGGGGAGACGTTTAACGAAATGGGCGGCTCGCATTATTTTTCAACTCACGGGTATGTTGGTAACAGTATCCCGAAGGTCAATGCCGAAAAAGGCCGCGCTATCATGAATGCTCTGGCCGGAGCCACGGGAAAAGGCCTGGTCAAGGCCTGCCACGACCTTTCTGAGGGGGGCATCGGGGTTGCGGCGGCGGAAATGGCTTTCGCCGGCGGGCTGGGCATGGCTTTAAGCCTGAAAAACGTGCCCTTGGGCGAAGCTATCGACCGGGATGACTATGTTCTGTTCGCGGAATCCAACTCCCGCTTCCTGGTGGAAGTCTCGCCGCAGGATAAAAAGGGCTTTGAAAGCGCGCTTAATGGCGTGGCCTGCGCGGAGATAGGCCGGGTAACGCAAGATAAAAAAATGGCCGTGACCGGCCGCCAGAACCGGCTAATCTTGAGCGCGGATATCGCCGAGCTTAAAGAGGCCTGGCAGAAACCCTTGAGGTGGTAAGGACTTATAAAAATGAAAAGCACCCCGTAAGGACCAACCCTCACAGCGTGCTTTCCGGAATGATTCGATATTATTATATATTTAGAAAGAGTTTTTATCAATAATATTAACATTATACGTCACTTAATAATGAGTATTTTTAAAGGGGTTCCTTCTCTCCCCTTGTGGGAGAGATAAGAGTGAGGGGTAATGCTGTATTCACCCTCACCCTTCGGCTTTACTCAGGGTATACCTGGCCTCTCCCATCAAGGGAGAGGTATAGACGTTAAAAGTCTGTCGAGGGATTGAGATATGAATAAAGTAAAAGCGTTAATGCTGCGGGCGCCCGGAACCAACCGTGATGTAGATACGCAAATCGCCCTGGAAATGGTCGGCGCGGAAGTGGAGTCGGCGCTGGTGACGGAGCTTTTCCGCCAGGAAAAACGCCTATCGGATTACCATCTGGCCATCATCCCCGGCGGCTTTACCTACGGCGACGATATCTCCGCCGGGCGCATTATGGCTAACGAGATACGGCTGCGGCTAGGGGAGGATATTAAAAAGTTTATCGCGGACGGGCGTTTGCTCCTCGGAATCTGCAACGGTTTTCAGGTGCTCGTCAAAACCGGTATCCTGCCCGGGATTCCCGGCCAGAGCGCCCAGCCGGTGACGTTGACCAATAACGATTCCGGCAAATTCGAGTGTAGGTGGGTCTATCTTAAGGTCAACCCAAAAAGCCCATGTGTCTTTACCAAAGGGATTAAAATGATGTACGTGCCAGTAGCCCATGGCGAGGGCAAGCTGATGCCGGAGCCCGGCGTGCTGGAAAAGCTTAATATCGTCGTGCAATACACGGATGAGAAGGGAAACACCGGGGCCGGTTATCCCGCCAACCCCAACGGCTCAGTCGAGGACATCGCCGGCATCTGCGATGCCTCGGGTCGTATCTTCGGGCTGATGCCCCACCCGGAGGACTTTATCCGCTGGACGCAGCACCCGCGGTGGACGCGGGAAAAAGAGCGGCTGGACCTTTACGGTTTACAGATATTCAGCAATGCGGTGGCCTGGTCAAAAGGGATATAAAGCAACCCCAAGAAACTGTCATTCCAACAAAATCTGGGATACTAAACTCTCCCGTTTTTTTTCTGGGTATTGACGTCCCTCTTTCATAAAGAGGGACAGGAGGGAGATTTTGTAAACACTTTTCCCTTGAATTTACCGTGATGGCTGGTAATGGCGGTGGGCCCCTACTCTATCCCCTGCTCTTTAATATAGTCGATGGCGTCCTGGATGGTAACGATTTTTTCCGCGGCTTCGTCCGGTATTTCGAGTTTCTTTTCCGGGGTGCTGAAGGCTTCTTCCAGCGACATTATGAGTTCCACCAGGTCCAGAGAATCGGCGCCTAAATCCTCAACAAAGCTGGCCGTGGGCACGACGTCCTTTTCTTCCACGCCGAGCTGCTCCACAACCATTGCCTTTATCTTATCAAAGACACTTGCCACGTTGCCCCCCTTTTTTGAGATTGCTAGCGGTTGGCCAGAGCACTAACCGCCCCCAGTACACCATTTACAAACTTGGCCGAGCTTTCGCTACCGAAGGTCTTGGCCAGCTCAACCGCTTCATTGACAACTACTTTCACTGGCACTTTATTATTATATAAAATCTCAAAGATTGCAAGTCTCAGGATGTTGCGGTCGATGGTGGCTATCTGGTCGACCGGCCAGGCCGGGGCGAACTTATGAATCTTGCCGTCGATCCCTTCCCGGTTTTGCACCGTGCCGTTCACCAGCTCCCGGACGAAGTCCGCGTTTTCCGCGGTCAACGCAGTGTCCGCTATCAGCCGCTCGGTAACCGCTTCCGGCGGGCGGGCGACGGCA
>Ga0187866_1002685_pt1 | contig 14236 bp, 6 predicted proteins | sample June2016WEW_11_1_3_FD_133013 | JGI IMG/M metagenome (GOLD analysis project Ga0187866, IMG submission 133013) | Peatland microbial communities from SPRUCE experiment site at the Marcell Experimental Forest, Minnesota, USA - June2016WEW_11_150 | ecosystem: Environmental > Terrestrial > Soil >...
GAAACCCGCCTCACTACCGAACTTATCGGAGCGCGGCATCCAGTCACCATAATGATCCCACCACCTATTGTTAAGGATTAGCCATTCGATTCCCAATTCTTTGAACTTGGGGATGGAATTGTAGACTTCCGCGGGCCGAAAGTTATGACCAAACGCGTATGTCCACCAGATGGGATGATAAAGGCTTTCGGAATACTTCAGAAAGGTCAAGCCCTGTGCCCTCAGCATTGCACTGTAAGTTGCCAGCGGTTCGTAGAAGTCGCCACGATGGACTGTAACAAAACCTCGCGGCGTCGTAAGGGTTTCCCCTGGCGCCAGCGTCTTTTGGGGACGGGTCTCAAGATAGGTGCGCGTACGGCGCTCACCCTGGGTTTCAACGGGAATCCAGCAAGGCACAGCCTCCGGCTCGATGTGGCCGCTCGCCAAGCCCACCTCGCCATCCCAGTAATCGTTCACGGGAATCCCACCGCCATTTCCCTGACTGTGATCGTCCGCAGGCATCCCGGCCCCATTTCCTTTTGCCAGCATTTGCCCCATGGAATTCTCTGCCAGGAAAGAAGCTGGCAGGGCAAAGACCGTGTCCCGGCCCCAGAGCATGCTTACGCCCTGGAAGGTCCATAGCCCTTTCGGTTCCTTGTTGGGAGGTTCGATCGTTTGAGCAACCTGCACTACACGGGTGATTTGAAGAGCGCTCGAACCGAGGTTCTTATAGGTTGCCGTGAAAACTGCGCTTTGAGGGAAGGGTGGGCAAAGATCGATATTGAGAGTTCTTTCCAATCGCAGGTCACCGTCGGACGCTCTGGAAGGGATAATGACCCTCTCACACTCACCGAGCCGGGTGCTCGCCTTGTGAAGTGCAAGCCCGGAGTACTGAATGGCGAAATTCTGAATTTCTTTCCCATCCGCCGTCACGTAATCAGAGGGTACAGCATTCGCCTCCGGCGTGTGGCTGCTGAGGCTCAGTTCCTGGCCGTTCTCCAGGAGCGCGGTTGATAGCGCATGTTGGGGGGTCAAACGGATAACCAAGCTACGAGCGCGAATGGTGATGCTGCCCCCCTCGTGATACGAGACGGTCATACCCCCACCGTTCATTTCCTTGGCCCTAATTGAATTGCAGCCAAGCATCACAGCACTGAGGATGACGACCAGAATGAGGCCAACATAAGTCAGAGGGGAAGGAAATGTTCTTTCCACGAGAACCTCCAAGGTACGAAAGTCGCGATGATCAGGTTTGCCAGCGCGGGAAATAGAGGACGCAGCAGCTTCCTGTCGGCGACACACGGGAGTTTTATTTTGAGGAGGATGGCATAGGATCAAACTGTGTCACTTTCGTCGGTTCGGCTAACGCGACGAGCCCGTCGACATCAATAACTTTATAGAGATCCAAGCAGAAAAGATCCGGAGCGTCATCATAGCTCACAGGTTTGTCGAGAAGAAAACCCAGAGATCTCATCCCGCCATGAGTTATCAATTCCGCAAACAAAGTTGGCTCAAGGTCACCAGCCGTGAGCGCCACCACCTGGCTGCGGATCCCCGTAGTCTCAACACGGATCCTGGGGGCATGCGAGAGACCCTGGAGCCATCGCGTTATGGCGATGAGTTGAGCAGCCTCCATACCCATAGGACGATCACCAATTGCAGCGAGCAGTTGGGTGTAAGCGCCTGGTATCGGCTTCCCGGGTGAGGCGTCACCAAAGAACAACACGTCGAGGGCAAGCACCTGCTCCCCCCGATTCACACGGTCAGAGACTGCGCTGGCGGCTCGCTGCTTCCCTTGATCGTTCAGCACGACAGTGATAGGAGCGTTGTCCGGGATGGCGATGGCTTTGAGCCAGACTCCGGTGGCGCTCAAGCCATTGTTCAGTTCAAAGCGGTACGAGCGGGTCTCCACACCTTGGTGCTTGGTATTGGTAATCGCCCAGGGGTGTTTCACGGCAACCGCCTTGTAACGCACCAGGGTTTTGAGGTGGGCCCTCTCGGAAGCGACCCAATTCGCCTTTTCGGCGCCACTGGAAGGGACGGGCTGACGCTGGATGCTGCTTGCGAAGCGCCTCGCCAGCCCGAGAATCGTCAGGTTATCCTTGGGCAAGCCAACCTTAAGCTCGTCTATATTCTTGATTTCGGAGTTCACTGGAATTTCGTCTTCTGGTCCCGCCAGGTTGAAATACTTGTTGATGAACCGGTATGCCGCTTGGCGGTTGTCCACCTGGTAGTTATGGGTTCCAGGGTCAAGATTCTCGTGCCAAGCAAAGACGCCCTCCACGCCCAAGAGCCGGAAAAACGGCTTTATATCATCGTATATGTAAGGCTTCACGAGAGGGGCTCGAAAACAGCAATTGTCTTCGGCGTTATAGATCAGCAGCGTGGGTCGAGGCGCCCGCATCGCGGCAAGTTGGGTATAGTCCTGACCGTCGCGGAAGTCGGTGGCATTCTGCTCGAGGTCGTCGTCGATCTCCTCTGGGTGCTCGGCACCGGAAGTGAGGGAGGCGAATCCGGCGACAGGAATGGAGACTGAAACTCTCTCGTCGAGAGAACTCAGCACGATCGTCTGCCACCCGCCGCCCGACACACCGGTAACCGCCAGCCGCTGGCGGTCAACATTGGGATGATCGTAGAGGTAGTCGAGTCCCCTCCGCATGGCAAGGTAAAACAGACCCACCCCGTTTACTCCCACAAGGTCAAGATGGCCAGCAAAGTTGTGGTCGTTTTCCGGTTGATTCAACTCGCCGCAGTCCAACCATTCCAGGCTCAAAGCGAGCATGCCTCTCTTGGCGAAATTGATGGACTGCTTCTGCTTATCCTCGACTGCTTTCCCAAGTGAGAACGCATGCCCGTTCACACATAGAATCGCTGGGATCTTGCCGCGGATTTCGACTGGTTCGTAAAGAATGGCCGTAGATTGGAAGCCGGGGATGATCGTGTAGCGAAGCTTTCGCATGCGGTATCCGGTACCCGTTGACATGATACCGAGGTCCTCAAATTTAACGGGCGCATCGACCCATTCGCCCGGCCACCCGTGGAAAACAATATCGTCCAGGAGGTGCCGACGGATCCGCTTCGCTTCGGAAGTCCACTGCTGAGGACTCGGAGGAGTCGAAAGGGGTACGACATGCGCCAGAACGTATTCGCGCAGCAGGTGCTCGGTGACCTCCGCCGCCTGGATACGTTGACTCAAGATAGGTTCAACCTGCTTGGGCGAACTCTGGGAGTTCGCCAGGCTGGCCGTCAAGAAGACCACCAGAATTAACCATCGTATGAAACGCATATTCTGCCCCGATCTAGAGAGTCTACTCAGGCCTTGCCCCTTGCCCTATGCGCGGTTAGGGTGCTGCAACCTTCCAGGTTGCGAACTCAATGAAACACTCCTCCACATGAAGTGGGCTGGCTCGGGAGTTTGGGGGCCGGGCATTTTAGTGTGCAGCGTGCCACTCCACCAGTTCTTTGGCAACCTCCCTTTCGAGCGGCACGACCTTGACTTCCAGCGCCTCAGGGGCGTTTGCTGACTGGTAGGCGCTTACCACCTGCGCAAACGCTGCGAGTGCCTCCTCCTGAAACATCTTCCGGGTTAGCGGGTCCTGCGGGTTCATCACCAGCAAAGGCCGTGGCACCAGGGAGGCGAAGACGTCCGTGAGATCGAAATCTTGCAGCGCTCCTGGCAACAGGATATAGGCGGGCTGCTCGTAAAGTTCCGCCGTGGCGAGCGCACCGTACGATGCGGGGATTCCTTCCACCGCCGTCGCTGAGATTTCCGAGTCTACCGAAGCGGCAAACAACGCGGTGACCCCTGCCCAGCCTCTTCCCATGAGCGTCACACGCTGGGGGTCAACATCCGAACGCGTGCGCAGGTAGCGGACGACGCCGAGTGCGTCGCCGACGCGCATTCCCAGAAGAGTCCGTCCCAGAAAGAACGCCGCGTAGGCGAAGTCAGCATCCGTTCCATCGCGGGGGAGGAAGTAGATGCCTGCTTGTTCGCGCACGTCGCGAGGGGCCCAGGTCTCTCCGAAACCCCGCACATCCGCGACGGCCACAAGCTTGCCTTGCCGTGCAAGCGAGGCGAACAGATCCGGGCTGTCCTGTTCGCCCAGCCGATCGCGCAAATAGACGACCGCGTGTGGGCGCCCCTGCAATCCTTTCCGGTAAATCAAGCGAGTCGGAACCACGATGCCGGGCTCAGTCTCGAGCAGTAACTTTTCAATGACCAGATTCCCCACTTCGTTCTCGCCGATGGTTCTTGCGGGAGGCGCCGTTGTATCGGTGGAAAGCGCCAGTCGATTGCGGATTTTCTCGGCAAGATTTGCGTGAAAGGCAGAAGAACGACGCAGCGTTTCCAGTTCACGCAGTACCCGCTCCGCTTGGGCATGATTGAAGTCGTAAACCCGCTTCCCACCCAACGAAGTGATCACCTGGCCGGTCGGCGTGCATTGCAGGGTTTCATCTTTCTCCGTGGCGATTTCCGGCTCGTGGGCTTCCGCGTCGACGCCTTTCAGCCAGTGGTCGAACCAGGCATAGGTAGCTTCCCGCAGCGGCTGGCTATACATGTGGCGGTGGTCGAATTCCGCCATCTTGAGCCGCTCAGGCACGCCGAGCTTTCTATATAACTCCTGAAGTTCAGCGAATGCCTGGCGGGTGCCTTCGATCGGCAAGAAATCGCGCGTGGCGGCCCCCATCATCACCGGCCGTGGCGCGATCATGCTGACGAATTCTGAGTTGTCCAGCCCGCTCGATAACAAGCCCGGAATGTCCTGCTCCGGATCAGCTTCGACGTCGAGCGCCCTGGCTTGGATCTTCTTCCGCAGCGAAGTGACGAAGGTGACGATCGACGCAACCTTCACGCGAGGATCCAGCATGGAAACGTACGCGGTGAGCGTGCCGCCCCCGGAGCTACCGGTCATGCCGACGTGCGAGGCGTCCACTTCCGGCAGACTCACGAGGTAATCGAGGGCGCGAATTCCGTCCCAGATCATGTACCGGGCCAGGTTCTGCCCGAGCAGGGTTTCTTGCAGTCCCGCCATGGCATGCTGGTTGTCGGTGCCCTTCAGGAAGATCTCATGATGAAGGAAGTCATAATACTGATAACGCTCCCCCTGTCCCATGGGGTCATAAGTCAGAACTACATAACCGCGCCTAGCCAGCCCGATGAACAGGTGTTGATAAGTATCGTACGCCTTCCCGTTCACCGAGTGGCCGCATGGTGCAAGGACGGCGGGAAACGGCCCCGGCCCGGTATGAGGAATATAGAGATTAGCGGTGACATAGTATTCCGGCAGGCTTTCGAACACGACCTTGCGAACGGTGTACCCCTCGCGCCGGAACTCACCCATGATGCGCGCGTTGAGGGGCGCGCGCTCGCCGGGCAGTCCCCCAATCAGCTCCAGGAATTTCTTTCGGTTGGATGCTTGCCATATTTGGAAGTCAGCCTCACTGCCAATGGCCCGCAATTTCGCAACGCGTCTCTCCGTAAGTGGATCAGTCTGGCTCAGGAGGAAATTAAGTAGCATTCCCCCGTATTGACTCTCGCGGGGTGTACCCTGAATGACCTTAAGATCGGCATCGCGGAGGTGCTCTTGCGCCGCCAGACTTGACCACGTAAGCAAGAAAACAAGAAGCATACCCAAAGCCCGAGCAGCCCACCCAGCGGGATTTTTCCTGCCAAGAGCCAAGCTTCTCGCTGGACCGCTTTCAGCCTTAATGATCATTTTTCGCTACTCCTTCGGAGTTCGGAGGGTCAGCTTGCTGCGACGGCACAGGCTGCGCGTGGGACAACCACTGGGGAACCTGCCCCAGACGCCTCGGCTCAGAGCCGTCGAATACCGTAAGCTCCGCGTCGAGACTTAAACTAACTGGCTCGGCCGGGAACAGGACAGGCTTACCTTCCCCCGCTCTTGCTCCACAGCCGAGCCAGTTACAGCGTGTCACCTAGAAAGTCAGTTTCAGTGCCATCTGGATGATGCGTGGATCCCGCGCGGTCGTAATCCGGCCGAACGTGTCGTCACTCAGTATCGTGTCCGGGTTATTCAACAGCGGATGATTGAAGACGTTGAAAAACTCCGCCCGGTACTGCAACTTGAACCGCTCGCTCAGCGAGAACACTTTGTGAACGCCGAAATCGACGTTGAAGGTTCCGGGGCCGATCAAAGTGTTCCGACCGACGTTCCCAAAAGTGTTGTCTGGCGGCATGGTGAAGGCGCTGGTCGTGAACCACTGGGCAATCTTATTGCCGCGCGAGCCGGTCGTATATTGCGGCGTGGAGACAAGCTGAGCTTGGTCATTGGAATTCGCAGGAATGCTGAACGCGGTATCTGCGCCCGAAGTGATGTTCAGCGGGAAGCCGCTTTGCCAGGCCCAGATCCCCGATGTCTGCCATCCGCCGAGGAGGGCCTTTGCTAACCCGTGTTGGGGCGAGGGGAGTTGCCATATGTAATTGAGTACGAAACGGTGCGGGACGTTGTATTCGGAAACAGCCCGGAATGCATTCAGATTGTACGGATCAACTATGTTAATGGTGTCCATGTCGGTTTGCCAGGAGACCGTATCCATGCTCTTGCCCCAGTTGTAATTCGCGCTCACGCTCACGCCTCTGGAGAAGCGTTTCTCCACCGAAACCTGCAAGGCGTTATAAACGGAGTTTGCACCGGACCGGTCCTGGGTCATCTGTAGGAAATTCTGGTAAGGCCGGCGAGCGTCCTCGTTGTCGGCCGTGGCAGTGGGACTGGGCAGTGGCGCGTTGGCGTCCGTATTGTAGGCAAGATGCCTTCCTACCGAAGCTACATAAGCGATCCGCGCCAGCACGTCCTTCGCGAACTGATGTTCCACGGTGAAATTCCAGTTCGTGATTCTAGATGGTGTCCAGTTGTGATCGTAGGACACACCTAAGAGGGGAATATCAATGGCCACGTCGGAGGAAGGAAGCGTAGGACCAAACTGTGCCGGGAAGGGGTCCGTCTTCCCCGCATACGGATTCATAAAGGGCACCTTGTACAATGTGTACTGCGGGCTGAACGGCGCGCTGATCGCCATGCTGCCAAAAGCCTCGAAAAACGGCGGCTGATAGAATATGCCCGCCCCGCCGCGGACCGTCGTCTTGCTGTTTCCGCCCGGGTTATACGCGAAGCCGAGGCGCGGCCCTAACTCCTTCCAGCTTGTTCGAAACCCTCCCTGGGGACAACCCGGGTCGCCCGCATAAAGGTACCCCTCCGGCGCATTGGGAAATCGCTGCGACTGCAGGCCCAGGCCCGGCCGGAAACACTCGACCCGGCCCTCTGAGTCGGTGAAAGGAAAGAAGGGATCCCAGCGCAATCCGAAGCTCAGGACCAGATCCCGGTTGACCCGGTATTTGTCCTGAAAGAAAAGGGAGAATACGGTCTGACTCTCGTCAAGGTACTGACCGCCCCCCTGCAATAAGCTGTTGGTGTAGCCGATCAGGAAGTCCGCAACCGAGTTACCGGAGTTTTTCGCGCCATTAAATTTAAACAGCCCGTTTTGGTGCCAGGTGTTGTTCATGACCCAATTAACCCGCATGAACTCGCCGCCCATGGCAATCTCGTGCGAACCGGTCATCCAGTGCAGGCTGTCGCTGAAGCGGGACTCCTGCGTCCTGCTCAGGGAGTAGTGACCCGTTGCAATACTGAAGTAACCTGACACCGCGAGATTCAACTCGGGCGGCTTCGTAACCGCGGTGGGGAGGCCAACATCCGTCCAGCTGAACGGTGCACCGCTCGCGACGACACCGCTGCCCCGGTTGAAGGAGAAGAGGGCGCTGTTCATCATGTTTGTGCCGACATTGTAAGTGTCGCTGACGGCCACTGTCTGAGTGAGCTGATTGCGCCCCGCTGCCGAAGTGAGGATATTTGTGTTTCCGACCACCCGATCCAATACGTAGCGCGAGTAGAAATAGCGCCCGTAGAGGCGGTGTTTGCTCAAATTGTAGTCCGCTCGGCCCATGAACTGTTTTTCGCTCCAGTTAATGGGCTTCTTGTAGTAAATCACCCCGGTCGAATCGGTCGCGCGCGGGACCGACTCGAGGAGCTTGAGGCTGGCCGCTGTGAAATGGTTACCATCACCCGTCCCGTCCACCGGAATCTGGTTGTCGGTATAGGGCACTTTCGGGCTCGTGTAGGGATTGACGAGCTGCTTGCTTAGAGCCGAGAAATCACCATCCCGCATAGCGTCCGTCGGGACGGTGGCCGAATTCGCTCCCGAGACGTCGCGGGATATCGTCTCCTGATAGGTCCCGAAGAGGAACAGCTTGTCTTTCTTGATCGGACCACCGAGGGTGCCTCCGAACTGGTTCCGCTTCAACTGGTCTTGAGCGGCGGCAAAGAAATTCCGGGCATTCAAGTCTCCATTGCGTAGAAAGTCGAACGCCGTACCATGCCATACGTTGGTGCCCGACTTGGTAACGACATTCACTACGGCGCCGGCCGCGCGTCCAAACTCGGCACTGTAGCTATTGGTTTGAACGCTGAATTCTTCTACGGCATCCGGATTGGGGAACGGACGGTTGATATCCAAATACTGATCCTGGTTGCTGCCCCCATCGAGGAAGTAGTTGACGGTCTCGGCGCGGGCGCCATTGGTTGAAATCGCTTGCGCGCTCGGGAACCCTTTCGTCATATTGCTTGACACGTCTCCTCCCCCGTTCGCGTTACCCGCACCCAGATCTTCCGTTCCTGGCGTCAACAGAATCAGCGCCGCGGCATTGCGCCCGTTGAGCGGCAAATCGACGATATTCCGCTCCGTGATCAGTTGACTCAGTGCGCCCGAGCGTGTCTCCACCATCTGCGCGTTGGCTTCAACGGTCACCAACTGGGTTGAAGTTCCGATTTTGAGAGTGACTGTGACCGCGGAGTTCTGATCTGTCCTCACTTCGATGCCGCGCTGCTCGAAGCGCTCGAAACCTGCCACTTCCACGGTGATGCTGTAGACTCCGACGGGCAACAGCGGAATCACATATTGACCATCGCTTCCGCTCATTGTTGCGCGCGTGAGCCCGGTCGCGAGTGCCGTTGCCGTTACCTTGGCGTTGGGGACGGCAGCCCCACTCGGGTCCAAAATCGATCCCGCAATGGTCCCAGTAGGCTCAGCCGCACGAAGAAGCGCACAAAAGCAAAGCGACATGAGTAACAACGAGACAAGCGATCTAATGGACATTTGCCTAACCTCCACACAACGATTGCCTGGTGGGCATTTTGAATCCCAGGGGATCGTCCAACCCCAAGGCCACAATCGGACCAAGAAACGGGGAAGAACGAGACAAAAGCGCAGAATATTTCTCTTCAAATCGCAGTACAGGTACACCCGTTTTCTAGCACTGTCAAGACATTTTTCAAATAGACCTCGTCCTACGGCCCCAATTCCCACCGCCACACCTTTAAAGGCAAATCGCCCCACCATACCTTCGGAATGGTCATGGGTGCCGTATGCTGCTTATAACAAGCAGCTTAGCATTAGGAATCTAGCTGCGCAGAGGAAGGGTGCAGCCCTTCAAATGATCGCTCTCCGACTCGACCCGCTCCTTGAAAGACATCTTGACAGTAGGTAGGAGCCTGCCCATTATAAGAGACCACATCAGCTTGAGACGTTACTTGTGACGTTCGTGGCAGGGGCCTTTTGAAGACCCGGGAGAAACTGAAATGAAGAAGAAGACAACCACGCTCTCCGACCTCGCCCGCGCGGCCGACGTGAGTGTGTCCACAGTGTCTAGAATTGCAACTGGCAGCGCCTCCGTAAGTCCCGAAATTGAAAAGCGGGTGAGGAATGTTGCGTCCAGACTGGGCATTGAACTTTGCACAACCTGTAAATCACGAACCGTTGCATTCCTTCTCAGCAACAGGCCAATGTTGCACCCGTACCATTCGCGTGTCTTGTCCGGGGCAGAAGCTTACTGCGCCCTGCAAGGTTACAAATTGCTCTTTATCTCGCTGCGTTATCCTCTCAACGCCGGCCGCCGGGAGCTTCACTTGCCTCAGCTGACCGGAGGGCGACGCGTGGTGTGCGGATACATCATCGGCGGCACAAACTCGCCTGGGCTACTCGATCTCTTGAACCGCAAGGATGTTCCTTTCGCCGTTCTGGGCAACAACGTTGTGGGCGATTGGCGATACCAAGACTACGACGTCGTTTGGGACGATGATGTCCAGGCTACCTACGATGCGATTCGTTATCTCCAAGTACTTGGTCACCAAGCGATCTGGTTTGTTGGGAACTGCCTATTGCCTTGGTTCTCGCGCTGTTACGCTGGATATAGCCGCGCTATGCTTGAAGCTTCCCTTGCTCCCCGGCTCGAAGATGTCAGCTTGGAAAACATGGAAGAGGTAGGCTATCTGGCCACAAAATCAATCCTTTGTCGCGATGATTCGGCCAGCGCTATTTTCGCGGGCAGCACAATAGCCGCCTATGGAACTTACCGAGCACTGAAGGAAGCTGGGCTGCGGATACCGGAGGACATAAGTGTAGCGGCAGTTGGGGAATGCGAACCTACGATGCTTGACCCTCCTTTGACGACCGTGCGGGAGTTTCCAGAGCAAGTGGGAAGGAATCTGGCCAGACTCTTGCTTAACAGAATAGGCAATCGTGACCTGGGCCCACAGCAGGCCGTGATTCCGACCCAACTCGTCAAGCGCGAGTCTTGTGGTCGGCCTTCTGGCACCAGACCGTCACGTCCTGAAACAGGAGTCCAACTTCACGAGTCATCGACTGGCACTAGGGCAAACGGAGGTGTTCGCGATTAATAGGCGGAGGTTGTGACTATGACGGGCAGGGAACGCATCCTCGCCGCATTCCGGGGGGAGAAGGTGGATTTTGTTCCCTTTTCTCCCAATATCTATCAATGGTTTTACTACCACCTGACGAATCGGAAATTACCTGCTGAGATCGCGCACGCACGACATCCGTTTGACGCCCTGCGCCGCTTGGGAGCCGATATCCTCGCCCGCTGGGATACACAACTGGCAACCCGGGAGATTTACACGGCGGGCGAGTTCTCAGAATTCTATAGCGGGGAAACAGGTGAGGATGAACCATTGATAACATCGTTCAATCGCTACCCGCCCCGCAGGAACAAATGCGCGCGGAAGTTCGTGTCCCCGTATGGCACATTGACGCAGACTTGGGCATACACAAAAGAGGCAGGTGCGGATTTTGAGTTGGTATTCTGGTGGAAATCTTGGGACGAGTATCCTGCGGTGCGGTTCATGTTGGAATGCTTGGAGTACACCTTCGACGCCGCTGAGTTTCATCGCTGGGTGGAGCGAGTCGGCGCGGACGGCGTGGTGATGCTCCACCTGACGGAGTCTCCTCTCAAGAGGTTACATTGGTTGGCTGGGCCCGAGAATGCCTCCCTATTCATCATTGACCATCCGGATGAAATGCAGGCGCTCGCGCGAATTCATGAAAGGAAGGCGTTGACGCTACTGGAAGACATCGTGGACAACCCGGATGTGGAAATCTTCATTTCGCTCGACAACCTGGACTCAGCTTTTTACCCACCTTACTTCTACGAGGACTATTGCCAGAGTTTCTTCTCGCAGGCGGCCGAAATCATTCACCGCCGGGGTAAATTCTTTGTAGTCCACGCGTGTGGGCACAATCGGGTGCTATTACCTTACGTGGGGAAGTCGGGTGTGGATTGTCTGGAAGGAATTACGCCGCCTCCACTGGGTGACGTGGAGTTGAACGTGGCGCGCAAGCTGGCGGGATCAGAGAATTTCATCGTGAATGGTGGGATGGATGCCCCCCACCAGGAAATCACCGAAGACCCCGAAACGCGTCTACACGAATACACTCGTCGCCTGATGGAGTCCATGGGCGACAAACGCCACTTTATCTTTGCCTCGAGCTGCAACACCTCTATCGCGACGCCGTGGAAAAATCTGGTCTGTTTTCGAGATGCGGCCCGCGAGTATGGAGGCATGGATTAGAACCCCAAAGTCTGCCGTCAGCCCGAATAGTCAAAAACTCTTGGGTCGTCCCATGCGACGTTGGTGTCCCGCAGGGATCGTGGCACCAAGCCGTAGTACATTTGGAGTCCGTTGTCCAGAACCTGACCTCTGTCCTTCGCCCAGACGCGATAGTGGTGCATTCGCTGCAAAAACAGCCGCCCCAAAACCGCAGTCTCGGCCCGCCGCTCTGTGCCCCGGTCTCTGGTCCGTGATGTTATCGGGCTGGTCGAGCCTTTGTGCCGACATGTGCCCGCCTTGCGCTTCGCCCTATGCGCTCCGCCCTCCGGGCTTCGCAGGGCTTCGCTCCAGCCGGAGCCCCACCACAGTCAGAACCCGTCGCGAAGCAGGGCCGGGCGAAGGCAAGAAAAGCACGCAGAGGAACGGCCCTTGCACTGCGAAGCCGTCCGGGGTATGTTGCCGGTCGACCGCAATGTCACGATGGAAATTCCGGTTGAATTCAGCGAACCCATCGCGCAGGACGCAGCCATGAGAAGAAGAGATTTCATGAAGGTGGCAGGAGCCGCCGGCGTGCTGTCATCAGTGCGGGTTGGCTCCAGCCCCAGCGTTTTCCCAGCAGTAGACGGAGCCAAGGTCCGGCAGGCTGTTTTCTTGATGACCGACACCACCCGCTGGGACATGCTCCATTGTTACCGCAACACGGGTTTGAAAACGCCGAACCTCGACCGACTGGCCGCCGGTGGGCTGCGCTTTGAAAGGGCGTATACATGCCAGCCCGTTTGTAGCCCTGCTCGCTCGGCGCTTTTCACGGGAGTGTTTCCGCACACCACGGGCGTGTGGGGAAACGACATGCCGTTGGGTCAGAATGTCAAGACTATCGGTCAGCGGCTTGCCGATCACGGTGTACATACCTGCTACATCGGTAAGTGGCACCTCGATGGGACAGACTATTTCGGTGATGGCCTTTGCCCGCTGGGCTGGGACAAGGACTACTGGTACGACGGCCGCCGCTTCCTCGAGGGGATGTCTCCTGCGGACCGCCGGCGCTCGAGGAGCGGTCATACCAACCTCGATCCGGATTTGACCGAAGGCTTCACCTTCGCGCACCACTGCGCGGACCGCGCGATCGATTTTCTCTCCAAACACCGCCAGGAGCCGTTCTTTCTAGTTGTTTCCTACGATGAACCCCATGGACCCTCGCTTTCACCGCGTCCGTACTCGGAGATGTACAGGGACTTCGAGTTCCCCAAGAGCCGCAACGTTTGGGACACGCTAGCCGGCAAACCGGAACACCAACGCCTTTGGGCAGGGAAACGCCTCACCGAAGATAAAGACGCGTTGAAGATCAAGGAGCCATTCTTCTTTGGGTGCCAAACCTTTGTTGACTATGAAATCGGCCGTGTGTTGAAGGCTATCGATACGTACGCCCCGAATGCCTTGGTTATTTACACCTCTGACCATGGCGACGCCTTGAGCTCTCATTGCCTGGATGGGAAGGGAGCAGCGATGTACGATGAGATCTCGAGGATTCCGCTGCTTGTCCGCTGCCCAGGACTCATTGCGCCAGGTGAAGCCTGTTCCTATCCCGTTTCCCACATCAACTTGGTCCCCACCATCCTCGACGCGATGGGATACGAAACTCCGCGGTGGCTGCAGGGCACAAGCATGATGGCGACGCTGAAGAATCCTCAGGTCCGGCCGAACGAAGCGGTGTTTATCGAGTTCTCGCGCTTTGAGGTAGACCACGATGGTTACGGTGGCTTCCAGCCCATCCGGTCCGTCTTTGATGGGAGGTACAAGCTGGTGATAAACCTGCTTGATACGGACGAGCTGTACGATCTTGAAGAAGACCCCGAGGAGATGGTGAGCCTCATCGGATCCGCCAAACACGCCGAGATTCGCGATCAGCTTCATGACCGCCTGCTCCAGTGGATCAATGACTCTCGGGATCCCTTCCGCGGTTATTACTGGGAATGTCGGCCTTGGAGGAGTGATCGTGCAGCAAGGTGGGACTGGACGGAAAAGACGCGGCAGCGCGAAGAGGACAGCTACGAGCCTCGATGCATTGACTACGATACGGGCCTTGAAATGGAGACGTCGGTCAGGAAGATGGAGTGATACGCCGCGGTAATTGCAAACAGCCTTCCTGCGGATGTGCAGCGATCGCACCATGCGACTTTCCGATCATTGGCCGCAAATGCTGAAAGACTTTGTATTGTTCGGCACGGTAATTTTCTGGCATCCCCAGTGATTTCACCAAGGAACCGCACGCCCTGAAGCTGCACCATGGCAGTGCTTGTATTTGCGGCCACTGCCGCAGGGACAGGGATCGTTGCGGC
>Ga0187866_1002687_pt1 | contig 14234 bp, 15 predicted proteins | sample June2016WEW_11_1_3_FD_133013 | JGI IMG/M metagenome (GOLD analysis project Ga0187866, IMG submission 133013) | Peatland microbial communities from SPRUCE experiment site at the Marcell Experimental Forest, Minnesota, USA - June2016WEW_11_150 | ecosystem: Environmental > Terrestrial > Soil >...
CGCGCCCACCGTGAACGGCCTTTGCCGGATGAGAGCTTCGATCGCACGGAACAAGGCGGCTTTCATGTCAGACTCCGTCCGGCGCCCCGGCAATCCCCTCGATCGTGCGCGGCGCGCTGCCCTCGAAGCGGTTGTTGACGAAGATGAACGCCGCCTCGCCATACCCCCGCGCGCGCTCGATCAGGTCGCGCAGCGCCTGCCGGCCCTCCGGGTTCGGGTCCTTGATCTCCTCGTAGGGCGAGAACAGCTCGACGGCTTGCTCGTAACTCCGGCCCCGGCGCAGCAGCGCGCGGCACACCGAGTAGTCGGCCGTGTACGCGTCCGCCAGCCGTAGCTGCGCGCCCAGCTCGGGCATTCTGCTCCAGGCGTTGAACACGTGCGCCACGCCCTGGCTGCGCAGGCATGCGAAGTAATCCGCGCCCAGGTACTCCGGGTTGCGGATCTCCACTGCGTAGCGCATCGGGCGCGGGATCGCCGCCAGGAACCGGTCCAGGTCCCGCACGAATTCGCGCACGCCGGGGTAGGCCGTTCGGGAGAACGTTCCGAATTCGAAAATCAGCACCGCGACCTGCTCGCGATACGGAGCCAGCGGCTTGAGGAACAGCTCCTCGAACAGCGCGCCATCCAGGAACGTGGAATTGGCCATCCCGCCCTGCGCTCCGTAGCGCGGGTGTGACGGGAACACGCGCGCCGTGATCTGCTCCGGCACTTTGAAGGCGAACCGCAGCGTATTCGGGGCCGATGAGAACAGCCGCCGCCAGTACTGGTCGGACGGGAATTGGTAGAAGGAGAAATCGCCGCAGACGATGGGAAACGTCTCGGCGTACTCCCGCAGGCACTCCGCCTCGAACCGTTTCTTCGAGAAGCCGCCGCGCGCGAGGTAGCGCTCGCGGCTGTAGATCTGCCCCATCCAGCCCTCGTATTTCCACGAGCTCGTACCGATCCAGATGCGTTGCTCGGCCAGGCGGCGGAGGGCATCGGCCAGCCTGCCCCGGTCAAACGGCTCGCGATCGTCGAACAACGGCGTCGTTGTCATGCGTCCAGGCGCGCTCGGCTATGATGGTAGCATCATGAGCGAACTCTCCGAACTGCTCGAGCGTTTTCGCCGGGGACCCGAGCTGGTCGCGACGCACCTGACTGGCGCGGCGGGACCGGAGCTGGATTTCGTGCCCGCCCCCGGCAAATGGAGCGTGCGGCAGATCGTGGCCCACCTGTCCGATTCCGAGATCGTCGGCTCGGACCGTTTCCGGCGCGTGATTGCCGAGGAGAATCCCGCGCTGATCTGGTATGACCAGGACGCCTGGACCGCCAACTTGAATTACGCCCGCCGCAAGACCTCGGAGTCGCTGGAGACCTTCCGCCGTCTCCGCGCCGAGAATTACGAGTTGCTCAGAGAGCTTCCCGAGGCGCTGTTCGCCCGCACGGGCACGCACTCCCAGCGCGGCCCGATGACGCTGTTCGCCCTGCTCGAAACCTATGCCGCCCACGCCGAGGGGCACGCGCGGCAAATCCGGGACGTGCGGGACAAGTACCGGGAAGCCCGCCGCCAAGCCAGCGGCCAATCCTAGGTGAGTGCATGCCGTCGCTTCCGTTCACGCCACTCGCCGTGGCTGTCCTGATCGTATCCAGCGCCCCCGCCCAGACGGCTGCTTCGGAAGCGGCTCGCGCGCTTGCCAGGCTCGTGCCGTCCGGCGAAGCGCTCTCCTATTCCATCGAGTGGCGCCTGACCCACGCCGGCAACGCGCGTCTCAGTTGGGCCGCCGGCAACACCTCGGGATGGCAGGCCAACCTGTCGCTCCAATCCGCCGGCCTGGTCTCGCGGCTCTACAAGATCGACACCGAGTATTCCTCGGTCCTCAACGACCGGCTCTGCGTCACCAGCACTCTGTTGAAGGCCAACGAGGGATCGAGGCGCCGCGAGACCCGCGCGACCTTCGACGGCGAGCGGATGAGGGCCACCCTCGTCGACCATGACCTGGTGAAGAACATCGTCGTCAGCCGGGAGATCGATATCCTGCCCTGCGAGCACGACGTGATCGGTGCCCTCTACCAGTTGCGCGCCATGAACCTCGAGCCGGGCCAGTCCGCCCAGATCCCGGTCAGCGATGGCAAGAAGGCGGCGCTCGTCAGAGTGGAGGCGCAGGAACGCGAGAGCGTGAAGACCGCCAGCGGCGCCTACAAGACCATCCGTTACGAAGCCTTCCTGTTCAACGGCGTTCTCTATCGCCGCCAGGCCAGGGTCTTTGTGTGGCTCAGCGACGACCAGCGCCGGCTGCCGGTGCAGGTCCGGGTGCGCATGCCCTTCTACATTGGCACCGTGACGCTACAGCTTCAGAAACAAGGGAAACCATAGCCATGAAACGAGCTCGATTCCTAGTGGCGGTGTGGCTGCTGATCGCCTCCCTGGCGCAGGCGCGCGCGTTTTCCAACAAAGAGGCGTTCGATCTCTACGGGCGCACCGTGCAGTTGCTGGAGTCCACCGCGGTGGCCGTCCCCGAACTGGCGCGCGCGGGCGCTCCGATTACCGAGAACGCCCGCCAGGCGCTCCTCACCATGCGCGCCCTGGACCGGCAGAACTCCGGGCTCACCTACACCTTCCTGACCAACCTGCGCGCGTATCTGACGCTCGCCGACTTCGTCCCCAAGCCCTCCCCCTTTCCCGAGGAAGCCGCCAGGCAGTTCGCCGAATTGCACGACGGGCTGAACCGCATCGAGGCCAATTTCCGCGCTTTGCTCGACCAGAGAGAACGGGAGCTGGTCGATCCGGATCGCGACCGCCTCTCCCGCTACGCCGACGCCAACAGCAAGCTTCCGCCTCCCCAGCCCGCCAAACCGCGCGTGGTCTTCCTGGGCGACTCGATCACCGACCTCTGGCGCTTGAACGAGTACTTCCCGGATCGCGATTTCGTGAACCGGGGCATTAGCGGGCAGACCACCGGCCAGATGCTGGGCCGGCTGAAGGCCGATGTCCTCGATCTGAAGCCCGCGGCGGTGCTGGTGCTCGCGGGCACCAACGACATCGCGCGCGACATTCCGTTCGGCGCCATCCAGAACAACCTGGCGATGATCGCCGAGCTGGCGCAGGCGCACCACATAGCGCCGCTGCTGGCTTCCGTGCTGCCCGTCAGCGACTACCACAAGGACGAGAATCCGGCCTGGGAGATGACCCGGCGGCGCCCGCCGCAGGCGATCCGCGCGTTGAATACCTGGATTCAGAGATTCTGCCGGGAGCGCAACTATACCTACGTGGACTACTTCTCCGGCCTGGTCGACCAGGCCGGTTTCCTCCGCGCCGACCTGGCCAACGACGGCCTGCACCCCAACAGCGGCGGCTACCGCCTCATGGCGCCGATCGCCCTGGCGACGATCGACAAAGCGGTCCCGGCGGCCCCGCTGAAGACCAAACGCCGCTGGCGGTAGGATAGGGCTCCAGCCCTGTCCCGGGCCGAGGCTGTCCCCGGTTGCCCCTGCATGCCAAAATAGAAGTATGCGCGCTAGGTTCGCAGTCCTGCTTCTGGGCCTCTCCTTCTGGCTCCCGGCGCAGACCAAACTGACCGTCGACCAACTGGTCGGGATGATCCGCTCCTCCATCCAGCTCAAGCATCCCGACAAAGAGGTGGCGAGCTACGTGCGGAAGCTGGCGCTCAGCCAGCGCCTGGACGACCGCACTATCGAGGAATTGCAGGGCCTGGGCGCCGGGCCGAAGACCGTGGAGGCCCTCAACGCGCTCCGGGACGCCTCGAAGGGCCTGCCCGCACCCCCGCCGGCCGCCGCAGTGGCGCCGGAGACGCCTGCCCCCCCGGCGTTTCCTCCGCCCAGCCCGGAGGAGCAGCGCAGGGTGATCGGTCAGGCCCGCGAGTTCGCGCTCGGCTACTCCAAGAACCTCCCCAACTTCATCTGCACGCAGGTGACCCGCCGCTATGTCGACCCCAGCGGCCTGGAGTACTGGCAACAGCAGGACGTCCTCACCGCGCGGCTCAGCTTCTTCGAGCAGAAGGAGAACTACAAGCTGGTGCTGTGGAACAATCGCGCCATTACCGCCGACGTTCCCTATCAGTCGGTGGGCGGCTCCATCTCGACCGGCGAATTCGGCAGCATGATGAAGGAGATGTTCGATCCGGCGGCCGAGGCGGACTTCCGCTGGGAGCGCTGGGGGAAACTGCGCGGCCGCGTCGCGCATGTTTACGCCTACCGGGTCGAGAAGGCCCGTTCGAAGTGGCACGTCACCTACGAGAAGACCGATGATATCGTCCCCGGATACCACGGCCTGATCTTCATCGACCAGGCCACCAACATGGTGTTGCGCATCGTCTTCGAGGCGGAGCTCCCGGTCACCTTCCCCATCCAGCAGGTGACCGACACGCTGGATTACGACCTCGCCCCCATCGGCACGCAGGAGTTCATGCTCCCGCTGAAGGCGCAGGTGCGGATGCGCCAGGGGAAACTGCTGGCCAAGAACGACGTGGAGTTTCGGCTCTACCGCAAGTTCACCGCCGAGGCGGAGATCAAGTACGACACGCCGGAGCCGCTCTCCGAAGACAAGACCAAGGAACAGCCGCCCCGCTAGCTGCGCTACAATCTCGGTGGGGCGGGCTTCAGCCCGCGCGGGACTTCAGTCCCGCTTGGATGAGCTTATGAAACTCTCTCGGCACGCTCCGCTGCTGTTCCTCGTCGCGCTGGCTCTGCCGGCGCAAACCCTGGTCGAGTATTCCCTCGGGACGGCTGGCGCCGCTGGCGCGGCCGCCGGCATGCGGGGCATCGGCAAGGCCACCGCCGCACTCATGGATAGGGCCACCAAGACTCTGGAAACCGCTCCCAAATCCGCCGGCACGGTGATCGTCCCTCCCAAGTCCGGCGCCCCCGCTGCCGTTGTCAGGCTCTCGCCGCCCCCCGATCCGGCCGCGCTGAAGCTCTCGCCAGCCCCCGATCCGGCTGCCGTCAAGATCGGCATGGACGCCCAGGAAGTCATCGCTAGGTTCGGCAAGCCCGCCATGAAGGTCAGCTCCTCCGACGACTCCCAACTGCTGGAGACCTGGTCCTACGGTTCCCCTCCCAACGAGGTGACCCTGACCCTGCGTAACGGGAAGGTCTCGGCGGTCTCGGCGGCCTCCCAGCCCAAGGAGGCCAGACTGCAAGAGGTCACGGTGTTGCAGTAGTATGCGTTTCTGGCCAACCTGGGGCAGGCGGCGCCGCCTTCCCGCTGGCGCCCCACCGGCCTTCGACGTGTTCGTCTTCCCCGTCGTGGATTGGGACTACCGTTTCCAGCGCCCGCAGCACTTAAGCCGGGAGTTCGCGCGCCGCGGCCACCGCGTCTTCTACTTCTCGACCACGCCGGCTCCGGCAATGTCCCTGTCCCAGGCTGAGCCGCGCCTTATCGAACCGAACATCTACCGGCTCGACCTCCCCGCCGGCGAGGATCCTCCGGACATCTACCGCGACCTCCCCACCGAGATCCAGCTTGCCGTGATGGAGTCCGCAATCGGCCGCCTGAGGGAGAAGTTCGCGATCGGGGCGACCCTTTCGATCGTCGACTATCCGTTCTGGGCGCCGCTCGTGCGGCGGCTCCGTAATAACGTGGTGCTTTACGATTGCATGGACGACTACTCCACCTTCAGGAACGCCGGCCGCCCGGTCCGCGAGCTCGAGCCGCAACTGGTTCGGGAAGCCGATCTGGTCGTCTGCTCCTCCACGCACTTGCAGGGGCGCGTGCGCGCTCTGGGGCGGGAAAGTGCGCTGGTACGAAACGCGGCCGATCCGGGCCACTTCGCGAATCCGCCGGCGGCGCTCGCGATTTCGCCCGGCCGGCCCGTTGTGGGGTGCCACGGCGCATTCGGCAGTTGGACCGACCTCGAGCTGCTCGCGTTCGCGGCGCGCTCCCTCCCCGAGATGCGTTTCGTGCTGGTAGGCGGCACGGAGGGCGTCGCGCTGGATTCGCTGGCCGCCCTGCCCAACGTCACCCTCACCGGCGAGGTCCCCTACGGGCGCCTGCCCGAATACCTGCATGCGTTCGACGTTGGCCTTCTCCCCTACCGCATCTGCGATTACGCCCTGGCCTCCGATCCGCTGAAAGTCTGGGAATACCTGAGTGTGGGCAAGCCCGTGGTGGCCGTGCGTTTCCCCGAGATCGAGCGTCTGGCCGGCCTGATCGCGCTCACCCGCACTCCGCGGGAGTTCGTCGACGGCATCCGCGCCGCCCTGACCGGCGACAGCCCCCAAAAGGCCGCCGCGCGCCGGGAGTTCGCGCGCGCCAACACCTGGTCCCATCGCTGCGACGAGATGGCTGTGGCGGTCGCCCCCTTCTTCCCCCGCGTCAGCGCGATTGTGCTGTGCCACAACCAGTGGAGGTTCACCCGGGCGACGCTCCTCAGCCTCGAGCGCTTCAGCCACTACGCCAATCTCGAGATCCTCCTGGTCGATAATGGCTCCACCGACGGCACGCCGCGGTTCTTGCGCGAGTGGGCCGAGAACCGGCCGGGCGTTAAGGTCGTCTTGAACGGCGCCAACCTGGGATTCTCCGCCGGGAATAACGTCGGCGCGCGCGCCGCCACCGGCGACTATCTCGTCTTCCTGAACAACGACGTCTACGTCACCGAGGACTGGGTCGGCGGCCTGCTTGCCCACTTCCGCGCGAATCCCGGGCTCGGCCTGCTCGGACCGGTCACGAACTCTTCTGGAAACGAGAGCGTGGTCGACATTGGAAACTACTCCAACATGCAGGAGATGGCCGCGCTGGCGCGCCGGTATACGCGCGCGAACCGCGGCCGGCTGACCTCGCTCCGCGTGATGCATTTCTTCTGCACCATGGTGCCGCGCCGGGTGTGGGAGCAGGTGGGCGAACTGGATGAAGCCTTCGGACTCGGTCTGTTCGAGGACGACGACTACACTATGCGCGTCCTCGCCGCGGGTTACGCGGTGGCGTGCGCGGACGACGTTTTCGTCCATCATCGTCATTCCGCCTCCTTCGGCGCGCTTCCCCAACGCGTCTACGACGAGTTGTTCGCGCGAAACCGGCGCTACTTCGAATCCAAGTGGGGGCCCTGGGTCCCGCCCAGATTCCGTCCGGAGGTCCAGGCCAGGGTGGGATCGTGATCGCCGAACGCGTGGCCTATCGGTATGCGGAAATCGAGAGAAAGCACCGCTTCCGCTTCCTGTTCGACCCGCTCCGGCTGCTGACGCAGACCGAATTCGTGCGGCGCTACCTGGCCGGCGAAAACCCCTTCCCGCTCAGCGTCGAGATCGATCCCTCCAACGCCTGCAATCACGACTGCGGCTTCTGCATCTACCACGCGCTGCACCAGCCGGGCCGCAGCGAGCGCCTGCCGCGCGATCTCCTGTTCAGCCTCGTGGACCAGGTGCGCGAGCTGGGCTCGACCTCCGTCCTGTTCGTCGGCGGCGGCGAGCCGATGACCAACCCGAACACGGTCGAGGCGCTCGAGCGCGCCTCCGCCGCCGGTTTGTCCTGCGGGCTGGTCACCAATGGCTCGCTGGTCGATGCCGGGCAAGCCGGCCGCTTGAGAAAGGCCGCCACCTACGTCCGCTTCAGTCTCGACGCCGCCAGCCCGCATACCCACCTCAAGCTGCACCGGCGCGGCGACTTCCCGGCCATCGTCCGCAACTTCACGCACCTCGCGCACGCCGCGGGCCAGGCGACCGTCGGGACCGGCTATTTCATCCACCAGGACAATGTCCAGGAGATCGTCTCCGCCGCGCGCCTCGTCAAGGACGCCGGCGGCGACTACATCCAGTTCAAGACCTCCTCCGGCATCGCCTTCCCCCCCAGCCTGCACGAGCGGGTCTTGCTCGAAATCGAAAAGGCGCTCGCGCTCGCCGATGCTCATTTCGATATCCATGTCATGGAGCGGATCTTCGAGAACCCTACCTTCCAGGTGCGTGGCTACTCGCGTTGCCACTTCCAGGCCATGAAGACCGTGATCAACGCCGACGGCTTGGTCTACCTCTGTGCCCAGAAGCGCACCAGCCCCGACGCCGCGATCGGGAGCGTCCACGACAGCTCGCTGGCCGAGATCTGGCGCGGCCAGACGCGCCAGCGGGTGGTGGACAGCCTTCAGCTCGTCAACTGCCCCTACTGCGTCCACGACCGGCAGAACACCATCTTGGAGTTCCTGGCGCACTTCCGCGCCCCCCACCCAGGTTTCTACTAGTCGGTGGGGCGGACTTCAGTCCGCGCGGGACTTCAGTCCCGCCGAGAGCCTCTCGTAGTCCTCCGCCGTCTTGATCGCCGTCCAACACTCCACCCAAACCGCGATTGCCTCCACCCCCTCGGCGATCAGGCTCGTGAGCGCGGCCTCGTACTCGCAGCCGGCGGCCAGCCGTTCCGTGAGCGCGCCAATCAAGAGCGTTCCCGCCAGGCGATGAATCATGATGTTGGCCGCGCTCCCGGGCGGGCAGCCGCCGGCCGGCTTTTCCTCGATGGCCCGCACCCGGTCCGTCCCGGGGAACAAATGCAGCCGCCCGCCGGCAAAGGTGCGGTCGAGCAGCCGGCTGGGTATCACCATGCTGGCCCCGGCTCGCCCGGCCTCCTCGATCCTGCGGTAGTCGTCGTCGTGAACCAGGTCGTTGACCGAGACCAGGTAGACCGCCTCAGCCGGCCCGGCCGCCTGCAAGCCGGTGAGCGCCGCGCCGGACATCTCGGGCGCCCGTTGGAGTACGCAATGCGCCAGTCCTCGCAAGGCCGGTAAGTTGCTTTCATTGCACACGGCGATGGCATTCGCCACTCCGATCTGGCGCAATTGGCGCAGATGGCGCGAGATCAGCGTCTCGCCGCCCACTTCCAGCAGCGGTTTCTCCCGGCCCATGCGCCGGCTTGCGCCGCCGGCAAGCAGGATCGCGGTGGGGTTGCTCATGGATCGAAGTGCAGGCCGTACCGCTCGGCGTAAGGAAAGGAAAGCCCCGCCTGCGCCGCCAGTTCGGCGTTACCGCGCGCCGCTATCGAGTCGTATGCTTCGCCGCCGGCGTTGGCGTATCCGCCGAATTCCCGGCGCCGTTCGTACATCGACTGATGCGCCCGGATGGCCTCGCGCTTGATTCGCATGACCTCTTCTCCGAATCCAAGATAGGTGGTGACCGGCGCGCTCCACTCCTCCGTGGACAGGCACTCGTAGGTGATCAGCCGGCAACCGTCGAAGGGCTTCAGCGCCTCCCTGACTAGCGCGGTGACGATCCGGTGCATCAGCAGCTTGTCCCGCGGCTCCGGGACCGCGCAGAGGACCGGGCCGTCCTCGATCAAACTGCGAAACTCCGCAAGGGCGTCTTCCTCCACCGGTCCCGGCTGAAAGCCCCCCACCGAGCGCAGGCTCAGATCCGGGTACAGGAATTCGTTCGGGGTTCGATGGGCGGTGAACCAGCGCTGGCTGGCGAGCAGCCGGACGGACGATTCCCCGAGCCCCAGCCGGACCGCTTCGGCCCTGCTCTCCCGGACGCGAATCGAACCCCGCAGCGCCCGCTGCGCCTCTCCGCTCATCGATTCATGGCCACCGTGCCGGGCCAGGACCGTCCAGGGCATGCTGGCCTCCGATCCGTCCGTTGCCAGAACGATGGTGGTCGGGATCGGCGCCCGGGCTGCGGTGATGGCTAGCGCCCCCGCGGAAATCCCAACGTCGTCCGGATGCGGGGATACCAGCAACAGCCGCCTGGGCTCGGGAATCCCGAAAGGGACTGTGGAAATCACCTCAACCCTATTCTGCGCACGGCTTCCGAACTGGTTCAAGGACGGCGGGAGCAACCCGGGTTGGCGGTGCGGTCGTTTACTCCCCCCGAAGGGAGAGGACCTTGTGGCTGCGGCACCCCAACATCCAACCGCACCACCCGGGATCGCTTGTTACAATTAGTAGCAAGTTGCAGCGGCGACGGGAAATTCATTATTTCTATGCCGCTCATTCAAGTTTTGTTTTGAGACGGTCCGGCCGGCGCCTATGGATCTCGACCAGCTCCACACGTTTCTTGAGATCGTTCGATTGAAGAGCTTCTCCAAGGCGGCGCAAACCTGCTACCGCACCCAGCCCGCCATCAGCGCCCAGGTCCGGCAATTGGAGCAGGAGCTCAACACCCAGCTCTTCGAGCGCTTTGGCAGCCGCATCTCGCTGACCACCGCGGGCCGGATCTTCTGCCAGTTCGCCGAGCAGATCCTGGGCTTGCGGCGCCAGGCGCAGGACGCCATCGGCGAGCTGGAGCGCACGCCCCGCGGCGAGCTGGTGATTGCCGCCAACGAGGCCACCTGCATCTACGTCCTGCCCAAGGTCTTCTCCGAGTACAAGCGCCTGTTCCCCAATGTACAGTTGCTTGTGGAGCGGTCCTACGGATCGCGCATCGTCGAGGCGCTGCTCGAGAACGTGGCCGATTTCGGCATCACCCAGATCCCCATCCAGGAGCGCAGGATCCAGGTGGTCAAGATCCATTCCGACGAGATCAAAGTGATCGTCGCGGCGGGCCACCCGCTGGCCGGCAAACGCTCCGTCGCTGCCGCTGAACTGGTGGATTATCCCTTGCTGCTGCCCAAGTATGGGACTACCCGGGCGCGCCTGAACGAATGGCTCGAGCTGGTCGAGGACTCCGTCAACGTATCCATGGAATTGGACTCCACCGAGATGGTGAAGCGATTCGTGATGGCGGGGCTGGGCATCTCCTTCCTGGCGGTCTCGCATTGCCTGGACGACCTTGCCGCCGGCCGCCTGTGCGCCCTCTCCCTTGAGCCGGAGCCGATGCTGCGGCGGATCGCCCTAGTCTACCGCAAGGACAAAGCCTTGTCCAAGGCCGCGCTGGGCTTCATCCAGGTGGTCCTGGCCCACGCCGGCACCCAGAGCCGCCCGGGGCCCCAAGAGGCCCGTTAAGAATCCCCGCGGCCCCGCCGATAAGTTGCCCATGGCGCCGTCTGTCACCCCATTTTGCGAGGCTCTCTAAGAATCCCCGCGGCCCCGCCGATAAGTAAAGCATGGAACAGCGAGGGGAACCGCGCATCGATTCTCAGCAGACCGTCCGCCTAACCACGCTGGGCGAGCAGTCCGAGGCGCTTTCGGCGCAAATCGCCAACCTCTCCGGGACGGCAATGCGGCTGCTGGTCGACCGGCCTATCCCGGCAGGTGTGACACTCCGGATCGAATGGGACCAGATTCTGCTGCTTGGCGAGGTGTGCTACTGCCAATCGGCGGATGGGGGCTACGCCATCGGCGTGGAGCTCGAGCACGCCCTGCTGCACACCCGCGACCTGCATCGCCTCGCCCGCGAGTTGCTGGGAGATGTCGACCCCTCCTGGAACGGCCATCCCCAGGCCGCGCCCGTCAAAAAGCGGCCAGACCGCTGATTCCGTGGCAGACCGAGAGAATCAGGACGGACAGCAGAATCAGGTAGAGCAGGGTCCTGATGCGGCCGGTCGGCGAGCTGTTTCTGGCATTGCGCATCTCGTTTTCCCTCCCGCTCATCTTTTTGGATGCCGCGCTGCGGCTGGAAGTTTCAGCCGGCCTGATCCGCGCCGCTTTGCCTTTCGCCCCCCCGGTCTTGTATCGTAGTGCTCTTATGTCAAAACGGGCGGTCGTATTCGGGAATCTGGGTCAGCTCGGCGTGGAGCTGATGCGGGAGCTGGGCGAGCGAGGCTATGAAGTCATCGGCTCCGACCGCGCCCAGTTGGACATCACCGACCGCGAGCGGGTAGAGCAGCATCTGGCGCAGGCCGATCCCCAGGTGGTCTTCAACGCCGTCGCCTACAACCAGGTGGAGGTCGCCGAGCAGGAGCCCCAGCTCGCCTTCCTGGTGAACGCGCTGGCCGTGCGCAACGTGGCCCTCGCCTGCCGGCAGGTGAACGCCCGGCTGGTCCACTACTCCACCGACTATGTTTTCGACGGAACGGCCAGCCGCCCTTACACCGAGGAGGACCCCACGCATCCGCTGGGCGCCTACGCGGTCTCGAAATTGGCCGGGGAACTTTACGCCCAGGCCTACCTCGACGGCGCGCTGATCGTCCGCACCTCCGGACTGTTCGGTCTGGCCGGGCTCCAAACCGCGCGGGGGAACTTCATCGAGCTGATGTTGCGGCTGGCGGAATCGGGCAAGCCGATCCGGGTGGTCGAGGACCACGTTGCCTCGCCCACCTACGCGCCGCTGCTGGCGGCGCGCTCCGTGGATCTGCTCGAGCGCGACCAGCACGGCGTGTTTCACGTCGGTGGCGGCGAACCGATTTCCTGGTTCAACTTCGCCCGGCTGATCTTCGAGGTGGCCGGCCTGAATCCCGAGTTGCGGCCCACCAGCGAACGCGAGTACCGCACGGCCGCCCACCGGCCGAAGTACTCCGCGCTGTCGAACGCCAGAATCGAGCGCCTGGGCCTCCCCAAGATGCCCCCCCTGGAGGCCGCCGTGCGCGACTATTTCGTGCACCGCAAGGACCTGAGTGGGGCGGACTTCAGTCCGCGCGGGACTTCAGTCCCGCCAAGCGGCTAAGGCGCTCGGCGGTGCCTTCTACTCCTCCGGCTTCGAGGCGAAATAGCCCTTGCGAGCCTGGACCCTGAGGTCTTTGTCTGTGGTTTTGAGGTCGATGTGGCGGAAACCGCCGTCTCTGACGGCATTCGTCGGGGTGTAGCCGATCGCGTATTGGCTGCGCATCTCCGCCTGGATTTCCGCGAATGCCTCGCTGAGTGTGTGCTTGCGGCTGACCTTGAACACGCGGCCGCCGGTCTGCTCCGACATCTTTCTGAGCTCCGACTCGCCCATCCCGCCGCCGATCCCGAACCCGAACCGGCCGCCGTAAGCGCTGGGATCCTCGTAATCGATGCTGTAGATGATGGCGTCGCTCTTCTGCGCGGCGCGCAGGGCATCCGAGATCTTGAGGCGGCTCCCCATATCGACGCCGTCGGTAATCAGCACCAGCACCTTGCGGCCCACCTGCCCCTTGAGCTTCTCGTCGGCTGCCAGGAAGACCGCGTCGTAGAGCACCGTGCCGCGCGGTTGGTAAACGGTGGGCACCGGGCCCGGCATGCGGCTCAGGGTGCCGACGGGCGCGTTCACCTTCAACCCGGAAAGCCCCGCCCGCAGCAGCCGCGCCGAGCCGGTGTAGTCCTGGAGCAGCTCGCATTCCTCGCCGAAGCTGATCAGGAAGGCCATGTCCTTCGCGCGCAGCACTTGGGAGAAGAACTGCGAGGCGGCGTCCTTTTCGATATCGATCAGCCGCTCCTGGCTGCGGCTGACGTCCACCAGCAGCCCGATGGTCAGCGGCAAGTCCGTCTCCCGCGTGAAGTACTTGATGGTTTGCGGCTTGGCGTCCTCGCTGAGGACGAAGGCGTCTTTGTCGAGGTTCCCAACCAGGCCCCCCTGTTTATTACGGACCGAGGCCAGGACACTGACCACATCGACCTCCACCTTGATGGTGGGTTGAGTGTCGGGCTCCTGGGCCAGCAGGGGAGCCAGCGTCACGGCGGACAGCATCAGCAGGCGCAAAGTGACCATAGGCTCAGATGTCATACTACTAGATGCGCGCGGCGCGCGTTATGTTTCTCCCATGCAAGAAGCTTTGCTCCACCTGAAAGCCTGCGATCCGGTTCTTCGGCGGCTGATCGATGAGGTCGGTCCTTACGCCGTCGAGTACCTCGAACCGGGTTTCGAGACGCTGGTTAAGTCGATTGTTTACCAGCAACTAAGCGGGAAAGTGGCTGTGCTGATCTTCAACCGCCTGGCCGCGGCCGCGGGCGTCGGGCGGCTGACCCCGGAAAGCGTGCTGAAACTCAGGCCCCGCAAGATGCGCGCCGTGGGCTTATCCCAGCGGAAAGTTGCCTATATTCGGGATCTGGCGCGCCGCACGCGTTCCGGCGAGGTCGATTTCAGCGCCATCCAGGCATTGCCGGACGACGAGGTCTGTCGCGTGCTTACCGGCGTGAAAGGGATCGGCGTCTGGACCGCCCAGATGTTCCTGATCTTCGCCCTCCGCCGCGCGGACGTCCTGCCTTCGGCCGACCTGGGGATTCGCGCCGCGGTCCGCAAGCTGTACGGGCTCCCCGAGCTGCCCAAACCCGCGCAAATCGAGGAACTGGCGCGCCACTGGCGTCCCTACTCGACCGTGGCCTCCTGGTACCTCTGGCGCAGCCTGGAAGGCAAGGCCAGCCTGTAGGATAGGGCTCCAGCCCTGTCCCCGTCATACTAGTTCAACGTCAAAGATAGTGTTTTGAGCCAATCGAAGCAGGTCATCGACCGGACCAGGTCCGGCTGATGGTGGAGATATCGCAGGCCCACGCACA
>Ga0187866_1002691_pt1 | contig 14220 bp, 8 predicted proteins | sample June2016WEW_11_1_3_FD_133013 | JGI IMG/M metagenome (GOLD analysis project Ga0187866, IMG submission 133013) | Peatland microbial communities from SPRUCE experiment site at the Marcell Experimental Forest, Minnesota, USA - June2016WEW_11_150 | ecosystem: Environmental > Terrestrial > Soil >...
CCATTGGGTTTAACCTTTACCTGTTGTATATTGTTGCGATACCCGCAATGCTCGGCCTGGTAGTCGCCGGGGGCCTTCAGCGTTCGTTTCGAGGCCGTCCCACCTATTACTGGCTCGGCTTTGTGATGTGGTTCGCCCTCGCGACGCCGTTCAGTTCGTGGAGAGGCAGTTCGACCGGACTGCTCATGATGTTTCTCAGGACTGACCTCGTCATGCTGTTTATCATTGCGGGATTGGCCCTCACCTGGCCGAGGTGCAGGCTGATGATGTACGCCATCGCATGGGGTTGCGTGGTGAACCTAGTGAGCGCGCGGCTCTTCGCCCGAGCGGGTTCGGAACGGACAGCCCTTCAGTTCGGTTCCATTGCGGACTCGAACGAGTTCGCCGCCCATCTGCTTCTGGTGTTGCCGTTCCTGCTCTGGATGGGGTTGAGCGCCAGGTCGGTGGTACTGCGCCTGGCCTCGCTTGCGGGGGTTGGTGCGGGTATCTTCGTGATTCTTTCGACCGCCTCCCGTGGTGCGTTGATCGCACTCGGCGTGGACGTTCTTTTTTTCCTCTGGCGCGGGCCGGCGCGCCAGAAGATCGCTGTGCTGCTGCTGGGCCCCATCGCTGCCGTTGTGTTCGTGGTGGCTGTGCCGAGGAGCACTCGGGTGCGCCTCACCTCCTTCACGGCGGGGGACGCGGATCAAGAGGCCATCGATTCCGCGGAATCCCGCAGATATCTTTTTCGGAAGAGCATTGAGTACACCCTGAAGTTCCCGCTCTTCGGCGTCGGCCCGGGGCAGTTTGCTTCCTACGAAGGAAGGCACAACAAGATCATAGGAACGCACGGATCCTGGCACGAGACCCACAACGCGTTTACGGAAGTTGCGTCGGAGTGCGGGATTCCCGCGTTCCTTTTGTTTGTAGCCGGTATCGTGTCCTCGTTTCGCCTGCTCAGCGCCACACACCGGGAAGCGCGGCGGCGGCCGGAATGCCGGGACATCGAAACCGCGGCATTTTGTATCACATTGGGGATGGTGGGATTCTGCGTGGCAATTGCGTTCTTGAGCTTAGCCTACACTTTCTACCTGCCTTGCCTGGGTGGGCTGGCCGTAGCGGTTCATCAAGCGGCGCAACAGAAGTTTCGTTCGCGGGCTCCGGCCGCTGCATAGTTTTTAGGTAAGTCAGAATCTGTTCGGCGACCTAACCTACACCGCACGTCACGGCCTGGTCAAAGGATCTGGTTGTTTGCGATGTCGGAACCTTCCAAGGGACGAGACAACGCGCTCCGCCGCCACGCGTGCACGGCTGCCGGCGTCATGCCGAATTCGATTGTCAAGACGACTTAGGCCGGAAGGATATCCTCAATCTGTTGCCGGCACGGGCGCTTCCGCGTCTCGATGATGCCGCTCCAGCCAAGCAAGGGCGTCGGGAACGCTGGCGACCGTGCCGTTTAGAACTGACAAGACCAAACTGGAAGTAATCGCCGTGGTGAAAGGGGTATCAAAGGTGGCCGCCTTCGTCTCTCCGGGGAGTTTCAGCAAAAACGGCACGCGGGAATCAAATTTCCCGTCAATCGCAACGGACGTACGGTCCGGATGATCGGCGCTGAGAACGAGCGCTGTTTCCCACCAAGTGCCGCTCTTCTCGATCTCCCGGCGCAGTTCCGAGAGCATTTGATCCATCAGGGCCAAACTGTCGACGTAGCCTGTAAGGGGCTTGTTTTTCAAGTCGAAGCGGCCCGTGAGCCGGTTGTACGGATGGGGCCCGTGGGGGACGGGCACGTGCAGGAATATGAGACCCACGGCTGGGTCCGAAACGGCTGTCTTCGAACGCTCCAGAAATTCCTGGCAGATTCTGGCCTTGTAACGAACCGCCGAGGACTGGCCGACAGGCGAAAACGAATCCGTCTGGACAAGGCTTACCGTTTGCCCGAGCACCTTTTGCAGGAATGTGTCGCCGGTGCTGTTCGCTTGGATGGGCATGGGCCACCACGCGCAGTCCGTCAGGACATTGTAGAACATGCGGCAATACGGCAAATACCATCCGATGAGCGCCGTGTTGAAACCGGACTGGCGAGCGGCGGAAAAAACGGTCGGAGTGTGGCTCCAGGGCATCCGATCCAGCCCTTCAACCTGCTCGGCGGAAAAACGCGGCATGCCAGTGGGCTGGCTGGCAACGACCATTCGCAGCCGGCGCCCGGTGATCAGCGAAGGCAGCGACGTGCCGGTATCCATGGACGGCGCATGTGCGTGCGTGGCGGAAACAGATTCGGCGAGCAGCCGGTCCACAGCCGGCATGGAGAGCTTCGCGGGGCGGTCCACAAAGGTGAGGCGGTAGTCCCACTCGTCGAATATCACCCAGACCACGCGTGGCGCGGTTCTAGCTCGAGCCAGGCGGGGGGCCAGGGCGGGCTCGAGGAAAGGCTGACCGTGGTAATGCACCACGCGCCAGGTGGCCTGGCCGAATGTAAAAGCGCAGAACGGGAGCAGCGAGAGCAGGCCAGCGACCGCAAGTCTGACAACCAGCCTCTGCCATCTCCATGCAAACCAAACCATCACTATGAATAGGGGGATCAGCAAGATCACGGTCCGTGGTCCGATCAATAGCAGCAGCGGCGATTTGAGGTACGGGCTTAGGCTGGACAGGCAGGCACGCAGACCGTTGAGCGGAATCAACGCCAGGGCGAAGGACCCAAATCGGGCGACGCGATAAGCGGGGAGCGGCAGGTACTTCCGGCACAGCCAGGCCACCGCGAACAGAACCGCGGCCACCATCACAACAGCCGACATTTCGGCTAAGTAGTCCGCCCGGGTCGGGACCTGCTTCATGAGATACGTGTCGTGCCGCCGGTAGGAGAGGGTTTCTTCCCAGACGCGCAAAAAGAAGATATTCGCCAGCGACAGGCACACCAGGGCGTCCCGCCACAATGACAATAGCCTTAAAGCACCTGTGAATTTGCCGGCGTGGACCAGTTCCGCTTGCGGCATCAGATATTCCTCAAACCGAGCCTTCCATGGACACGCGCGGCCCGCCGTCCTAAGGCGTCATTGGAACCAGCTCAGCATCCCGGGAGGTCACAAGCTCCGATTCTAGCATTTTGTTGGCGGCACTGTGGCTCTATAGACCACCACGGGGTCTTCGTGGGACCCACGGATGCGCGCGGCGATGATCCGTAAGAGGCGGCTTCGCCAGCAGACCTGCGTTCCTCCTTGACTGAAAACGGATTTCCACGCCGACAAGCACATGAGAGAGAACCACGCGATGAGTTCTTTCTCTTCTTGGCATCCGTGGCAGCCCTTCCGTTCTGAAATAATGATTCCATGTGCGGGATCGCGGGGCACATAGCGCCGGAGCGGCCCCAAGCCGCCGAACAAGGCGTCAGGACCATGGTGGACGCGTTGCAACGACGCGGCCCGGACTCGGAAGGTTTGGAGACCTGGCCCGGCGTGGCGCTGGGCCATCGCCGGCTGGCGATTCTGGACTTGAGCCCGGCCGGCCATCAGCCCATGCTGTCCGACGATGGCCAGATCGGCCTGGTCTTCAACGGCTGCATTTACAATTTTCTGGAGCTGCGGGAAGACCTCGAGAAACGCGGCCATCGGTTTCATTCGCATTCCGACACCGAAGTCCTGTTGCGCGGCTACCAGGAGTGGGGAATCGACGAACTCGTCGTCCGCGCGCGCGGCATGTTCGCCTTCGCCATCTGGGACCACCCGCGCCGCACGCTCACTTTGGCGCGCGACCGGTTGGGCGTGAAGCCGCTGATTTATTGCGCTCACAACGGTGAGATCGGTTTTGCATCGACGATCGCCGCGCTCCGGGCGGCAGGGTTCGGTGGCGCGATCGATCCCCAGGCGGTATTGGATTTCCTCGAGTTCGGCTACGTTACTGAAGAGCGGGCCATCTACGAGGGAATGTGCAAGTTGCCGCCGGCCACGGTTCTGGAGTGGCACGACGGCCGCATCGCCCAAAGGCAGTACTGGTCCCTGCCGGAAACCGACGAAGCCTCGCGCGTCACGTTCCGTGCGGCGGTGGAAGAGACGGAGCGATTGTTGGTGGAATCGGTCAGGCTGCGGCTGTTGGCGGACGTGCCCATCGGCGTGCTGCTGAGCGCCGGCGTGGATTCCGCTTTGGTCTGCTGGGCGATGCGCGAACTGAACGCGAATATTACGGCGTTCACCGTGCGCGCTCCGGGCGATCCTTCCGACGAAAGCGCCGGCGCCGCCGAGACGGCCCGTTTGCTCGGCATCTCGCACGAGATCGTGGACATGCCCGACGTTCAGTGCTCGTTGGAGGAGTTGTTGGACGCCTACGGCGAGCCGTTCGGTAGCGGGTCGGCGCTGGCCATGCTGTGGGTGTCGCGAGCCGTGAAGCGCCGGGCCACCGTGCTGTTGACGGGAGACGGCGGCGACGACGTTTTTCTTGGTTATCCCGCCTTCCGGAACGCCTGGATGGCGCAACGGCTGGCCCGGCATTTGCCTGCGGCCGCGGCGGGCGCGTGGCGCGCGGCGGCTCACTTCCTGCCGGGCTGCGGCCCGTTACGCCGGGTCAAGAACTTCCTGAATTATGCTACCGGCGGCCTGGGCGCGCACGCCCGGGCGCACGATGGGCTTCCGTATTATGACCACTGGTCCATCCTCGGCGACAGGTTGGCCGGAAGATCGCTGCCGCAGCGGCAGATTCCAGCGTCGCTGGCGTCTGCCCGCCGGTTGCTGTCCGATCTTTTCGCCTATCACTGCCGGATGCATTTCACCAGCGAGTTCATGCCCAAAATGGATGGCGCGACCATGCGTTATGCCATCGAAGCCCGCGCGCCGTTTCTGGATCACAAGATCTGGGAGTTTGGAGCGGCTCTGCCGCCGGAAGTGCGCTTTCACGGAGGCAGGCTGAAAGCGGTGCTGCGGGAAATCGTGCGGCGGCGCGTAGGCCCGGAAGTGGCGTGCCGCGAGAAGCAGGGATTCACGGTGCCGGTGGAACGATGGCTGGCCGGCAGATGGAGCGGCATGTTGGATCCGCTACGGCAAGGTACCGTGCTGGAACGGGAAGGATGGGTGCGGCGCGGCGCGCTTGCAGCGCCCATCCGCGACGCCCTAAGCCGGCGCTGGGTTCCGCCTCAGGTGTGGCACCTGCTGGTGCTGGAGCACTGGTTGGAAAAGAGCGGGCGGAACAGCGAGCCCGGCTGATCCCGGTCAGTCGAGGGGACCTCCACACATAGGCTTCGTGAGGGAATAACCCCAGTTGCTGCGAATCGCTGCGTCGTCGCCCGGGAACGATTCCGACAGCCTATCCGCGGCCTCACGCCGTGAGCCCGCCGTCGACGCAAATAGCCTGGCCGGTGATGAACGAAGCCTCGTCAGAACATAGGAACCTGACCAGCGGAGCGACTTCGTCACTCCGGCCCAGCCGGCCGATCGGGGTTCGCCGAACGATCTGCTGCTGCTGCTCCTCGGTCAGCCCGTGGGTCATTTCAGTAAGCAGGAAGCCGGGCGCCACAGAGTTCACCGTGATCCCGCGCGGCCCGAGCTCGCGAGCGAGGGCCCTTGTAAACCCGTCCAGCCCGGCCTTGGTGAGAGAGTACACCGACAGTCCGCGATAGCCCGCCTTGCCGACGATCGATGTGATAGTGACTATGCGGCCCCACCTCTGTGTGAGCATCTCCCGTGAGCAGGCCCTGGTCATTGCGATTGTGCCACGCAAATTGACGCTGAGCATGGAGTCGACCTGCGCGCTCGCTTGCAATGCTAGCACGCCGTCGATTGCTATCCCTGCATTGTTGACAAGAATGTCGACACTCCCAAAACGCTTCCGGGCGCTGACTACGAATGCCTGCACTTCCAGCTCATTGGAAATGTCCAGCGGGGCGAACCAGAACCGCGCGCCGTTGAAGGAAGCAGTCGTATGATCGATAAAGGGGGTGTTCTGCCTCCCACACGTGGCAACGTTGTAGCCCGGCTCGGCAAGGAATCCTTCGACGATGGTTTGGCCAAGTCCCCTGGTGCCGCCGGTAACGATCACAGTTCGCATTTCATCTCCTCATCAGCTTCTCGTTGCTGCGACCTAACTCGGCCACAACGTGGAGTTCTCTAGGCTGTTCATAGCGATTGAGCGTGGAGCGGCACGCTTGCCGGACTTCCGCCAGGACAACATCCGGCGCAACACCCTCGCAGAGTTCAAGGTCGGCGGCGACGATCTGCCCCGTGATGGGGTTCGCTTTTCCGTACACCCGGACGTCCCGAACGCCTCTCACTTTTCGAATCTGTTCCTCGACGGTAGGAGGATAAACCTTCACGCCGCCAACGTTCACCACTTCTCCTTTGCGTCCCAAGAAGTGGACCCTTCTGCCGCGAACCTCGACGAGATCACCGGTGGCTATCCAGTCTCCTTCTCTCTCAGGTGCCGGGCTGCCATCGACATACCCAACCATACCCGATGGGGTTCGGACGTAGAGTTGCCCCTCGTGAATCTTCAACCGGACGCTGCCGACAGGCCCCTCCAGAAACTCGGCCGGAAATCCGGGTTGACCATCGCTGACTGCGAAGCACGAGCCGATCTCGGTCGTGGCGTACACCTGGGTAACGCGCGCTTCCGGAAAGAGCTCGCGCAGACGGCTCAGAACGTCCGCCGTTACCGGCTCTCCACCCAAGGTGATCTGGCGCAGTGTTAGCTGAGACGCCCCCGCTGGGTCCAGTTGGCCGGTGAACATCCTCCAGAAGGTCGGTGTCGCCGACACTGAGTCGACCTGGCAGCGAATCAGGCACTCTAAGACATCTGAAAACTGCCGAGTGCGCGGAATCGCCAGAGACAGCCCGTTCTTGGCTGCGTGCAGAAGAACCTGCAGACCGGCAAAGTGATTGAGGGGGTACAGCAGCGCCCATCCACGGCCTTGGGGCGACGCAGCCAACCGCACCTGCGCCAGCAACCGCTCCCAGTTGTAGAACACGGCTTTGGGCACGCCGGTCGTTGCACTGGTGAGTATGATGATTCCGCCACCGGCCTCGTCAAACGTCGCCCGCGGAACCTGAGCGGCCACGGCCACCTCAGCGAGAGACAGAACTCTCTCAGGCCATCCGCTCACCGATTGCGCATCTGTCACCAGGATTCCCCGATGCAGGCGCGAAGCAAGTCGGTGAAGAACTTCGACGTCGAAGTTACGGTTTAACACGCAGACACGCGCACCAACATACTGGGTGGCGAGTAACGCCACAACCAACTGGGCAGAGTCCTGAGCGTGAAGGTACACCACAGAACCGGGAGTGATCCCAGCGTCGCGGCCGAGCGTCGCAGCCATCTGCCGGGCCCGCTGTTCCGTCTCACGGAAGGAAAGGCTCACGGTGTCGTCCACGAGAAACAATTCGTCCGGTTTCTTAACCGCGTGGCGTTGGATCCACTCCACCATCATTCAGTGATTCCCCGCTCGGCGTAGTATGCAACGATCTCGGCGATATTCTGCGGAAACGCCCCGGAGGTATAGGGATCGTGTTCAAATCGCTGGCCGAGCATGGCCGACAAAGTGGCCGTATCCATTGAATCGAGGCTGTAGCCGCTATCGTAGAGGCTGCGTTCCAGGTCGACGGCCGCCAGCGGCGTGCCGCGCTCCTTCATAAGGGCGCAGAACACATCCTCCACAGCGCGCCGGATCTCCGATCTCTCCATTGCCGGTCCTCCACAGCGAAAACGAATTACGCCCAAATCAGACGACGAACGTCATGTGGCGCTATCCCGCGTCCAGGGGCGCAGCCGTTGGCGGACGGACCAATCGCGAGGGATTCCCGGCAACCGTTGCGCCTGACGGAACGTCTCTCGATACCACCGACCCGGCAGCGACAGTGACCTGGTCCCCCAGATTCGCCATAATGACCGAGGCGGCCCCAACCCAGCAGTGCGACCCAACCCTCAACCGCCGGAAAATGCGTCCGTCATCAGTGAGGCGGCCGTGCGCGTCCCGGCTGTGCTGACTGGCTCCGCTCAAGATCTGAACACCGGACGCGAGCAGCGTGCCGTCTCCGAGGTCCACCTGGCCAAGAACGCAGTAGGCGCCGATGCCGACACCAACTCCAACGGACGCTTGGGAGTGAGAGAAGTACGAACCGACTCCGATGTGGCTGCCCCGCCCACATCGCTCAAGAGTCAAGGAGTAGAAGGCAACACGAAGATAACTGCCCAAAACCCCTGGCGCAAGCGCCAGACCCTGCGCACAAAAGATGAACCCTCCGTGAAAACGGCCGAACCACGCCAAACAGGCAGCGGGAAACACCAGCAAAAAGGCAGCAGCCTTTGCTCCCCCTTTGACCAAACTCCTGACGCTGTTCACGGCTTCGCCACTCAAACCTCAAATCTCGCCCATCTTCCGGATGCCGCCCCTCATCAGCCATCGGGCTTGGCAGCGTGAATGGCGCTGGGGCTTTGAGCCGTTATTATATCAATCTCGCGGCCTGTGCAAAAAAACAGCCGGAGCGCCGCGCGCCCGGACACGGGCTCGTACGCGGCATCGACGCCATTCTCGATCGTGGCGATGCGCGCGTCCGGAACAATGTCCACCGTACGGGGCGCCACGGTACTGTGCCAGTACGGGCGAGTGTTTCCGCGCCGGCGGGTGTTTGTTATCCTTTTATAGAGAGCGCTTTCCGTGTCGCGCCATCCTTGGAAACTCGATGAAAATTAAGCATGGTTCTGTCTTATTCCTGACGATATTGGGCGCCACCGCGGGTTTCCCGCAAGTCACTCTGAACCCCAACCCAGCCCGCGAGATCGGCCAACCCATACTGATTCCCGAGTCCGCCAATCCGAACCTGGTGGAAGGCCGCGAATTGTTCGATCCACAGGGGATCGCAGTAGACAACTCCGCCTCGCCACCCATCGTCTACGTCGCCGACTACGGCAACAACCGCGTGCTGGCGTGGAAGAACGCCGCCAGTTTCAGCAATGGAGCCAAGGCCGACCTGGTGATTGGGCAACCCGACTTGTTCAGCACAGTCCCCCAGGGACCGGGAGTCGGCACCTTCTCGACCGGTCTGTACTTCCCGACCGGCCTGGCGGTGTACAAGGGCGATCTTTATGTTGCGGACAGCGGAAACAACCGTGTACTGCGGTACCCGCAACCATTCTCCCAGACCGGCCAGGTGTTTCCGAACCTGTACATCGGCCAGCCGAATCTGAATTCCCGCGTGGCCAACCAACCCAACGGGCAGGTCAGCGCGCAGGGGATCTCCCTGGCCGGCAACCCGGCTAACATTGCCTTCGACAGCGCGGGGAACCTGTGGCTGACGGACCCCGGCAACCGGCGCGTATTACGATTCCCCAAGGCGAGTCTCGACAAGGGAGGGGGCGGGCTTGCGGCAGATGTGGTGGTCGGCCAGGTGGATTTCGTCAGCACGCAGAAAGCTCTGGACCCGACCAATGTCAATAGCCAGCAGGTGACCAACCAGTTCGCGGTCCCAGCGGGCATTGCTTTCGATGCGGCAGGGAACCTGTTCGTGTCCGACAGCGACTGGAGCACGACCAACACAAACCTGCCGGGGCGCGTCCTGGTTTTCACGGGGCCGTTCCAACCCAACTCATACATATCGGCCGCGCGGATCATGGGAGTGCTGACCGCATCGGCAAGCGGAGCGGCGCCGTCGCAATCCCAGATCGATTACACCCAGATGTGGAATCCGCAGGGCATTTTCATGCTGCCCAACAACCAGGGCATCGGGGTGGTCGATGCCTACAGCAATCGGATCCTGATTTTCGACCCGTACACCCTGTGGCCCAACCAGAACACTTCGTTTTCGCCCCAAGCCAAGACCATCATAGGGCAGGCGAATAGTTGCGTGGCCTATCCGGCGCGAGCGTGCCGCGCCTCCAACAACGGGAACCCATCGCCCTCCGCGAGCACGCTGAGCTTCCCGGTGGCCGCCGCCCTGGTGGGCACCGACCTGCTCATCACCGACGCCGGCAACAACCGCGCGATTGCCCTGCCGCAGCAGGCGGGCGCTTACGTGTCCGCCAACCGCGTGCTGGGGCAGGACCGTTTCGACACTTTTTCCATCAACCTGATCGAAGGCCGCGAGTTTGCATTCGTCTCGCAAAACGCCCAGGGCTCTTGCGCGGACGCGGCGCTGGCCATCGACAGCAGCGGCGACACGCCGCACCTGTATGTGGCCGACCCATGCAACAATCGCGTGCTGGGCTTCAAGGATCTGCGCAAGCTGACGCCGGGAGCCAAGGCGGATATTGTGATCGGCCAGCCCGACATGCAAACGGCGCTGTGCAACTATCCGAGCGGCGATCTGAACCAGCCTGCGAAATCCAACCTCTGCCGCCCGATCGGCCTGCTGGTGGATTTCAATGGCAACCTCTATGTGGCCGATGAAGGCAATGGGCGCGTGTTGCGGTTCCCCACGCCCTTCGCACACCCATCGGGCTTGCAGGCGGCGGACCGCGTGGTCGGGCAGGCCAATTTCACTTCCAAGATTACCGACCCCAGTTCCAGCACGATGTCCGCGCCCTATGGGCTGGCATTTTCCGGACCCGGGCCAACGGTTTCGCCTACCAACCCCTACTACGGGTTGCTGGTTTCGGATGTGCTGCACAATCGGGTGCTCTTTTTCCCGATGGCCAACGGCGACCTCACGTCACCCCAAGGGGAGACGGCCACCAAAGTTTTCGGCCAGCCGGATTTTGTCACCATCAAAAGCGGGACCGGCGACACCGCCATGGCCGCGCCGCGCCACGTAGCGGCGGACACCAGCGGCCGGCCCTATGTGGTTGACAGTAGCAACGGCCGGGTGTTGATCTTCGCAGATCCCCGCGACGTGAACACTCCCAGCGGCGGCGCCCACGCGGTGCTTACGATCTCCGGCCTCAGCGGGCCGCGAGGTATCTACGTCAGCTTGCTCACGGGCGAGATTTGGGTTACGGATACGAACAACGGCCGATGCCTGCGGTATCCCAACTTCGAACAGTTTTTCTTGACCGGCACGGCTAACGGCAGCGTTCCGGCAGTCAGCGCGACGCTGGCGGTTGCGCAGGACCAATATGGCGACCTCTTGGTCGCCGACGCCGCCAACCGCGTGGCCTTTTACTACCCGGGCCTGGCTACGCAGAACGCCGCCAGTTTCCTGTCGGCGAGCGTCAAGGCGCTGGCGCCGGGAACGCTGGCTACCATCTACCCGCTAGGCGTAACGTTCAGCACGGATACGCAAAACGTCAACCAATTGCCCAACCCACTGCCCTTCCCAACGGTTCTGGACGATACGCAGGTGCTGTTCAATGGCCAGCCCGCGCCGATGCTGCTCGTCTCGCCGGGCCAGATCAACTTCATGATTCCCATGAGCGCGCCCACCAGCGGCACGGCGGATGTGCAGGTGGTGAGGCAATCCACCGGCCAGATTCTGGCCGACGGGCTGGTGCCGATGAACACGGTATCGCCGGCCATCTTCGGCGGACCGTCGGTCTCCTGTTCGTTGGGGACGTGCCGGCAGGCGGCGGTGATCAATGATGCGGACGGGACCGTCAACAGTCCTGGCAACCCAGCCGCGGCTGGTTCGTACATTTCGATCTACGCCACCGGACAGGGTTTTGTGCAGGGCGCTCCGCCGGACGGAGATATTCCCCAAGGAGGGCTGGTGACGACCTCGGTGGTGCCAAAGGTCTTCATCAACGCCTGCTACGTGGACGATTCGACCTGCACCAAAGAAACAGGCGTTGACACCGTTTCGTTCTCGGGACTTTCGCCGCAGTTTCCGGGAGTGTGGCAGATCAATGTGCGCGTCCCCAAGAACACGGGGCCGGGAGCCCAGGTTCCCCTCTTTATCGTGATGAACAACGTGACCAGCCAGACTAATGCAACCGGCTACATCACCACCATCGCGGTGAAGAACCAGTAAGACTCAGAGTTCGGAAGGGTATTACCGCGGAGAGCCCGCGTTCCGGGCGCGCGCGCGCTTCAGCGCGTACATGTTGCGGTCGGCTTCGTCCAGCGCGTCGCGGAGGGCGCGGCCGCGCGCGTCGGCTGTTCCCCAACTGAAGGAAATCGGCAGCGCTCCGTATCCGCGCACGCGAAACTCCCGAAGACGGGCCTCCACGCCGCTCATGCGCGTGCGCGCCACCTCGGCACGCTGGTTGTGGAAGAGGATCACGAATTCGTCGCCGCCCCAGCGGAACGCCTCGTCCTCGTGGCGGATGGAAGAGTGGAGCAGGTGGCCGATGTTGCGCAGGATTTCGTCGCCCACGAGGTGGCCGTAGCGGTCGTTGACGTCCTTGAAATTGTCCATATCGCAGACCGCCACCACGCCATCGAAGGCGCTGGGTTCCTCGACGCGCCGCGCCAGCGCGGCCTGGTTTAACAGGCCGGTCAGATGGTCCACATCGGAGCCCTGCTCACCGGCGCGGCGGTAGTGGTCCAGCTCGGCGCGCAGCTCCCGAACGCGATCGATCTGGCTTTCGCTCCACATGGCCATGGCGGCGAACGCCAGCACGCAATCGAGAGCGAACTCGTAATACGTCTCGTGGCGCAGGTAACCGGCCCACGCCGGCGCGCCGCCGGTGTTGTAAAGATACAAGAAAAGAACGGCATGTACGAGGAACACCGCGGCCAGCGCCGCCAGCGAGAAACGGAAGACACGCGCGCCGATCCCGGCGCTGCGGCGCAGGGTGAAAAAGTTATAGAGGTACGCGAAGCTCAGCACCAGCGCGTGCGAGGCGTGATATGCCTCCAGCCGCCAGTACAAGCCGAAGGCGTAGACCAGCGCCACGAAGACCGGCAGGATGGAGATCAGCCGGAGCACGGTGCGCCAATCCTTGATGCCGGAGGCAAAGCCGGCGCGCGCCGCCGCGATGAGCACGATGGCGAGAGCGAATTCGAAGGTGGCGTACGGCGCGAGCCATCCGGAATGCGCCGTGCGAAGCAGCTCGAACCCGAAGAAGGCGGCCGCCAGCCGCAGCGCCCAGGCGATGGACCACAACCCGAAATAGATCACCTGCGACTGCCGGTACAGGAACAGGAATACCATCCCAAACAGCAGCGCGCCGGTTTCCTGAATGTAGAGCGAGGTGATGTCCGGAATGGGGCTGGAAAAATCCATCCGCTCAGTCTCCGCTGATGGCGTGGCGCCGGATGGCCCGCGCCCGGCCGGTGGCTTCGTCCACGTCGACGATCACGGCATGCAGCTCGGGACGGTGCCGGGCGGCTTCCATGCGCACCGGCAAGCCCGTGAGGAAGCGCTGGATGACGATATCGGTTTGCACGCCGATGACGGAATGGTACGGCCCGGTCATGCCGCAATCGGTCTGGTACGCGGCGCCCCCGGGAAGGATGCGGGTGTCGGCGGTGGGCACATGGGTGTGGGTCCCGATCACGGCCGAAACACGTCCGTCCAGGTACCAGCCCATGGCGATCTTCTCGCTGGTCACCTCCGCGTGAAAATCCACGAACCTCACTTTGATGGCGGGGTCGAGCGCGCTGAGAATCTGGTCGGCTTTGCGGAAAGGGCAATCCGTGGACGGCATATAGGTGCGGCCCTGGAGGTTCAGCACGGCGCAATCCACGCCGTTGCGCGCGCGCCAGACGATCATGCCGTGTCCGGGAGCCTCGGGGTAGTTGGCGGGACGCAGGAGCCGGGGCTGGCGCCCCAGGTAGTCGTACACCTCACGCTTGTCCCACACGTGGTTCCCGGACGTGAGCACGTCCAGGCCCAGGCCGAACAACTCCTCGGCGATCGCCGGCGTGAGGCCGAATCCCCCGGCCGCGTTCTCCGCGTTGGCGATGGTGAGGTCAATACGGTTGGTTTCGACGATGTCCTGGAGATGATCGGCGACGATCCTGCGCCCGGGAGAAGCAAAGATATCCCCGATGAAGAGAATGTTCATTCCTGGATTTCACGTTAACACGTGGAGCCATAGGGGGCCGGGGGTCACCTCCCGGCCAGGGCGCTGTGCTTGCGTCCGAACGGGAAGTAGATGGCGAAACCGATCGTCAGCCACACAAAGAACCGTACCCAGGTTTCCAGTGGCAGCGCCATCATCAGGACCAGGCAAAAGGCGATCGATATCCCCGGCAGCCACGGCGAGCCGGGGACCCGGAAGCCGCGCGGGCGGTCGGGCTGCTTTCTGCGCAGCACAATCACGCCGACGGAAACCAGGATGAACGCGAACAGCGTCCCGATGTTGGCCAGGTCCGCGAACGTGCCGATGTCCAGAATGCCCGCCGGAATACCAACCACCAGTCCCGCCACCCAGGTGCTGATGTGCGGC
>Ga0187866_1002693_pt1 | contig 14202 bp, 14 predicted proteins | sample June2016WEW_11_1_3_FD_133013 | JGI IMG/M metagenome (GOLD analysis project Ga0187866, IMG submission 133013) | Peatland microbial communities from SPRUCE experiment site at the Marcell Experimental Forest, Minnesota, USA - June2016WEW_11_150 | ecosystem: Environmental > Terrestrial > Soil >...
CCTTTTTCATAAGATATTTCAGCTGAAAACGGCCAAAGGGAAACCTTTTTAGATTGATAATATCCCCCGTCAGTCCGGAGCATCCCATTTTCACAAGAATGGGTTTGTCAAAAATGCCTTTCGAAATCAAAGCCGAAACAAAGGCTGGATAGAGGACTTGGTGAACATGGATCAGGTCGTACCTTTTTTTATGACGAATAAGAAAGAGACTGAGGCTAATCATATAGATTAACCCGCCGACCATCCTGATCGCGCGATTCCTCTTTAATCCGAATATTCCCCACCCACAAAAATTCCTGAATACTCTTATTCCATCAACCACCTCTTTCCAAGAAGTTCCAAACTTCCACCACCCTGTCACAATATCGACGGTCACCCCTCTTTCCATCAGTTTTCTGGCAAGGAGTTGGGCTTGTTTTTCTGCTCCACCGACAAGAGGATAAAACTGGGATATTACCATGAGAACTTTCATCTCTTTTTCAACCCTTTTGGGTATCCGATCCTCTTTCTCCCGCTTCCCGAACAAAAACGAATTCATTACAGCCTAAACCGCCTCTGCAAGTTTTCAACTTGGTCATCAAAAAACCTTTCTCCCGGTAAAAATCGAATACCTCCTCAGGCTTGGCCACTTCGAAGGGAAAACCTCCCACCCAATCCACCAAATCATACCAAGCTGACATGCCCCTACTTCTTTTCTTTTCATGCCAATACTTAAATGGAAGCGGATTTTCCCCTTGCATGAGTCGCACTAGAATATTTCGCGATTCGAGCACTGCTCCCACGGACAACACGATTAACCATTTCACGGGTTTGCAGGAAGTGTTATATACTCTCTTCACCTTTCTCCAGTATCGACTTATAAAGGCCTGGTCGTTATAAATCGATAAAAATATTTTCCCCTTGACGGACACCAGGGGGATGATATTCTCCAGGGCTTTCCACATCGCTCCCGTGTGGTGAAGAACACCCCAAGCATAGACCACATCAAATTGTCCAAGAGATTTGAGGAATGACTCGTCTAGGACATCTCCTTGCTCAATTCTCCAATGACTGTCCTCTGCAAAGAAGCGATTCATTAACTCTTTCGTGCATAAAACACATAGAGGATCGCAATCAAAAGACACCACGTCTGCTCCCAATCTTCTTGCGGCAAGGGAGAAGAGGCCACTGCCCGACCCTACGTCCAAAAGTCTTTTGCCACCAAGATCATTTACGTGCAGCATCTCCTTCAGAGATCTTTCCGCCTCACGTATGCGGTCTTCATCCAACCCTTGGAGAAAGCGAGCCCAATTCTGACCAAAATCAAACCTTTCCATCTTTCTCATCTTTCCCTGACATTTTTCATCCTGGTCTACAAATCCCATTTTCTCTCATGACCCTTTCTTGAAAAGTCCATGAAAAACCTAAACTCCCGTAAGGAGAGGTTCAACCGAATCGGGTATCATCTCTCACGAAAAAGGGCTACAAACGCTTCGACGAATCTTTCTTCCGAGCAGTTCCTCTTTATCCACAACCAGGATTCGTGTGAAAATTCATCCCTCCCCCCTTGATCACTCATTATTTTGTCCATGATTAGCGCGATTTCATTAGGATCTCTCGTGTTGAATACTGGAGGGTAGGTTTCATAAAAAGGGACCGCAGTCGGTGCATTGAAAAATGAGATGCCTATACTCCCGTTTGCCAATGGTTCCAATATCGAGTACGTGATTACGGGTATTCCGAATTGTCCTAGGCAAATGCTGGCTCCACGATAATACATATCCAGTTCATTTCTCGGCATTTCATGGACCCATTCGACGTTATCGGATATTCCGAGTTCTCTGCATAGTCTTTGTGTCGCTTCAACGTCTGTCCCCTTCTCAATCATGATTAGCTTAGAACGACTGTCCTCTGTATTTTGCAAATATTTTGCATAGCCTCTAACCATAATATCGTTTCTCTTATTGTCGGTTAGATTCTTCCAATCACCCACCCAAACATGTCGCGTCGATGAAAAGAAATAATTCTCAACTCCCCATTTCCTGGATATCGTCTTCTTGCTCTCGCCTCTTTCTTTCAGCAATTGTCCATAGTCCTTAGCATCTATGCAATGGGGCAGGAAAAACAGTCCTTTTTCTGGGAATATCCTCTTCAGTGCTCGTTCTTGATACGGGGCGATCATGACGGAATTTGCCCATCCGATCGATTTTCTGGCATTGACCATGTTAAGAAACAGCCGCACGGGATTTATTCTAAACCTCATTCGAATCAGGGTGTTCAATAATCTCTCTACAAAGAAACACTCATAATCAAGATCCCCCCCATAACTCCAGTAATTATAATCAATGCCAGCTTTTCTGAGAAAATGCACATCCCCTCCAGTTGCCAAACAATGAGAAACGCAATACTTGTTGCGAATCCGCCTCAACTGGTCTACAATCTGTTTCGGGGTATCCAGACCGTTCTTGAATCCGTCAGATAAATCCCAGGTGTACCGTCGTGACCCATAATGAAAGTTCGCTGAGTCATGTCCGGTGCCTTTTTTGGCTAAGCAAATGTAGTAGGTCTCCACCCCAAATCGATTCAGCGTCTCAGCCATTCTGAATGGCAGCCCGCCTACTTCAAACGTGCAAAAAATGAGATAGTTCACCGCTTTCTTCCTATAAACGAGAACGAATTGGCCGTACGTTCAAGCTTCTCCGAACGGTCAATAAAACGATCCAGGTACTTAAAGGAGCTAAAAGGATAACGCATCAAGGTGTGCCATGCTCCTTTCAGGTATTGTGTCGGAACAAATTGTTCGACGTATTCGAGCAGGAAGATGGAAATTAAAGAGCCTCCTCCCGCGCTGACCTGGTCCTGGACGACGTCAACCCTTTTTTCATCAAACAGAGAGCGGATTCCCTTCCTCGTAAATCGAAAATAATCGTGTTGATCGTGAATTACATTTAAGAACGGTAACTTCACTACAACATGGCCCCCCTGGCGAAGGACTCGACAGATCTCATCCGCAACGACCCATGGTTTTTGAACATGCTCAAGAACCGCGATACTATAAACGATATCAAAGCAATCACCTTTAAAGGGTAAAAAAATGTGCATCTGCAATGACATGCAAGTTCCTTATATAGGGAGAGATATCCACGTTAATAGCTTTCACCCCTTTTGAAAGATAATGGTCAAATTGCCAAATACCCGACCCAAGATTTAAAACCCTTTTACCAGGAGCATTCTGATTCATCCATTCAAATAGCTTCTGATTCCTCAACCGTGTATACTTTGGTTCGGGTAGCAGCAAAACAACTTTTCTAATGATTTCTTTATATTCCATGTCATGATAATATTGAAATGACCTTTTTTAGAGTTTCGGATACAATTTTTACTTCTTCTTCAGTTAGTTTTGGATATAGAGGAAGCGAGATCGTTCTGTTACCTATTTCATTGGCAATAGGGAAGTCTTCGGGTCTAAATCCAAATTTCTCTTTAAAATATTTTAATGTATGAACAGCTCGATAATTGACGGCGCATCCAATACCATTTTCTTCCATCTTTTCGATCACTTCATCTCTCGAAATATTTCTCGGCAGGAGAATGGTAAACAGATGATGGCCACTTTTCTCCCCCACCCCAGGGGCTTCCATATAATCCAGTCCTTCGATGCCCTTTAAAAGCTCACGATAAAGAGATTCAAGGTTTTGGCGTTTTTCCCGATAGGCCTCTATTCTATCAATCTGTTGAATGAGCAATGCAGCCTGAATGTCGTCCATATTATATTTCCACCCCATGGTCTCCATATCCCAGTGCTCATACTTTTTCGTATAGCGGTAGGAAGCATTCTTTGAAATACCATGATGTCTGGCAGAACGATACCAGGAGGCATCTTCAGCAGATCTACAAACCAGAGCTCCCCCCTCTCCACATGTCATGCTTTTTGTTGCATAAAAAGAGAAGCAAGCGGCATGGCTAAGTTCCCCCGGCCTCACGCCATCCCTCATACCCTCTATGCAATGAGCAGCGTCTTCAATGAGGGTCAGATTATATTCCTGAGCTATCTTTGAAAATCCACGCATGTCTGCCATGCGGCCATATAAATGGACAGGCAAAATGGCTTTGGTCTTTTCCGTGAGAGCAGCCCTCACTGTTTCGGGTAAAATCATTCCCGTCTTTGGGCATACATCGACAAAGACAGGGGTTGCTCCCGCCTGCAAGATGGCCGTTGCCGTAGCCACGAATGTCATCGGCGTTGTGATCACTTCGTCTCCAGCACCGATTCCGTGTCGCAGCAAGGCGAGATGGATAGCACCGGTGCAGCTCGTAAGCCCCACCGCTTCCTCGATTCTTAAGTATTCGGCTAACCGTTTTTCGAAGGCCTCTACCATCGGACCAGTGGTCAAAAATAGAGATTGGATCACTCGATTGGCCGACGTGATATCATCAGACGATAGGTTATGTTTAAAAAACTCTATTTTTTTCTTCATGACTTACCTTTACAAAGCCTAACTTGATCGACAAAAATTCTTTTTTAAAATTTGGATTGAAGATGACAAGGGGATTTTTTTTTGAGAGGTGCCACAAAAATATCAAAACACCACAGAATCCGATCACACAGGTTAAGGCCGTTGCAAGGGAGGCACCGATGTCAGCATATCTTGGGACTAAAACGATATTGAGTCCCATACTGATTATCCCCAACAGTACCGCAGAAATGGAAGCCAGACCGAAGGCCCCAGCCTTGATATAATAAGGCGCCAGGATGGAAGATAAAGGCAGAAACCAAGCCGCCACCATCAGTATTCTGAAATTATTGACGGAGGGCAAGAAGTTCCTCCCTGCATACAAAAGTAAAAGAGGCTTTGCAAACAAGATCATGAAGGAAACGATTACTCCCCATCCATAAAAACCCCATCTCAATGACCTAACGGTTATCTCATAATCGTCCGTGGAATGAATCACTCTTGGATATAGAACCGTCTGAAAAGTCATCGGAACAAACATTAAGTAGAAGGCGGCACTTAAAGCTACTGCAAACATTCCCGCATTGGACTCCCCACAATATTTGAAGACGATCAGCAGGTTAATTTTTGTATATACGAAGGTGGCGATCGTGGCGATGTGCTGTTTGAACCCGGCTGTAATCATCCCTTTTGCAAGGTTTTTGGAAAACCTCCCGGTCAATAAATTATTTCTTCTGAATTTAGCCAAGAGCATGAGAAAAGTGATACCTTGTATGATCAGAACACTTATTAGAACAATTTTAATATCGAGTGAATCAACCCAATAGGCATATCCAACAACGAGAACGTTGGCCATCCCTTGAACCACTCCAATCACAGCAGAATATCTAATATCTCCCATGGCCTGTAGAAAAATGATCAGGTTCCCTGTAAGAATCGTCGCGATCAATAAGACATCAAGGAGTAATAAAAACTTAAAGGTTTCTGAAGAAACCTGTTCTGGCCATCCCAAGACAAAGATGGTTAATGCCGCCGTAGCGGAAAGTCCGTAGATAAGACTCAATGAAAAAGTAGTCATCAATCTTGACCTATCATCTGTTCCGTAAAGAGATCTATTCGCAAAATAATAGATCGCCGTATCCAAGCTCATTCCAAACAGGACAGCAAATAGTCCCACCCAGGTTTGCATTTCTGCATAGATCCCGCGGCCCGAAGGGCCTAAGGAACGGTTGATCATAGCTGCCGTAATAAATCCGGCAGACATGATGACCGATTTGCTACCCAACATCCAAATGAAATTTCGTTTCAATTCCAAGAAAAGATGACCCTTTCCGCGGATTTTCCTTTTTCTAATGCAATTCTTTTTTACCGCTCTTTGTTATGATTGGAATAGTTCTCATCCAAAGTTGTTTTTCCCACCAATTTCTATTTTCTCTGTACCATTTGATCGTTCTTGAAAGTCCTTCCTCCCATAGAACTTCGGGTTTCCAATTAAGGGATTTTTGGATCTTACGAATATCACCCGTATGCCTGAAAACCTGTCCGGGACGGTCACCGACGAATTCAATGATTGAATCATCCTTGCCCATGAGTTTTATGATATCTTGAGCGATCGAAAGAATTGACCGATGAACACCAGAGGCCACATTGAAAACTTCCCCCTTCACCTTTTGGAGGTCTGCATGAATAATGACATCAATCGCAAAACAAAGATCTTCCACAAATATAAAATCTCTGGATGGACTTCCGTCTCCATGGACGCGAATGGGTTCATTTAGAATGCAACTGGTGATAAATCTCGGTATAGCTTTCTCCAGGTGCTGATATGGGCCATAGTTGTTAAAAGGTCTGATAATCGTTGCTGGGGCGTCATAGGTAGCCCAGTAAGAGTAAACAAGCCTGTCTGCCCCTGCTTTGGCAGAGGCATAAGGACTCATAGGCAGTAAAGGGTGATCCTCGTCCATTTTATCTTTCATTGCTGTTCCGTAGACTTCAGAGGTGGAGATGTGAATAAATCTCTCCACTCGGTCCTTGTATTTCAAGACAGCATTAGCGACAGTCTGAGTTCCCAAGACATCCGTCTCGAAAAAAATGTAGTTATCATAAATAGAACGTGTCACATGGGTCTCCGCCGCGAAATGGATCACCACATCTGATTGGGAGACAAGGGTATCTACCAGTTCACCGTTTCTGACATTGCCATACCAGAAAACGAGGCGTTCTCCCTTATGTTCATTGATATTTACGGGCAAATTCTCCACACTTCCGGCATAGGTGAGCGCATCGAGAACAATGATCTTATACTGGGGGTACTTATGATAGACATATCTGACAAAGTTACTCCCCATAAATCCGGCACCTCCAGTGACCAGTATTGTCCTTTCCATCTCCTCCATTCCCTCCATCACGTTTGTTGCATTAATATTAAAAGACTTTTTTCCCCTTGGTTAAAAAGGAGATCAATCACAGAAAGGTAAGGGATAAAGTCTCCATAAAGCTGATCATAGATGGGATGGCGATAGTCCTGAAAGATCACTCGAATCCCCTCTTTCGAGAATGCCTCCTTCTCGACATAGTTCTTGCCGGATGCCCCCTCATAGAATGTATCGGCATTGAATTTCTTACAGATCTTGATGAGCCTTTCGATTCTATCGCCGATCACACCTAACGTTGAAGACCGAGTAATCTTCCCTGTGTCGATGCCGATCACCTCCGCAAGTTTGAAGATGAAATGAATATCGAGATCGATGAGGTATTCCCAGTCTGTTGCGTAAGCTTCTTCAAAAATGGATGAATAAAGACGATAATAAGGTGCCTTTGAATAGTTTTGTCTGATAGAAAAAAGATGTTTTTTTCTCCAGTTCGCTTCATTATTGATCTTTACCTCGTTGATTAAAGTGTGTTCGTTAAACTTAATCAGCACTGGTACTGTCAACCATTGAGCCCCATTCACCGTCTTAATCCTGTTCCGATTTCTCCAACTTTCCTTGTCATACTGAACATCATCATAAATCACAAAAATATCACTCCGGTACATCTGCTCAAAGAAACCAAGCCAAGGAAGATAACCAGGTTGAAGAATCCCAACAATCATGTCGCCTTCTCTCTTGAACTTAGAAATCGAAGGACCTTGGGTTGATAAAAATAGTATCCTTCCCAAGTCCCTATGTCACAAGGCCTGCCTTCCAGAACAAATCCGTATAGTGGAAATTGATTCTTCAATGCCTGGTAGGTCTTGAGGAAATCTACTTCTCCCGTCTCACGATTTATGAATTCTTCTGTCATATATTCAAGGGCCTCTGGCAAAAAAACGGTTCTGCCAAAACCTCTCATCGAAGAGGTTTCATTCGTTGAAATATCTTCGATCAAATAAAACTCCCCTTCCGATTTCTTGCATTCGAAGGGTCTTGAGCCCTTGAAAAACTTCCTCTCTTCTTTCGGGATGGTTACCATCGAATTCCATATTCCATAGCCACTCTTGCAAGCATCCAGCATCTGGCGGGTCGCCGATCGTTCAGATAGAAGAATTTGATCGGGGATAGCCATAACAAAGGGCGTTCTTTGGACAAAATCCTTCGCTGTCCGAAGCGCATCTCCCAACCCAAGGGGGGCTTTTTGATAAACAAATTCCAATTTAATGTCTTCATAAAGATTTCGTCTGGAACGAAGATATTCTCGAATCACCTCTTTTCCTTTCATAATGACCACGCATATTCTTTTTATACCCGAGGAGACAAGTTCTGCGATTGTATGTTCGATGACTGGAAGAGACCCTAAAGGAAACATCTCTTTGGGGATAAACGTCGTTAAAGGCCTCATTCTTGAACCATATCCCGCTGCCGGAACCACAGCTGTTTCAATCCCTTCCATCCTGTCATCTTTAATTGACATACCAACCGTCTTCCGCATCATTGGAGCCGAAAAATGCCTCCCTTAGGCGTCGGTGATGCACCCCTCTATGTCTTGTAAATCCAATGCCTTACTTTTTTTGGTTCTTTTCTTTTCAGCTTTGGTAACGATCTTCCAATAATTGTGTCTCCAGGAGCGATATTGCCAATCTGGGCAATTCAAGCAGAGTTCTATCTCTTGTCCTTTTCGGGACAGATGCATTTGGCGATAGTATTCGAATTCCTCCCCGTGCCAAATTTCTTTAATACTCCTTTCATGAATGTTCCCCATATCTGTTTTGGCTGCGATATCAAACCCGCAAACCATCACCTTACCCCTTGAGTCAATATTTAATCTTTCAAAGATAAAAGGACATGGGATCATCTCTTCAGGGGGCAAATAGGGTGTTGGATCTGCAGATTTGGAAGGATCATTGATACCCCATGTAAGATATTTTCTTTTTTGAAAGTTATCTACAATGGGTTCCCAAAATTTCGCTACGGCTTCGATATTGACATCTACTTGGTTGATGCCACTAGCGATAATTTTTGTTGAACTTTTTAAACAATTTCTAAGGTCTACCATCCTTTTTACATTTCTTAATAATACATCCCATTTTAAACCCCTTCTCACCCTCGAATAGGTCTTAGAATCTCCGGCATCCACACTGAATTCGATCATATCAATTTGTGCTTCAAGCAATCTGGTACTGGTCTCCTCCGTGAACAATGAACCATTCGTAATTAAACCCACCTTAGCTCCGACCTTCTTCGCATACTCCATGAGATCGACCGCTTTGGAGTGAAGCATGGGCTCTCCTCCGCCGGATATCCTCACCCATGCACCATATTCCCCACATTGATCCGCTATGATCTTGAAGGTACTTTCTCCCATAAACGGTTGATCTTTATAATCCACTCTTATTTGAGAATTGGTATAAGGGCAATTCGGGCATTTTGCATTACAAATATACACAAATGAAAGAACACACATCATCGGAAATTCTTGAGCCTGAGGTTTGATACCGTATATTTTCTGTTTGTGGTTTATGAGCTGATTCTTTTTCATGGTGTAAATCGCTAAATAATTTCTTTTCTAAATATGGACCCTTTTCTACTTTCATTTTCATAGAATCTTAATGATTTTCTTTCGATGCTATATCCATTTTTTTGAAATGTTTTTTTGGCTGCCGAATTATCATCCCGTACCCATGACCAAACACTTTCTAAATTTTTTTCTTTGGCCACCTCTTCGATGATCTTCAAAAGTTTTGTCCCTAACCCCTGATTCTGAACTTTAGCGAAGAAAGCAATCTCCCCATTTTGATTAAGATATAGAATGGTAACACCCAATAAGATGGAACCTTTTACAATTCCCCTCACCTCTATATCGCTCCTCTTGAGCCACTCTTTTGTTCCCATCACATTAACCGGTTTTGTTAGAAGGAGTTCACAATAACGATTCCTCAAAGAAACGTATGCATCTATAAATGATTCTTCCTCTTTCAAATCTATGATCCTTTCAATCTTATCCAAAATACCTCTCCCACCACACTTGAAACATCATAAGGTTCCAAACCCTAGGGGCATTATTTTTTTTACCGGCATAATAGTCGTCTAAAATATGCTTTACAAAATCTTCATTGAAAAAGTGATGGGCTTTCAGTCGGTTTTCTGAAAGAATATCGAAGCTATAAGCTTTGAGCTTATCAACCATCCAATCAAAGATGGGTAAAACAAATCCTTCCTTTGGCCTCTCCACAATGCCGTCGGGTAACAAGGGTCGAACAGTTCTTTTTAATATGTCTTTGACAATTCCGTTTCTTATTTTCATATGGCCGGGAATCGAGGAAACAAATTCAACGAGCTGATAATCAAGAAAGGGAGATCGAATTTCCACAGAATGGGCCATCGATAGAAAGTCGACAAATGCAAGCACCTGATCAGGAAGTTGGGTGTTCCATTCCATTTCCAGTATTCGATTCAGAGGATCTTTTGATGTCGTAGCGCTAAAGTTCTTAACGAAAAGGGAATAAGAACTGACGCGGTCCAAATTTGACTTGAAATCGGCTGTTAAGAGTAAATCCTTTTCCTCATCACTGAATACCCCTAAATAATATCGCCATCGAATGTCCTTTCCTCCTGATTTATCATAGAGGTCCATCAGAAAATCGATATCACAGGGTTTGAAGAGATTTCTTTCCTCTTCTGTCACTGTTCCATCTTTTACCTTATTATAAAGGGTCTTAAAATGATGCATCGGTTGTGCAATCCTGTGAGAAAGATAGCTGCCGAAGAGTTCATCCGCCGCATCCCCAGAAAGTGCCACCTTCACATGTTTCGTAATCAGCTTTGTCAGAAAATAAGTTGAGATGGTTCCTGAAAAGGGCTGGTCAAAGGCGACGATTACCTTTTCGATTTCATCCACCAGTTCTTTATACGACATGATATACTCATGATGATCCGTCCGATATGCCTTCGCGACCTTGCGAGCGTAATATAAATCTGCTTCCTTATTCCTTAATTCGTCTTCATACCCGAGGGAGAATGTTTTGATAGGTTTATTTGTAAACCTTGTCATCAATGCAACAATCGAACTGGAATCCACTCCTCCACTTAAATAAGCCCCGAAAGGAACATCACTGATCATACGGACTCGGGTGGCATCTTCCAACAATCCCAATATTTTCTCTTTAAGATCAGGTTCATCATAATTTTCTTTTTCATTGAAACGAATCTTCCACCAACTTTTTTTTGAAATTCCGTTTTTCGAAAAGGTTAATATTTTACCGGGGAGAAGGGAATAAATATTTTTGAAAACAGTGAGAGGTGAAGGAATATTCTTAAAAGTAAAGTAATGATAGATGGCTTCGTAATTGATGTCCCGTTGATACTCAGGATGGGCCAAAATGGCCTTGATCTCAGAACCAAATATGAGATGGCCATTTGCAATGGTATAGAAAAGAGGTTTCACCCCCATCCGATCTCTGATCAGTAGAAGTTTTATCTTTCCCGAATCCCACAGAGCGATGGAAAACATACCGTTCATTTTATGGACAAAATCATTCCCATATTCTTCATAAAGGTGGACAATCACCTCTGTGTCAGAATGGTCTGTGTAAAAGGTGTGGCCTTGGCCCTCCAATTCTTTTCTTAATTCTTGACAGTTGTAAATCTCACCATTAAAGACTGTCCAGAGGTTCCTATTCTCGTTATGGACGGGTTGGTGTCCGGTTTCCAGATCAATGATGCTCAATCTTCGGATGCCCAAATTCATCTTCCCATCTGAATAAAATCCATCCTCATCTGGACCGCGGTGAATCAATGTGTCCGACATCTTTTTCAAAATGATTTCGTCTGGAGGTCCTGAAAAGCCACAAATACCGCACATATTATGTACTCAATAAATAGTAATCTGCTCTCGCCGCCTGCCAGTCCTTGCATTCTTTGCAATTCTCTGGAAGGGCATGGAATTGTTTAAGAAGATGACACTGCCTTAACGCTTTTAACTTTCCATTCCAGACTTCTTTAAGAGATTGGTAATTGATATCCCCGGCAATAAATTTTGCATCCAAATCGACTGCACAGGTGACCACTTTCCCTGTATCGGTAATCGACATGGTTCGCATGGCCCAATAGCAAGGCCAGCGTTCCTCATGATCTAAAACTAGATTAGGAGCATCGATGAGTCCTGACCAACTCACCTTTGGCCGAATTTTTACTAATGCTCCCTGCTGATTCCAGAATTTAATAAAATCTTCCTTTTCGTTTTGGTTGATGTCCATTTCAACGAACTGTACGAATACCTCGGGGTTCCCCGAGTTCATTAATTTTTTTAGCTTTATTAAATAGAGTGTATTTTGTACCGCTTTTTCGTAATTTCCACCCACTCGAATCTTAGCATAGGTATCAGGTTGGAAGGCATCGATGCCAATATAGATGGCATCAAGACCCGAAAGGATTAATCTTTTTGACGCTTCCTCATCCATTAAATTTGCATTCGAATTCAATACGACGTCTGTCAGACCTTTGCTTTTTGCATAAGCAATCATGTCAAAGATGGAGGGTTTTTTTCTTTTTAGTAGTAAAGCCTCACCAAAAAAAACCATCCAAACCCTAACGCTCTTGTCCACCTCAGCGATTTCGTCGATAATCTTTGTAAAAAGGTCCCAGGGGATAATGCCTTTTTTCCTTTTCATCTTTTTGTGGACGCACATTGAACATTTTAGGTTGCAGTAACTAACCGTATCGATGAGAACGACTTTTGGAAAATCGCCTGCATCTTCAAGCCTGCCTTTTTTTTTCTGAATTTCTAGAATCTTGTCCTTCATGCAGCTATTCCTTTAGCCATCCACGCCACAAAGGCACCAACGAATCTATAACCATCGACTCGGAAAAGTCCTTTTTGTCGCCATTTGGAATACCTTTTCCTTCCAATCGAAGGTGAAGGCTTTCTTTCTTTCCTGGCATAATCTCTTCACTTTATCGAAAAATTGTCTGTCAGAGAAAAACCCCTGAATTTTCTGAAGGAGACTCTCCTTCTCCAGAGGATCAAACATCAAATCCTCATAGTGGAGAATATCTTTAATTCCCGGAATGTTGCTTCCCATGCAGGGTAAACCAACTCCCAAAGCTTCCAACATCGCATTGGGCATTCCCTCTCTTGTTGAAGGCATTATAAAGAGGTCAGCTGCACTTAGAATCTTCCTCAACTCTTCCTTTTTAAGCCATCCTGTGAAAATAACTCTTTTGCCAAGACCTAAAGTTTTTATCAATTCCTTTAAATGGTTTTTGTACCAAAAATCCGAATTTAAAGAGGCATCCCCAACGATCAAAAGAAATAGGTCTTGTATCTGGACTTCTGGAAAACATTTTAATAGGATTTCGATATTTTTCCGTGGGTTTAAGACACCGACAGTTACCAATACCTTAGCTTCCTTAGGGATGCCCAACTGAGTTCTTGCCTGACAAAAATCCTCTGCCTCGACGCTTGGGATCGGAAGGATGTTGTTAAAGAGGACCTCTGCCTCGATTTTCTTCCATTTCCCAATTGCCCGGATGATGCTATCTCGCATATCCCTGTTCACAGTGACTACTTTGTCAGAAAAAAATAGACCTATATATTCCATCACCCCGTTTAGGCGTAGATTGAACCTGGATGAATCCTCTATCCTCAAACCAAATGAGGGTTCTAATCTGACCAATGTGATCATCGGTCGCCCCAGGATCAATTTTGGGATTGCCTGAATAAACGCATACAGCGGGCCAAAAGCTACAAAAAGATCAATCCTCTCCCTCCATCCCACTAAAAGCGAATACAGGGGAAAAAATAGTAAAACCGTTAGCTTAGTTGCGAAGCCATTACCAATTTTAAATGGAAGAAAGAGTACATGATTGCGATAACAAGGGTGTTCGATCTCAATCGGTGTCAGGGACAGACAGTGCACAGTACATTCTCTCTCCAAAAAGGCCTCGAGCATCATAATGAATCTGTCGTAAGCCCCCCCTCTTCTAATCGTATACATGGCTGTCATGACCTTCATCCAATCCACCCGAAAAAGCACCTTTTTGAATGTCTCATTCTAAATTAGGGAAAACATATATCTTTTATACAGATCGAATTTTGTTTCAAGATACCTCCGAGTCTCTCCCTTTTCTGTTGGTTCTCAATTAAAGAGGTAATCAAGATGCCATCGGGTTTGAGTTCCTGAACACGACTCACAGGTTCTATTTCATAGCCAAAGATAATTCGAGGTGTCATTTTCTCATCGTCTTCAACAATTCCTACTAACTTCAGATTCACTCCCTGAAGAGTAATGTAGGCAACTTCCATCTCATCGCTTACCCCATAAAAAACTACCCGCTGCAACCCATTGCGTTGC
>Ga0187866_1002695_pt1 | contig 14201 bp, 11 predicted proteins | sample June2016WEW_11_1_3_FD_133013 | JGI IMG/M metagenome (GOLD analysis project Ga0187866, IMG submission 133013) | Peatland microbial communities from SPRUCE experiment site at the Marcell Experimental Forest, Minnesota, USA - June2016WEW_11_150 | ecosystem: Environmental > Terrestrial > Soil >...
AAGGGCGTCATCAAGGGATACGTCGCCGTCATAGACCCGGAGAAGCTGGGTAAGCCCCTTCTTGCCTTTCTCCGGCTGACGGTGAGCTCCCACGAGAGCGCCCAGAGCGCGATACGCGCGCTCTGCGAATCCGAGCCCGACATCCTGGAATGTCACAATGTGGCCGGCGAGGACTGTTTCATCCTCAAAGTCCGGGCCGAAGGACCGAAGCGGCTCGAACAACTTCTCTCCGCGATCCGCAACAGCGTGGAGGCGGGCAGGTCGGTCACCAACATCGTCCTTTCGTCGTACAAGGAATCATCACGAGTTGCCCCCGCTCCGATGGAACAAGGAGACTGATATGAGCACCCTGGATCTCACCGTGCTTTTGAACGGTGTCGATCGCGGCACCGTGGGCCCTGCACGCTTTCCCCTTCGCATGGTTCTGGTCGAAGGCGAGGCGCTGCGGCTGCCCTTGTCCCGCATGCGGGTCAGCGTTCTCTCGGGAACCGCCTGGATCACGCAGGCAGGTCAGGATACCCTCCTGCAAAACGGGGCATTCTTCGACCTTTCCGCCGCCGCGGACAGGGCCGTGATATCCGCGATCGGGGCCGTGCCTCTCTGCTTCGAGATGCGCTGATTCCATGCTACGATCCGGCGCGCCTACTCCGCGCGGACGAACGCCATCCTTGCGCACTCCGACTATTCCCTGATCCTCGCCGAGGACGACGGCCGGGTCGTCGGCTGGAGCCTCGTCTATGTCGATCATGCCTTCAACTCGTGGTACGGCACGCGCATCGGTTTCTTCGGTGCATTCGAATGCGTCGAGGATTTCGGCGCCGCCCGCGCCCTGGATGACGCGGCGATTTCGTGGCTCCGTGCCCGGGGCATGAACCGGGTGCGCGGACCCATCCATCCCGTGGCGGAAAGCTGGGGGTTCCTCCTCGATGGCGGCGAGCCGCCGGTCTTCATGGCGCCGTACAATCCCGGCTACTACAACGATTTCGTCCAACGGCTGGGCTATGCCAAGGTGAAAGACCTGCTGGCGTACGACGCGAGCACGGAGCGCAACTACAGGATCCCCGAGAGGTTCTCGACGTTCGGAGAGCGAAGGCTCGCCGACGGTTCGGGGCTGACGGTGAGAATGCTCTCCATGAAGGACTTTGTGCGGGACGCGGATGCGATATTGTCGATCTCCAACGAAGCCATCAAAGACAACTGGGGATACGTCCCGCTCAACCGGCAGGAGTTCCAGGACATGTTCCGCAAGCTGAAGCCGATTGCGGACCCTCATGCGATCTGGTTCGTGGAACACCGGGGCACGCCCGTCGGGTTCGCGCTGGGCTTCCCCGACTTGAACATGATTCTCCGCCGAATTGGCGGACGGCTCCTGCCCTTGGGGTTTCTCCCGCTTCTCTTCGGGATCCGCAGCGTCACCGACTACCGGCTCTTCGGTCTCGCGGTGCTCCCCCAGTACCACGGAAAGGGGCTGGACGTCCTCCTGTACCTCCAGATCTACAAGGCGCTCTCGCCCCGCATCCGCCGGCTGGAAGCCAACTACGTGCTGGAGGACAATCTGCGGATCCGCAACGCGCTGGAAAAGCTCCGTCTCGACCTCGTGAAGACTTACAGGGTCTACGAGAAGCCGCTCGACTAGGGCGCGGCACAGGTCGAACAGTCGATCCTGTTGACTTCACGGCCCCCTATGCGCATCTTCCCATCTCGTAGACATGGATGCCGCATCCTTTGAGCAGGCCCCGCCGTCCCCCACGATCGATGCCGGGAAGACGCTTCCCTGGCTGATCTATCTCGTCTTCTTCGCGGTCCTCAACGAGACGGTCTTCAACGTCTCCACTCCGGCAATTTCGCGGGCGTTCGGGCTGAGCCCGTCCGGCGTGAGCTGGGTGATGACGGCCTTCATCGTGTTCTTCGCCATGGGCTCCGTCATCTTCGGCCGGCTGTCCGACATCTTCAGCCTCAAGCGCCTGATCCTGATCGGCATCTGCATCTATGCGGGGGGCTCGGCCGCGGGCTTCGCCGTGCAGTCCTCCTACCCGGGCGTGATCGTCGCTCGTGCCATCCAGGGAGCCGGGGCCTCGGCGATACCCGCCCTCATCATGGTACTCGTGGCGCGTTTCTTTCCCGCTGAGGACCGGGGCAAGGTCTTCGGGACCATCACCTCCGTGGTGGCATTCGCCGCCGGAGTGGGCCCGGTGATCGGCGGCTTCGTTTCGGGCACGCTGGGGTGGCCTTTCCTTTTCATCATTCCCCTGCTCACCCTGGTATCGATTCCCTTCTTCTCCCGGCTCCTTCCCGCGGAAGCACGACGCAAGGGAAGCGTGGACATTCTCGGCGCCGTTCTCGTCGCCGCGGGCATCACCGCCTTCATCTTCTTCCTTTCCTTTTCCGCCTGGTACTATCTGGCCGCGAGCGCTGCGGCAATTGCCGTCCTGGTGCTCCACATCCGGCGCACGCCGAACCCGTTCATCCAGCCCTCGCTTTTCGGGAACGTCCGGTTCCGCGCCGGCATGATCGTGGGGTTCCTCGTCTTCAGCTCGTCGATCGGCATCATTTTCATCATTCCACTCATGTTCACGACCCTGCGCGGACTCAGCACGAGGGAGATCGGGCTCCTGATGTTCCCGGGGGCGATCAGCGGGGTTGTGTTCGGTAGGCTGGGCGGCAACCTGGCGGACAGGAAAGGCAACCGCCTGGTCATCGGCGTCGGGCTTCTGCTCCTCATCGCCAGTCTCTTTCTGATTTCCTTCCTTCTCGACCTGTCCCCATGGTTCGTCTCCGTCGGGCTCCTGCTGACCTATGTAGGGTTCACCCTGATCCAGACCGCTTTGATCAACAGCGTGTCCCAGACCCTGGACGTGCGCGAGACGGGGACTGGCATGGGGCTTTTCAACCTTGTTACCTTCATCTCCGCCGCGGTCGGCACGGCGCTCGTCGCGAGGGTCCTGGCGGGCGGATGGCTGGACGTGAGGCTCAACCCGCTCATCACGGAGAGCAAGGCGTTCGCCTACAGCAACCTGATGGTGGCGTTCGCGGTACTGATCGCGGTGGGGGGCATAGTCTACTTTGCCAGGTACAGGAAGCGATCGGAAGCGTCTCCGGCACCCTCGAAGGGACGGTCTGCTGCCTGACCGAGCGGACGCGCTACTGCGCGAAGATCGAATTCACGATCACCGAATTATTGACGTCAGCGGGGAAATCGGTTCTTGTCGTTCCTGCCCAATAGCAGCCGACATTGTAGGAGCCATTATTGTAGTAACCCGCCGTGTAGATCGTGCCATTCAAGACGGTGATGCCGAGCGCGTAGTTATTCGATCCGGCCGAGGCGGGGATGGGAAGCAGAGTCATGACGCCATCCATCCAATAGCACGGGACATAGTTCGCGCCATTGTAGGCGTATCCGGCTACATAAACATGACCACCGGAGACTACGATTGAAGAAGTCCATGCGGGATTCGTGCCGATCCCCGGAAGGTCCGTTGGCGGGGAGCTGTGTCCGATCCAGTAGCATGGAACGACAGTTGTGGCAGTGAGATAGTAGCCTGCGGTATACACGGTGCCGCTGGAAACGAAAATGGACACGGCTTTTGAGAGCGTCGCGCCTGTGCCGTCAGGAAGCACGAAGCCGTTCGTGCCCGCCCAGTACACGGCGCGGTTTCTCAAAGCAACACTGTCGTTGAAATACCCGGCCGTGTAGATCATTCCTCCCGAGGAGAAGATGGAGTTCGCAAAGACGTTCGTAGCCGTGTAGCCGCTGGGTGCAGAGAGGTCCTGCCTCGTCGTGCCGTTCCAGTAGCAGGCGACGCTCACACCGGATGAGTAGTAGCCGGCGGTCAGAACCGTATTTCCACTCACGTAGATTCCCGAAGCGCCCACGGTCGCTCCCCCAGGAGCGGGCAGAATCACGGGCGCGCCATCATTTGCCCAATAGCAGGCTGCGCTACTCGATCCCGTATAGTAGGTGCCCACGGTGTAGACGGTTCCCCCTGAAACGACAGCCGCGTAGCCGCTGGAGTTCGTCGCCCCGGGCCCGTCGGGAAGATCGGTCCTCAGCGTGCCATGCCAAAAGCAGGCAATACTCCTCGAGCCGTTGTTGTAGTATCCCGCCGTGTAGACCGGTGACTGGATGTTCTCGATGTAGCTCCGCAGATCGGTGTCCGAGCAGGCGGCACAGGCAAGACATCCGAGCACGACGGCGAGCACACGGGCAGCCTGCCTCATTTCACTTCCTCCCACACGACCACGTTCTTTACGCGGCTCACCTCCGCGGCGCGCGTTGACTGCTCGCCCTGGAGGTCGAGGTAGGCGAACCTGCTGGCCAGGGCAGGATCGAGCTTTTTCAGGGCATCGAACGTCTCTTTCACGGTCCCGTAGTTCTGAAGCTCCTGGTTTGCCCGCGCCACGGCCAGAACAACCGTCGCGTCCGTCGGCGCCTGCTTGTAGGCGCGGTTATAGTAGGTGAGAGCTTTTTTGAAGTCTCCCCTGAGATAGGAGAGGTTTCCCATGTTGACGAGCGTCGGGACGAACTCGCTCTTGGCGAGGATCTTCTGGAATTGGGCCTCTGCCTTATCCTGCTGATCGAATCGCGCATAGAGAACGCCGAGGGCGTTCACAGACTTCGCGCTGCCTCCGCTTTTTGCGACGGCCGCCTTGAGAGCGGCCTCACGATCGAACATTTCACGCGTGACGAGCCGGCTGACATCATCCTGGAAATCCGACAGCACCTTCGCCGCCTTCGGCAGCTCGGGCTGACTTCCGGTGCCCGGGAAGAATACCGCCTCGTAGGTCTTCCACGCGTCGCGCACGGGCCAGAACTCCGCCTGTTTCTTGAGGACGTTCTCCCGCCATTCCTTCGCGCCCTCCTGCCACGCGGTCATGAAGCTGCCTTCCCTCTCCGTCACCTCGACCGGCACCCAGACCTTGCCCTCCGTGAAGATCAACTCGTCGGTCTGGGAGAAAGTAGTCCGCGCTTCATCCTCCGAGGCGTCGAGCGCGAAGGCCATGAAGATGTGGCCGGGGATCGTGATGAAGGCGGTCTCGATCTGCACCGATTCCAGGAGTGCGCTGTAGAGAATGGACAGGTCACTGCAGTCACCCGATCGATAGGAAATCGTTTCGCGCGGGAACTTCAGTGAGTCGACCGCCTGCTTGTTCTCGGAAACGACGGCGTACGAGGTGAGGGGGGGCGAGACGTAGCTGATGCCGTACTGGCGCAGGGCGTCGTGGAAAGCGATGGCGGTCTGGATGTTCCTGTCGATCGCCCTGTTCATCTTGTCGCGGAGGATCGCGTTGACGTTGTTCGAGAAAAAGAGGACCACGGGCTCCTTGGGCGTGACGAAGGCAGCGGCCTTCCTTGTGTCATCCCAGGTCATTGCGTTTCTGTCGTACACATCCACGGTCTCGACCTTGCCCAGCCTCCGACTCTCCCCGTCCTGCGTGAAGTTCACCGTCACCTCGGCGGCCAGTTTCGTGGTCTGGGTGATCTCCAGGATGCTGCTCTTGAAGAGAGCCAGGAGATCGATGACCTTCTTCTCCCCAGGTTTCATTTCGGGGATCGTCGCGCTCTGCTTGGGCGCATCCATGTACTGCCGAATATTGAGCGAGACCGTGATAACCGTCGCAGGGGCTGAGCCGGTGTTGATGAGGGTGAGCGACCCGATGGGGTTGCTGTCGTACCAGGCGTGGAAAATGGGAAACACGTGGCCGAAGGCCAGATCGCGCATCACCAGCCCCTGGCCCTCGATCCCGGGGTTGTCGACCTGATCCGCGTTCAGGAGGCCGGGCCGTGCGGGCTGCGGGCGCCGTTCGGAGGCAGGGCCGGCGACCGGAAACGTGTAGGAAACGCCAAGGGAAACCGAAAGGTCGTTGTACAAGCCGAAGAAGTTGCGATAAGCGGCGCCAAGACCCAGGCTGAGCGAAGGAACGAAGGACCAGGAGAGACCGACACCTCCACCCGCGAAGGGATTCGCCGCCTTTTGCTGGCTGCCGTTGTTGAGGAAGGCGTAGTAGTAGCCGCCGTTTGCGTATGCGCGCACGCTCAGGTTTCGGAGGATATCGTAGCGCACTCCGGCAGTGATACTTCCGTCGAGGAGGGAGAGAGTGGTGACGGATTTGAGGGGGACATAGGAATAGCCGAAACCGGCACCGGCAAAAAGCAGCGGGAGGAACGGCATCCGGTATTCGCCCGACAGGGTTCCCCCGCCCCCGACTGCAAAGAGTGCCGCATCGCTCCCCAGGGGAACGGTGAAATCGGGAGTGAGAGTAAGGGAGAAGGGTGACGAGGCCGGCTGCGCCGGCGTCTCAGCCTCGGAAAGCACCGGGAAGACAAGGAGAATCGCCAGGACGCACCAGATGGTCTCGAGCCTTTTCATGCTTATCGCTCCTTCCCGGTCTTGGTCGACCTTGAATATACCGCACGTTTTGACGACATATCAACTCCGCCGCTGAAAGGACGGCGGAGATGGACGCCTCCTTGACGGGGGGGCGGATCGCGCGTACCTATGAGTGCGGGGGGCCAGGGGATGAACTTTCGCGACACGATGCTCGGCCTTGCGGAGAACCGCGGCACGCCCGGATATGTGCCCGCGGCATTCTTTCTTCATTTCGATCCGTCCTTTCACCGAGGCCAGGCCGCCGTGGACAAGCACCTGGAGTACTTCCGTGCCACCGGCATGGACTTCGTGAAGATCCAGTACGAGCACCCGTTCCCGCGCATGCCCCAGATCACCCGGCCCGAGGACTGGTCGACGGTTCCCCGGTTCGATGCGGAGCACTTTGCCGATCCGCTGGAGGTGATCTCGGGGATCGTCAAGGCCGCGAAGAAGGAGGCCCTGGTCATCGTGACGCTCTACTCCGCGGTCATGCACGCGGGGCACGCCACCAGCAGGGACCTGCTCACGGAGCATCTGCAGCTGGACCCCGAGAAGACCGCGAAGGGGTTGCAGATCATCGACGAGAGCATTCTTCTCTTCGTCCGGGAGTGCGTGAAGCGGGGAGTCGACGGCTTCTACGCTTCGACGCAGGGAGGGGAGGCGGGCAGGTTCAGGGATCCGGCACTCTTCACCCGGTACCTCAAGCCCATCGACCTTCTCGTCATGAACGAGATCAACCGCCTCTGCCCCTTCAACATCCTCCACGTCTGCGACTACAACGGACTCTACGACGACCTGACTCCCTACCTCGATTACCCGGGGCAGCTCGTGAACTGCGGCACCCGGCTGCGATCCGGCGCGCGCAGTCCCCGTGAGCTCTCCCGGATGTTCGACCGGCCGTTCATGGGTGGAATGGACAGGCACGGCATCCTCGTGAGCGGCACGCGCGAGCAGATCCAGCGGGAGGTGCGGGATGTCATCCGTGACGCTCCCCCGGGCTTCGTGCTCGGTGCGGACTGCACGGTGCCCTCTGACATTCCCCTGGAGAATCTGAAGACCGCAATCGAGACAGCCCACTCGTCGGCCTCCCGGGGGTAGCGCCACGCAGGCGAGCGGCACCCCCGAGAAGCTTCCGACCTGGAAGCTCGTGATCTTCGCCCTCGGACAGCTCGGCTGGAGCCTCGCATCCTACGGGGTGTCGAATCTCGTCATATACTTTTACATGCCGCCTGAGACCGCCGGCGCGCGACGGATTTTTCCGCCCTTTCTCTTCGAAGGTGTCCTGCTGGGGATATTCACCGTCATCGGCATCGTCAATTTCGGTGCGCGTTTCTTCGATGCCGTCACCAATCCTCTCATCGCCTCCTGGTCGGACCGCTCCCGGGCGCGCCTGGGCCGGCGCCGCTTGTTCATGGCGGTGAGTCTCGGGCCGTTTGCGATTTTCTCCGTGCTCGTATTTCTCCCGCTGCGATATTTCACCTCGGGCCCGGACGCGGCATCCAGCTGGATGAACACCGCGTGGCTCGGCCTGACGATCCTCGGTTTCTATTTCTTCTACGTGATGTACACGGCGCCCTACAATGCGCTCATCAGCGAGCTCGGCCACAACCCGAAGGAGCGCCTTTTCATCAGCACGGCCATCGGAGTGACGTGGTCCCTCGGCTTCGCCGTCGGCTCCCTTGTCTACGATTTCCAGACCGCGCTGGAGAACACAGGAATGAGCTCCACCCGCGCGTTCCAGACCGTCCAGGCGGTCTTCGCGATCCTCTCCCTGGTGCTCATGGCGCTGCCGGTGCTGGTCATCGACGAGAAGCGCTACGCCGCATACTCGGCCTCCGACGAGGGTACGCTGAAGGCGCTGGTTTCCTCCCTTCGAAACTGCAACTTCGTGCGGTTCCTGGGGTCGGAGCTTCTCTACAATGTCTGCCAGACCACCATCCAGGTGGGGCTCGTCTACTACGTGGTCACGCTCCTCGGTCTTCAGAAGGAAGTCACCACGACCCTCCTGCTCGTGATGTTCGCGCTGTCCTTCCTCTTCTACCCGTTGGTGACCGCCGCGGCTGTACGCTGGGAGAAAAAAAGGGTGACCGTGATAGGGTTCATCCTGCTCGCCCTCCTCTTCGTTCTGTTCGCGTTCATGGGCGTGGCGCCCGTTCCCGGCATCCTGTACGCGTACATGACTGTTGCCGTCGGGGCGCTGCCGATCGCCATTTTCACGATCGTGCCCAACGCGATCGTGGCGGACATCGCGGAGGCGGACGGCATCGAGACGGGCAACTTCAAAGCCGGCATGTTTTTCGGGGTGCGCTCGTTCGAGACGAACGTCGGCATCTCCATCGCGAACGTGGTTTTCCCTTCACTGCTCGCCCTCGGAATGTCCGTGGAGCATCCCTTCGGCATCCGCATGAGCGCCGTCGTGTCGGTGATCATCTGCATCGGGGGGCTGGGGATCATGCTCTTCTACGACGAGAAAGCCGTGCTTCGCAGCCTGGCAAAAAAGGAAAAGCTCTCCGCGCGCGAGATTCGCGAGCTGGACTAGTTCATCGACGGCTTGAAGCCGGTCTGCAGGATGATCTGGTACAGCGGCCCCTTTCGTGCAAAGGCGTCTTCCCACGCCCCTGCCGCATCAGGACGGAATATGAGCTCCTGCGTCGCCTTCACGACGACCCACGCCTCCGACTTCAGCTCGCCTTCGAGCTGCCCCGGACCCCACCCCGAGTAGCCGGCGTAGACGCGGACGGCAGGCCTGTCCTCCGGCGGGAGGCTCGCCCAGTCATGCTTTAGATACTCGATGAGGGCAAGGGTTGCCGGTTCGGAAATGACGCCCTCGACCGGCCGGGCGGCATCGACGTCCCCCGACTGGCCCGGGAACGCGGCGTGCAGGAGGAAGAGTATCTCCTGCTGGACGGGGCCGCCGATGAAGACCGGGATGGAGCGTGCCGGCGAATCGTCCATGCCCTCGACCACGTCCCCGAGGGTGAACGGCGAGGGACGGTTCACGACGAGCCCGAAGGCGCCGTTGTCGTCGTGAGAGATCATCAGGACGACGGTCTGGCGGAAATTGGGGTCCAGGAGAGCGATCTCCGAGACGAGGAAGCTCCCGCCCAGGAACCCCTCCTCCTCGGTCGAGCCTGCGTCTCCCGGATCCCGGTCTTTGTCGCTCATCTGAGCCAGAATCTATAGCGGGGCGCGCGATATGGCAACGGGCTCAGTCCGGCGCGACGTTCATCCTCCTCAGGATGTCCCAGTACGCGCCTCGCTCACCGCGGCCGATCGCCTGGACGAGCCGATCGTTGCCGTTGTAGTTGTAGTCGCGCTCCTCGTCCGGGCCGCCGGGGAGGAAGAACCGCTCGTCGTCGCCGACGAGGTCCCTCACGAAGCTGACCGGGTCAGGCCCGAGCTGGGGAGAGAGGTAGAACAACGGCCGGAGATACGATTCGTTGTCGAGCTTCGCTCCCGAGAGGGCGTTGTTGCTCTCCATGCTGCCCATCTCCCGCACCTGCGCTGCAAGGGGAGTGCCGCCGTAGACGCGCACACCGAGAGAGAGCCCGACGCAGTCAGGACCGGCTTTTTTCACGACCTCGAGGGACTCTCGAACCGTTTCCCGGGTCTCCCCCGGGCCGCCCAGCAGGAGGTCATACATGAACGGAATGCCGGCGCCCCGGCAGGAGCGAGCCGTCTCCTCCAGGGCCCCGGGACCGTAGTGCCTCCCGAGCCGGCGCAGCATCTCCTCGCTCCCGCTGTCCGCGCCGAAGTCGATCCCGGCGCACCCCGCCTCGGCGAACAGCCTCGCGGTCTCCGCGTCGAACGGCGCGACCGAGCAGTAGGCATACCAGCGGATCCGCGCGGGGAGGCCCGCCTCGATGATCGCGCGGCACACCTCGTGCGCGTGAGCGGGGGGAAGGTTCAGCTCGCAGTCGCAGCAGTGGACATGGTCGATGCCCTGCGAGACGAGCGCCCGGAGCTCTTCCACGACCATGCGCGGCGGGAGAAGCCTGGTTCGGCTGCCCTTCGCGACCGGATCGGCACAGTAGACGCACGCCATGGGACACCCGCGCTTCGTCTCGAAACCCGCCTGGCCCCCCGCCGCGAAGTAGCGGCGGTTGTCGATGAAGGACCGCGTGCGGACCGGCAGCCGTTCCAGCGGTGTGTCCGAGGCCGGGTTGCGCCGCAGGCCCGTCTCGTCCCACCAGAGCAGCCCCGGCACCCGGCCGAGGTCCGTGTCGGCCTGGAGTGCGGCGAGCAGCTCCACGAGCGGCTCCTCGCCCTCCCCGGCGACGGCGAAGTCTGCGCCGCAGAATTCCAGGGCCGCTTCCGGCATGAGGGAAAGGCCGACGCCTCCGAGCACGATGGGCGCATCGGAATGATGGCGCAGCGCACGCACCGTTTCGCGGCACTGGGGAAGGAAGAACTGGCCGCTGGCAAAGTAACAGTCGTCGGTGTTCCTGATGCTGACGCCGATGACATCGGGGGCGGATGTGAACGCCGATGCGATGTCCCGATCCGTGTCTTCCGAGAAGCACAGGTCGAGGAGGGAAGGCTCATGCCCGGCGGCGCGGATGCTGTCGGCGAGGTAGTCCAGCCCGATCGGCGCGACCGCGGGCTTCATGCAGTTGGTGTTCGCGAGGAGGATCTTCATGCACCGAATCCACCTTCAGTGGCGAGGGAGCGTCCCAGTGCCCGCGCGCTTTCCTGGGCGCCGGGCCGGTCCATCGCCGCCTCCTTCGGCCCGAGCTCGTCGAGGAGCAGGCTTCCCTCGAACCGCAGCTCCAGGTGTTCGAAGCCCAGCTCGAAGAGCCGTACCATCGGCTCCACGGCCTTCATTCCCTGCTCTTCCCACGCGGAGACGAGAAGCGCCGCCTTTCCTTTCACGAGGGGCCGGCCTTCCGGCTTGTTGAAGACGATCAGCCGGTCGACGAACGCCTTCATGATCGCCGTGGGGCCGTACCAGTAGACGGGAGTGGCGAAGAGGAAGACATCCGCCGCGGCCATCGCGTCGTACAGCAGGGTGCCGTCGTCCTGGAAGATGCAGGGCTTGCCCTTCTTCCAGCAGTATCCGCACCCGGTACAGGGATGCACCTTCAGGCTGCGCAGGGCGAAGCTCTGCGTCTCGCATCCGACCTCCCGCGCCCCTTCCAGGACGCACTCGGCCAGCGTGTCGGTGTTTCCCCGTGGCCTCGGGCTGCCCAGGAACGCGACGATCTTTCTTTTCTGCATGAGTCGATCGTGGACCCCTGCGGGGCGCAGTGTCAATGTACGGTTGTTCAGTCCGGCCGTGCGAATGCCACGGAGTACCGTGGCCGCGAATGCCACGGAGTACCGCGGTCACGGTACTCCGTGACATTTGTGGCCGACTTGACCCCTCGCCACGATCGGCGCTATGGTGCGACAAATGTCACGGGGTACCGTGACCGTGAACAAGGAGATGCCCCGGTGCCAGACAGCGTCAACGACGTGCGTCCCTTCCGCGCGCTGCACTACGACCCCTCCGTCGTGAAGAACATCGGCGACTGCCTGTCCCAGCCCTACGACGTCATCTCCCCCCCGCAGCAGGAAGCGTATTACCGCCTGCACCCCTACAACGTCATCCGCCTCATCCTGAACAGGGTCGAGCCCGGCGACGGGGACAACGGCAACCGCTACACACGCGCGCGTGCCGAGCTGGACCGCTGGCGCCGCGAAGGAATCCTTCACGAAACCGCCCGGCCCTCCTTCTGGATCTACGAACAGTCGTTCGACCTCCCGGGGATCGGACGCAGGACGGTGAAGGGCTTCATCGGGGCGGTGCGGCTGCGCGACTACGCGGAGCGCCGGGTGCTGCCGCACGAGAAGGTGCTCAAGGGTCCCCTCGAGGACAGGATCAGGCTCACCGAGGAAACCGGCACCCAGTTCGAATACATCTGGGGCCTGTACCAGGACAAGGCGTACGTCATCGACAACATCCTGAACGAGCAGGAAAAGGATGCACCGATCATCGACTACGTGGAGAAGCCCATCGACGTGCGCCACCGCATGTGGCGCCTGACGGATCCGGCCACGTGCGAAATCGTCCGCCGCACCATCGCGCGCCAGAAAATCTACATTGCCGACGGGCACCACCGTTACCAGACCATGCTCACCATCCGCGACAGGATGCGGGAGCGCTTCCCCGCCGCGGGTTCCGACGCCCCGTGGGAGTTCATCATGATGTTCCTCGTGAACTCGGAGCACGAGGGCCTGACCATTTTGCCCACCCACCGGATGCTGCACGACATCCGCGTGGAGAGCCTCTTCAAGCTCGGGGCGGACATCCTGGAGCATTTCCACGTGAAGAAGTACGTCTTCCGCGACGGGGACGAGGCCGAGGTGCGCCGCCGCTGGCTGCGCGACCTGCGCGACGTGGGCCCCGGGGAGCACACCTTCGGCGCCTACATAGTGAACACCAGCGGGTACTACCTCCTTACGCTCCGCGACGAGGAGGCGTACGAGGAGCTGGTGAAGCTCGACAACTCCTCGGAGTGGAAGCTCCTGGACGTGAACATCCTGAACACCCTCATCCTTGACCGCATCCTCGGAATCACCGAGGAGGAGCTGAGCCTGTCCACCAGCATCGCCTACACGAAGGACGTGGACGAGGCGCTGGAGAAGGTGCGTTCGGGCGAGATGCAGGTGGCCCTGATCCTCAACCCGACCGCTCTGCATGACGTCATTACCATTGCAGAGAACGACGAGAAGATGCCGAGGAAATCGACTCATTTCTATCCCAAGCCCGTTTCCGGCCTGGTCTTCTACCCCATGGACCGGGATTTCCGCTAGAACAATTCTTGGCAAGACGCCCCGCGGGAGGTATACTCGATCCACGATGAGCAGCGGACTATCAGACCAGCTCCACGGGGTGCCGCTGGACAAGGAGAACCAGGACCTGAAGGAGATCATCGAGATCGCCTTCCAGATCACTGCCCAGCTTGAAATCGAGAACGTCATCAAGAATGTCGTCTGGAGCTTCATCTCGAAATTCCAGACCGAGACGGTGACCGTCGCCCTGCCCGGAGAGATCGACGAAACCGCGGTGCAGGTCATCTCCTACCGGGGCTTGAAGAAGGAAGACCTCGGTCTCACCCTTCCCTCCCTTCAGCCCCTGCTCGCCTTTCTCGACAAGGACGAGTACAGCCAGATCCCGTTCTCCTATCTGCGGGACAATTTCCCCGACAGGGAGTTCGTGGACCGCATCGCGAAGCTGGCGATCGACGTTCTTGTGCCGCTGCGCACGGACAAGGGCTCCATCGGCATCCTCCTCCTGCCCCGCAATGGGGCGGGAGATTCCTACGGTCTGCTGGAAATCCAGTACATCACGCGCATCGTGCGATTCGCGTCGATCGCCATCGAGAATGCGAGCCTTTTCCGCCAAGCCACCACTGACCGCATGACCGGCCTGTTCTCTCACCATTTCTTCGAGAAGAGCCTCGACGAGGAATTAGAGCGGGCCCGGCGGTACAAGGCCACCTTCAGCCTCGTGATGTTCGACATCGACCACTTCAAGAAGTTCAACGATACCTACGGCCACCTGCAGGGAGACCGCATCATCCGGGAAATCGCGAAGCTGCTCCGCAAGTCAATCCGGCAGGTTGATTTTCCCGCGCGGTACGGCGGGGAGGAGTTCGCGCTGATCCTGCCCGCGGTGGACGTGAAGGGTGCCCTCGTCGTGGCCGAAAGGCTGCGCAAGAGGGTGGCGACCTTCGGTTTCCCCAGCTCGGACGGCGGGGCGCCCCTGCACGTCACCATCTCGGTGGGGGTCACGGAGTTCGATCCCGAATCCGCCTACGCTCCCTCGGAGATCATCCGGGAGGCCGACCG
>Ga0187866_1002701_pt1 | contig 14173 bp, 12 predicted proteins | sample June2016WEW_11_1_3_FD_133013 | JGI IMG/M metagenome (GOLD analysis project Ga0187866, IMG submission 133013) | Peatland microbial communities from SPRUCE experiment site at the Marcell Experimental Forest, Minnesota, USA - June2016WEW_11_150 | ecosystem: Environmental > Terrestrial > Soil >...
CCGCCCGGGCATCCGTGGCCGACGCCGCGAAGAATGCCGATATCGTCGCCTACGCGCCAGACACGCTGAAGTCGGCCCAGGACAAGCTCGCCCAGATGGAAACCGAGCTCACCGCGAAGCATTACGACAAGGTGAAAGCGCTCGCCCTCGATGCGAAGGCCACCGCGGGGACCGCGGCGAACGACGCGGCCAGGGGCAAGGAGAAGGCGCAGGCGGACGCGACGGCGCTGATCGCCGCTCTCAAGCAGGCCCTCCCGGATGCCTCGAAGAAGCTCGCTGCCGCGAAGAGAGTGCGGGGGATCAAGCTGGATTTCGCGGGGCTCACGAAGCAGCTCTCCGACGCTCAGGCGGCCGTTGCGGATGCGGACAAGGACCTCACCGACGGCAACTTTGCCATGGCGCTCCAGAAGGCCACCGCGGTGCAGGCCCAGCTCTCGGACGGGGAGAAGGCGATCGCGGACGCCGTCCGGGCAACGGGAAACAAGAAGCAATAGGCTCACTCGTGGGGCGCTCGCCCCGACCGCGCACACGACCTCCCCGGACGCGGAGCCCCGCGGCGCCGGGGAGGTTTTTGTTCCCGGACCCGCGCACCGAGAGAACTGCCGCTACCCGGGAAATATCGCCTGGAGGAGACCCTGCCCGATCCTCCCCAGGCGCACGGCACACACGACACCCGCCGCAAGTACGATCGCGTCGACGACCCGTGCCCAGGGTGCGTAGGGGCCGACGACGAAGACAATCGCCGCGGCGGAAAGGTTGAAGAGGAAGAAGGCGAGGCCGTAGAGCTTTTTGCGGGAGAGAACCGGCGTCGAGCTCCGGCGGGATGCACGTCGAGCCAGAGGAAGAGCCGCCGCTGCTCGGAGACGGAGTCTTTCCAGGGTTCCATCATTTTTCGGGGAACGCCGCAGGCCGGGCAGACCCCTCCGACCCTCCGCGCCTCCGTCACGTAGCCGCACGACCTGCACCGCATGAGCTCCGTCAAGGCGTCCCCTCCCCCTGGTTCAACCCTGCTTCTTGACCGCTTCCTCCGCAAGGCTCATCAGCGGCTTCAGCATGCCCACGAACTCCATGGGGAAGATGAACTTGGTGGCCGCGCCTGTTCCCATTTGCTTGAGCGTCTCGAAGTATTGCAGCATCATGGTCTTTGCATCGACCGTCTTTGCCGTTCCAAAGATCTTTTCCAGGGCCAGGGCAAAGCCCTCGGCGCGCAGGATCGCTGCCTGCCGGTCGCCCTCGGCCTTGAGAATAGCCGATTGTTTCTCCCCCTCAGCCACGAGGATTGCGGACACCTTCTTCCCTTCACTCTCGATGACCATGGCCCTGCGGATCCTCTCCGCGGACATCTGCCGGTTCATGGCGTCCTGGATATCCTTGGGCGGCACGATCTCCCGTATCTCGACGCTGGTGACCTTCACGCCCCAGCGCTCAGTCACCTCGTCGAGCTTGACTCGCAGTATCCGGTTGATATCCTCCCGCTTTGCCAGCACGTCGTCCAGCGGGATGTCGCCGATCACCGCGCGGAGTGTCGTGGTGGCGATCCCCTGGCTGGCGCCCGCGAAGTTCGCCACCTGGATGACCGACAGGCTTGGATCCATGACGCGCCAGTAGATGAGGAAGTCGACGTCGATGGGCGCGTTGTCCTTGGTGATGCAGGTCTGGCTGGGGATCTCCAGGAACAGCTCCCGGAGGTCCGTCCACACCGGCTTGTCCACGATGGGAATCAGGAAGACGAGCCCCGGGCCCTTCGCGCCGATGGTGCGGCCGAGCCTGAACACCACCAGGCGCTGGTATTCACGCACGACCTTGATCGCCGACGAAAAGATGATGATCACCACGATGACGATGATTGCGAGAAGCACGTAGCTCATGTTGATACCTCCGTAGTTTGAGATGTCCAGACCCTATTTCATGCTGCGGCGCACGAGAAGCCGAAGACCGTCCCTGCCCACCACTTCCACCCGCTCTCCGGACCCGACGCCGCCTTCGACGGATCGCGCGCTCCACTGCTCGCCGGCCAGGAGGACGAGCCCCTCGGGGGCGAGGTCCGTGACGGCGGTGCCCGCCCCGCCGACCAGCGCCTCGACGCCGAAGCTGATCTTCCGCGCCTGCGCGCGGATGCCCTTGCCCAGGACAAAGGTGAAGAATGCCACAACGAGTATCGTCATGACGACGATCACAGCAACGGAGATGTGGGCAGCAGCCCCTGCTGGTGGCATACCGGGGGGCCCTGGAGCGCTTCCGGGGGCTGACGACGGCCGCCACGGCGGGAACAGCAGAAAGGATCCGAGCACAAAGGCCACGATGCCGCCCGCGGTGAGTAATCCGTGTGTCGGCGCCTTGAGGTCGATGAGGAAGAGGCCGACCGCGAGCGCGATGAAGATGATTCCCCCGATGTTCGTGGGCAGGTTGCCGAATGCAATGAAGGCGAGCAGGAGGGCGATCCCCCCGGCAACCCCGGGCGCAATTGCCCCCGGAGAGGTGAGCTCGAAAATCACCCCGAAGATCCCGATCACGAGCAGGATGTAGGCAACGTCGGGGTTCACGAGGAAGGCGAGAATCCAGTCCATGAAGCTCATGCGGAAGCGTCGCACCTCGGCGCCCGACGTCCGGAGAACGACGTCCCCGGTGGAGGTGCGCACGGTGCGGCCGTCGATGCGGGCAAGCAGCTCTCCGAGGCTCGGAACGGCAAGGTCCGCCACGTGACGCGCGACCGCCTCGGTGTCGGTGAGGGAGATGCTGCGGCGCACGGCGGCGTCCGCCCAGTCCGTGGGCCTGCCGCGGAGGGCGGCCAGTGACTTCAGCTTCGCCGTCGTGTCGTTGAGGATCTTCTCGCCCATGACGCCCGCGATGTCCGAGCCGTTGGAATTGACCGGGTGCGCCGCCCCGATGTGCGTGCCCGGCGCCATCGCCGTCACCTGAGCGGCCATTGCAATGAAGACGCCGGCAGATGCGGCGCGCGCACCCGAAGGTGTCACGAAGACCGCAACGGGAACAGGGGAAGCAAGGATTTTCTCGACGATCTGATCCATGGAGGTCCCCAGTCCGCCGGGAGTGTCCAGCTCGATGACGGCAAGGTCCGCCCCTTCCCGCTGCGCCCTGTCCAGGCCGCGCAGGATGTAGCGTGCAGAGATCGGATCGACCGGGCCGGAGAGGGTCAGGACCGCCGCGACCCTCCCCTGGGACACAGCTGCGGAAGCGCACGCGCAGATGAGGAAACCCGCCAGGAGCCCTTTCATGCACTCCCCTTCCTTCCCCGCAGTATATCCGCGAGGAGCGGGGCATATCCAGCGCCGCAGACCAGGGTGCGCGTTCACAGTTTGAGGTCCCCAACAATCCGTCCGATACTGATCACGCAGCCATGAAGGGCGAGGGCTGCTTGCCGTCATCGCCCTGATGTGGAGGAATCACCGATGCGCGAGAAAAGCCCCCATTCGATGTTGAAGTGGATCAGCAGGACCTATGACATGTCTCCCGCCGCGCTGGCCCGGATGTTCCAGAGAAACGCGCAGACGGCAAGCGTCTGGCTCAATTGCACATCGCCCGAAGGACGATATTCAGAGCGCCGCCCTGCGGGCAGCGTGCCCGAGATCTACTTCCGGGGATGCGCCTTCAGGTATTCCCCGAGGTACTGCGTCGCCATCTCGAAAGAGCTCTTGTCGTACGAACGGCCGACGAGGCCCGAGAAAGTTTTCTGCAGCAGGTCTTCCCAGGACGCTTCTGCCTGCGGGGGAACCTGATTGATCTTCAAGCCGTACTTCCGCATCACGTCGATTGCCTGGCCGTCGGCCTTGGCGAGGTCCGGAGCGAGTGATTCGGCGATCTTCTGAGCGGCATCGAGGAGCCGGGGCTGGAGGTCCGCGGGGATCTGGGACCAGCTCTTCATGCTCACCACTGCCGCGCCCCACAGGGGCGCCAGCCTCATCGAGGCCATGTTCCCCGCGATCCCGAACCACTGGCTGGAGGCGGCCACCAGGGGGCTGGTCACCAGCGCGTCCACCATCCCGCCCTGGAGCGAGGTCATCAGGTCCGTGGCCGCGGTCGTGACGGTCTGGAACCCTGCGCTCTGGTATGCCTGCACCTCGTCGGGGTCCCCGCTCCATACCCAGAGTTTCTGGCGCCGCAGGTCGTCCGGGGTCACCACGGGGGCGCGGGAGAAGAAATACACCCAGCCGCTCGGCGACCACATTATCGGTTTGAACCCTCGCTTCTGCAGCTCCGAGTCGAAAAAAGGCTTCATCTTTTCCAGCACGTACGCCAGCTCGTCGTCGCTCTGCAGAAGCAGGGGATAGGAAAGCGTCTTCACGCCGTTGAAGATGCCCTGGAGGCCGGTGACGGTGATGAGGGCGGCATTCAGGGTACCGATGCGCATCTTGCGGATCATGTCGGGCTCGTCTCCGGCCACGCCGCCGGCATAGATCTTCACGCTGACCGTCCCGCCCGAGAGCCTCTCCCACTCCGCCGCCAGCCTCCTTGCCCCCAGCTCCCAGGGTGAGCCCACGGGCGCGAGGCTTCCCATCTTGATCGTCAGCGCGGGAACACCCGTCGCGGCGAGCAGCGCGCACAGGATGGCCGCGACGCGAATTGGTCCGCGCCTCATCACTCACCTCCCTCGTCTGCCAGAAAATAGTCGTCCACGTGATCCAGCAGCCACCGGGCCTTCCGCTGGTTGATGATATTCACCAGCCGGTCGGGGATGTCGGCATTCACGTCGATCGCGAGCGCCTTGCCGAGAAGCTCGCGGAACTCCGCGGCGTCCTGGTTCTTCACGCTCACCGACGTGGCAAGCGCGATGTAGGGCCCCGCCCGCATTCCCTTCGACAATGCCAGCGCCCGGGCGAAGGACGCACGTGCTTTCTGCTCCCCGCCCCCGAGGTCTGCCGGTGCCCCCCCGTAGAACGAGATGAAGATCTCGTGCACAGCCCCTGCGCCGTAGGCATCGTCCCAGGCGTCGACCTGCTGCAGCATCGCCACGGCACGCGGAACGGCAACGATCTGCACGAAATCGAAAGGATCCGCGCCGAAAGCCCCCAGCCACGCCGCCGCCGCCCAGTACAGGTAGTCGGAATCTTCCTTCCGTGTCAGGCGAAGGGCCGCCTGCACGCCTTCCCTGTTCAGCGCGGCGGTGAATCCGGGGCGGCGGATCTCCAGCCCCTGCAGGACATAGTCGCGCGCGCGCAGGAAGAGCTTCTTGGCCCGTTGATGCATGGCGCGCTGCTCTTCCACCTGCTCGAGAGGAAGCTGGTCGGAGGGGGCCTGGACGAACGCGAAGGCGTAGCCTGCGAAGGCCCGGCCGGTCGCCAGGGCAAGAGGGGCATTGCGCGGGTCCGCCTCCAGCAGCGACTCGTAGGTCTTCATTGCGAAAGGCAGTGCGTCCCGCGCCAGCTCGGGATCGTCTTCCCCGGTGAAGACGGTGCTTTCCCCGCTTCCGGCGAGAAAACCCGCCACCGTGTGCACGGCGAAGGTGGAGCAAGAGGACAATGCAACTGCGAACACCAGTGCGGCGGTGAGGCAGAGGGGACGCGCCGCTCTTCCTGTCCTCATGGCGCTGAGTATACATGATGCACGTTGACGCTGTCCATTCTCGTCCGTACAGTGAATCCTGTCATGGGACTGCGCTATCGGTGCATCCTGATCGATCACGACGACACAGCGGTGGACAGCACCGCGGCAGTCCATTACCCGGCACACCTGGAGGCGCTCCGGGAGCTGCGTCCCGGGCGCATGCCGCCCACCAGAGAACAATGGCTCCTGCGAAATTTCCACGGGATCATGGACTACCTCGAGGGGGACCTCGGGATGACGAAGGCCGAGCTTGCCCGCGAACTGGAGATCTGGAGGAGGTGGACGGGCAGCCACGTCCCCCCGTTCTTCCCCGGGTTTCTCGACCTGCTCGCGGACTACCGGCGTCATGGCGGGCTCGTTGCGGTGATCTCGCACTCTGAGGCCGGTGTGATCGAGGGGCACTACCGCGCGGCCCAGGACCCTCCATTCGTGCCCGATCTCATATTCGGGTGGGAGCACGAAGCCGTGAAGCGCAAACCCAGCCCGTGGCCGGTCCAGGAAGCTCTCCGGCGCTTCGCATGCCCGTCCGAGGACGCGCTGGTCGTGGACGATCTGAAGCCGGGCGTGCTGATGGCCCGGGCGGCGGGTGTCGACTTCGCCGCCGCGGGCTGGAGTCATCGGGTGGCCGAGATCGAGGAGTACATGAAAGCCCACGCCGCGGCATACTGCGCCCGCATCGATGACCTCCGCGCCCTTGTCATTCCTCCGGAGCCGGCGCGCGCTTGAGAGCCATCGGTATTCGGACTATACTTGGAGGTGCGTTCGCAGGAGGGGTGAACGCTGTCTTATGAAGCGCGACACCCAGAAACTGCTCCGGACGATCGAATCACTCTCCACGATCAAGGACCTGGATTCCCTCCTGGAGAGCATCCTCACCGAGGCGCGGCAGTTCCTCATGGCGGACGCGGGCACCATCTATCTTGCGGCCCGCGGCTTCCTCTATTTCAGCTTCGTGCAGAACGACACGCTTTTCCGCGGAGAGACGAAGGACAAGTACATACCAAGCGGCGGCTCGCTGCCCATCGACAAGGCCTCCCTCGCTGGCTACGTGGCGAAGACGGGAGAGCCCATCCTCATCGACGACGTCTACCATATCCAGAGCGACGTCTCCTTCTCCTTCAACCCCGCCTTCGACCAGGAGACCCACTACCGCACCCGCTCCATCCTCGGGGTGCCTCTGAAGACACGGGAGAACGAGATCGTCGGGGTCCTGCAGCTCATCAACGCGAAAAGCGAATCCGGGGAGGTCGTCGCGTTCTCAGTGGATGACAAGCTGTTCATCTCCCAGTTCGCCAAGCCCGCCGCGGATGCCATCGATAAGGCACGGATGTCCCGGGAATTGGTGCTGCGGATGGTGGACCTGGTGGAGCTGCGTGATCCGTTCGAGACCAGCCAGCACGCGAAGAGGGTGGGCGCGTACTCCGTGGAGCTGTACGAGAAATGGGCGGGCACGCGCAACATTTCCGCCCGTGAAATCCGCAAGGTGCGCGAGGTGCTGCGCATTGCCGCCATGCTCCACGACGTGGGCAAGGTCGCGGTGAGCGATACCATCCTGAAGAAATCCGGCCAGCTCAGCTACGACGAAAAGCTCTCGATGAGGCTCCACACGGTCCTGGGGGCACGCCTGTTCCGGCGCGCCACCTCGTTCTGGGACGACATGTCCTCCGAAGTGGCCCTCAATCACCACGAGAACTGGGACGGCTCCGGCTACCCCGGGAGGATCGAGGACCTGTACGCGGAGAAGATCTACATGGGACCGGGAAAGCAGGGCACCGAGATCCCGCTCTCGGCCCGGGTCGTCACGATCGCCGACGTGTACGACGCGCTGGTCTCGCAGCGTGCCTACAAGAACGGCTGGAGGCAGGAGCACGCCCTGCATTACATCCGCTACCAGGCGGGCAAGAAGTTCGATCCCGAGCTGGTCGGCATTTTCCTGAAGATGGGCGACCTGCTCACCGCCATCGCGAAGAAATACTCGTACTAGTTTCCCTGGTGACGGGAATCCGCTGGTCGGGTGTTCGATCATTGATCACGGAGGTGAACGACATGTACTGCCAGAGATGCGGCAAGGAAGTGGCCGCTGAGGCCTCATTCTGCCCCAGCTGCGGCGCCCCGGTGCGCACGGCTGCAATGGGGCCGGGGTACCAGTGCGGGAAGGCTGTCAGCCCGTTCAGCCGGCTCGCCGCCCTGCTTCTCTGCTTTTTCCTGGGATGGCTCGGCGTGCACCGCTTTTACGTCGGCAAGGTGGGTACCGGTGTCGCCATGATATTCACGCTCGGCGGCCTGGGCATCTGGACCCTGATCGACTTCATCATGATCATCGTGGGCGGTTTCACGGACGCGAACGGGCGGTTCGTTCTGGACTGGCAGACCTGATCCGCATACAGTGTCGGTCATGATTCGTCTGGGCATCATCGGCACCGGCGGCATGGCCAACACCCACGCGGAGAGCTTTTCCCCGATGAAGGGGGTGCGGCTCACCGCGTGCTGCGACATCGATCCCGCGCGGGCACGGGCGTTCGCCGCGCGGTGGAACATCCCGAAGTGGTACACTGACTATCGCGAATTGCTCGCGGTGGAGACGCTGGAGGCCGTTTCCGTCGTGACCGTGGACGCGGCGCACGCTCCCGTGTCGCTGGCAGCGATTGCCCGCGAGGTTGCGATCCTCTGTGAAAAGCCCCTGGCGACATCGCTGGCGGACGCGAGAAAAATGCGTGACGCGGCCCGCGCGAAGGGTGCGGTCACGCACGTGAACTTCTCCTACCGCAACGCCCCCTGCGTCCAGGCGGCTGCCGCGCTGATCCGCGCGGGAGGCATCGGCCGGGTGCTGCACGTCGAAGCGAGCTATCTCCAGAGCTGGCTCGTGCAGGACACATGGGGGGACTGGAGAACCATGGACGCTTTCACCTGGCGGCTCTCCCGCCGGCACGGCAGCGCCGGGACACTCGGCGATATCGGCTGCCACATCTACGACCTCACCGCGTTTCTCTGCGGCGACATCTCCGAGATCAGCTGCCGGCTTGCCACGTTCGACAAGGGAGTGGCCGGCAATCGGGTCGGTCCGTACGTCCTGGACGCGAACGACAGCTTCGTCTCGACAGTGAAGCTCGCCGGGGGAGGAATCGGCAGCGTGCATGCCACGCGGTGGGCGTCGGGCCAGCTCAACAGCCTGAAGGTCAGGGTCTACGGCGACGAAGGCGCGGTTGACGTGGATCTCGACCGGTCCCGCGAGGTGTACGGGCTGGCGAAGTCGAAGCGCGCAATGCGCCCGGCGTCATGGAAGGACGTGAAGTCGCCGAGAACACCCAGCCAGTACGCACGGTTCATTGCCGCCGTGAGCCGCGGCGCGAGCGACGAATCGGATTTCGCAAATGGCGCCCGTGTCCAGGCCTGCCTCGAGGCGAGCTTCACCTCCGACAGGAGGCGGAAGCCCGTGCGGGTCACGCCGTAGACGGTCCCTCTCAGCCCGCCAGGACCGCGTCGATCTTCGCCAGCTCCTCCCGCGTGAACGCAGGGCTGCGGACCACGCCCGCGCAGTCGTCGATCTGCGAGGGCCTGCTCGCCCCGATGAGGACCGAGGTGACCCGGCCCGAGCGCAGCACCCACGCCAGCGCCATCTGCGCGAGGCTCTGCCCCCGGGAGGAGGCGATGTCGTTCAGCCGGCGCAGACGTGCCCGCACCGCCTCGTTGATGTCCTCCGGCTTCAGGGACACGCTGGGGCCGGCGGCACGGGAATCAGCGGGGATGCCCGCGAGGTAGCGGTCCGTGAGGAGGCCGCGCGCAAGCGGCGAGAAGGCAATGCACCCCACCCCCTCGGATTCGAGCAGGTCGAGCAGCCCCTCCTCCACCCAGCGATTGAGCATGGAATAGGAGGGCTGGTGGATGAGACAGGGCGTTCCGAGGCTCCGGAGGATCTCGATGGCCTGCCGTGCTTCGGGCGGCTTGTAGTTGGAGATGCCCGCGTACAGCGCCTTGCCCCGGCGGACCAGGAGATCGAGGGCCGCCATTGTTTCTTCAAGGGGCGTCTCGGGGTCCGGTCGGTGCGAGTAGAAGATGTCCACGTACTCCAGGCCCATGCGCCGCAGGCTCTGGTCCAGGCTCGCCACGAGGTACTTCTTCGAGCCCCATTCCCCGTACGGCCCCGGCCACATCAGGTACCCGGCCTTGGTCGAAATGATCATCTCGTCGCGCCACGCCCCCAGGTCGCTCCTGAGGATCCTGCCGAAGCACTCCTCCGCGGATCCGGCCGGCGGGCCGTAATTGTTGGCCAGGTCGAAGTGCGTGATTCCGAGGTCGAACGCCCGACGGATCATCGCGCGGGCGTTTTCCATCGCCGATTCGCCCCCGAAGTTGTGCCAGAGGCCGAGGGACAGAATGGGCAGCTTCAAGCCGCTGCGGCCGCACCGGGCGTACGTCATTGAAGAATACCGCTCATTTTTCGGCTCATCACTCATGGCATCAGCTTACCATGGAGAGTGTTCGGATGCCATTGCGGACGGTTTTTCCTGGATTTCATTTGACAATCTGAGATCAATATGATCCTATTTATTATCTCCAATCGTTCCATTTCGAACGTGCAAAACCCTAACCCATAAAGGATTGGAACGATGCATCTCGAGCCCGCGATTCGAAACGACCTGATCGAACTCATTGCTGCGAACTTCAAGACCGACGAGGTCAACGAGCTCGGAAGACTCGTGCTGGGGTGCTTCGATTCCAACGAGGCGGCCGGAAAGCGCCACCACGTTTCGTTGTCCCCGCGAAAGAGCGCCGGCCTGCTTGTCGAGAAGTGCCAGAGCGGCGAGACGCTGGCCTCCCTCATCAAGCTCGTGGTCGAGGTGGACAATGCCGTGGTCCGGGGCCGGCCCGTCCAGGTGGATGGCCTGGAGGAGTTTCTCGGAAAGCTCGTGCGAACGGGCATTCAGTATGATTTCAAGACACGCAGGGTCGTCAAATCCTGCCGCGACCCGCATGACCTCCCGAACTGGTGCTGCCTGAAGGATGGCCGGGAGTACGACAGCACGGTCGTCAGCCTCGACATTGTGGGCAACTCGGCGAAGGTGAGGAAGCTCGGAACGCGCCGGATGGAGAAGCTGTACTTTACGCTGTGGAGTTTCCTGAGGGAGAAGCTGAAGTCCTCGACGCTGCCCGGTACGGTCTCCATCTCCCGCGCGGTCTCCGACGCCCTTCCCCCCGGGTGGCCTCGATCTTCCGCTTCGGCGGGATCTTCGAGGAGAAGGATTTCTTCCGCACGATCCGGCGTCTGGATAACCTGCTCTGCGAGGAGCCTCCCGATAGCGAAGAACGACTCGCCTGAGGGGGAGGAGACAATGAGTGCCCAGGGTCGGATCATCCCATGAGGCGCGCCGGACGGGAAATCATCGACCGCGCGGCGCTCGACGACATCCTCCAGTCCGCCCGGATCCTCTTCCTCGCCCTGCGCGACCAACCCGCCCCGTACGTTCTTCCCGTCTGTTTCGGCCTGGATTCGGAAACACTGTACGTGCACAGCGCCCTGGTGGGCACGAAGATCGACCTCCTGCGCAGCCACCCTGTCGTGGGCTTTTCCGCCTGCACGGACATGACGGTCACGCCCGGCGCCGCAGCCTGCGACTTCACTTCCGCCGCACGGAGCGTTGTCGGCACAGGACGCGCCCGAATCGTGGAGAGCGAGGAGGAACGCATCCGGGGCCTGGACTCGATCATGCGTCATTACACCGATGGGCCGTTCGGAAGATCCTCGTACCGCCCTGACGCGCTCTCCCGCACGTGCGTGATCGCCGTACGCATCGACACGCTGACCGGGAAGGACACGGGCGGGCCGGCGGTGCCGGCTGCGTCTTTCACACAGGCTGAATGACCAGGGTTGCCGATAGGGAACTGACGAAAAACAGAACAGATTAAGGAAGATTTTGCGCCGTGCCTTTCCTCATGGACCTCGACATCGCATGTCTGACACTCTCTCTTGCATTGTTCTCCGGTCTCGTGCTGGTGGTGAGCGGGGCCGGCCTGGACAAACCTCTCAACCGGAACTTCGTTCTCTTCACCACGATGCAGGCGGGGTTCGTCGTCTGCTCCCTCCTCCTGAGGCTCTCCCTGCATTTCAAGGCCGGCAATCCACAGTTACTCCTGGAGCTTGCCACTCTCTTCTTTGCCCTGACCGCGCCCTTCCTCCTCCTGTTCTGCGTGCGCTACACGGGCGTACGCGGCTGGTGGCCGATCGCTGCGACCGCGGCTGTCATCGCCGGCATGCTGGCCTTTGCCGGCCCGCTCGTCGAGGGCCAGCTCGTGTCGGGTCCCTGGATCAGCAACGAGGGACTCGTGTTCTACCGAATCAGCCCCCTGGGACTCGCGGCGGTCATACTTCCCACGGCATGTCTCCTGGCATCCTCCGTCCTGCTCGCAGCGGCGTGGCGCCGGAACAACACTCCCTCCATCGCGCTGAGCATCGGGCTGCTCCTCACGGGATTCCTCGTGGGCGGCATCCTGCGGCCGCGCTTCCCCATCATGGCCATCACGAGCATGGTCAGTGTCGCCCTCCTGGGCTGGGCGATCGTCCGGCGCCAGCTCTTCAATCCGCTGCGCGAGCTGGCCGCGGACCTCAGGGAGCGCGCCCACCGGCAGGAGCTCATCTCCCAGATCAGCCGCAGGACCGCGACGCTCATGCGGATCGACGAGCTGCTCGGGCAGGCCGCGACGCTGATCCGCGCCTCGTTCGACTACTTCACCGTGGCCGTGTTCCTCGTCTCGGGCGACGAGCTGGTGCTCCGCGCATCCACCCACCCCGCCGCGCCGCGCTACCTCAATACGTTCCGTCTGAAGATCGGCCGGGAAGGGATCTGCGGATGGGTCGCGGCCACCGGACGGCCCCTCGTCGTGGGTGATGTCAGCCGAGAATCACGCTACGTCTCGCTTCTTGACTCCGAGAGGACCAGGTCCGAACTCGCCGTGCCGATTCTCCGCAGCGACCGGGTGATCGGCGTGCTGGACGTGCAGAGCGGCGTGCTGGATGCCTTCAGCGAGATGGACGTGCTCACGCAGCAGACGATAGCTGACCAGCTTTCCTCGTCGATCGAGAATGCGCGACTGTACGAGGAAACCGGGCGGCGGGCGGAGCGGCTCACGCTGGTGAACAGGATTTCTGCCGCGGCGGGCGCCGTCCTCGACCTGGACGACCTGCTGGAGACCGTGCACCGCGAGGTCACTCCCATCTTCGAGGCGGACGCGTTCTTCATCGCGCTGCTGGATGAGGACAGCGACATGCTGGATTTCCGCATCCAGGTCGACGAAGGACGGCGTGAGCCGCCGGTGCGGGAGCCCCTGGGCTCCGGGCTCACTTCGCGCGTGGCGGCCACCAGGAAACCCCTGCTGCTGAACGACTTCGGAAGCCGCTTCGGCTCGGAGGGCGTTACGCTGATTCGGTGGGGCACCGGCAAGGTGCCCTTCTCATGGATCGGCGTGCCCATGCTGATCGGCGAGCGCCTCATCGGCGTGATGAGCGTGCAGACCTACCGCGCACGCAACTACGACAGCGAGGACGTGCTCCTGGCCACCACGATTGCCGACCAGGTCGCGGTGGCGGTGGAGAATGCCCGTCTGTACGAAAAGGTCACCCGGGAGCTGGACGTGCGCCTGCGCACGGAGAAGGTCCTGCGGGAGTCGGAGGAGAAGTTTCGAAATCTCGCCGAGCAGTCCCCCAACATCATCTTCATCTTTGCGGACGAGCACATCGTCTATGCCAATCGCCAGTGCGAGATCTCCATGGGGTATCCGCGCGAGACACTGTATGCGCCCGGCTTCAACCTGCGGAGCCTGGCGGCGCCGGGCTACGACGTGATAGCCGCGCGGACCTTCCGCCGCCACATGAACGGGGAGGAGGTCCCTCCGTACGAGTTCGTGCTGGTCACCCGCGAGGGACGGCACGTCGATGCCATCCTCACGACCCGGCTCATCGGCTACGAGGGCACCCGCGCGATCCTCGGCATCGTCACCGACATCACCCCGCGCAAGCGGACAGAGCGGCTGCTGCAGTCCCTCAATGCCGCGACACTCGCCATGGAGCAGGCGCTCACGCCGGCAGAGATCTTCCCCTCCGCTGTCCGGGTCCTCTCGGGAATGGGCTTCGACAGCGCCGTGTTCATGGCCAGCACCGAGTCTCCCCGGGTGCTTCGCACGCACTGCCGGGGAAGTGGCGCCAGCGGAGAAGTGAGCGTCCTGGACCCCGAAAACAGCTCCGGCCCGCTTCTCTCCTATGACGCCGCCGCAGACGTGGCACAGGCCATGGACGGCCGCGGGGCGCTGTACAGCACGCTGGAACCCGAGACACTCGCCCTGTTTTTTGGCGAGACTCCGAGCGGGGACCGACAGGAGAGGTCGGATACGCCGCAGCCGTCACGCGACCCGCGGCCCGCGGCTGCCGGGGTTATCTTCGCTCCCCTCGTCCTCGAGGACACGCCCTTCGGGCTTCTCGTGATTGCCGGCCCGGACCTCGGTCCCGAGGACCTGCAGGTCTTCACCGCATTCGCCCACCAGGCCGCCGCCGCGTGGAGGAAGACTCGGCTCGTGCGCGACCTGGAGGGCAGCCTCGAGAAGCTGAGCAGGACCCAGGAAC
>Ga0187866_1002702_pt1 | contig 14172 bp, 12 predicted proteins | sample June2016WEW_11_1_3_FD_133013 | JGI IMG/M metagenome (GOLD analysis project Ga0187866, IMG submission 133013) | Peatland microbial communities from SPRUCE experiment site at the Marcell Experimental Forest, Minnesota, USA - June2016WEW_11_150 | ecosystem: Environmental > Terrestrial > Soil >...
CATCGGCGGGAATAACGCTATTTACCGTAAGGCGAAAACTTTGCATGGTGTCGCGTTTTTGGCCCAAGGCGCTGTCGGCGGGAATGGCGCCCGGGCGGGGCAATCGCAGCATCACTTCATCGCCCAGTTTCACGGCAAGTTTTTCGGCCAAAGGGCGATTCAGCGCGATTTCCCGCACATCGAGCAAAGGCGCCGGCATTGGACCAGCGCCTAATTGCCAAAATCGCTTATCGCAGCCGATAAGCTGCACGCGATTTGCCCGCAGCGGCGCTTGCCGAAGGGGATTTTCCATTGACGCCGAAAGGATGATGGCCGGGGCGGAAAATTCATCGGCCAATTGCGCGCGGAAAAAATGATCGGACTGAACCGCCTCATCAATCCGGCCGAGTCGGTCCAGGGCCAGATAGCGCAGGCTGCCGCGCATCGAGTCGCCCACCAACAGAGCGCCTGTCAGAACCGCCGTGCCCACGGCCACACCACAGGCCACGGCAAAATTCATGCGCCGGTGATGGAAAAAAGAAGCCAGGATCAGCCGTAGGATAGACATGGCTAGTAGGGATTGGTGCGTTTTACGCACCCTACGATTATATTCCTCTGAGCGGTTCGGGAAGTGTGAAGCGGATTTGTTCTTCTTTGGCAACGCGGGATTCGATCGTGGCATTAAAGCGTTCCTTCAGCAGCGCCACGCATCGGCGGACCACGGCGTCCGGTGCGCTTGCGCCGGCCGTGACGGCGATGGTTTCGCCGCCCGTGAACCAGGTGAAGTCGATGTCGTCAGGACCGTCGATCAGGTGGGCGGGCGTGCCTTGCGAACGGGCCATTTCGGCCAAACGCTGACTGTTGGAACTATTGCAGCTTCCAACGACAATGACCATATCTGCCTCCCGGGCGAGCGTCCGCACCGCTTCCTGCCGATGCTGGGTGGCGTAACAGACGTCTTCCCGGACAGGGCCGACTATGTGCGGAAATCGCTGCCGAAGCCGGCCGATGATGTTGGCGGCATCGTCGACCGACAAGGTGGTTTGAGTTAAATAAGCTACTTTGACGGTGTCGGGCAAATCGAGCCGACCGACGTCATCAGGCGATTGCACAAGCACGATCGATTGCGGGGCCTCGCCCAGGGTTCCCACTACCTCGTCATGGCCTGCATGGCCAATCAAAATGATAGTGTAGCCTTGACTGGCAAAACGAATGGCCTCGGCATGTACTTTGGTCACCAGTGGACACGTGGCATCGATGGTTATCAGGTTTTGCAAAGCGGCCTGTCGGCGAATTTCAGGCGGGACTCCATGGGCAGAATAGAGTAAATGGGCACTATGGGGGACTTGAGATAAATCATCCACAAAAACCACGCCCTGCCTGCGAAAGTGCTCCACGACCCAGCGATTGTGTACGATTTCGTGATACACGTAAATTGGCGTACCAAAGGCCTGAATTGCCAGGTTCAGGCTTTCAACGGCCATATTCACACCGGCACAAAATCCGCGTGGAGCAGCCAGTATGATGTGCATGGTTTCCTCACTTGGCGGAACTTTTAACTTTATTACGTTTTTCCTACCTAAGAAAAATCGGGCTTGGGCCAGTTTATATCGGTTCTGGGTCTTTCCGTTAGCTAATGTAACCCGCGTGGTATCCCAACACAACACAACCTTTGCTCCTAGATGATGCAACATAATATTCACGTCCCTAGCATCCATTAGTAACGCAGCCTCATCGGACATTGGGTCCTGATATAAGTGCGCCACGGTGGGTAGCTTCCCTTTGACTGGAACCGAAACTGCACGCTTGTCAAAATCGTCCCACCACTCGGCCAATGCTTTCAGATCGTCACGGCTGTAGCCATTCGCAGGTTGCTCTTCACCGGACAACTCTAATTCCAGTTTTTCTAAACTATCACGCATCGCTGTAATCTCAGCGTCTATTTCCTTTCTAGTCCGGGCATCGTTCGATAGCATCACATTCCGAGTTGCTATCTTTATCTTCGCTGCCAGATCATCCCGATCTTTCACGGCCTGCGCCCTATGCTCGGCCCGTTCACGATTCGGGTGGCGCAATTTCTCTGGCGGAGCGGTGAGCATCTTTTTTATATCTTTAATTTCTTCCCCAAGTTTCCGAAGTACAAACGGCAATATGTCGGATTCATTGATCCAGTACTGCTTACAGTCACCGTAGGCGGCGGGGGTCGAACAGCGATATACACGCTTTTTGCGGTCGTTCGGCTTACAACCATACATCGGTTTATTACAATGACCACAAAACAATATACCAGATAGTGGGTAGCCGTCAGCCCTTGGCCTGCGCCCACCTTTCAGAGAGAAAGAGGCAAGCCTCTTCTGCGCGGCAGCGAATGTCTTGCGGTCGATTAGAGGTTTATATGCCCCTTCTCTAAGAAACACGCCCTCGTCAGTTGCCACCCAGGGCTTTCGATCTTTGTCCTGGTATTGGGAAACTGGTACTACTTCTTGCTTCTCGTTGACGATATGAAATTGGCCTGTCTTCTTTTTATTGTACGTGAAGCATCCCAAGTACACCTGTCGCCGCAGTAGTTCCCGAATCGTGGGTACACTCCAGAGGCCCCCACCAGTGGCCGTAATCTTCTGCCGGTTGAGTTCTTCTGCAATCCAGTTCATAGACTTACAATCGTTAACAAACCAATCATAAATCTGCCGAACCACTTTCACTTGTTTCGGATCACCGTGCTTTAATCCTCCCTTGCCGTCATTTACAAAACCATAGGGTGCTCTGCCTCCGCTGCGCTTACCTTGTCTAGCAGCGTCAAGCCTGGCATTGGCAATGCGGCGGGATAATCGCGTACAATGTTCATGCGATGCCATAGCCTCCATTGCAATCTGCATCCATACTACCATCCCGCCCTCAAGGTCACGGCAACCTTGATTGACCGCGTGGATATAGCGAATACCAATTTCACGCAACGCCTGTACGTCGTGGACGGTTTCCCCCAGATCGGCACGGCTGAACCGATCCATGTCATCGACTAGGATTGCCTTTGCGCCGGTTTCCTTTAATTCATCGACTAGCTTTTGAAAATCCGGCCGCTCTGCCCCACGCTTCCACCCTGGCACGCCTTTGTCTTTTTCGTACCATCGGACAATTTCATAAACGGAATTGTCGTCCGGTGGAAGTAGTTTTTTGATTCTGCCTATTTGATCGGCAATGGACTTTTCGGTCCGTTCTTCATTGGTAGACTTCCGGCAGTAGCTTACGGCCGGGATTACCCGCTTGGGCTTTTTCTTAGACATGGCTTTGACCTTTCTAATGTGCTTTGACCGTGGGAAATAAACGAGGGGCGGCGGGCTGCCGGTCAAAGCAGATAGCAGCCCGGCATCGAGGAGCTACCCCGACGCCGTGCCGCCCGCCTTATTATAAACCGGCCCTGCTAGGCCGTAAACCCCTTATACCCCCTATAAAGGGACATATTTTCTGGGGAAAAGGTTCCCCCCGGCCTACACCTAGCCTAAAACACCCCGTTTAAAGGCCCTACGGCGTTGTTTTAAGGGCTTTAACGGGCTACCCTAGCCCCTAACCCTACCCGGCTACCCCGGCCTTAAAAACGTATAAAACCCATAGAAAATATCTGGTTTAGGGGTTTTCTTGCGTACAGCCCCGGCTTATACTAGCCCTTGTAGTGAACATCCGTTGACTACCGGAAACCCGGCCGATCCGGGCAACAAACTTAAAGGAGCGAAGCAATGGTCAAGGCGCAAGAGAAACCGGAAAAGGCAAAGCGGATCAACAGGTCCACAGCCGCTAACAAAGTTATTGCTGATATCAGCGGCAAGACATCGCTTAGTGAGTTGGCCAAAGAGGCCGACAGTCTGTTTACCGAATCTGGTGGCAAGCCCGATGTTCGTAAAGCGGGCTACTACGTTCGCAGGTCGTTGGAGACACTTGAAGCAATCGGAATCGTCAAGCTCACTCGCCCGACCGACATCATTGTTGAACGTATCAAAACAAAATAATCGGCCCGGCCAGCCACCTAAGCCGCCCCGCAATAATTGGAGCGAAGGATTATTGCGGGGCTTTTTCTTTTCTAGCTTCCACATACTGGTAAAAATCACCTACTGCTTTTTAATTGGTACCAGTTCCGGGTCTTTCAACTTAAAGCCATGCTTTTCGAGTTTGCATTTTGCGTCGTCCCGAATCTCGTGAGCACGTTGCTTATGATACCACAGGCACAAGGCTTCGTGAGCCTCTATGTCGGAGTCAAAATCGGGTGACAAATCGGGGATGATCATGTCTTCCCCACCATTAACACGAATTTTCAGAAACCACTTTTTGCCGATCTTCGCAATAGTGAATATCCGGTGTTTTTCGGGCAATGGCGGTTTTGCCGGCTCTATATGCATAGACATGCATGCAACAGGTTTTGGGAAAAGTAGTTCGCAATTTTGGTCTGAAAACACTAGTAGGTTTCCGTTGTCAAGGCGTTGCCAACCACCCTTTTCATACGGAGTCTCAAGAGAAGGGAGTTCGTCCTTTTGCATTTTTATTCTCCTTTTTTATATGGGAAAATTACCTAAACCAAGCTGGATTTTATCACATTTCCTGCAATTGACTTTATATGTCCAACTGGACATTATATGTCTAACTTGCTAGACTAGTACGTATGAACTCCATGCTTGAAATTGTACGGCGATGGATGGAAATAGATAAAGCCCTGGGAAGTCTCGACGGGTTGCATATTCCATCGATTGCTAAACGATTGAAAGTCAGCGAAAAAACAATCCGCCGTGACCTGGAAGTTTTCGAGGCAATCATCAACAGTCAACTAGATCGTGGCCTAGATGCGAATGGCTATAGGCATGTATGGTATTATCCAGGCCCTGGAGCAATATTTACTGATAATCTTGACTCACGTCTACGTAAGGCCATGCGTGAGATTGCATCGAAAAAATAATTCATACAAGTTAATCATCTCCACCATGCCGGCAACTTTGGCCGCTTCAATAACAATTTTTTGAGGTAGTAGTGAGTGGCCAACATAACATAGGGATTGCAGTCACCGTGCCCCCAGCTTATACTAGACGGCTGACAAGAGAACATTGGAGGAGCATAAAGACCAGACGCCAAACAGAAATACAATTTGAATTGACGCGCGTGCGTCAAGTTCTGCTTCACACCAAACGACCAATCTGAGCCAAGCTCTTGAACTGAAGAAGCAGCCTTGAACCACGCCCCGTGAGAACGGGGCGTCGGCTGGGCTGTTCTTCAGTGCCCCTTGGTCGGGGCGGTGTGAGCGGCTTGGTTCGACGCCCTTTTTTATTAGGTGGTTTTTTATCCTTTATGCAAAGGGGGTTAGCATGAAAAGCTATACGATCTTGGCCGGAATGGCTATTTTGATGTTGATGGCAGCAGTAACTTTCGGGCAGGAGCAGCCGAGCGCCTTAGAGATGCGTTTATGGACACCTGTCCGTAGCTCTATGGAAAGAGAAAAGCTGATCGCGGAGGAGCAAGATAAGCATCAGAAGGATTTGAAATCAGGCCGCGACTTGTTCGGAATTGACAAACGATGGAATACATCAGAGTTCGTCGGTACGTTATTAAAAAAACAACCCCCCGATTTCAAGGTTGGTGACTGGGGTTGTATATCAGGGTCATTCAAAGTATTCGACAAGGTTAGCAAAACCGAATGCTTAGTAACAATCAGATACGATGTATATACCGAACCACGCAATTCTAAACCCATGCTCCTCAAGGGCTTAGATATGTCTAAGGTAGTAGATGGCGTTGAGTTCATCCTTCAACACCCTGTTGCGATTCAAGATACCTACACATACTCAGCCGTCTCCGGCAACAACAAGACGGTTCTTGTTCTTGAATGCAATAGCGCAAAACTAAAAGAGATTGACGCGGAACTAAAGGCTAAGGATGATGCCGAACAACAGGCTGCCATCGAACAAGCAAAAGCAAAAAAAGAACGTGAAGCGGCGAAGTGGAGGAATTGGACTGATTCGACAGGCAAATATACGACCTATGCAAAATATGGTGGAATAGCATTTGATAAAGTAACACTGATAAAACAAGATGGTTCTAAAGTGCAATTACCACTTGATAAGCTATCTGATGAAGACCGGGAATGGGTTGCAAATCGAAGTAAGCATCTTTCATCCCCGCAAGATAACAGTCACAATTCCAGCCAATCAAAATAGGGCAGTGGGGTTGGCGGCGTGCGGGCGAAGAAGGGCCGTAGCCAACCCGCACACCACCGGGGCTTCAAGCCTCACGATTGTAACCAGCAATCGCCCCCTTTGCCCGTAAGGCGTTCGCTCCGTACGCCCTGGGGCTTGTTCAAGACCGGCAGGCTACCGGTCGGAGCTGAGTTTACCGGCTTCCCACCCCCGCAACTACAGGCTACGGATAGCAGGAAACGCCCGCCGGTTATCCGCGTTAAACTATCTCGCTTATCGTCCCGTCCGGGCCTTTCCGAAAGACCAGCCGCGGCATTCCCATCGACTCATTGCTACCTTTCGCCAAACCAATTCTTTGGCGAGTCTCTTCGTCCATTATTTCATCAACAGGCGCTTGCATCCTTGGGGCAGGGCCATATTGTCTATCGGTTGAATGATCGCCACCGATCTTGATCGGGCCGCCACCGTCGAAAGAATGATCGTTGGCATTATCGACAATATCAATGAACGTTCCGCCATCATCGGTAGTTGAAAATTGCAGACCGAGTCGTGGCATAGAATTGCCCTTGAGACAAAAACACTCCTGGACGCTGTTGGAGTCCACGATTTCGCTCTGGGTTCGGCCGTCTTGGTCGCGTGAAAAATTCAAGGTCAAGTGGGGCATTAGTTCGTCTTCTACATTCTGAGTAAACTCTGACATAAAAGTATTTCCTTCTGAAAAAGAGTTATCGGACGGGTATTGCTTGTCGAATTGCGACAAGCATTGCGGGCATAAGTAGCCGCGCGATTCGTTGTCGGTTATGCCGTCTGGCGGACGGCAGCATGAGGGGTTTGGTGGGTATCGCATGATCTTTCCTTGAAGATGAGTTTTTAGACTTCAATTCCAATAATCTCCGTTTGGTAGGCAATCAACTTTTCCCGCCGCTGTCGCTCTATCTCGGCTACTTCGGCCTCTTGCTCCCGCCGTACAACGGCACCGGGCAGTTTGCCGATCTGGGCATCTATTGACTTGACTTTCTCGCGGCGTTCCATAACGATAGATCGCAGCGCGCCCAGCCAAACTTTTCCGTCAGCGTCAGGCGGTTCCGGGCCGAATTCAGTTACATTCCATTGCCAAAGGTGGTGTACGGAAACGGAAACATTGCCGGGAAATTCGAGCAGCCTGGATTTCAAACTATGGAAATCAGTTTCTGCGCGCTGCAACTTGGCAAGGTGATATGCACGCTTGTTTTTCAATAATTCGCTAGGGTCTGTCGGGGGATCATACAAATCCTTCTGTTTGCCTAACGGGGATGGACTAGCCAAAGCCCCGTCACTGAATAGACAGATTCCATCGACCTTGACAAATTTCCCCCCGTGGCGTAGGGCAAACTCTTGAAAATTTTCTACGAACGGCATTTTCAATTCTCCTTTGTGTTAAAGTAAAATTATCGTTTAATTATTTTCTACCACAGTAGCGCATGATCGCGTCCCAGCCCTCCATGCCGGCATAGTCGTATCCGCCCTTCGCAAGTTCTTGCATCCGCTTCTCGTAGGCATCCTTCTCGCGGACAAACTGTGTAACGCCGGGGGTGCCGGACACGCTGTCGGTATCGACTGTATAGTTCGCTAGCACACCGGCGACTATCTTTTTCTTACCGGCGAACTCGTGCCCGACTAGCAGAGCCAGCGAAAACGCGGAAAAGGTATCCCCGTGACCCGTCCCGTATCTGGGGCTTGTAAGCCTCATGCCGTAAGACTTTTCTTCGCAGCGGAGCTTTAGCAGGTCATGCTTTAACGGATCGCAGGAGTACAACTGCAACCGGCGGTCAACGAAAGATTCGATTATCAATGTGGCTTGATCGCGCAGGTTCGCGCCCGTGGGCGGAATCTCACGCATCCAAGGCAAGTTGCCATAGCGGCGGCGCTGGTTGCGGCGGCGGTGTCCGGCGTCAGCTTCCAAGGTCTGAGCAAGATGTTCGCACTGCCACGGGTCGAACCCGACCGCCTCCAAGCCGTATTGCTCATCAAGGTCAAGGATATGCTTCTCGACTTCCAGCAGATTGATCTTCTTGCCCGGGGTCGGACGCCATAGCTTTTGGTGCGCCAGCCGGATTCGACCCGCTCTGCCGCCTGCGGGAACGCCCAGCACCACGACCGCCGAACAGTCTCGCGTCAATCCCAAGTCAACACCCCCAACGAATAGCCAGCCGCTTTCCTTCCCGGTCATCGGCTGCAATCCGTCCATGAAGGCCGCTTGAATATCGGCGGGCGTGAGGGCGTCGCCACCCGAAGCCGACCAGAGATTGTCTATAAGGCGCGCGGCGGCAATGGCCGGGAGCATCCGCCGTAGCTCCGCAAGCCTTTCTGGGGAAAGCCAACTGGCTTGGGCACCATCTAAGCGGGAGAATATCCACGCCTCGTCAGTGCGTGCGGCTTCACGTACAGCCCACTGCCAACTGTCAACAAAGCCCGCATTGCTAATCACGCAGAGTAAGCAGTTGGAGCGTTTGGCGGCAGATGAAATGATACTATGCCACAATGACCCGTCACCTTCCCAGTGGCAAAGCTCGTCGGCAATAATGAGGTCCGGTAGGATGCCCCATGAGCTAGCAACATCGGACGTGAAGATGTCCAGCTTGCCGCCTTCACCCGGATGCCCCGCCGCGATGTTCACGACGAGATTCTTTTGCACGTCGAGGATACTAGCTAACCAGGGATTCAACCTTACGATGGTTGCCATAGCATCTTTCAAGAGGGTGGCTTGATCTTTATCAGCAGCAAAGCAGTAGCCCCGCAAAGGCCGAGTAGCAAATGCCAAAGCCCATACGCATGTAACGGCAAGGTCAGTAGTCTTGCTGTGGCCGCGAGGGCGTTCAAGGTAAGCCCGCATACGGGCGTCGGCGTCGGATTGACCGGCACAACGTAGCAACGCAGGATCGAGGGCGGCGAAGTCGTCCCGTTGCCACGGGTCCATAACCGTGCCGAAACGGCGGGCAACCCCGTCCACGTCAACGATCAAGTCATTGCGGAAGGCGGCGGGGTCTGCGGCATAGCGTTGGTAGGTTTTACTGTCGATCATGGTCGGTTTCCTCCGGGCTACTTGGCACGTCGATCCACGGGCTTGGGGGCGGGGCGTCCAACCCCAGCGAACGGATTGCCTTGTCACGGTTATCGCTGGCCTTTGCTATGGCTTCGGAGAATTTAAGCCGGTCAGTAGCCGACAGCTTATTTATCTCATGCCGTAGCCAGTGCGCAGCTAACAGGCCATGCCGTTCCCACTTCAAGACGCTGTTGATAGCGGCAGCATCGACGATATTGATTTTGCCTTTTACTTGCATAAGGGCATCTTCACACTGGCGACGTAAATTATTAACGCGATATTCGATGTACTTACAGCCTGATGGTAGTTTGCTTCCCTTCATGCCGTGGCGCAGGTTATTCGCGGAGCCTTTAGGCGGACCGCTACGGCCCGGCTTGCCGCAATAGTGCGCTGGCTGGCCCTTGCCGAACTTCGGGGCTGGCTTATCGAGGGTTTTTATAGCGAAGGTTTTCATAGGGGTTACTTTGCCAGGGGCTAGGTTTTATTTGTTCTATGTTTTCTTAAACGCTATTTTACCCCTGTTTTTAGGGCATAATATATAAACTACGGCCTACGGAGCTTTTTATATTACGTTGGTATTGCTGGTTTTATAGGGCTTTTCGGGATTGGCTGGTATAGGACAAGGCCGGGGGCTAGTAGTTTTTTCCCTGTGGGATACTTCCTCATAGTTCACCCACACCGAGCGCGGCTTCCAATTCGCCAATCGCTTCATGTTCTGTCTCATATCCACAGTTAGAAAATCTAGGACCGTCAGCGCCTGCAATAGACCACGCAAAATATCCGTCACCATCGCGCTTAAAAATCGTCAACGTCAAACCCTGCCAATTCCGCCACAAGTTGTTTTTCTTAGACCGTTTCCATAAGAGTGGTTTCTCAAACTCCGCACGCTCAGCAATCGCATCGGATATTTCGCAGTCACTTCGGGTTGGGTTTCCTACTATTGGCACGTCCTTAAATTTCCTTTTCTGAATAGCAGACAGTTACTAACCGTTAACAGTTATATAATTATTTATAGTAACTAATAGTTACTAATAGTTATGACCGTTATTAACAGTTATTACAGTTATTAACCGTTATCTGCTTTCTTATCTCCTTCCCCGACAGTTACGGTATTTCTATAAATAACTGTTAACGGTCAGTAACGGTTGGCTATCTTTTAAACTTAAACACGATCTGATCCTTTCGCTTTCCTATTTCCGACTCGCCATACCCCCGCTTCTTCCACTCAGAAAATACGCCAAGCACGCGGTCCTTGTCCTTATAAGTTGTACGCAGCATAAAATTTCTTATCGTAATTTCACCCAAGCCACAAAAGCGATGGTACAGCCCCTCAATGTCGTCCATCGGGCTATCCCCCAAGTATTTCTGAACGCGAAAAATATGCTCCTTAAAATAGTTCACGACTTTGATAGCCCGCTCAACAGTCTCAGTATCCATTACCAGCGGATCAAATTCAGGGATTATTCCATCGTCAGAGACTCTTTCATCCTCCGACTCGGCAACACGCCTCAACTCATGCAGAACTAAAGACACCCGCCAGAGATTATCAAAGAGCTTCTTATACTTCGCTTGCAGCCACACAGGTGCGCCCCGCCCTGCTACTTCCGCGTAATGCACGTTATTGCACCAGACCGCAGCCATGTCGAATGCTTTCTGGCTAACCGTCAGTAGCTTGCCTTTTTCTCCAGGAGGATCAAAGAGCCGAGTCATAGTCCGCTTATATTCCCTCGTCAATTCCTCTGGCACGCCGACCGGACAGAAGATCATAGGAGAAGGTGCCGGGCACGATATTAGCATCCGATGGACAAACCCGTCATCATCATGCCCCCTGTAATTCAACTCCCTAGCCGATTCAGGAACTAGCATCCCCGTAACAGCCACAAACGGATCATGCACAGTAAAGCTATCCGAGCGACGGCCAACGCTCACCGGAGCATGGGACCAAAAGCTAGTCCAAGCAGGTTTGTCTGCGTTACCGGATTTGTATTGCGACATTTGGTGACACCAAGCCGTGAGTTCATCGTTGCGGTATAACACCGGCCCCGACATCAGGTCATACCGCAGCGCCTCAGTTGTAGTGTCTGTCAGAAACAACACTGGCCGGGGCCCAGGGTCGGGATTTTTCTTCGGGTCCGATTCAAATAGCTTCTTGGCCTCTCGCCATTTCCGTTCTTCCTCCCACTGCCTGTCTATATAGAAGCCATCCATTGCACGTAGGGCAGGTGATTTGCCATCGCTTGATTCTGCCAGACAAACGGCCCATAAGCAGCTACTTGTACGCCAACCGCCCTTTATCAGTAATCGACGGCCTGACCTACCGATGGCAGCCCCGGCGATTGCCAGCAGCGGCACGGCTAATAGATCGTGCGAACAAAAGATACTCGTGGCCCAAGCCCCAATGTATTTTTGAATAGATCGTGGATACACTTGTACTGGGAAAGGCAATTCAGCTTCCCGCTTAAGTGCTGCTGCCGCGATGCAGGAAAGTCGGCAATCCTTCTCAGAAAAAACCGGCCCCCGCATCGCCCCGCTCCGCAGGCGGTCAGCCAGGGTAGACCGGGGCTTCCCGTCGCCGTTTTTACTTACCGGATTTTTAGGTATAATAGTGTTAGTAACCATAAACATTTTTCCTTTGTTACCCGCCGATATGCTCTCGCAAAGCACGGCGGGTTTTTTCATTGTTAAACGTGCCAAATAAAAAAGGAACGATTCCGGCAGCGCAAAGCCACAAACCTCGCGCCTACCGTTGGTCGCTCCATAATCCGTTAAACCACAGGTCGGCTGCTTTGATGCAGCATCAAGGTTTTCCGGGTGCCAGCCGGTCTTCAGCTTTTCATTGCTCCCTGAGGTCGCTTCGTCTTGGCCGTTCCAAACGTGCTCACGGCTTTGTAACATGACTGTACATCCACCATGCTGCCGTCTAACGGCCCGTCCATAACTATGGTTCCGTTGTACACCACCATTAGGTGAGTTACTCCCTTCTTGAACCGTTTTAATAAATCTTCTTCGGGCAACTTAGAAAAAGCATCTACAACGGAGGCAACATAAGAGAGAACGCAGCTCCTCTCTTGATTCCGCAGTTCTACCGCAATAACGATTCCTAAAACCTGCATCAAGCTGAACTGGCGATGGTTGCCCGTTCCAGCAACGTCGTTAAATGGTTTGACGTGTCCCCCTGCGCACCATGCGTCGAACGTGTTGGCAGGCAGTCCGGTAATCTTAAGGACATTCCCAGTCGTAAACAGTCTCATTATTTTCCCCCTTGTGCTAAACACCTGTTTAAGGGTTATAGTTTACTTTTATGTATTATAACCTATATTTCGGGGCTAGTAAATCCCGTGCGGCAAACATTTATATAAGGTTAAAGCTATGGGTTAATAAATTGCCCTATAGCTAACGAGTTTGCCCGACCGTTTTTAACTTGGCCCCATTGATAATTTCCCCGCCGTCGAATACCCTGTCAACGTCTAAGCTATCGAGGGCCTTTGGAATCCGTAATAAAGTATTTATCTCGGTTGTCGGAAAATATCATAATAACAGGGGCCAGGGACTAGAGGCTAGGCATTGGGGATTAGAAATAAGGGATGGTCAGTTTAAGGGATGGTCAGTTTACTGACCCATTGATAAGTGCTTGAGAATTAGTGGATAGTTTGGGGTGGTCAGTTTACTGACCCATTGATAAGGGATTGGGGATTAGGGGGACATTTTGGGGTGGTCAGTTTACTGACCACCAACTGATATTATGGGCCATGGGACGGGCGAAAAGAATTTTGATGTATTCCCGCGACCTACAACTTTATGGACCTGAGGCACGGTCCGGCTCGCCGCTGAGTTTGCGGCAGGCGGAGCGGTATTGCCGTGGATTGGCAAAAAGGCATTACGAGAACTTTACCGTGGCAAGCTGGTTGCTGCCCGGACGCCTGCGCCAGGATTTTTATAATGTCTATGCCTATTGCCGCTGGGCCGATGATCTGGCCGATGAAACGGGCGACGCGAAACAAAGCCTTGCTCTGTTGGATTGGTGGGAAAGGCAGCTTCGCGATTGTTATCGCGGGCAGGGCGTGCATCCGGTTTTTATCGCCCTTGCCGAAACCGTCCGAAAATTCAAAATTCCCATCGATCCGTTTGCGGATTTGCTGTCGGCCTTCAGGCAGGATCAGCATGTAAGCCGTTATGAAACTATTGATAATGTATTGGGATACTGCCGCCGGTCGGCCAATCCGGTGGGCCATTTGGTGCTGTATTTGGGTGAACGTTATTCGATGGAGCGGGCCGCTTTGGCCGATTCGATCTGCACCGGACTGCAATTGGCCAATTTTTGTCAGGACGTCGCCGGTGACTGGGATCGGGGCCGGGTTTATTTTCCACAGGCCGATTGCCGCGGCTTTGGATATACCGAGGCAATGTTCGCCCGGCGCGAATGCAACGAGGCATTTCGTGGGCTGATGAGAATGCAGGTAGATCGGGCGGAAGATTTTTTGCGTGCCGGATTGCCGCTGATAAACATGATGCCCCGGGAATTGAGGCTCGACGTGTCGCTTTTCATTCACGGTGGTCTGGCGGTTTTGCGGGCCATTCGCCGGCAGGATTATGATGTCTGGACCCGGCGTCCCAGGGTTTCTAAAATGGAAAAATTGCGGCTGTTTTTCTGTTGCTGGCGGCAGATCTATCGTGTACGAAGTACTGGGTACGGAGTATGAAATAAATGAATCCGTCGGGCGACACCCTCCAGGCCAGTTATGCTTTTTGCCGGCGGTTGAGCCGCCGGTCAGGCTCGAATTTCTACTTGGGTTTCTTGCTCTTGCCGCGGGAAAAGCGGCGGGCCATGGATGCACTTTACGCGTTCATGCGCCATACCGACGACATGGTCGATGCGGCGCCGGCGGATCGAACTATGGAGCCTCGGGAGCAATTGCGCCGCTGGCGCGGCATGTTGGAAAA
>Ga0187866_1002703_pt1 | contig 14168 bp, 15 predicted proteins | sample June2016WEW_11_1_3_FD_133013 | JGI IMG/M metagenome (GOLD analysis project Ga0187866, IMG submission 133013) | Peatland microbial communities from SPRUCE experiment site at the Marcell Experimental Forest, Minnesota, USA - June2016WEW_11_150 | ecosystem: Environmental > Terrestrial > Soil >...
CCTTACCGCGCTGCTCGCCAGTTCCTGCGCCAGCCTGGGCCTCACGCTGATTTCGTGGCGGCACGCGCCGGTCGCGTGGATTTATGCGTGCCTGTTCACGGCGGCGACAGCGCGGACGTTTTTGTGGCCGGCCAGCGCGGCATTCCTGACCAGCCTCGTGCCACGCCAGCAGTTTCCGCGCGCGGTGACGTGGAACAGCGGCACATTCCAGCTTTCGTCCGTGGCCGGCCCGGCGCTGGGCGGCGCGCTCATCGCGCTGCTGAAAAAATATTCCGACCATCCGGCGGCATTCATCTACGCGCTGAACTTTCTCACGACGATGACCTGTTTCCTCTGCATGAAATCCGTCCGCGCGCACCACGTCGTGACCAACCCCGAACCGATGTCGCTCAAGAGCTTCGCCACCGGGTTCCGGTTCATTTTCGCGCAGCGGCTCATTCTGGGCATGCTCACATTGGACATGTTTGCCGTGCTCCTCGGTGGTGCGACCGCGCTGCTGCCGGTTTATGCGAAGGACATCCTGAATGCCGGGGCGGACGGGCTGGGCCTGTTGCAGGCTGCGTTGCCGCTGGGTTCGGTGGCCTGCGCGCTGTTCCTCGCGCACCGGCCGCCGATGCAAAGGGCTGGGCGCGCGCTGTTGTGGTGCGTGGCGGTGTTCGGGCTGGCGACGATTGCGTTCGGGCTTTCGCCATGGTTCTGGTTTTCGTTCGCCATGCTGTGTGTGTGCGGTGCGGTGGACAACGTGAGCGTGGTGGTGCGGCATACCTCGGTGCAACTGCTCACGCCGGACGAAAAGCGCGGGCGCGTCTCGGCAGTCAACAGCCTGTTTATCGGAACGTCGAACGAGTTGGGCGGGTTCGAGTCTGGCTTTGTGGCGTATCTGTTCGGCGCGGCGATGCACCATTCCAACGCGACCGGCGCGACGATTTCGGTCGTGAGTGGCGGCGTGGGCACAATTCTGGTGGTGCTGGTGGTGGCGTGCCTCTGGCCGGAAATCCGGCGATACGGGAAACTGGCGTGAACAATTTTTAACCACGGATGGACATGGATTCTTTGACGCGAACTAAATTTGAGAAAACTGGCGCCATTCGCGTCTAAACGAACGCTGGACTTCTTGCGTGTACCACTCGCACTTCAACTTGACGCGCACCGGCGGAAGTTTATTTTCGGCGCATGAAAAAAATTTCGTTTTGGCTTATCGTTCTGGCCTTTACCACGATGGCGGTGCGCGCGCAGGACGTCGAACAAACCGAGCGTCTTAACAAGGTGGAAGGTTACGTGCAGGATTTGCTTGCGGCGCAGGCCGCACAGGACAAACGCATCGAGGCGCTGGAAAAGGAAGTCGCCAACCTGCGCGACAAAATGAACCTGCCCGGCGCGAACAATTACGCCGGCGCGGATGATTTGCAGAAGCTCGCCACGCAGGTCCAGGAACTGGCCAAGAAACAGCAGGCGGACAATGACCTGATTTTGAAGGAAATCGAAAAGCTCGGCAAAGTCGCCGGCGGTTCTACGACCGGTCGCAAATCGCCACCCGGCGTGACTGCGGCGCCGACGGAAAATCCCACGCCGGCCGGTGGCCCGCAAAAGGGTTTTTATTACGAAGTCCAAAGCGGCAATACTTTGTCAGCCATCGCCAAGGCGTATCGTGATCAGGGCGTCAAAGTGACGGTGGACCAGATATTGAAGGCGAATCCCGGATTGGATCCCAAAAACCTGGTGGTCGGAAAAAAGATTTTCATCCCCGCGCCGGCGCAATAATCCTTTGGAGGGACGAACTCCGCGAGTCCCCAATTGGTTTGTGATCGGGAACTCACGGAACTCCCCCTTTTCGGAGTTTTTTTAACGCAGCATCAGAAGAAATATCACGACGGCCAGCGCGATGCGATACCAGCCAAACAGGTTAAACGTGTGCGTCTGGACGTAGCGCAACAGCCATTTCACGGCAATGAATGAAGTCACGGCGGCAATCGCCGTGGCTAGCAGGAGCATGCCCCAGTTCTCATGAGCGGGCTCGGAACCGTGATGGTGAAACGCCTCGAAAATTTTCAGCGCGCCGGCCGCAAGCATCGTCGGGATGCCGACGAGAAAGGAAAATTCCGTCGCCGCCGGACGGTTCAAGCCCAGCAACAGGCAGAGGAGGATCGTTGAGCCGGAACGCGATGTGCCGGGGAAGACCGCCGCGATGAGCTGGCCGAGGCCGACGGCGATGGCGATGGGCCAGGTAATCTCGTTCCTGAGTTTGCGCCCGTGCAGCCACCATTCAATGGCGAGGAAGGCGCCGCCGCCGATGAGCAAGGCCCAGGCGACCGGCGCGAGTTCTTCCGGCAGTTTGAAGCCTTGCTTGTCAATGATGAAACCGCCGGCACAGGTGATGACAAAGGCGGCAAAAATCTTCAGCAGATAATCCTGCGTTTCCTTTTGACGCCATTCAAAGACGAATTTGTAAAGCCGGCGCGGAAAGAGCGGCAACACGGCGATGACCGCGCCACATTGGATGACGATGTTGAAGAGGTCGGTCTGGCGCGGCAGCCAGTGCTCGGCGACGAGCAAATGGCCGGTGGACGAAACCGGGATGAACTCGGTAATTCCCTCAATCAACCCCAGAATGGCAACGACAATCCAGTCAGGCATGAATCATTTGGACGCGAAAATCGCGCGGCAGGCAAGGAAGAAGCAGGGGAGGCAGTTACTTTTTTGATCCCCAGAAGGCTTTGCCCTCCTCGGCGTGTTGTTTGACCTTGAGCTGGCCGAGGATGGAGTGCCAGCCGATGTAGATTTTGTGCCACTGGGTCTCGATGCCGCGCAACGCGCCTTCGCTCATCTCGCTGAGGAACCGCAGCGACGGCGCGTTGCCGATGAGCCCGTGGACCTCGTCGCGCGTGGGCGAGGCGACTTCGACGGCGGCGTAAATCAATTCCAGTTCCTGCACGATAATGCTTTTGATTTCGAGGAAATGGTTCTCCTCCGCCGGCCCGAATTTTTTGTTGCGGGCGACGTTGACGAAGTGGTTGAACTGTTTCCAGCACTCAATATGAGTTTCAATTTGAGTGACCAGTTGGTTGAGTTCTTTGGCGGTCATAGGCTTGATCAGGTTTGCATCGGTGAAAGCGCGGTTTGGGGGAAAAGGAAAATGACGGCGCCGCCACGCAACTCGCGGGCGGTGATGCGCAGGCTGACGAAATAAATGCTGACTTCGGCGAGTGGCATTTGGGCCTCGCGCGCCTCGCGGAAGAGGGTCAGGACGCCCCGCCCGATTTCGTGCAGCATGGCTTTCGGATAGGCGGAGGAAACGGTGGACGTGACCACGTTGCCATCCCGGTCCACGGCAATGCTGCCGGTCGGCAGTTGCTGGACCACCGCGCGGTACCGGCGGAAATGAAATAGTCGTTTTAAGAATCCCATGAGGCGACAAGTTTTTTGCTTTTTTCCAACAACGGCGCGGCTTCAACGGTCGGCGGCCAGCCGACCAGGAACGATTTGTTCTCGCGGGGTAAAACGAGCAACTGACGCTCCAGGTTGTGCCCGGCGAGGTGCGACAGCGGTCCGGCTTCAATGCGTTCGCCGAGCCGTTTGGCGACTTCCACGGCATGGCGCGTCCATCGGGCGGGCGGCTCGACGGATTGTGTGCCCAGGGCTTCGACTTCGCCTTGGCCTTCGGACGGGACGGCAACGACGAAATCCGCGTTTTCGCGCGTGAGCACCGCCAGTTTCCAGATGATTTTGCGGTGCGCGGCTTGTTCGACGGATTCAGGTTCGATGGGGTTGGCCGTTTCGTCCATGTCTTGCGCGGATTCGAGAAGCAGGGCATTGACGGACTTGGTGATGGTGCGTTCGCGGTTCGGTTCGGCGGGCAAATTTTCAAACGTGCCCGATCTCCACGCCAGGATTCTCCGGAGCGCCGCCTCGCCCCGCACGCCCTCAGCCTCGGCGTCAAATAATTCGCCGTCCTGAATCCACAATTTCGCCACGAGCGCACCGCGCGTGAGGCGCAATACGGTGGAACTACGGGAGAGACATTCCATTTGGATGATGTCCATGAGGCTTTTGCTTTGGATGCCACGGAAACCGCCATCGGTGTCCCGCCCCAGCAGCGATTCGAGACAGTCCAGATACATCTGCACGTTGCGCTGCATCTCGGTTTTGAGCCAGAACAAATCCACGCCCAGTGCGTAGGCGCGGGAACGAAATTCCTCGTCTTCGAGCGCGCTCAAGACGACCGTGCGCAGTTCGGGAAAGCGGCGGCGGACGATGGCCAGCACCTGCAGCCCGTCAATGCGCGGCATTTTCAGGTCGCAAATCAACAAACGGAAGGGCTCGGTTTCCAGCAGCGCCAGGGCGCGTGCGCCGGACGCGACGGTGCGGATTTCAGGTTTGCTGGGAAGCTGTGCCAGCATCTCGCTGCTCAACTTGAGCCAGTCTGCATCGTCGTCTAAAACCAGAATTTTGTGCCTCTTCTCCATCCTGATAGTCACAATCGCTAATGCCGTTGCCACGTAAATTCAAGCATGAAAATGCGCTAACAGCATTTGTTTGGGGAGAAGCAATCGCCGTTCCCGCCCGTCGGAAAAGATTTCCGGCTGCGTTGTGGACAAACAAGGGACAAATCAGTCCAACGGTGGGACAACTTTTCCGCATGGCCGCCCAAAATTGGAAAGGGCGCGTCGGGATTGGAACAAAGAGGGTCGTGGCGCGCTTCCTGCTGAAATTCCCGGCGAACTTATCCGGTTGATCGGCAACGGAACATGAGTGTGATACCAAAGAGCATGAAAACAAAGTTTGTCGGGTTGCTCCGAGGCCTGCTCCAACGCTTCGATGAGAATGAAGTCAACGCTGTGGAACTGCCGCGGCCCATCACGGTCACTGCGCCGCCAGCGGAGCCACAGCGCGTTGCCGGCTCCCAACCGCAACCGGAGTTCACTCCACCGCTAACACCTGCCGGGAACTCGGCGGAGGCGGATGAGTTGGAGCTGCCGCTGCAGGCGGTGCTGGCCGCGTTGCCGATGGATTTGCGCGCCAAGCTCATGCAGGTGCCGCCGGCGGGCGCGACGATGGTCATTGCGATTGAAAAAGTCCTTTCTCAGCTCGCGCACGGCTCGGTTAAAATCAGTTTCGGTGAATTGCGCCACGCCGCACCCGCCCTCTTCGCAAACTCCGGTGGTGAAAATGACTCCCGGCCGGTGACCTTGCCGCTGAACGAAATTCTCGCGCGGCTTAATCCGGCCTTGTTATCGCGTCGTTCCACACAAAAGAAGATCGAAGTCGCTGACAATATCACCGGCCCGTTTGAGGGCCGCGGTCGGGGGATTACCTTTACCGTCGCACCGCTCAAACCCCCGCCGACGCCGGTGCCGCCGCCCAGAACCATTTTGCCGGCTTCCTGGCCCGCTGTTTCCCCCAATCCAATCGTGCCGCGGCCCTCGTTTGCTTCTCGTGCCTCGCCGCCGGTGCCAGCCTCCATGGGTCCTGCGCTGCGCAAGGGCGTACCCCGAACATATCCCGCTGCGCCGGTTTCACCGACGACGACGCCCGCCGCACATCCGGCAATTCCGCCCGAACCCGCGCCGTCAACCATTTTCGCGCCGTTGGCTACGCTCTCGGAAAACTGGCCGGAGGCGTTGCGGCAGGAAATCGCACAGATGATTTTGATGAACGCCCAGGTTGCCTTGCCGGTACATCTGGTGGAACCGGCATTAAAACGCGGGCGCGTGATCTTCTCATGGCGCGATGTGCGTTCTTGGATCCGCCCCGTGCCGCCGGCGGATTCCGCCCACGACGGGGTTGAACTGGAGCTGCCGCTGAAAGTCATCGCCCCGCTGTTTTTCGGACGACAAAAGACGGCGGTCAGACTGCAGCGGAAAGTCGCCATTGCCCCTGAAATTCCCGATCTGTTTTTCGGTTTTCCACAGCCGCAATCGCAACCGGAAGTGACGGCGCCACCGCCGGAGGTGGCCGTGCCGCAGCCGGAAGTCGCCCGTTACGTGCCCAAGCCGGCGGGCACTAAGCCGCCTGACACGAATTACTACATTTGGGGCGACAACGGCGAAACGCCGAAGGTAGAGGAAGTCGAACACAAACGTCCGGCAACGCCCCCAACCGATTTTACCAGTCGTCGGGCGATGCCGAAGGACGTCGTCGCCCGCGCCGTGACATTGCCCGGTGTGGCGGGCGCGCTCGTGGCACTGCAGGACGGTTTGAAGGTGGCCAGCCAGGTGCCGGCGGAGTTGAATGCCGACACCCTGGCCGCATTTTTGCCGCAAATTTTTGACCGGCTGGGTCAGAGCACGCGGGAATTGCGCATGGGCCCGCTGAACAACGTGAATTTCACCGTCGGCAACGTGCCGTGGAAAATTTACCGGGTGAACGCCGTCTATTTCGCCGCGTTTGGTCGCGTCGGCGAAGCGTTGCCCACGGCGCAACTGGCCCTGCTGGCCGCCGAACTCGACCGTAAAAAACAGTAATCATTTTATGGCCATCATCAATCAAGCTACCAAAGAGTTGCAGGTCAAAATCGTCTATTACGGCCCGGCTATGGGCGGTAAGACCACTAACCTTGTCCAGGTCCACGACCACGTCCAAACCGCCGCGGGCAACAAAGGCAAACTCGTATCGCTGGCGACCAGCTCCGACCGCACGTTGTTCTTCGATTTCCTGCCGATTGAGGCGATGACCATCAAGGGTTTCAAGACGAAGTTCCAGCTTTATACCGTGCCCGGCCAGGTGATTTACAACACCACCCGTCAACTGGTGCTGCGCGGGGTGGATGGCATCGTGTTCGTCGCCGATTCGCAGTACGAAAAAATGCCGGAGAACGTCGAGAGTTTTCAAAACCTGCTGGACAACCTGAGCACGCTCAAGCTCAATTTCGACGACATTCCCTACGTGCTGCAATACAACAAGCGCGACCTGCCCAACACCGCGCCGGCGGAATACATGGAGTTTCTCCTGAACAACCGCGAACTGCAGGTGCCGTCGTTCACCGCCACGGCGCACAAATGCGAAGGTGTCTTCGAGACACTGAACATGATCACGCGCCTGTTGTTGCAAAAATTCATCAACCAAAGCGTTCCGCAATACGCATGACATGGCCACCTTGCCCCAACTCGTCGAGAGCGATATTCATTTGTTGGACGCAACGCTCCGCCAGTTCATCGCCCACACCGGGGCGACGACGGCGCTGATCATCGACAAGGGCGGCTTTCTCATCACGCATCAGGGCGATGCCGCGCAATTTGATCTCACCACCATCAGCGCGCTCGCGTCCGGCGCTTACCTGGCCAACCAGACCATTGCCGGCCTCGTCCAGGAATCGAACTTCGACAGCATTTACCAGCAGGGCGAAAAATCCAGCATGTTCGTCGTAAACGTGGATGAACATTGCCTGCTGGTCGTGATTTTCAAAGCCGAGGTGGGGGTGGGAGTGGTGAAATACTACGCTACTGGCACGGTGAAACGCCTGGCGCGCCGGCTCAAAACCGCGCGCGAACGCAACCCCGACCGCGGACTCGATCTCTCTGTGCTCAATGTGGCCAATCCGCACCACCTCTTTCGGAAGAAGGATGCGTGACCCGTGCCGTGTGACGTGTCATTCGTCACTCGTCACCCGCGATCGGTTACAATCCGGCGTGGCTGCCGTCGCAGAACGGCGCGTCCTTCGAGTGCTTGCAACCACACCAGGCCAGCGTCCTGGTTTCGGTGATTTCCACCTTCTTCGGCGCGAAACCACTGCCCTTGTGCGAGCCGTCGCAAAATGGCTGGCCCTTTGATTTTCCGCACGCGCACCACCAATACGTGCCGGGTTCGACTTTTTGAACGAACGGAGATTTTTGCGCAATCGTCGGTTCCATAATGTGGCAACCATATTCCAATCCGCCAAAAACGCAAATCACCGTTGTCACATTTCATTCTGAAACTTCTGTTCGGCCGCCCATTCCGAATCCCTGCCGGATGGAGCGCGGCGTTTACGTCGCTTTGACTCACGCCAGCCAACCTGTGCCGGGTTCCTCCCGGTGACTCCCAGTTTGAAATGTTCAAGTGGACTCAAGTCCGCGCCCCGCACTTCTCACTTCTCACTTCCGTTTTCCGGGCGTAACTTCTCTTTGCCATTATGCCCATCACCTACCGCCAATGGGGCACGGACTTGGACGCCAACGCGCTCCAGCAGATGGAGAATGCCTGCCAACTGCCCGTGTCCGTCGCCGCCGCGCTCATGCCCGACGCCCACGTCGGCTACGGCCTGCCCATCGGCGGCGTGCTCGCCACCGACAACGCCGTCATCCCCTACGCCGTGGGCGTGGACATCGCCTGCCGCGTCAAGCTTACCGTGCTCGATTTGCCGCTCGACTGGCTGCGCCGCCATGAAACCGATCTTATCCGCGCCATCGAGGCCGAGACGCGGTTCGGCATTGGCGTGGAATTCAAACATCGCCGCACGCATCCGGTGATGGACGCGGACTGGTCGGTCAGCCCCGTCACGCAGCGTTTTCGCGACAAGGCGGCGGCGCAACTCGGCACCAGCGGCAGCGGCAATCATTTCGTCGAGTTCGGCGAATTCACCGTGGAGACTAAGGAACTCGGCTTGGAGCCGGGCACGTATCTCGGCTTGTTAAGCCACAGCGGCAGCCGCGGCACCGGCGCACAGGTTTGCGACCATTACAGCCGCGTCGCGCGCGCGAAGCGCAAGGACTTGCCAAAGGAACTTAGCTATCTCGCGTGGCTCGACCTTGATTCCGCCGATGGCCAGGAATACTGGGCGGCGATGGAATTGATGGGCCAATACGCCTCCGCGAATCATTATCTCATCCACAAACACATCGCGCGGCATCTTGGCGCGGGCGTGTTGCTGGACATTGAAAACCACCACAACTTCGCGTGGAAGGAGCGCCACGGCGGACGCGACCTCATCGTGCATCGCAAAGGCGCGACACCGGCGGGCGCGGGCGTGCTGGGCGTGATTCCCGGTTCGATGGCCAGCCCGACATTTGTGGCGCGTGGCAAGGGCAACGCCGCGTCGCTCAACTCCGCCTCGCACGGCGCGGGCCGCGTGATGAGCCGCCACAAGGCCAGGGAAAGTTTCAACTGGAAGATGGTGCAACCCTATCTGGATGAACGCGGTGTGAAACTGATTTCCGCCGGCCTGGATGAAGTGCCGATGGTCTATAAAAACATCGAGGAAGTCATGGCCGCGCAAACCGATTTGGTGGAATCGCTGGCGAAATTTTTCCCGCGCCTCGTCAAAATGGCCCCGGCCGGCGAGCGGGCCGAGGATTAAACCAATGCACGCGAAGGCGACGATAGGAAATTTTTTTGACGCGAATTTCACGAATTAACACAAATTCAATTCGCGAAAATCCGCGCAATTCGCGTCAAGATTTGAGAGCGCCGGCGGCGCGGCATGTTCAGAAGATGTGCTCCTGACGGAGCTTGAAAATCAGGGCACGCGATTTCTCCAAAGGTATCGCACCTAGGGTGCTGCCACCGGCAAAATTTCCAGCGTCAGGCAATAATCCTTGTAGCCAACCGCCCGCCAGAAGGCAATGGCTGCCGGGTTGCGGACCAAAACCTCAACCGTCAGGCGCTTGTTCGCTGGCCAGATTTTTGTGATGAGAATTTTCATGGCTTGACGGCCAAAGCCCTGCCGGCGGTGGTTTCGCACGACGAAGAGTTGCCGCAAATATATCTCCTCCGGCTGCTCGCGATACAAGGCGTAGGCAACCACTTCCCCGCCGTTCTCAAAAATCGCTGCCGAGTATTCAGAAGCCAGCCAGCCTTTCATGCGCTGTTCCAGTTCGGGACCCGTCATCGGATTTCGATGTCCCTCGTCACGGATCAACTGATGGTTGAGTTCCGCCAGCAGAGCACAGTCGTTCAAGGTTGCGTGTCGGAAATTCATTTGGATGCTCGTGGCATGTTTTCTGCAAGAATGGCCCACCGTTCATGATTCTGCCAACGTCCACCGACCTTCAAATAACGGCGTGAAAAGCCTTCCCGCACAAACCCGTAACTCCGGACCAACCTGATGGAAGCGCGATTTGCCGGCTGAATGTTGGCTTCCAGGCGGTGAAGTTTCAGCTTCCGAAAGGCATGTTTCAGAACGAGCAGCATGCCTTCGCGCATCAACCCTTGTCCGGCATGGGGAGCAAAGGCGTAATAACCCAGAAATGCACCGTGCAATGCCCCGCGAATGATGTGATTCAAGTGGATGGCCCCGACAATGTCGCCCGTCTCGCGACGGACAACCAGAAATCCCTGGTGCGAATCCGAAGCCATGTGTTTCAAATAAGCTTCAAATTTTTTGCGCGTGTTCGGCGGCGTAACCCACCGGCGATGAAGGGCGCGGCTCCGCCGGACTGCCGCATGAAACGCCGGCCAGTCACGAATGGTTGGCGTCCTGATGATTACAGGCATGAGTCGCGTTTAACTTTAGCTATCGCGGAATGCAATGGCGACAAAGATTCCGCTTTTCACGGCGCAATGGGAGAAGGTATTGCCGGGTGCCGGCAACCGGGCCGTCTCACTGTCCACCACCGACAAAATGGAAGGCTTCCAACAAAGATTCAGCACTGCAAAGCTGGTGCCCCATGTTCGGCTGGTCAATGAGCCTGGCTTGAAAACCGTTCTGTACGAAGCCGCCATGGTAAATGTCCAGGATGTTTCCGTACCGAAAATCCTTGGCGCCGGTGATAAAGGCAAAACGCACTCTCTTCTTCGCCGCGGCAATCCGGTCGGGCGGAATCGGCCACACGCCATAGTCCGAATTATCAGCGGCATGGACCTTTGGCACCGGCTGGTAGAAATTGGCACCGCAAATTGAAATGTTTCCGGCAATCACGTCGTTGTGCAGAAAAGCCAGTTGCAGCGAGCATCGCCCCCCGCCCGACAGTCCACCGGTGTAAATCCGCCGCGGATCCACTTTATACCGCTCAATGGTTTTGAGAATGCCGATCAAGGTGAGACCCACGCGCCGGGAAAACGGCTGATTATTGCCAATCCTCTGGGGAATCAGGCAGATCAGCTTTTCCTTTTCCATGACGGCAGCCCATTCCCGGGGCATGGTCATGCTGTCGCCCGAATCCATGAAAGCGAAAATGCCAAAAGCCTCTTTGTCCGAGTAATTCCTGGGGACAAACACTTCAAATGATTCCTGCGCCAGATTAAAATTGTAGTCAACACCTCCTGCCCGGTTCGCCACCCGGGGGAGCGCCTTGTCGAAATGGATAAATTTTGCTTCGCCCGGAGACGGAAAACCGGCGGGTTCTTGAGCACCAGTCATTTGCAGACTGGCAGCCAGCACGAGCAACCAGGCGATTCTTGGAATTCTGATCAATTGTTGACGCATGTGAACTCTCGATTATTCCGCAGGTTCAATGCCATTTTTGACCAATTATTCCCGCGCCTCGTCAAAATGGTTTCCGCCGGCGAAAGGGCGGAAGATTGAATGTTTTATCCCGAAGGGATTACGTCATTCAGCCCGGTGTTGATCCTGCGACTGCGGGAGCTACGCCGGGTAGCAAATCACAAATTAAAACAACCCTGAAAGGGTTGGATCAAATCGAGGCGGAACGGTGATGCAACCCCGTCGGGGTCGATGATTTTGGGGACGATGATCCAAGGTAATCGCTCCGTTCCAACCTTGGGCTGACTGATGGAATCCCCTTGGGATTCACCGGCTGGATGTTCGGCTGTAATTATCCCGCAATTTCATTGTCACTTTTGTCCAAATCAACTCCCGCTGATTCGCAGCACGGGCTTGATGGTATCACCGTTCCGGGCGTCGGCAATGGCCCAGTTGATGGCCTTGAAATCGTAGAATTTCACCAGCCGGTCAAAGGGAAACCGCCTCGCGCGATACAACCGAATCAGTTGGGGTATGAATTGCCGGGGCACGGCGTCGCCCTGGATAACGTTGAGCGCCTTGCGTCCGCCCGGCAGGTTGTCCGGACCGGATGCGCCGGTCAGGAGCGCCGCCCGACCGCGCGGATTCAGCAATTCCGTGGCGAGCCGAAACAACTCCCCGTCGCCAGAGCTTTCCACCACGTAATCAATCCCGCCGCCGGTGATGGCGGCGATGCTTCCGGCAACGTCGGCGTCGCGGTTATTAACGACATGGGTGGCGCCGAGTTCGCGGGCGAGTTGCAGACGCTGGGGTTTGATGTCCACAGCGATGATGGTTCGGGCGCGAACGATGCGCGCGGCCATCACCGCCGCCAGCCCGACCGCGCCTGCGCCAAAGACGGCAAGACTCGACCCGGCCCTGACCGCCAGCGAATTCATCACCGTGCCGGCGCCGGTTTGCAGCCCACAACCGAGTGGCGCCAGCAATTCCAGCGGCAGCGACTTCGCCACCTTCACCAGGCTCCGTTCGGTCGCCAGCGCATGGGTGGCAAATGAGGACTGGCCGAAGAAATGCCCGCGCACGCCGCCTCGATACGCGTTGCTGCCGTCCAGCCGGGCGAAACCGAAAGTTCGCCTCCCGGAAACGCTCGCAATCAGCCGGACGGCCTTTGCGGCATGGCTGGCAATGGCCGCAGGATTGACAGGAAAGCACGACATGATCCCCGGGTTTAACACCTTTGACATCCTTGCCGACGCGTTCGACTACGCCGGCGCCTTCGTGTCCAAGCACCACAGCGTCGGAAAAACCGCCTTCACAAAAATCAATATCCATGTGGCAAATCCCGCTGGCGATCAGACGCACCAATACTTCATCGGCGCGTGGCCCTTCCATTTGCAGGCGCTCGATTTTCAGCGGCCGGCCCGGCTGCCGTAATACAGCGGCCAGGATCGGGACCAGAGATTGGCTTGGCCGATTCATTCATCCGCTCAAATGCCCAAGGCAAGTGCGGTTTGCAAGTTTGGATATTTACTACGGCGGGGAGGAAGGATTTAACGGAACCGGGGGGCGACAAAATTTCATCGGCTCACGGTATTGGGCGTTGGGCAGGGCGGTGGATTTGAACCCGGTTACACAACGAGAGAAAGAAAATCTTGCACATTGATCCCGCCCAGAACCTGCGGAACCTGCATTGTTAGGGAACAACGAATATCCTGCGAACGCCTCCCGGTTTTGGTTCCATGTGCTTATGCAACTCGAAGAAATTCGGTTAAGCCATTTCCAGTGCTTCAAGGAATTGAAGATTCAGTGCTCAAAAGTTACGTTGCTGCCCGGAGCAAATAGCAGCGGAAAGAGTTCTAGCCTGCACGGTCTGCTCGGGGCAATCCAAACGAATGATTTCCCGGTAGTGTCTTAATTTGAATTTCCAAATCATGAATCCCGACCAACTCCGGGAACCGGCAGTTTTCGCACACGGCGTTGGTGTGTTCGCAAAAATCGCGGACGATTTGCATCAAACCCTGCTGCGCCGCGGCGCTGCGCAAGGCGCGGATGGGCGAGCCGGCCAACAAACGTTGCCGCGCCAGTTTCAAAACTGAATTGTCTCCGGCCGGCGACCAGGCGAAGTAGCGGTGTTCGATCATGCGCCGGAGTTTTTCATTTTTGCCCTCGGCCGCGCGTATCCAAAGCCAGGGCAGAACCACGTTTACCGCCAAATCCGTGATCCGCGCCGCACCCAGCAATGGCTGCGGCCTTTTCAATCGCGCCGAGCGAAACGTCCAGTGCCACGACCAGAATTCGTCGTGCTCGACCTGCAAAATTTCAACCAACGAATCAACCAGCGCGTTGTCCGGCAGGTCGGCGGCACACCAGTTTTCGAGTTTCGCAATCAAATTTTCCGACGCCAGCCAATGAGCCGCCAGCGCGAGTCGGCGCTGCGGATGATTGGCCGGACGCAGCCCGTGAAATTTCCAGACCGCGCGCGGCAGAATGCAATTGCTGAACTCCTCGCGCTCGCGCCACCAAACATCCCAAAGTTTGCGAACGTAACCGTCCCTGCTTTTTTGCGAAGCGCGCCCCGCCGCGCCGGAGTCACGTGCAATGGGACGAAGGCGGGTCAATGCCGCCGGCAGCAGGCCGCTGATGCCGAGCAACCGCGCTTGCAGAACCAACACCGAACCCGCATCACGCGACCAGCGGGGCCGCGATTCGGCAAGATTTTGCATTGGCCAGACGTTGTGCTTGTAGCCAAGCGCGTGGAACAAACCCTCCCACAACGCTTGTTCCCAGCCGGCGTGCCGCGCCCGGGCGCGGAATTGCGCGGCCTTGGCTTGAA
>Ga0187866_1002718_pt1 | contig 14106 bp, 15 predicted proteins | sample June2016WEW_11_1_3_FD_133013 | JGI IMG/M metagenome (GOLD analysis project Ga0187866, IMG submission 133013) | Peatland microbial communities from SPRUCE experiment site at the Marcell Experimental Forest, Minnesota, USA - June2016WEW_11_150 | ecosystem: Environmental > Terrestrial > Soil >...
CGATCTTCACCACGAGGGTGGAACCTATCTTCCGGAGCCCCGGCTCGTTCACCTCGCGGGGATCGCGGACGAAATGGAAGCGAGGCACGGTGAGCCCGACGCACGAGAGGATCCCGTACACCTCGTGCTCGTAGAGCGACGACCTTCCCTCGCGCTGCGCCCCTTCCAGGATCGCATCGATGCCGCAGACGGCTTCCCGGGTGAGAACAGACATTCCGGCTCCTCCTGCGGGGAGAGTATCACACTCGCGCACGCGCGGCCCAACCTCCGGCGGGGAAGCGGTCAGCGCCGCCTCTCCCGCACGACCTGCATGAGCCCGGTTGAAGACCAGCCCGACACGTGGGGAACGCGATGGACGCTGCCGCCCCGGCCCTCCACCAGTCTTCTTCCCACAATGGCGGCACGCGAATACTCCGATCCCTTCACCAATATGTCCGGCCGCACCGCACGGAGAAGCTCCCGGGGGTCGCTCTGCCCGAATACTGCGCAGAAATCCACGCCGCGGACTCCCGCGACGACCTCGGCGCGCGCGAACTGGGGAACCGCGGGACGAGTCCGGCCCTTCAGCTGCCGCGCCGAATCGTCGCTGTTGATGCCCACCACCAGGGCCCCGCCCAGCGCGCGCGCCGACTGGATCAGGCGAGGTGGCCGACGTGGAAGAGATCGAAGACGCGTTCGTGAAGACCAGGCGCTTCCCCGCGTGTCGAAGCTGGACGCATCGCCTCTCGACAGTTTCGAAGTCGGTGAGCACCCGGGCCCGGGAGGCGGCCGCGTCCAGCCGGTTCAAGGTGCCCCGGACGCTCGCACCCGCGACGCCCGACAGGCAGCCGCGGAAGCCGGCCTTCACCTCGTCCGGCACCTGCCCGGCCTCGTCCCTCAGCAGGAGCCACGACGCAGACAGCTCCACGTCCAGGCCGGCGGCAAGGCGCTGCCATGCGGCGAAGGACCTGCCGAGCGGCGGCCGCGGCAGGGGCAGGACGCAATACTCGCGAAGCAGGAGCCCTTCCGGCGCACGGCTTCTCCCGGCGAGCAGGATGGCGCGCATCATTGGGAGAGCTTCGCCTCCGTGATGGAATCGAGGAAAAACGTCCGGGTGCTGTTCCTCAAGGTGCAGAAAGCGACAACCGCCACGTTTCCCCCGACGAGGGAAAACGAAAGCGGCTTGATCGTGCGGCTGGTGAGAGCGCCATCTCCCGACCGGTAGGAGATGTCGACCATCGTCCCGCTTTCAAGGGACTGCTGAAGGAGCCGCGCGGTCTGCGGCTGCCGGGGAGCATGCGCGCAGAAGTCGAGAGGCGCGCCGCTGAGCCGGATGAGGTCCTGGATCGAAAGCTCCGCGTCCTTCGCCAGCCTCTCGACGCAGGCCTGGAAGAGCTGCCGGCAGGCATGGGCATCCGCAAGGGCGCGGTGCGCTCCAGGCGTGACAAGTCGCAGGTCACGCGCGAGATTCCCCAGGCCGTAGCTGAACCTCCCCGGAAACGCATGCCGGGCGAGGCCCCGCGTGTCCAGCACCGGTCCCTCCGGAGCAGGCAGTCCCGCCGCTTCCGCCTCGACGCTCACGAATCCAACGTCGAACACGGCGTTGTGCGCCACGGGAGTCCCCCGGGCAAGCATGCAGAGGAAGTCCGGGAGCGCGTCTGCCGCGGGCGGCGCTTCTGCAAGCAGCTCGTCCGTGATGCCGGTGACACGGGACGCCGCGGGAGGCATGGGCATCTCAGGGTTGACCAGGCACGAGAAGGCGTCCAGGACCTCGTCACCCCGAAAGGAGACGGCGGCGAGCTCAACCACACGGTCCACCCCGGCGACGAGGCCCGTGGTTTCCACGTCGAAGGCGACGATGACCGGGTTACTGTTCACCCTTGAGCTTTTCCGGCGTGGCCTCGCCGAGCAGGAGCTTGCAGATGTTCTTGTAGCCCACCTTCCGGTGCTTCCTCAATAACACGGCGAATGCTTCGTAGGCCTCCGGGTGCGACGCCTTGAGCTCTTCCAGGCGGACGAGCACTTCTTTCAGGTCATCAAGCGAAGCGAGAGCAGGCATGCGTGCCTCCCTTCAGATCGTCGTAAATGAATCAACGGTCTTTTCGTCCAGACGCTTGACCACCTCGACGAGAAGGGTCACGGCATTGTCCATGTCGTCGAGGCTGAGCATCCCGACGTGAGAATGGATGTGCCGGGTCGGAATGGTGAGCACGATGGTGGGGCAGCCGGCGTTTGCGATGTGGATGGCGCCGCCGTCGGTGCCCCCGCCTTTCATCTGGGAGAGCTGGAAGGGGATCTTCCGCTCCTCCGCCGTGCGGATGAGCAGGTCCTTCAGCCCCTGGTTGGGGATCATCGAAGCGTCGTAGGTCAGGATCGCGGGCCCGAGGCCCATCTTCGTGGGTGCCTCGTGCGCCTCGACACCGGGGACGTCCCCGGCGATATCCACCTCCAGCGTGATGCATACGTCGGGCTGTACGACGTGGGCGGAGGTCCGCGCCCCGCGCAGGCCCACTTCCTCCTGGACGGTGGCCGCGCCGACCACCGTGTTGGGATGAACGATGCGTTCCTGCTTCAGGCGGCGCACCACCTCCGCGGCGACAAACGCGCCGGCCCGGTCGTCGAACGCCTTGCCGCAGGCGAGCCGGGCAGTTCCGGCGGGCTTCTCTTCACCGCCGCCTTCGGGTTTGCGGTACACGTTCTTTTCTATCGTATAGAACGGGGAGTCGGGCACCACGGGGTCACCGATGCGCACCCCCATGTCCTTCGCTTCCTTTTCATTGGAGCAGCCGATGTCGATGAACATCTTCTCCCGGGGAACGACCTTGGTTCTTTCCTCGGGAGGGAGAATGTGCGGCGGCTTGGCAGCGATGACACCGCGCACCATTCCCCGGGAGCCGCGGATCTTCACCCTCTGTCCGAGCAGGACCTGGTCGAACCAGCCGCCGATCGTGTTGAAGGTGAGAAACCCGTGGGCGTTGACCCCGGAAACGATGAACCCGACCTCGTCCACGTGGCCGGGCAGGAGGACCACCGGCCCTCCGGCTTTTCCCTTTGCGCTGAAATGCAGCGAGCCCAGCTTGTCGCCGCTGATCTCATCCGCAAAGGGCTGGACATAGCTCTTCACCAGCGACACCGGCTCTCTCTCGAAACCGGACGGACCGAAGCTCTCGCTCAGGCTTTTCAGGAAATCGAGTGCCTTCGCTTCCATGGGACGATCAGGATAAGGTTCGCTCCGAAGCCTTGTCAAGAAGAAGGAATGACGGTATGCCGTATCGGTGACCGAAAAGCTGTACTACGCCGATTCCGGCAGGCTCGAGTTCGACGCCGCGGTCATCCGCGCCTCGTCTCTTCCTGATGGCCGGTGCGAGGTCGTGCTGGACCGCACCTGCTTCTACCCGGGAGGCGGCGGGCAGCCCTGTGACCGGGGCACCCTGGACGGGGCGCGCGTGCTCGATGTGCGCGAGCAGGAGGGGGACATCGTGCACCTCGTTTCAGCCGCGCCCGGTCAGGCAAAGATCAGCGGCAGCGTGGATGCGGCGCACCGGCGCGATTTCATGGCCCAGCACACGGGCCAGCACATCTTCTCCCAGGCCCTCGCGCGCGCGGGAAGCCTCGAGACGGTCTCCGTGCACTTCGGGGACGATGACACCACCATCGAGCTCAAGGCGGACTCGGTCGATGACAGCATGCTTCGCGATGCGGAACAGATCGCCAACACCGTCATCCATGAAAACCGCCGCGTGATCCTCCACGAGATCGATCGCGCCGAGGTCTCGCGCTTCCCCCTGCGCCGCACCCCTCCCGACGAAGGCCGGCTCCGCATCGTCGAGGTCGATTCCTACGACTGGGCCGCCTGCAGCGGTGTACACGTCGCTTCAGCCGGAGAAGTTTTCCTCGTGAAGGCGGTGTCCCAGGAGCGGATCCGGGGCCGGGTGCGCATCCACCTCATGATCGGCGGCCGCGCCTACGAGGACTACGGTCGGAAAGTTGCCCTCTCCCAGGGGCTGAGCCGCGCCCTCACCTGCGGGGAGGATTCCGTCCTCGGACGAGTGCAGGACATGCTCGCCGCGGAGAAGGAAGCGGCCCGTGAGCTTCGAAGGCTTCGTGCCGCCCAGGCGGCCGCGGAGGCTGATGCGGCAGTGCCGGGGGCCCGGAGCATCGGGGGCGCCCTGCTCGTGCGCCGCGTGTTCGACGACTGCGGCCCCGAGTACCTGAAGGCGTTCGTGGAAAGGCTCGTCGCCTCCCCGGGCAGGATCGCCGTCGCGGCGGATCGCGGCACGGGCACGTTTCAGTGGCTCGTCGCACACTCCCTCGGTGACCGGGTCGAGCTCTCCGCCATCGTGGCGAAGCACTTCGGCGTTGCCGATGCGAAAGGCGGGGGCCGGGGAGCGCGCGTGCAGGGAGTCGGGGGCCGGCCCGAGGCCCTGGAGCTGTTCGTCGATGCGATCGAAGACGAGCTCACCCGGGCACTCGGGAAGGGAATGGCATGAAGCTGCATATCCGCTACAACTCCCCGGTGGTTCTCACCTTTGCGCTGCTGTGCGCCGTGGTCCTCCTCATCGACCAGCTGAGCGGCGGCACCTTCATCCGCGCCTATTTCCTCCTGCAGCCGGATTTCAACGCCGGTTCATTCCTCTCGTGGTTCCGGCTCGTCTCGTACGTCATCGGCCACCAGAGCTGGACCCACCTGGTCGGCAACTTCTCCTTCATCCTCCTGATCGGGCCCGTCCTGGAGGAGAAGTACGGCTCCCTCGCACTGCTCGCCATGATGATCGTCACCGCCCTGGCCACGGCCGTGCTGAACCTCCTCGTCGTGCGCACGGGGCTGTACGGGGCGAGCGGGATCGTGTTCATGCTCATCCTGCTCAGCTCGTTCACGAACATCCGGCAGAACGAGATACCGATCACCTTCATCCTCATCGTTGCGTTGTACATGGTGAGAGAGTTCGTGAACGCCCTGCACCCCGACACCGTTTCCGAGCTCGCCCATATCTTCGGAGGGGTGATCGGAGGCGCCTTCGGATTCCTGTTCTCCAAGCCGGCCCCCGTGCCCGCCGCAGCGGCGGCTCCGGCTGTGCCGGCTGATCCGGCCCCGCCGGACAAAAAGGAGTAGCCCATGAGGTACATTGCGGGCATCGTCGTGGTCATCGCCCTTCTCGCACCCGCCGCGGCATCCGCGCAAGCCGAGGAGAAGGACGTCAGCGTGCCGATCTCCACTCTCGTGCTGTTCACAAGCGGGGTCGGCTACTTCCAACACGACGGGACGGTCGAAGGCAACGCGAAGATGGAGCTCACGTTCTCCGCGGGCCAGATAAACGACCTGCTGAAGAGCCTGGTCCTGCGCGATCTGGACGGCGGCACGATCTCCAGCGTCACCTATTCCTCGCGTGACCCGATCACCCGGACTCTGAAGAGCTTCTCCATCGACCTGACCTCCAACCCGACCCTCGCCAACCTGCTCGTCCAGACCCGGGGAGAAGCGATCGCGATCACGCTGGCGAGTGGAAACACCCTCGCGGGGACGATCATCAGCGTGGAGTCGCGCCAGGTCTCCACCGGCGCCAAGGGTGAGATCACAGGGGATTTTCTCACGATGAACACTGCCGCGGGGGTGTCAAGCATCGCCCTCATCGACATCCAGGGAATCAGGTTCGTGCGAAAAGAGGTGCAGGACGACCTTGCCCAGGCCCTCCAGGTGCTTTCCTCCTCCCATGGCATCGAGAAGAAGAAGGTCGTGCTGCACTTCACGGGAACGGGCAAGCGCCGCGTGCGCATCGGCTACATCCTCGAGTCACCGGTGTGGAAGACCAGCTACCGCCTGGTGCTCGGTGACGCTGCCTCGCACCTCCTCCAGGGCTGGGCCCTGGTGGAAAACACATCGGACACCGACTGGAGAAGCGTGGCCCTCACCCTCGTCTCGGGCCGGCCCATCACGTTCACCATGGACCTCTACCAGCCCCTGTACATCCAGAGGCCCGAGGTGCAGCTGGAGCTGTACCAGTCCCTGCTGCCGAAGACGAACCAGATGGCCATGGAGGAGCAGGCCTCAGCGGACGAATCGCTCGCGGAAGCCTCGGCTCCGGCCCCGGCCTCGCCGGCAGCGTCGGTGAAGGCGGCGGCCCCGCGTGAAATGCTGCAGCGCGCCTCGGGAGCCGGAGCAGCCCCCGGCGGTGACTTTTCCGTGTCACAGGGCGTGGCCGCCGCGGCCCGTGGCGGGCAGGTCGGAGAGCTGTTCCAATACGCGATCGACAAGCCGGTCACCCTGCCCCGGCAGCAGTCGGCGATGCTCCCGATCCTCAATCAGCAGGTGAACGGAGAGCGTTACTCCCTGTTCAACGAAGGGACCGACCCGAAGCACCCGCTGAACGCGGTGAAGCTGAAGAACTCCAGCGCCCTGCACCTCATGCAGGGGCCCATCACCGTCTTCGACTCGGGGACCTACGCGGGGGACGCGCAGATCACCGACCTCGCGCCGGGGGCGGAACAGCTGGTCACCTACGCCATGGACCTGGATACCGAGGTCCAGGCGGTGCCGGGAAGCTCTCCCGTCTCCCTGGTGTCGGTGCGGATCAGCAGGGGCATCTTCCTGTACACGAGCAAGGCCCAGCAGGAGAGGATCTACACGATCAAGAACAACGGCACGAAGAGCCGCACGGTGCTCATCGAGCATCCCTACGAGCCCGAGTGGACACTCGCCAGCCCGAAGGAAGCCCTCGAACGCACGCGTGACGCCTACCGGTTCGTCGTGCCGGTGTCCGCGGGGAAGAACGCCACACTGTCCGTGGTGCAGACCCGCACGATCGAGCAGAGCATCGCCCTCTCGAACCTTGGAAGCGACCAGGTGGCGCTGTACCTTCGAAATCCGGTCGTGAGCCCGGCAGTGAAAGCCGCCCTGCAGAAACTTGTCGGTCTCCAGCAGAAGGCCGCCGATACGGCGGCACAGCGCGCGGTGAAGGAACAACGCGTATCAGACATCGGCAATGACCAGTCGCGCATCCGCGCGAATATGGACCGTCTCTCCCAGGGGTCCGACCTGTACAAGAGGTACGTGAAGACGCTCTCCGACGAGGAGGACGAGCTTGCGAAGCTCCGTGACGACACCGAGAAGCTCCGCGACCTGGAAACGGCGCAGCGCAGAGCGGTTGCCGACTACATTCAGACGCTCGAGGTCAGTTGAATCCCGGCGTGCCCAAGATCATCTACCGCATGAGCATGACTCGCACCGCCAGGCACGGTGTTGGATTGCAAAGGACGCTATCCATCTCGCCGTTTGCAGGTCAAGCTTTTCACTCGGAGCGTCGAAGATCGCGGACATCAATGGGTGAGAGGGCTCATGAATTGGAACGCATCACTCCGCAATCACGTCGGGCAGAAGGCGGCGGAACTCTTGCCTGACAACCTCGTAGCACTCGCAAACCCGCGCTTCCAGACCCGGTCGATCCAACACGGTGATGCGGCCCCGGCTGTAGTGAATCAACCCGGCGCTCTGCAACTTCCCGGCAGCCTCGGTCACACCCTCCCGCCGCACCCCCAGCATGTTGGCGATCAGTTCCTGGGTCATCCTCAGCTCGTTCGAGGACAAACGGTCCAGACTCAGCAGCAGCCAGCGGCAGAGTTGCTGGTCCACCGAATGGTGCCGATTGAAGACGGCGGTCTGGGCCACCTGGGTCAGCAGGCCCAGCGTGTAGCGCAGCAACAGATGCTGCAACGCCCCGGCGCGGTTGAATTCCTGCTTGAGCAGTTGCCCCTTCAGCCGATAGACGTGACCCGCACTCTGCACCACTGCTCGATTCGGCATGGTTTCACCACCCATAAACAGGGCGATGCCCACGATGCCCTCGTAGCCGACCACGGCGATTTCAGCGGACGCGCCATTCTCCATGACGTACAGCAGGGACACGATGGCAGTGGTGGGAAAATAGACGTGATTCAACTGGTCCCCAGACTCGTACAGGGCTTCGCCGAGCGGCATCGGGACCAGTTCCAAGTGGGGAAACAGGCGCTGGAATTCGGACTTGGGAAGGACAGCGAGCAGATGGTTTTGTCGTGGGTTAGGGGATTCGGTGGGCTGAGCTTAATGGACACCGCGAGCCCTTTGGTTTTCATAGTTCTCCTCCAAATAAACAAGCCTCCTGCGAAGCCCCAGCCTTTGAACGAGCAGCCTCCAAAAGAATAGCCCCCTCAGAAGCCCGCGGCTGAGTGCACCCAATGGCACCATCCCGGGCTTTCCGGTGGAGGAGACATCTTTCCCAGATTATCGGCAGTAGTTCTTATTGAGCCTCGCACAACATCTCGAAGTTGACGCCTTGCGCTGTACCCGCTGTGGTTCCCAGATGCGGGTCATCGCCCTCATCACCGAACCCGTGCAGGAATAGGTTGGGGCATTCCTGCGGATTGATGAGCACGATTAGCCGGACGGTGGGCGTCGGTTTATGGTCGCCCCGGCGAGGCGCTCCCCGCAGGGTTTCAAATACATTTCTGCCGGCGAGGCGAGGAGGATTTGCCCAAAAGGGAATTCGGGGGCGTAGATTGAGCGTCCTCGCCCTGTTCTCTTCCGCAGTCTCCGCGATGCCGACGACATGGACCTACCCCGCTTTCGTGAAGACCCGCGCAAGCCGCTCTCTTTGATACCGTCGCGGTAAGCCGTTCCGCATTCCAAGGCTCAGAATATTCGCGTTAGGTGCGCTACCGTACAGATTCGCGTCGGAACTTATGCTTATTTACCATAGTTAAGGCTTGAAAAGTATCGGGTCAAAGTGGCAAGCGGGTGACAAAAAAAGCGGATCTCTGTCAGAAGGTTGGAGATCTCGGCCCATTCGGCGAAGGGTCTGCGGATCAGAGTGCACTTTTAGTGAGGGGTTTGGTACCAATCTACTGCGTTACACCGCAGGCATTTATCGAGTCATTGTGCGCCCGTGGGCCAATTGTCCGAGACTAAATTTGCATTTCTAGCCTGCATTTTTCAAGAAGTGCCGTCGTCACGAGGCGACGCATGCTGCAGAAAGGAAACCAGGTTCTGTTTTGCGTCATGACGGGGGAACATCGACGCCGCCCGATCAACATAAGAGGAGGGAATCATGAAAAAAAGGATCTTGAGAATTGGGCTGGCAGCAGTTGTGCTCAGCGTCGCACTCCTGGGCTGCCAGACCTTCGGGCTAGGCACTTCTGAGAACTCTATCCAGACCGAGCAGACCGGTCTTGCTCCGAACGGGGACAAGCAGCATTCAACGATAGACTTCTCACTTATCTTTGTCGACTGGATGGGGATCAAGAGCTGGAAAGTGGAAATGGTCACGGGAAGTGGTCCGCAGAAACAATGGAGCGGCGACGCGTTTAACCTGCCAACGACATTGACGTGGGACGGTCGCAGCGAGGCAGGCTCCTTGGCGCCTGAAGGCACCTACACTGCGAAGCTCACTGTCGGCTATAGAATGGGGAACCCGGCCACGGCCCAGAGCAACAGCTTCATTCTCGACGTTTCACCGCCGACCGGAAGCGTGACCTTCAATCCGGGCCAATTCACCCCGGACAGCAGTGGAACCGTGCAGCCAGTGACGGCCTCCATCAAGGGAAGCTCCGCGGTGGCCAGGATGGACAGCTGGTCGCTGGACTTTCTCGACCAGAATGGAAAGGCCTTCCGTAGCTTCGACGGGAAGTGGCCGAGCACGGAAATCGAGTGGGACGGCAAGTCTTTCACCGGCGACTGGGTAGCACCGGCGCAGCCCTATATTGCCGAGGTCACCTTGCGGGACGAGTTCGGCAACTCCGCCCAGATCTACTCGACGATTGCCGTGAGCACTCTCCTCCAGCCGGTCCAGCCGGCGGCGGCTCCGGAGACGTTCGCGGTGACCCCGGAATCAGGAGGCTTCTCTCCAATGGGCGAGAAGGTCATGGATACCATGAAGCTCGCGCTGTCCTACGGCCCGCGTGAGTCGGTGAACGCCTGGAAGCTGGATATCCTGGACTCCAACCAGCAAGTGCAGAAGACCTTCAACGGGGACGGCTCGAACCTCCCCCGGACGGTGAGCTGGGACGGGAAGGGCGACGCGGGAAGCCTCGCGCCGGAAGGGAAGTACACCGCCAGGCTCTCGGTCGATTACGGGAGCGCCTTCAAGCCCGGCACCACGACGAGCAGTCCTTTCGTGCTCGACATCACTCCCCCCACAGGGTCCATCACCCTCTCAGATCCCCTGTTCTCGCCGATCGAGGCATCACCCACCATCACGCTCAGCGTCGATGCAAGCTCCCGCCTGGCAAGGATCGACAGCTGGAGGATGGAGATCTACGATCCTGAGAATCACCTCTTCCGGAGCTTCGATTCGAAGTGGCCGACCCGGAGCGCAGTCTGGGACGGGAAGGGCTTCAAGGGCGACTTCGTTCTGTCCGCGGAGGACTATCCCGTTCTCGTCAAAGTGCGGGACGAATTCGGCAACGTGGGCGAGCTGAAGTCGGTGGTTCCGGTGGATATCCTGATGGAAAAGACTCCAACCGGGTTCCGCATCCTGAGCTCCCGCATCTTTTTCAAGGCGTACACGGCCGACTACCAGGACGTGAGGCCCGAGCTTGCCGCGCAGAACATGAAGCGCCTCGCCGATATGGCTGCGAAGCTGAAGAAGTTTCCCAACTACAAAATCAGGCTCGTGGGGCATGCGGTCATGATCCACTGGGACAACAAGGCGCTCGGCAACATCGAGCAGCGGGACGAACTACTGCCGCTCTCCAAGGCCCGCGCGGATGCGGTGAAGAAAGCTCTGGTCGCCAAGGGGCTGGACTCCTCTACGTTTACCACCGAAGGGGTCGGCGCCTCGGATCAGCTGGTGCCTGACAGCGACTTGGCAGACCGCTGGCAGAACCGCAGGGTCGCGTTCTTCCTCGAAAAGTAAAAAGCGGCTCGCATGTCATGAAAAGGGCCGCCTCTCGCGCAGAACCCGAGGGAGGGCGGCCCTCGTTATTTCTGGATCGGCTCATGCTTTCCCAGTTCGATCGTGATCTCGGTGCCCTTCCTGTTGATCTTGAATGTGACCTCCTTTTTTCGGCGGTCGTTCAGAGCCTCGCAAAAGTCCATGAGCGTGTGCACATCGCGGCTCCGAGATCAGGCCCGACGAAGAGAGGAGATATTTCCCTGTGACATGACTCGTGGCCACATATCAGGAGGTTTAGAGAAAGCTATCTGACGGTTCTCCGCTCTGCTACGCTCTTTCATGCTCTTTTGCGTTCAGGACGACGAGCGCCACGCCTGAGGCAATCACATCAACAAATCCGGATCCGGGGGCCAGGTTGATTCGCCGCTACGGGCTGTATTCCTCGCGATCGCGCGATACATGGTACCGAATGCCCCATCTGCTCCGCCTGGCTCCCGAAGGCTGGAAGGCGTCGTGGGCACGGCTGCTCGCAAAGGTCTACGAAGTTGACGCCTTGCGCTGTACCCGCTGTGGTTCCCAGATGCGGGTCCTCGCCCTCATCACCGATCCCCCGCAGGTCCACAGAATCCTCCGTCACCTCATCAAGACCGGCGCGGCTCCCCCGGGGCTCCAGCCCGCCTCGGTCAGCTGAACCTCCCCGCCGTCAAGAGAGTCTTTCAAATCAGGCGCTGCGCTCTACCGCGCCTGACCGCCAGGCTGTAAACCAGGGCGCCCCCGCCGGTGAGCCACCAGCGCGAGCGGGCCGACGAACGGCAGAACGGCGATCGAAATCACGAGCGATACCCACGGCAGCAACCTCTTCACTCCACGGTCCTTGAGGAGTTTTATGCCTGCGGCAGAACCGATCACGTAGATCGAAAACGTAGTAGACGAACAGCATCGCAAGAGACAGGCCTGTGAGCAGCATGAGGCTTCCCGCCGGCGCCCCGGTGGACCTGCTCACACGGGCGAACGCGCCGGGGAGAGCTCCATCCCTGGCAACGGCCAGTACCACCCGCGACATGCCCGCCGTGTAGGCGTTGATCGACCCGGCGATGATCACGACGGCAAGTATGGCGGTTCCGGCGGCTCCGTAGACGCCCAGCACGTTGGAGAAAATCGCGGCGAAAGGAGCGACGCTTCCTCTCGCCTCATAGGCGCGCGTTCCCACGGTGACAAAGGCCACTGACAGGTAGAGGAGCCCGATGAGAACGACACTGAGCAGAACGCTCCGATGGAAGTCTCGCTTTGGATTCTTGAACTCCTCGGCGACGTGGTGCCGACCGGGAGCAGGCCATTGGGAATGAATGGTGAAAAGTTTCCGGCCTTCACTGACGAGATGGAGAAACCCACCGCGAGAACGAGCATTGTGATGATGGCTGCCACGATCCCCATCTGCACACGGCTGCTGAACACGATGCCGCGCAGGTTGATCACATAGGGGACGACCATCACCAGGCACGCGACCAGGTGGATCTCCAGCCTGCTATCGCGGCCGCATGACGTCCGAACGCCTCCCTGGCAAACGCGTAGACACCTCGGCGAAGGGGTAGCTTGCAAGGCTCAACACGGCCCAGGCCGGGAGCGAGCCCGGTCCTGCAAGCCGGGCCGCCAGCCCGGGCAGCACCAGGATTCCCGATCCCAGGACGGAGCTGACATACAGCGTAACAGCGTGGCGCATTGTCATCGCTTTGCGCAGCATGGTAATGGTGAAGGTACGCCGGCGCGCTGTTCGAAGGCAAACCCCAAGAGGGGACTGCACTCGGCCCGGTCGAATCGCCTCCACTGGTACTATGCGCGACTTCAGCCCGATCAGGACATCAGGCTCGGCACGAGGACGAAGCCGCAAGCGCCAGCTGCCAGCCGCTCGTGGAGTACTCGCGAACATGCTCAGATGTACATCTGGGCGTGTTTGACGTTCCTACCGCATCGGATGGCGCTCTATAGCGCAGGAGGAATCTCATGATTGAGGCGGTAACTACGGTCGAGGCGCGGAACCGGTTCTCGAGGCTGATCAATCGTGTGGCGTTTGGCGGGGAGCGGCTTGTGATCACTCGCCGCGACATAAAACTCGCTGCCCTCATCCCGTTCAACGAACTGTTGCTTCTGATGCAACTGGAGGCGAGAAAGGATGCGCTTGATGCCCCGGATTGGGAAGCAATCAGACGCGGGGGAGTGTAAGGTCGCCATTGGACATAAAATACTCCGGCAAGCGCTGCCCGCGGCCGACGGAGTATTCGGACACAACCCTCAATGCCACCCTTCGGGTGGCGATCCTAGGGGGCGGAGGAGTCGAACCTCCGACAGGCCTGCGCGGAAGATCGTGGCCTGTTAGGGCCGTTGTGACCTTCCTTACCTTCCCCCTGCAGAGAGAATATCGCGCTTCCGGGGCCCTTCGTGGCGTCCGAGCCTCACGTATCAAGGCCCGCCCGTCGCCGTCCGACATTAAGGGGGACGGAGAAAACGGCACGTGTCCGAAACAGCGCTCGAACAGATCACTCATGAGTATACACGCGATGCGGAAATCCTGAAGCTCCTTGGCGAGCTGAAGGACGTGTTCGAAAACCATTTCGACCGCACGTGGTTTTCCCTCATCATCGACGGGATGCCGATCGATTTTCGCACCGTCCGCGACATCCGCGAGGTCGTGTCCCTCACCTCCCTGTACCCCGGGGAGGAATGGCAGATCTACCAGGGAGTGCTGGAGCTGGAGACCTTCTGCCGCACGGTGAAGCGCTTCCTCCTGCCGGTTCTGAAGGAGAGGCTGGGGATTTCCTGGCTCTTCCCGAAAAAGCGCGTGCGGGACACGCAGCAGTACATCATTCGAAAGTTCGTCGCCTTTACGTTCCCGTACAACCTGGAGCGCCTGCGTCGGCTCACGCAGAACCTGAAGGCGTCCCTCCTCCTCTACTATCCCTTCCTCCAGTAAGGTAGTACATTCGGACAGATGGGAGACACGGCTGTCCGCAATCGGCGTGCTCCTCGTCCTGCGGACCCTCCGGCTCTGGATTTGAAGAGCGCACATATGCTGGCGCGGCGCCTGGTCGACGGCCTGGCGTCCGTGATTCGGGGAAAGGAGCTCGTTCTCGAGCACCTGGTTACCGGTATCCTCGCCGGCGGTCACGTGCTGATCGAAGACGTGCCGGGCCTCGGGAAGACGACCCTCGCCAAGACCGTCTCAAAGCTCGTCTCGCGTTCCCGGAAGGGCGACGCGGTGATCTTCCGC